>Ga0160495_100139_pt1 | contig 104462 bp, 103 predicted proteins | sample DID4MG_4_FD_108251 | JGI IMG/M metagenome (GOLD analysis project Ga0160495, IMG submission 108251) | Enriched soil microbial communities from UW Madison campus, WI, USA - DID2933_E24_FP4 MG | ecosystem: Environmental > Terrestrial > Soil > Unclassified | place: USA: Madison, Wisconsin... | reverse complement strand
GCAGCATCCCGCGGGGCCCGGCGGGAACACCAGGCACGCCCCTCCCCCGGGGGGGGGGGGGCACGGCGAGGGTGGGGGGGGCTATCCGCCGGCACGGCGTCGACCCCCTCCGTCGCGGCGCGTATTCGCGCCGCGCCACCTCCCCCAGAGGGGGAGGATCTGTCCCGCAACACCGATCATCGCCCGATCCCCCGTTCCCGCTCCACCGACGCCATGAACCCGGTCAGCGCCGCGTCCATCACCGGCTCGTCCAGCAGGAAGGCGTCGTGGCCCTTGTCGCTGTCGATCTCGGCGAAGGCCGCGCGGCAACCGGCGGCGGTCAGGGCGCGGACGATGTGGCGGCTCTCCGAGGTCGGATAGAGCCAATCGCTGGTGAAGCTGAGCACGCAGAACCGCACGTCGCGCGCGGCCTTGAAGGCGTTGGCCAGCACCCCGCCGTGCGGCGCGGCGAGGTCGAAATAGTCCATGGCCCGGGTGATGTAGAGATAGGAGTTGGCGTCGAAGCGATCGACGAACGCCGCCCCCTGGTGGCGCAGATAGCTCTCGACCTGGAAGTCGGCGTCGAAGCCCCAGGACAGGCCGTCGCGCTGCAGCTCGCGGCCGAACTTGCGCTGCAAGGCGGGCTCCGAAAGGTAGGTGATGTGGGCCGCCATTCGCGCCACGGCCAGGCCCTTCTCGGGCCGCGCGCCCTGGCTGGCATAGGCCCCGCCGCGCCATTCGGGATCGGCCATGATCGCCTGGCGGCCCACCTCGTGGAAGGCGATGTTCTGGGCCGAATGCCGCGAGGCCGAGGCCACGATCACCGCGCTGAACAGCTTTTTCGGATAGTCGGCCGCCCACTGCTGCACCTGCATGCCGCCCATCGAGCCGCCAACCACCGCCAGCAGAGTGTCGACCCCCAGGGCGTCGATCAGCATGGCCTGGGCCCGCACCATGTCGGCGATGGTCAGGATCGGGAACGACAGGCCCCACGGCTCTCCCGTCGCCGGATTGGTCGAGGCGGGGCCGGTCGAGCCCATGCAGCCGCCGATGACGTTGGAGCAGATGACGAAGTGGCGGGCCGGATCGATCGGCTTGCCGGGACCCACCAGCCGCGTCCACCAGCCGGGCTTGCCCGTCGTGGGGTTGGCCCCGGCCACGTATTGGTCGCCGGTCAGGGCGTGGCAGATCAGGATGGCGTTGGAGCCGTCCTCGTTCAGCGCGCCATAGGTCTGGTAGGCGATCTCCAGGCCGGCGATCTTCGCCCCTGAATCGAGCACCAGCGGACGGTCGGCGGGGAAGCGCCAGACACCGCCGCCGAGCGGCGCGGAAACGTCCAGGTCGAGATCGGCCATGTCGCCTTGGACCGCCTGTCGGCGAAGGTGTCAACCATGCGCTTTGCGCCAGGCTCCCGGCCCCGTATGAGGAGATCGTCGAGACGGCGTTTCTCGCCATTTGCCCCGCTTCGAAACCGCTCGCGGAGCGCGGCAGCCGAAAGTGGTTGCCGGTTTCGGCGCCTGCCGCGCTCCACTAGTTTGTCGTAGAGCCTGTTTATCCGCTTCGGATGATTCCATCCGAAGCGGACAGGCTCTATGGAGGGCGCCATGGACCGTCTGATCCTGATGCGCCACGGCAAGGCCGAGCGGCACGCCGCCCAGGGCGGAGACTTCGAGCGCGCTCTGGCCGAGCGCGGCCGCCAGGACGTGGCGCTGATCGCTTCGGCCCTGGCTTCGGAGGGCCTGTCGCCCGACCTGGTGCTGGTCTCGGCCGCCCGCCGCACCCGCGAGACCTGGGACGCCGCCGCCGGCGCCTTTCCCGGCGCGACGGCTGAAATCGACAAGAGCCTCTATCACGCCGAAGCCCAGGAGGTTCTGGCCGCCGTGCGCGAGGCCGACGCGCCCGCCGGCACGGTGATGGTGGTCGGCCACAATCCGGGCCTGCACGACCTGTCCCTGCGCCTGGCCCTGGGGGGCCCCGCCGACGCGGGCGAGCTTTCCAAGCTGCGCGGCCGCTTTCCCACCGCCACGGCGGCGGTCTTCGACATCGACGCGTCCGGCGCCCCGCGGCTGGCGCGCGTCTTCTACGCATCCGAACACGGCGGGCACGGCGGCGAATGACCCTGGTCTACAAGATCCTGCCCAAGGCCCTCTGGGACGAGGCCAAGGCGGCCGGCCGCTTTGACGGCGCCCCCATCGACCACGCCGACGGCTTCATCCACCTGTCGGCCGCCGGCCAGGCCCAGGAGACCGCCGCCCTCTATTTCCGCGACCAGGAGGATCTGCTCCTGGTCGGTTTCGACGCCGACGCCCTGGGTCCGGACCTGAAGTGGGAGGCCTCGCGCGGCGGGGCCCTGTTCCCGCACCTCTTCCGCAGCCTCTCGCCGGCCGAAGCCGTTTCGGAAAAGCCGATCCCCCTCGACGCCGACGGCGTGCCGCAACTGGGCGACCTTTCCGCATGAGCCTGCACGACATCGCCTCCCGCGCCCTGCACGCGCTGGACCCCGAAGACGCCCACGGCTGGGCGATCCGCGGCCTGAAGTGGGGCCTGGGTCCGCGCGACGGCGGCGTCGACGATCCGATCCTGGCCACCAGCGTCGCGGGCCTGCAGCTGTCGAACTGCGTTGGCCTGGCCGCCGGCTTCGACAAGAACGCCGAGGTTCCCGACGCCATGCTGGCCGCCGGCTTCGGCTTCGTGGAGGCCGGCACGGTCACGCCCCTGGCCCAGGCCGGCAATCCGCGCCCGCGCCTCTTCCGCCTGACCGACGACCAGGCGGTGATCAACCGCATGGGCTTCAACAACGAGGGGCTGGAGCCCTTCGCCGCGCGTCTTGCGGCCCGCAAGCACGCCCACGCCGACCGCCTGGGCGTGTTCGGCGCCAATATCGGGGCCAACAAGGACGCCGAGGACCGCATCGGCGACTACGTCACGGGCCTGACCCGCCTGTGGGGCCTGTCGGACTATTTCACCGTCAACATCTCCTCGCCCAACACGCCGGGCCTGCGCGCCTTGCAGACCAAGGCGGCGCTCGAGGAACTGCTGGGCCGGATCGCGCAGGCCCGCGCGGGCCTGGCCAAGGGCGGCGCCGACTATCCGATCTTCCTGAAGGTCGCGCCCGACCTGGAGGACGGCGAGGTCGAGGCCATCGTCGAGACCGTGCTGGCCCAGGGCCTGAACGGGATCATCGTCTCCAACACCACCATCGCCCGCCCCGACAGCCTCAAGTCCGCGCAAAAAGGCGAAGGCGGCGGCCTATCCGGCGCGCCGCTGCTGGGCGCCTCGACCGCGGTGCTGGCCCAGTTCCACGCCGCCGCCAAGGGGCGCCTCGCCCTGATCGGGGCCGGCGGCATCGCCAGCGGGGCCGACGCCCTGGCCAAGATCAAGGCCGGCGCCTGCGCGGTGCAGCTCTATTCGGCCCTGGTCTATGGCGGGCCGGGCCTGGTCGTCCGCATCAAGAAGGACCTGGCCGCCCGCCTGCGCGCCGAAGGCTTCGCCAGCGTCTCCGAGGCGATCGGGACCGCATGAATCCCGACCAGAGCCTGGCCTGGCTGAGACGCTTCGGACCGCTCGCGGTTCTGGCGATCCTGCTCGCCGTGGCTCTGGGCTCGGGCCTGGCCGGCAAGCTTTCCCTGGAAACCCTCCAGGCCCAGGGCCAGGCCTTGCAGGCCTTCGCTCACCAGCATCCGGCGCGCTGCGCCGTGATCTTCGTGCTGGTCTATGTCGCCACCGTCTCGGTCTCGCTGCCCGGGGCCCTGATCCTGTCGCTGAGCAGCGGCTTTCTGTTCGGCCCGCTCGGCGGCGCCCTGGCCCTGACCGGCGTGACCGGCGGCTCGACCGTGGTCTACGCGGCCTGCCGCACCGCCTTCGGCGACTTCCTGCGGCGCAAGCCAGGCGCCCTGCTGACCCGCATCGAGGAAGGCTTCAAGGCCGACGCCTTCTCCTACCTGCTGACCCTGCGGCTGATCCCGGCCTTCCCGCTGCTGCTGGTCAATGTCGCCTCGGGCCTGATGCGCATCCCCTTTCGCACCTATCTGCTGGCCTCGGCGCTGGGCATGGCGCCGAGCTCGTTCATCTATGCCGGGATCGGTTCAGGCCTGGGTCATCTGTTCGCCACGGGAGAGCCGGTGACCCTGTCCACCCTGGCCTCGCCGCGCATCTATCTGCCGATCGTCGGCCTGGGCGTGCTGGCGCTGATCCCGCCGCTCTGGAAGACCGCGCGCAGGCGCCGCGTTGCCCCGGCCCCCGACGTGAAGTAACCCAGACACATGGCCGAACCGGTCACGCCGCCCGCCGCACCCAACAAGCCGCCCGGAAGACGCCTTCCGTGGCCCGGCGGCCTGTCGGCGCGCCTGCTGCTGCTGACCGCCCTGTTCGTTTTCCTGGCCGGCGCCTGCATCCTGCCGCCAGCCCTGGCGGACCTCGAAAAGCAGTGGCTGCTCGACCGGGTGCGGGCCGCCGAACTGGCCTCGACCATCGCCGACGCCGATCCCGAGCGCCGGGTCACCGACCAGGTCTCCCAGCGCCTGCTCGACCAGGCCGGCGTGGTCATCGTGGCCCTGCAGGTCGATGGCGCCCGGCGTCTCGTCCTGCCGACCGAGCCGCGCAGCATCGAGCAGCCCTATCTGGTCGACCTGCGCCGCCAGAACTCCGGCTCGTGGCTGGCCGCCCCGTTCTTCACCCTGAAGAGCAAGCCCGGCAGCCTGGTGCGGGTCATGGCCGAGCCGCGCTTCCGCCAGGAGGCCGAGTTCGTCGAGATCGTGCTGCCCGACGCCCCCCTGAAGGCCTATCTGATCGCCAACTTCTGGCGCCTGGCGGGCGTCACCCTGTTCGCTGCGGGCCTGGCCGGGGGCTTGATCTATCTTTCGCTGAACTTCCTGCTGGTGCGCCCCATGCAGCGCATCACCAAGGCCATGGAGCGGTTCCGCGCCGATCCCGAGGATCCCGAGGCCCGGGTCGTCGTCTCGCGCCGCCGCGACGAGATCGGTCGCGCCGAGGCCGAGCTCGACGCCATGCAGACCGACCTGCGCACCGCCCTCCAGGCCAAGGCCCGCCTGGCGGCCCTGGGCGAGGCGGTGGCCAAGATCAATCACGACCTGCGCAACATGCTGACCAGCGCCCAGATGGCGTCCGACCGCCTGGCCGCCCTGGGCGACCCCAAGGTGGCCCAGGCCCTGCCGCGCCTGGAGCGGGCCCTGGACCGCGCCATCACCCTGGCCAGCGACGTCATGGCCTACGGCAAGTCCAAGGAGCCGGCCCCGGTGTCGCGCACCGTCGCCCTGCGCGCGGCGCTGGAGATGGCGGCCGAGGACTCCGGCCTGTCGCCCAAGGGCGTGGCCCTGGAGACGGTGATCGACCCGCGCGAACTGGTGATCGCCGACCCCGACCAGCTGCACCGCATCCTCACCAACCTGCTGCGCAACGCCCGCGAGGCCATCGAGGGCGCGCCCGATCGCGGCGGCAAGGGCCGGGTGTTCGTGGAGCTGCGCCGCGTCGACGGCATGAGCCACCTGCGGCTGTCGGACGACGGCCCCGGCGTGCCCGAGCGGGCGCGGGCCAACCTGTTCCAGCCGTTCGTGGGCTCGGTGCGCCGCGGCGGCACGGGCCTGGGCCTGGCCATCGCCCGCGAACTGGCCCAGGGCCACGGCGGGGATCTTGCGCTGGTGGAGACGGGTCCCGGCGGCTCGGTGTTCGACCTGACCCTGGCGGGGGTTCCGGAGCCTGCGCCGGCCGAGGAAACAGAAGCGGCGAAGTCGAAGCCCTGACCCTTCTCCCCTTGCGGTAGAAGGTGGCGGCGGAAGGCCGACGGATGAGGGGTCTCTCAGACCTGCAACACCGCACCCAGCCGACAGGCCGTCGAAGCGGCGAGGGTTTTCAACCCCTCACCCGACCTCGCTCCGCGAGGCCACCCTCTCCCGCAAGGGGAGAGGGATGCGACATCAGACCACGTACTGCTTGGGCAGGGGCGCGCCCTGCTCGGCCGGCGCCAGCGGCGCGCGGAGCTCGACCGGTTCGCTGGTCGGATGATCCGAAACCGGCGGCGGGCTGAAGGTCCCGGTCGCCAGCACGGCGGCGACGACAAGGCTGCAGGTTCCCAGGCCAAGGCCCAGGGCGATGGTCTTCTTCAAGGTCATGGTCAAAAAGGTATCCGCGTCGGGGAGGGCGCTTTTACGTACTGAAACCAAGTCGCAGACATGCCCGTCGGTTCCCGGGCGCGCCATGCGGCACGTGGTCCGCCGGAGAGGCGGACGCGCTTTTGCCTCTAAACCGTCCACAGGTCCAGCCTGGGGCGCCTTAAGGGCGATCTCGCCTTATTTGGGCGAACGATGGTTGCAAAGCGTTACCGTTCGGGTCTCGCCAAGGCGGTTTCCGATGGGCTCCCGGCCCCTTATGTTCGCCGCCATGACCGACGTCGCCGCGCCCGATTCCGCCCAGACCCGTCCCCTCACCCAGGACGGTCCGACCATGCGCCTCTTCCTGGTGGACGGCTCGGCCTATCTGTTCCGCGCCTATCACGCCCTGCCGCCCCTGACCCGCAAGAGCGACGGCCTGCCCGTCGGCGCGGTGCAGGGCTTCTGCAACATGCTGTGGAAGCTGATGCGCGACATGCAGGGCGACGCCCCCACGCACCTGGCGGTGATCTGGGACCACTCGGAAAAGACGTTCCGCAACAAGCTGTACGACCAGTACAAGGCCCATCGTCCGCCGGCGCCGGAAGACCTGATCCCGCAGTTCCCGCTGGTCCGCGACGCCACCCGGGCCTTCGGCGTGCCAGCCATCGAGCTGCCGGGCTACGAGGCCGACGACCTGATCGCGGCCTATGCCTGCGCCGCGCGCGACGCCGGCGGCGAGGCCGTCATCGTCTCGTCCGACAAGGACCTGATGCAGCTAGTCGGCGACAACGTCTCGATGTTCGACCCCATGAAGGGCGTGCGCATCGGGCGCAACGAAGTGTTCGAGAAGTTCGGCGTCTATCCCGAGCAGGTGGTCGACGTGCAGTCGCTGTGCGGCGACAGCGTCGACAACGTGCCCGGCGCCCCCGGCATCGGCATCAAGACCGCCGCCCAGCTGATCACCGAATACGGCGACCTCGACACGCTGCTGGCCCGGGCCGGCGAGATCAAGCAACCCAAGCGCCGCGAGACCCTGATCAACTTCGCCGACCAGATCCGCCTGTCGCGGGCCCTGGTCACCCTGGACTGCAACACCCCCCTGCCCGAGCCGCTGGACGACCTGGTGGTGCGCGAGCCCGACAAGGCCGTGCTGGCCGACTTCCTCGAGCAGATGGAGTTCCGCACCCTGGCTCGCCGGGTCGGCGACGGCAACGCCGCGGCAGCGCCCCGCACGCTGGACGTTCGCCCGTCGGACAAAGCCGTGACCGCGCCGGTCACCACCGTCTCCTACGCCTCGGCCGCCGCCCGCGCCGCGGCCAGCCCGGTGACCGAGCCCGTCGCCATCGACACCGCGGCTTACGTCTGCGTGCGCGACCTGGCGACGCTTCAGGTCTGGATCGACAAGGCCCGCGCCAAGGGCGTGGTCGCCTTCGACACCGAGACCGACGCCCTGTCGTCGGCCAACGCCGGCCTGTGCGGCGTGTCGCTGGCCATCGCGCCGGGCGAGGCCTGCTACATCCCCGTCAGCCACGAGGAGAAGGCCCAGGACGGCGGCCTGATCTTCGAAGCCCCCGCCAAGCTGGAGCAGATCTCCGAGGAAGAGGCGCTGGCCGCCCTCAAGCCGCTGCTCGAAGACCCTTCGGTGCTGAAGGTCGCCCAGAACGCCAAGTACGACATCGCCGTGATGCTGCGCCGGGGGATCAAGGTCGCCCCGATCGAAGACACCATGCTGATCAGCTACGTGCTGGAAGCCGGCCTGCACGGCCACGGCATGGACGAGCTGTCGGAGCTGTGGCTGGGCCACAAGCCCATCTCCTTCAAGGAAGTGGCGGGCACCGGCAAGAGCCAGATCAGCTTCAAGCACGTGGCCCTCGACAAGGCGACGGCCTACGCCGCCGAGGACGCTGACGTCACCCTGCGGCTCTACAACGTGCTGCGCCCGCGCCTGGCGGCCGAGGGCCTGCTGACCGTCTACGAGACCCTGGAGCGCCCCCTCCCCGCCGTGCTGGCGACGATGGAGAACGACGGCATCCGCGTCGATCCCGAGACCCTGCGCCGGCTGTCCAACGAGTTCTCGCTGCGCATGGCCGATTTCGAGGAGCAGGCCCAGAAGCTGGCCGGCCGCCCGTTCAACCTGGGCAGTCCCAAGCAGATCGGCGACGTGCTGTTTGGCGAAATGTCGATGAAGGGCGGCAAGAAGACCGCCACCGGCCAGTGGTCGACCGACAGCGACGTGCTGGAAAGCCTGGCCAACGAAGGCCACGAGCTGCCCCGCGTGCTGCTCGACTGGCGTCAGCTCTCCAAGCTGAAGGGCACCTATACCGAGAACCTGATCGCTGCGATGAGCGAGCGTACGGGCCGGGTGCACACCTCCTACGCCCTGGCCGCGACCACCACGGGCCGGCTGTCGTCGTCGGACCCCAACCTGCAGAACATCCCGGTCCGCACCGAGGAAGGCCGCAAGATCCGCAAGGCCTTCGTGGCCGCGCCGGGCAAGGTGCTGATCAGCGCCGACTACAGCCAGATCGAGCTTCGGCTACTCGCCCACATCGGGAACATCCCGCAGCTGCAGAAGGCCTTCCGCGACGGGCTCGACATCCACGCCATGACGGCCTCGGAGATGTTCGACACCCCGATCGAGGGCATGGACCCGCTGATCCGCCGCCGGGCCAAGGCCATCAACTTCGGCATCGTCTACGGCATCTCGGCCTTTGGTCTGGCCAACCAGCTGGGCATCGGCCAGGGCGAGGCCGGGGCCTATATCAAGACCTATTTCGAGCGCTTCCCCGGCATCCAGGCCTATATGGACGCCACCAAGGCCTTCGTGCGCGAGCACGGCTACGTGACCACGATCTTCGGCCGCAAGATCAACATCCCCGACATCCACGCCAAGTCGGTGGGCCAGCGGCAGTTCTCCGAACGCGCCGCCATCAACGCCCCGATCCAGGGCGCGGCCGCCGACGTCATGCGCCGGGCGATGGTGCGCATGCCGGGCGCGCTGGAAGAGGCGGGCCTCGAGGCGCGCATGCTTTTGCAAGTTCACGACGAACTGGTGTTCGAGGCCCCCGAGGCAGAAGCCGAGGCCGTCTGCGCGCTCGCCCGCCGGGTGATGGAGGGCGCGGCCGAGCCGGCCGTGGCGCTGTCCATTCCCCTCACGGTGGAGGCGAGAGCCGCCAGCAACTGGGACGAAGCCCACTAAATCAACGTCGCAGGCAAAAAACTTCACTGCGCCTTTGTCGCACGCCCGCTCCGCCCCAGGTGGAGCGGGCGTCGTGTTATCAGCGGTAACCCCATACGTAGCGCAATCCTGAGTATCCGCAGGTCGAGCCAGCTGCGAATGGCTGACATTTTCAGTCTCGAGGGTGCGACGTTCCGCCACAGTACGGTTAATGTCGTGGAAACCGCGAACTCGCCAGAGCTTCCGTCGTGACATGTGCTCACAGGCACAGATGTCGGGAATGAACTTTGGAGGCGGGCTGTGCGGTTTGGCGACTTGAAGATCCCTCAGAAGCTGATGATCGTGTTCGGCGTGATGCTGGCCGCGATCCTGGCCATGGGTGTTACCCTCTACGTCAACCAGGAGGTCTACGAGGCCTCGGTGAAGCAGTCGACGCTCGCCCAGCAGAGTCTTCGCGCCGCTGATACGGCCGCCTTCCGCCTGACCCGCCAGGAAAACTCGCTGCGCGGCTTCCTGCTCTCGGGCGACGACTACTACGTCAAGCGCCTGGAAGAGGCCCACAAGCCGAAGTTCCTCGGCGCGCTCGATGATCTGCGCAAGCTGGCGGGGGCCGACGAGGCCGACCTGAACCGCATCGCCGCCGTCGAGGCCGCCTACGCCAACTATCGCAAGATGGCCATCGAGCCGGCCGAGCAACTGGGCGCCGATCCGGCGACCCGCGCCCAGGCCATCGATCTGGTCAAGCATGACGGCGTCGCCGACAAGGCCGTCGAGCCGGTGGAAGACGCCATCCAGGCCATCACCGACGACGCCGAGGCCGTGGTCACCGCCCAGACCGAAGCCCAGGCCGCCGCCTCTCTGCGCAACACCCTGGTGCTGGCTGTCGGCATCGCCATCGTCCTGGCCGTCGCCGTCGCCGGCGGGCTGCTGCTGACGGGCGGCATCGCCGCTCCGGTCGCCGCCATGACCACCGCCATGCGCCGCCTGGCCGCCGGCGACAACACCGTCGCCGTGCCCGCCGCCGGCCGCAAGGACGAGATCGGCGAGATGGCCGGCGCCGTCGCCACCTTCAAGGACGCCGCCATCCACAAGCTGCGCCTGGAAGAGGAAGCCGCCGCCGCCGCCGCCCGCACCGAGCGCGAACGCGCCGAACGCGAAGCCGAGAAGGCCGCCGAGGCCGAGACCGACCGCATCGCCATCCAGGCCCTGGGCTCGGCCCTGGGCGCCATGGCCGACGGCGACCTGACCTACCGCATCGACGCCCACTTCGCGCCCAAGGCCGAGCAGCTGAAGTCCGACTTCAACGCCGCCGCCGGCCGCCTGCAGGACGCCATGCGCGGCATCAACGGCGCCACCGGCGGCATCCGCGCCGGTTCGGAAGAGATCGCCCAGGCCTCCGACGACCTGTCGCGCCGCACCGAGCAGCAGGCCGCCAGCCTGGAAGAAACCGCCGCCGCCCTCGACGAGATCACCGCCACGGTCCGCAAGACCGCCGCCGGCGCCAAGGAAGCCTCCAGCGTGGTCGCCGCCGCCCGCGCCGACGCCGAACGCTCGGGCCAGATCGTCAGCCAGGCCGTCAGCGCCATGGCCGGCATCGAGCAGTCCTCGGGCCAGATCGGCAACATCATCGGGGTGATCGACGAGATCGCCTTCCAGACCAACCTGCTGGCCCTGAACGCGGGCGTCGAAGCGGCTCGCGCCGGTGATGCGGGCAAGGGCTTCGCGGTCGTCGCCCAGGAAGTGCGGGCGCTCGCCCAGCGCTCGGCCGAGGCCGCCAAGGAGATCAAGACCCTGATCTCGACCTCGACCCAGCAGGTCGGCTCGGGCGTGTCCCTGGTCGGCCAGACCGGCGAGGCCCTGCAGCGCATCGTCGACCAGGTCGCCACCATCGACAGCCTGGTCAACGAGATCGCCGCCTCGGCCACCGAGCAGTCGACCGGCCTGCACCAGGTCAACAGCGCCGTGAACCAGATGGACCAGGTCGTTCAGCAGAACGCCGCCATGGTGGAAGAGGCCACGGCCGCCACCCACTCGCTGAAGGGCGAGACGGGCGAGCTGGCCGCCCTGGTCGGCCGCTTCCGGGTCGGCGGCGAAAGCGCCATCCGCGCCCCGGCCGCCGCGCCCAGCCCGGTGCACGCCGCCCAGGCCCGCGCCCAGACCTTCGTCCGCCCGGGCCGCTCCGGCGGCGCGGCCACCGCCGCCGCGACCAAGGTCGAGGAGTGGGAAGAATTCTGAGCCGACAGGTTCAGGCACTGACGGAAAGGGCGGCTCGCGAGGGCCGCCCTTTTTCGTTGCGTGGCGCGACAATCTAAACCACGACACGAACACCGGTCTCCAAGGCGGACCGGATGGTGTCGGGGGGCGTCGAATGCGACTGCGGATGATCGGACTGGTGCTGTGCGCCTTCGCGCTCGCCTCATCCGGCCCGGTCCCGGAAATCCTGCCCCATACGGTGGTCGACCAACCCCAGCACGGCGTGATCTCGCTGCAGTTCGAGGCCTCCAGCAAGACGCCCGTCTGCATGCGCGAGGACTGGATCCTGAACGGCGGCCCCGACGGCGGACCCATCGTGCTGCAGGTCGCCGGCAAGCGTTATCCGCTGAAGGCCGACGCGATCCGGCGCTGCGAGCGCGACTGCGTCGCCCGCCTGGTCGAGGGCTACACCCAGAAGAGCCACATCCCCTACGAGGCGTTCGGCCTGCCGGAAGACCTGGCCGATGCGCCCAAGACCGTGGAGGCCACCCTCGTGGCGGCCTCCTGCGAGGGCACGGCGCCCCTTCGCGAAGAAAGCTTCAAAAGCTCGGACTGGATGCCGGTGGGCTCGACCGAAAAGCAGATCTGCGCGGTCTTCGGCGCGGCGACGCGGTGGAACAACCGCGACCAGATCCGCCTCGCCCGGTCCAGCGGCGAAAGCCTTCGAGGTCCGTACGAATACGACCCCGAGCAGCTTCCCGGCGGCGCGATCTTCGACTTCTACCTGTCCCTGCCGGCGGCGCAGATGACCGATCCAAAGGAGTTCAGCCGCGACTTCCGCTACTACATCCTGGCTGAACGCGGACGAACGGCCGGGATGTCGAAGATCGAGCAGATGCGCCACCTGCTGATCAGCGCCCTGCCCCCGGCTAGCGAGATCCGCGATTTTGGCGGCGCTGACGAAAGCGTCCGCTTCAACGAGAGTAGGATGGTCGGCGCCTATATGCCGGCGATGTGCCGCCTGCAGGCCCTGTGCAAGCCGCACGGGACCGTCCGCCCCGCCCGCAATCTGCCGTGCGGCGATCTCCGGGAGCTGACGCCCCAAACGCCCTGATCAGCGGATCGTCAGGATCTCGATCCGCGAGGCGACGCCCAGCAGCAGGCAACGCGGCGCCAGGGTCGCGCTCAAGTCTTCGTCCGCCCCTAAGGCCAGCATGAAGCCGTCCAGATAGCCGCGATAGTTGCGGACCTCCCAGGCCCAGCCCAACCGCTGGCCCACAGCATAGGCCAGCGCCGGCGGCGGAACCCAGAGCGGGGCCTTCAGGTCGAACGGCAGGCGCTCGACGAACAGCTGGTCGGTGTCGAAATCGACGGAGACGACCACCGCCTCTCCATCGAGCACGAAGGCGATCTTTTCCCACTGGACCGGCGCGCCAGCGTCCTCGCCCGGTTCAGCCGGCGTCTCGTAGGCCAGCACGGCCGAGACCCGCACGCCCTCGACCGCCTCCCAGTCGAACCGCAGCATGTCGTGAGGATTGGGCGGAAAGCGCGTCATGCCCCATGAGGTCGCACGCGTCGCCGGACGCCTCAAGGCCGTCGCCCCGGCGGCCTGGCGCCCGTGACCGTGTAGCGGCGAGTCCCATTGCCGCCGCCCCCGGCGCCCGACAGGGCTCTACTGTGCCAGCTGACGAATCGGACGGAGCGTCTCGTGATCCCTATCGTGTTCTGGCTGCTGGCCGCCGGCATGCTGGCCGCCGCCGCCTTCGCAGGCTCGCTGCGCATATGGCTGCTGGCCCTGATCGCCGCGACGCTGTGCTGGGACAACCTGATCATCGCCGCCGGATCCTCGATCGGCGCTGGCGACCTGCTGCGGGGCCTGTCGATCCCGCGCTACGTCGCGCACGCGGTGCTGACGCCGATGCTGATCCTCGTGGTGTTCCGCGTCGCCGGACTGCGCCGTCGGCTGTGGGTGTGGGTGCTGACCGCCGCGCTCATCGCCGTCGGCGTCTGGACCGACCTGGTGCACATGAGCCTGGAGGTGCGCGAATACGCCGGCACCCTGCGCTACGCCTACGCCCACGCCAGTCCGCCCATCCCCTCGATCGTGACGGTGGTCGTGCTGATCGGCGTCGGCGCGATCCTCTGGCGGCGCGAGAAGCTGCCTTGGCTGTGTCTCGGCGCCCTGGCGATGTTCGCCGCCGCCGGCAGCGGGATCTTCTGGCTCGGCAACGCCGGCGAACTGGCGCTGATCTCGTCGATCGTCTTCACGGCTTTCAAGCTGCGCGGCCTCAAGCGTGGATTGCAAAGCTAGCGGTTTGGCTGTCCTCTGCCCCGATCCGTCGGGGGCGAAGTGAGCGAAGACCATCCGAGGCCGGCTGAGCCGGCGATGAAGCCCGCCGTCGCCGTGTTAGGCGACCCGAAGGTGCGCCTCGCCCTTCTGGGTCTGGCCCTGGCGATCGGCGTCCTCGTCGCCTTCCTGCTGATCCGGCAAGGACGGAACACCCCGCCCGTCGCGGGGCTCGGCGCGCCGGACGTCGTCTTCATGGCCTACGAGGACAGCAGCGACCCGACCCAAGTCCACAAGATCGAGATCCATCGCGGCGGCGAGGTCGTGTTCGAAGGCGGCCCCGAGGTGTTGCTGCCGGGACGACACGTTTATCGGCCGCCTCCCGAACGGGTGGCCGCCTTCTTCGCCCTGGTCGACAATTCCCGCTTCCGCTGGCTGCGGCCCCGCTACAGCGCCTTCCTGGGCGGCGACTACACGACGACCGTCTGCCTTCGCCAGGGCGTGCGGGAAAAGTGCGTGAGCTCCCGCGGCTCCAGGCTGTTCGGCGCTCGCGCGCCGGCCCCGTTCGGCGAGATCGCCGTCGGCGTCGACCAGCTGGCCTCGCCCCGCCGCTGGCTGACCGCCGACGACCACACGCTCGAACTCTTCGGCGAGCACGGGATCGATCCGCGCTCCATCGGCGGCCAGAGGCTGGTCGTCCAGGCCGCCAGGTCGCTTTCGCCCGACGCCATGCGAGCGCTGATCGCCGCGGGCTTTCCGATAGACCGCGCCGCCCGCGTCGAACGATACGACCCCGCTGCGGCGACGCCCCTGGCCGTCGCCCTGGACAACCGGCGCGACGAGACCGCCAGGATCCTGATCGCCGCCGGCGCCCTGGACAGCGTCACCCCGGCCGCGCGTGCGCGGCTTGCGGCCTCCGCCGCGCGAGGGTGCCGGCCGGACATGCTGGACGCCCTGCTCGACACGGGCGCCCGCTTCGATTTCACCGCGACGCCGCCGAACGCCTTTTGGTGCGAACATTGGGCGTCCGAGAAGGAGGCCCTGGCCACGGCGAAGCTTCTGCTGGATCGCGGCGCCAGCCCCTCCGCGCGTGACGAGCAAAACCGCACGCCGCTGCATCGGGTCACGTCGGCGGCCGTCGCAGGCCTGCTTCTACGACGAGGCGCCGACCCGAACGTTCGCGACAACCAGGGCTTCAGGCCGCTGGACGCGGCCGACACCGAGGATCTGGCCGTCGTCCTCGTCGAAGGCGGCGCCGCCGTCGGGCCGCCCCCCAGCGGCGCGCCTGCCGCAGGTTCGATCGATCAGCGGGCCGCCGACAAGGGCTGGACGCGCCTGCAGGCCCTGCTGGCCGAGCGCCGGACGAGCGGCGCGGCCAGCTAGAACCAGCCGGCCTCGCGCAGGGCCTTGGCGTAGGCGCGGCTGACCGGGACCTCGGCGCCCGAGGCCAGGGTCAGGGTGGCGCGGCCGTCGCCGCGTTTGGCCTCGACCACCGCCTCGCGCGCCACCCACCAGGAACGGTGGGTCTGAGCGCCCTCGATGCCTTCCAGTTCGGCGACGGCGTCGGACAGGCGCATCAGGATCAGGTCCTCGCCCTTGGAGGTGTGCAGGCGCAGATAGTGGTCCTCGGCGGCGACGGCGTAGAGGGTCGCGCCGCGCAGCTTGGCGGGCAGGCGCTCCAGGAAGCGCGGCGGCGGGGCCTCGGGCGCGGCGGCGTGGGTCTCGACCGGCTGGCGGGTGGTCAGGAAGTTCAGCGCCGTGATCGCCGCGGTGATGACCAGCACCGGCAGGAAGAAGCGCGGCAGGGTCGCCGCGTGCGGGACCTGGCCGAACAGCAGGCTCGACACCGCCCAGACATAGACCGTGCCCGGCAGAGCCACGCCCAGGGTGATGACCACGCCGCCGACGAACGGTCGCCGCTCGGTCAGGCCGCTGTTCTGGACGAGGGCGCTGACGCCCGCTCCCGCCGCCGCGCCCGACCAGCACAGCACCAGCCAGTAGGCGATGCGGATCCCCAGCGGCGCGTCGCCGGTGCCGAAGGCGCCGACCAGGGCCAGGAACACACCGGCGATCCCCGCGACCAGAAAGCCGCGCCCGTGACGGGCGACAAGGACCGCCATTCGCGAAGCGTGAACGGCGCCCGGCGGCGATTGGCGAAGCGGGGCCGTCGGCTGGCGTAACGTCGATTGAGGCACGGCCCGGCGGGCTCCTAAAGCGGTCTTCGAAAGCGGCGACGCAAGCCCGCCGCCCACGGAGATCAAGATGTCCGAGACCGCCCTGTCAATGCATGACGCCGACGCCCGCCGCATCCGCCGCCGCGGCGTGGCCGGGGTGCTCGTCGCAACGGCGCTCGCCGCCGCCCCCGTGCTGCTGGCGAGCCGGAGCGGAGCGCACCTGCCCGACCTGTCGCTGGTGCTGGCCGCCCCGACCAAGATCCAGATCCACCTGACCGCGGCCATCAGCGCTCTGGTCATCGGCACGGTGCTGATGATCGGGGTCAAGGGCTCGGCCCTGCACCGCACGCTGGGCTGGGCCTGGGTGGTCGCCATGGCGACCACGGCGATCAGCTCGCTGTTCATCCACGAGATGAACCACGGCGCCATGAGCTGGATCCACCTGCTGTCGGGCTGGACGATCATCGCCCTGCCGATCGCCGTCTACGCCGCCCGCCGCCACAAGGTCAGCCTGCACCGCCGGTTCATGACCGGCCTGTTCGTCGGCGGACTGATCGTCGCCGGCGGCTTCGCCTTCCTGCCCGGCCGCCTGATGTGGCGCGTGTTCTTCGGCTGAGCGTTTGTCGCTCTGACCACTCCTTTCCTCGCACCTCCAACCACAAGGACCCTTCCGATGCGCCTTCTCCCGCTCCTGGCCTGCGCCGCCCTGCTGACCGCTCCCGCCGCCGGCCTGTGCCAGACCGCCGTGCCGGACGCCGCCGCCGCGGCTCCCATTCCCGCGCCGGCCCCGGCCGCCGGCGACGCCAGCCTGGCCCTGGTCTTCCCCGCCCTGAAGTCGCACGACGGCGTGCTGATGGTCGCCCTGTTCGACAGCCAGGCGGCCTGGGCCGGCGGCAAGCCCGTGCGGGTCGCCTTCGTCCAGGCCGCGTCGGCCGAACCGATGGTGCAGATCCACGACCTGGCCGCCGGGACCTACGCGGCCCGGGTGTTCCAGGACCTCGACGGCGATCAGCGCCTGAGCATGAACCCCTTCGGCCTGCCGGTGGAGCCCTACGGCTTCTCGGGCGGCGCCAAGGCCAACATGGGCCCGCCGGCCTTCGCCGCGGCCGCCTTCACCGTCACGCCGGGCGACAACGCCCAGGCCATCGCCCTGCGTTAAAAGACTAAGACAGACGGAAGACCCATGGATCGCCGCACCTTCCTCCGCGCCGCCGGCCTGACCGGCGCCGCCGCCCTGCTGACCCCCGAGACCGTGTTCGCCGCCGGGGCCGCCGACTGGACCCTGGGCTTCCGCGACGTCGAGGCCGACATCGCCCCCACCGGCCTGACCCGCCTTCGCGGCAAGGCCCCGGCCGACCTGGCCGGCGCCTTGGTCCGCAACGGCCCGGCCCGCTTCCGCCGGCCGGGCGGGTCGGTCGGCCACTGGTTCGACGGCGACGGCCTGGTGCGGCGCTTTTCGATCCAGGACGGCGAGGCGACCCTGGCCGCCCGCTTCGTCGACACCCCCAAGCGCCGCGCCGACACGGCCGCCCACGCGGTGATCACCCCCGGCTTCGGCACCGCCCCTGGCCCCGGGGCGGCCGTGGGCGGTCCCGACGACGCCAACGCCGCCAACACCTCGGTGATGATGGCCGGCGGCGAGCTATGGGCGCTGTGGGAGCCGGGTTCGCCCTGCGTGCTCGATCCCGTCACCCTGGAGACCAAGGGCTTCAAGACCCTGCGGCCCGACCTCAAGGCCATGCCGTTCCTGGCCCATCCGCGCCGCGAGCCGACCGGCCGGACCTGGAACCTGGGCCTGGCCGGCCACCGCGCCATCGTCTGGCGCCTGGCCGCCGATGGGAGCCTGGAGGACGCCCAGCTGATCGCCCTGCCCCGCGCCAGCTACATCCACGACTTCACCGCCACCGAGCGCCACCTGGTGATCGTGCTGCAGCCCTGGATCCAGGAGCGGGGCGGCGTGCCCTATATCGCCGGCATGGCCTGGAAGCCCGAGCTGGGAACCCAGGTGCTGGTGCTCGACAAGGCCGACCTGACCCAGCGCCGGGTGTTCGACCTGCCGCCGTTCTTCTTCTTCCACCTGGGCGACGCCTGGGAGGACAAGGACGGGACCATCCGCTTCGACGCCTGCATCGACGACGATCCGCGCGGCACGGCGGCGGCCGGCGAGCAGCTGCTGCGCGGCGTGCCGTTCAAGGGCGTGGCCCCGCCCAAGCTGGGCTTCGTCACCCTGCACGCCGACGGCAAGGCCGACCTGCAGCGGTTCGAGACCGTGGCCGAGTTCCCGCGCTCGGACGATCGCTTCGCCGGCCTGGGCCGCCGCTTCAGCGTCCATGCCGCGATCGGCGAGGTCGGCAAGCCGGCCTTCCACGGCCTGGCCGTGCGCGACTGGAAGACCGGCCGCGAGACCGCCTTCGACTTCGGCCGCCGGCATCTGGTCGAGGAGATGGTGTTCGTCCCCCGCCCCGGATCGGCCGAGGAGTTCGAAGGCTGGCTGGTCGGCACGAGCCTCAATCTCGACGCCCAGGCGACCGAGCTGCACGCCTTCGACGCCCGCCGCGTCGCCGACGGTCCGCTGGTCACCTGGCGGGCGAACACGGCCTTGCCGCTGGGATTCCACGGGATTTTCACGGCCTGACCGGACGTTCACGGAACGGCGGCGCTCTTGCCAGGGTAGCGAAAGCAGGCCTATCCGGGGACAGCGAAGTTCTCGGAGAGGCCTCCCCGACATGACCGCCGCCAAGCCCCGCGCCCGTTCCGGCGGGCGGGGCCGTCCTTCCAAGGCAACGGGCCTGGACCTGAAGGAGACCATCCTCGACTCCGCCGAGGGCCTGTTCGCGCGCCACGGCTTCCACGGGGTGACCACCCGCCAGGTGGCCGCCGAGGCCGGCGTCGACACCGCCCTGATCCACTACTATTTCGGCGCCAAGCGCGAGTTGTTCGACGCGGTGTTCGTGCGCCGCGCCGAGATCCTCAACCAGGCCCGCAGCGTCTCGATGAACGCCTATGTCGAGACCCACGGCGACGCCATGACGGTGGAAGGCGTGATCGAGGCCTTCATCGACCCGCTGCTGCGCATCTCGCAGGACGGCGGCCAGGGCTGGAAGAGCTACTTCGCCCTGGTGGCCCAGGTGAACAACACCCCGGCCTGGGGCGGCGAGACCATGGCCCGGTTCTTCGACCCCGTCGTCCACCAGCTGGTCGACACGCTGAAGATCGTCCGTCCCGACGCGGAATATCGCGACCTCTACTGGTGCTACCAGTTCCTGACCGGCTCGATGATGCTGGCCCTGTCTGAGACCGGCCGCATCGACTCGCTGTCGGAAGGTCTCTGCCACTCCAGCGATCTGGAGGCCGTGCGGGCCCGGCTGTTCGCCTACTGCGCGGCGGGGTTCGAGGCCGTGGTCGCCAAGCGCAAGACGTAATCCTTCTCCCTTCCCCCTCGATGGGGGAAGGGCCGGGGATGGGGGTGGAGCGGCGGTTCAAGCACGCGCTCGCCGGCCGACGCCGCGACCACCCCCACCCAACCCTCCCCCATCGAGGGGGAGGGCTAAAACAGCGACCGTCAGCCCCCGGATTACACTTTTCATCACCTGGTGAAAAAACGCTGGCGCATTCCCTCAACCTAGGTGACAGTGCCGTCGAATTCCTGCGGCGGTGAAATCGTGCGGGAAACGCCGGATACGAGGCTGCGTGAGATGGCTCGATCGGCGGAAGGGACGAAACGCATCTAGGGAAGAGGGGCTTGCCTATGAAAACGATGTGGAAGGCTGCGCTGCTGGCTGGCGCGGCGTGGGGTGCGACCTGCAACCTGGCGGTGGCCCAGGAAAAGCCGGCCGCCGAGCAGAGCGTAGGCGTCGAGGAGGTGGTGGTCACCGCCCGTCGGCGCGAAGAAACCCTGAAGGACGTGCCGGTGGCCGTCTCGGCCTTCAGCGCCGCGGCGCTGGAACGCCAGGGCGCGTCGGACATCACCACCCTGCAGCAGACCACCCCCAACATCACCGTCCAGGTGGCCCGGGGCTCGAACTCCACCCTGATCAGCTACATCCGCGGCGTCGGCCAGCAGGACCCGCTGTGGGGCTTCGAACCGGGCGTGGGCCTCTATATCGACGACGTCTACGTGGCCCGCCCGCAGGGCGCGGTGCTCGACATCTTCGACATCGAGCGCATCGAGGTGCTGCGCGGCCCGCAAGGCACTCTGTACGGCCGCAACACCATCGGCGGCGCCATCAAGTACGTCACCAAGAAGCACGACGACGAGACGGCGCTGAAGCTGAAGGGCACGGTCGGCTCGTACAACCAGCGTGACGGCCTGATCGCCGCCTCGACCCCGCTGGGCGGCGGCCTGTCGGTCGGCGGCGCCTTCGCCGTCTACAAGCGCGACGGCTACGGCAAGAACCTGACCACCGGCGCCGAGCAGTACAACAAGGACGTCCAGGCCGGCCGCCTCTCCGTCGAGTACGCGCCCAACGACGACCTGTTCTTCCGCATCGCCTACGACAAGGTGGTCGACGACAGCAACGCCCGCCACGGCCACCGCGAACTGCCCACCCTGACCGGCGGCTACAAGGTGCTCGACACCTACGACACCCAGGCGGGCCTGGGCGACGCCAACCACGTCGAGACCGAAGGCGTCTCGGCCCTGGCCACCTGGAAGGCCAGCGAGCACCTGACCTTCAAGTCGATCACCGCCAACCGCAAGGGCGGCACCCAGACCAACATCGACTTCGACGGCACGCCGCTGCCGACGCTGGACGTGCCGGCCACCTATGGCGACCGCCAGTTCTCGCAGGAACTGCAGGCGGTCTATGCCGACGAGACCTTCCAGGGCGTGTTCGGCGTCTACTACATGAACAGCCAGGCCTCGGGCGAGTTCGACACCATCGCCGGCAACCTGGGCGTGGCCATCGCCGCCGCCGGCAAGGTCAACACCCGCAGCTTCGCGGTGTTCACCGACGTCTCGGCCAACTTCACCGACCGCTTCAAGGTCTCGCTGGGCGGCCGCGCCACCCAGGACAAGAAGACCGGCACCGTGGTGCGCCTGTTCTATCTGGGCGCCACCAAGACCCCGTGGCAGGGCGGGACCGCCCGGCCGGTGCTGCAGACCCGCACCAACTACACCGCCAGCAAGACCTTCTCGGAATTCACCCCGCGGGTCAGCGCCTCCTACGACTTCAGCGACGACCTGACCGGCTACGTCTCCTATTCCAAGGGCTTCAAGTCCGGCGGCTGGGACATGCGCGGCGACGCCTTCCTGACGCCGCAGACGGTCAACGGCTACGATCCCGAGACGGTCGACGCCTACGAGGCCGGCCTGAAGGGCTATCTGTTCGACCGCCGCCTGTCGTTCGCCTCGGCGGCCTTCCGCTCGAAGTACAAGAACCAGCAGGTGACCACCCAGGTGGCCGTGCCCAGCGGCATCGCCAGCTCGGTCGACAACGCCGGCGCCTCGACGATCTGGGGCCTGGAGTTCGAAGGCACGGCGCGCTTCACGCCCAACCTGTCGAGCACCCTGGCGCTGGGCTACATCAAGGCCAAGTACGACGAGTTCGAGCGCTACGACGCCGTCACCGGCACGATCGTCAATGTCGCCAACCTCTACGGCTTCCAGAACACGCCGGAAAAGACCGCCAACCTCAGCGCAACCTGGACCGGCGAACTGCTGGGCGGCCGCCTGGCCGTCACCCCGATGGTCAGCTACCGCGACAAGTACCAGCAGTTCGAGCAGCCGCTGCCGACCCTCGACCAGAAGGCCTTCACCCTGGTCGACCTCAGCGCCGTGTGGAACGCGCCGGGCGGCCGCTACAAGGTCTCGCTGGTCGGCAAGAACCTGACCGACGAAACCTATCGCATCGGCGGCTACAACTTCGGCGTCGCGACCTATAACAACTCGGTCATCGGCTTCTACGGCCCGCCGCGCAGCGTGTCGGCGAGCCTGGAGTTCAACTTCTAAAGGCTTTTCGGTCGAGATCTGGCGGGGCCCGCTGCAACGGGCCCCGTCGTTCTTTTTCCGGAAGGCGCATGCGTACAGTTCAAGGGGGCGGGCGATGAGCGAAGCGAACGGCGAAGGCGCCGCGACGGGCGGTAGCCGCTACCGCTATCTGGTGCTGGCGACGCTGATCCTCGTCTACACCCTGAACTTCCTCGACCGGCAGATCCTCGGCATCCTGGCCAAGCCGATCAAGGACGAGTTCGGCCTCACCGACGGCCAGTTCGGCCTGATGGGCGGTCTCGCCTTCGCCCTGCTCTACACCACCCTGGCGATCCCGATCGCCTGGCTGGCCGACCGCTTCAGCCGCGTCTGGATCATGACCGCCGCCCTCACCGTATGGAGCGGCTTCACCGCCCTGTGCGGGTTCGCCGGCGGGTTCGGACAACTGTTCCTGGCCCGCATGGGCGTGGGCATCGGCGAGGCCGGCGGCGTCGCCCCGGCCTATTCGCTGATCGCCGACTACTTCCCCAAGCGCCAGCGCGCCCGGGCGCTGGCGGCCTACGCCTTCGGCATCCCGCTGGGCTCGGGCCTGGGCACGCTGGTCGGCGGCCTGCTGGCGGCGACCTACGGCTGGCGCACGGCCTTCATCGTCGTCGGGTGCCTCGGCGTGGTGCTGGCCCCGATCTTCCGCGCTGTCGTTCGCGACCCGGTGCGCGGCGGCGCCGACCGCGTGGAGGGCGCGCCGCCGGCGCCCCCCGCCCCGGCCATGCCCCTGGGCCAGGCCGCCCGCCTGCTGGCCGCCAAGCCGTCGTTCTGGCTGCTGGCGTTCGGCGCGGCCTCGTCGTCGGTGTGCGGCTACGGCGTCGCCGCCTGGCTGCCCAGCTTCTTCATGCGCAGCCTGGGCCTGACCCTGTCGCAGACGGCCTGGTACTATTCGGGTATCGCCCTGTTCGGCGGCCTGCTGGGCATCTGGCTGGGCGGGGCGGTGGCCGACAAGCTCGGGGCCAAGTCCAAGGCCGGCTATCCGATCACCCCGGCCATCGCCTTCCTGATCTCGGTGCCGTGCTTCCTGCTGGCCATGAACAGCGGCAGCCTGATGGGCGGCCTCGGCGGCAAGGCCTCGCTGGCCGTGGCCTTCGTGATCTTCCTGATCCCCACGGGCCTGAACCTGGCGTGGCTGGGCCCCATCACCGCCGCCGTCCAGCACCTGGGCCCGGCCCCGATGCGCACCACCGCCTCGGCCCTGTTCCTGCTGATCAACAACCTGCTCGGCATCGCCGTCGGCATCTACTATTTCGGCCTGGTCTCCGACCTCCTGAAGCCGACCTTCGGGGCGGAGTCGCTGCGCTGGTCGATCTACAGCGGCATGGGCTTCTACCTCGTCGCCGCCCTGCTGTTCTTCCTGGCCAGCAAGCGCCTGGACAAGGACTGGGTGGACTAGCCCTCCCCCCGTAAAATCCCCGCGAAAGCGGGGACCCAGGCTTTTTATCGTCGAGCGCCACGCGTTTCAGAAAACACCTGGGTCCCCGCTTTCGCGGGGATTTTACGGTTTTGAGAGCCCGGCTCGAACCATGATCCACGACCAAAAGGTCGCAGGCGCGTAACGAGGGTCCTAGCGCCACCGTTCGGACATGATCCAGGATCATTGCGCCGCCGAAACCGTGTTATTGGCGGGACGGACAGGTTTTGGCGCGATGAGCGGCGACGATCGGCATATCTTCCACGACCCCACCGGCAAGCGCCGGCGCAGGTTCACCCTGACGGCGGGGATCGCCCTGTCGGGGGTGGCGGCCGTCGTGGCCGGCTTCCTGGCGACCCTGGCTTTCGCCCCGCGCCTGCCGGCGGTGACGCTGAAGGACCCGCACGTGCTGTCGGCCCTGCACGAAGAGACCGTGCACCGCCTCAAGCCCGGCAAGCCGTCGGCCTGGCGCCGCCTGCCCGCCCCCAAGACGCCGGCCGCCATCGGCGCGGCCAAGCCGCTCAGCGTCGGCTTCTACGTGCCCTGGGACGAGGACAGCCGCGAGTCCCTGCGCCGCCACGTCGCCCAGTTGGACGTGGTCTCCCCGCAGTGGGTGGCGCTGAAGGGCCGGACGGGCGACATCACGGCCGACGATGATCCGATCGGCACCGCCCGCATCGCCGCCGCGTCCAACCATCCCACCGTCCTGCCGCTGGTCCACAACTCGGCCGACGCCAAGTTCGACGGCCCGATGGCCGACGCCCTGCTGGCCAACCCCGCCGCCCGCAAGGCGCTGATCGACAACCTGACCGCCCTGGCCCAGCGCCGCGGCTTCGGCGGCTACATCTTCGACCTGGAGAACCTGTCGCCCAAGGGCCTGGCCAACTATCCGCTGCTGCTGGACGAGGCCCGCGCGGCCTTCAAGACCTCGGGCCGCGAGGTCTGGGTCACCGCGCCGTTCGACGAGCAGGGCTGGCCGCTCAAGCGCCTGCAGCAGTCGGCCGACACCATCGTGCTGATGGCCTACGACCAGCACTACGGCGGCGGCGACCCCGGCCCCAACGCAGGGCAAGACTGGTACGAGAGCGAGCTCGACAAGCGCTTCTCGGCCCTCGACCCGGCCCGCACCGTGCTGGCGCTCGGCGCCTACGGCTATGACTGGACGCTGAAGGCCGACGGCACGGCGGCCAACGGCGACGCGGCCACCTTCCACGAGGCCATCCGCAACGCCCAGGACGCCGGCGCCGACATCCGCATGGACGACGACGCCCTGAACCCCACCTACGGCTACCAGGCCGACAACGGCGACAAGCACGTGGTCTGGTTCCTGGACGCCCCCACCCTGTTCAACCAGGTCAAGGCCAGCGACCCGTTCCGGCCGCGCGGCTATGGCCTGTGGCGGATGGGCGGCGAGGATCCGGGCGTGTGGAGCGTGCTGGGCCAGCCCTACGGCAAGGGCACGGCGGCGGGCCTGACCCGCATCCCGTCGGGCCAGAGCGTCGACTTCGACGGCGGCGGCGAGGTGCTGCGCGTCTCGTCCCTGCCCACGCCCGGCAAGCGCAGCCTCGAGACCGACCCCGACACCGGCCTGATCTCGGGCGAGACCTACGACGTCCTGCCCAGCTCCTACGTCATCGAGCGCTACGGCCAGCGGCCCGGCCTGGTGGCCCTGACCTTCGACGACGGCCCCGACCCGCGCTGGACGCCGAAGATCCTCGACATCCTGAAGGAGAAGAACGCCCCGGCGACCTTCTTCGTCATCGGCCAGAACATGCAGAAGCATCCGGGCCTGGTGGAGCGCGAGATGCGCGAGGGCCACGACGTCGGCGGCCACACCTGGACCCACCCCAACATCGGCGAGACGCCGCTGCCCCAGACCCAGGTCGAGCTGAACGCCACCCAGCGTCTGTTCGAAGTGGTCACCGGCCGCTCGATGCGCCTGTTCCGCCCGCCGTTCTTCGGCGACGCCGAGCCCTCCACCCCGCGCGAGGTGGATCCCCTCGTGATCGCCCAGACCCTGGGCTACCTGATCGTCGGCCTGCGGATCGACACCGACGACTGGCAGAAGCCGCCGCCCCAGACGATCATCGACCGCGCCCTCGACCGCCTCGACAATCCGGGTCCCAACCCCGGCCAGGTGGTGCTGCTGCACGACGCCGGCGGCAACCGCGAGAACACCATCAAGGCCCTGCCCGGCCTGATCGACGGCATCCGCGCCCGCGGCTACCGCCTGGTCACCGTCGGCGAGCTGGCCGGCATGACGCCCGACCAGGTGATGCCGCCGACCACCCGCGACCCGGTCGGCCTGGCGCTGGACCGCCTGGGCTTCGGCTTCTTCCGGGGACTGAACACCCTGCTGACCTGGCTGTTCATCACCGCCATCGCCCTGGGTGTCGCGCGGCTGGTGTTCCTGGCGGCCCTGGCCCTGGTCCACAAGGCGACCGAGCACACGCCGGACGACCTTGATCCCGCCACCGGTCCGCTGGTCAGCGTGCTGATCCCCTGCTTCAACGAGGAGAAGGTGATCGCGGCCTCGATCGCCCGGATCCTGGAGTCGGACTGGACCAACATCGAGGTGCTGGTCCTCGACGACGGCTCCAAGGACCGCACGGCCCAGGAGGTGCGCGACCACTTCGCCGGCGACCCGCGCGTGACACTGCTGTCGTTCGAGAACGGCGGCAAGGCGCGGGCGGTGAACCGGGGCCTGGCCGTGGCCAAGGGCGAGTTCGTGGTGGCGCTGGACGCCGACACCCTGTTCCCGAAGTCGACGATCGGCCGCCTGGTGCGCTGGTTCGCCGACCCGAAGATCGGCGCGGTGGCCGGCAACGCCATCGTCGGCAATCGCCTCAACATCGTCACCCGCTGGCAGGCCCTGGAATACGTCACCGCCCAGAACCTGGAGCGGCGGGCGCTGGCGGCCCTGGGCGCGGTCACCGTGGTGCCCGGCGCGGTCGGGGCCTGGCGCAAGAGCGTGCTCGACGCCCTGGGCGGCTATCCCTCCGACACCCTGGCCGAAGACCAGGACCTGACCATCGCCTGCCAGCGCGCCGGCTGGAAGGTGGCCTTCGACCCGGCCGCCCGCGCCTATACCGAGGCGCCGGACACGGTGGGCGGCCTGCTCAAGCAGCGCTTCCGCTGGTCGTTCGGCACCCTGCAGTGCGTGTGGAAACACCGCTCGGCGATGTTCAACCCCAAGACCCCGGTGCTGGGTTTCGTGGCCCTGCCGCAGATCTGGCTGTTCCAGATCCTGCTGGCCGTGGCCGCGCCGCTGGTCGACCTGGCCGTGGTCTGGAGCCTGGTCTCGGGCCTCTACGGCGCGGTGGCCCACCCGGTGGAATGGCGTCCCGACGACACCATCCGGGGCCTACTCTACTGGGCGGTGTTCATCCTCGTCGACCTGTCGGCCGGGGCGCTGGGCATGGCCCTGGAGAAGCGTGCGCCCTGGGCCGACCTGCCCTACCTGCCGGTGCAGCGTTTCGGCTACCGCCAGTTGATGTACTACGTGGTGGTCAAGTCGGTGCTGACCGCCGTGCGCGGCGGCCGCGTCGGCTGGGGCAAGCTGGAACGCCGGGCGACCGCGGCGGTGAAGTAGCCGCGACCAAGCCCTCCCCCGATCCCAATTCCACCTCTCCCCATGGGAGAGGTTTCAACTAGGCCGGACGGCGGATCGGCTGGCGGCGGATCTCGGACGGGGCGATCTGGCCGCCGCCGCTGGTGCTGAAGCGCGAGATCAGCTGGGCGAGCTCGGCGGCCTCCATCTTCAGGCTGGCCGAGGCCACCGTGGCCTCCTCGACCATGGCGGTGTTGCGCTGGGTCACCTCGTCCATGCGGTTGACGGCCGTGTTGACCTCCGAGAGGCCGGTGGCCTGCTCGCGCGAGGACTCGGCGATCTCCAGGATCAGGCCGTCGATGCGGCCGACCTTCTCGACGATGGTCGACAGGGCCTCGCCGGTCTCGCCGACCAGCCGCACGCCGCGACCGACCTGGGAGGTGCTCTTGGCGATCAGGGCCTTGATCTCCTTGGCGGCTTCCGCCGAGCGCTGGGCCAGGGCCCGCACTTCCGAGGCCACGACCGCGAAACCCTTGCCGGCGTCGCCCGCCCGCGCGGCTTCCACGCCCGCGTTCAGGGCCAGCAGATTGGTCTGGAAGGCGATCTCGTCGATCACGCCGATGATGCTGGTGATCTTGCCCGAGCTTTCCTCGATCTCGCCCATGGCCGCGACCGCCTCGCCGACGATCTCGCCCGAGCGGGTGGCGTCGACGCGGGCGGCCGAAGCGACCTGCGAGACCTCGCGCGCGCCCTCGGCGCTGCGGTTGACCGTGGCGGTGATCTGGTCGAGGGCGGCGGCGGCCTCCTCGAGATTGGCGGCCTGGATCTCGGTGCGGCGCGACAGGTCGTCGGCGGCGATCGAGATCTCCTGCGCTCCGGCCCCGACGCTGCGGGTGGCCGACGACACCACGCCCATGGCCCCATCCAGGGCCGACATGGCGCTGTTGAAGTCGTTGCGCACCTTGTCGAACTGCGGATCGACCGGCTTGCTGATGCGATAGGTCAGGTCGTTGCGGGCCAGATGGTCGAGGCCCTGGGCGATCTCGTTGACCGCGTGCACGCGGCCAGTGACCACGGTGGCGAACTTCACGACCTTGGCGATGCGGCGCTTGTGGTCGAAAATCGGGTTGTACGAGGCCTGGATCCACACCTCGCGCCCGCCCTTGCCCACGCGCTTGAACTCGGCGGCGACGAACTCGCCGCTGTTCAGGCGGTCCCAGAAGGCGGCGTAGTCCGGCGAGCTGGCATAGGCGCCGTCGACGAACATCCGGTGGTGGCGGCCCTGGATCTCGCTCAGCGTATAGCCCAGGGCGTCGAGGAAGTTCTGGTTGGCGGTGACGATCTCGCCGGCCGGGGTGAACTCGATCATCGCCTGGGCGCGGCTGACGGCTTCCATCTTGCCGTGCTGCTCGGCGGCGCGGCGCTTCTGCTCGGTGATGTCGGTGGCGACCTTGACGATGCGCGTGACGCTCCCGCGCGCGCCGCGGATCGGATTGTAGGAGGCCTGGATCCAGACCTCGCGGCCGCCCTTGCCCACGCGCAGGTACTCGCGGGCGTCGAACTCTCCGCGCCCGAGCTTGGCCCAGAAGGCGGCGTAGTCGGCGCTGGCGGCGTAGTCCGGCTCGACGAACAGGCTGTGGTGGCGGCCGACGATCTCCGACAGCGAGTAGCCCATCGCCGTACAGAAGTTCTCGTTGGCGGTGAGGATCCGGCCCTTGGGATCGAACTCGATGGTCGCCAGCGACCGGTCCAGCGCGGCCAGGGTCTCGACGGCCTGGACTTGCGAGCGATTGAACATGGAAGTCTTCCATTGCAGGCCGGGACAAGGGGGTCGCCGGGCGCGTGTCGGGCTAGCAAGAGCTTCGATGCGGTAAATAGATTATTTATACTACGGCAGCGTCTCGAAACCCCAAGTAGAGCCCGACTCCCGCCAGCCTATTGCGCACGAAAAGCATCGTATTTAAGCCGTTGTTTCTTCGAGAAGCTTCAGCGCCGAATGGCTAAGCTTGAATGGAAGATCGCGGTTCTGCGACAAAAACGCCTCGCGCTCGGTACGACCCTCTCAAGGCCTTCCGCCGCCCATTTCGCAGGCGCCGCACGCCCAAAAAACCGACCGCCGTCGGCGAGCCTCCAAAACCGCCATTCCAGATAACCGGAGTCTGTGGGCGCTTTCGTAAAAGTGCAGGTTTTTCCTGCCTCTCGCCTTCTCGGATGGGCCGCGGGCGTTCTTTCGGACAATCGATCAGCAGAAGGCGACACCTTATCGCCCCCATGCGGTTGCGCCTGCGAAATCACGCTCCTATAACGCCGCCACATTCAAGAACCGTCGCGGAAGACCGGTCCCCTCATGAACATTCACGAGCATCAAGCCAAAGCCGTCCTCGCGGAGTTCGGCGCCCCCGTCCCGCGTGGCTTCGCGGCGTTCACTGCCGACGAAGCCGTCGCCGCCGCTGAGAAGCTGGGCGGTCCGGTCTTCGTCGTGAAGAGCCAGATCCACGCCGGCGGCCGCGGCAAGGGCAAGTTCGAGGGCCTCGGCCCCGACGCCAAGGGCGGCGTCCGCGTCGTCAAGTCGGTCGAAGACGTCAAGGCGTCGGCCGAGGAAATGCTCGGCCGCGTGCTGGTCACGCACCAGACCGGCCCCAAGGGCAAGCAAGTGAACCGCCTCTACATCGAGGAAGGCGCTGCGATCGCCAAGGAATTCTACCTGTCGCTGCTGGTCGACCGCGAAACCTCGATGGTTTCGGTGGTCGCCTCGACCGAAGGCGGCATGGACATCGAGGACGTGGCTCACGCCACCCCGGAAAAGATCCACTCGTTCTCGATCGACCCCGCCACCGGCGTGTGGCCGACCCACCAGCGCGCGCTGGCCAAGGCCCTGGGCCTGACCGGCGGCCTGGCCAAGGAAGCCGCCGTGCTGCTGACGCAGCTCTACACGGCGTTCCTGGCCAAGGACATGGCCATGCTGGAGATCAACCCGCTGATCGTCACGGCCGACGACCACCTGCGCGTCCTGGACGCCAAGCTGTCGTTCGACGGCAACTCGCTGTTCCGTCACCCGGACATCCGCGCCCTGCGCGACGAGACCGAAGAAGACCCCAAGGAAATCGAAGCCTCGAAGTACGACCTGGCCTACATCGCCCTCGACGGCGAAATCGGCTGCATGGTCAACGGCGCTGGCCTGGCCATGGCCACCATGGACATCATCAAGCTGTACGGCGCCGAGCCGGCCAACTTCCTCGATGTCGGCGGCGGCGCCAACAAGGAGAAGGTCACCGCGGCCTTCAAGATCATCACCGCCGATCCGGCCGTGAAGGGCATCCTGGTCAACATCTTCGGCGGCATCATGCGCTGCGACATCATCGCGGAAGGCGTCATCGCCGCCGTGAAGGAAGTCGGCCTGCAGGTTCCGCTCGTCGTTCGCCTGGAAGGCACCAACGTCGAGCTGGGTAAGAAAATCATCTCGGAAAGCGGCCTGAACGTCATCGCCGCCAACGATCTGTCTGACGGCGCCGAAAAGATCGTCGCGGCCGTGAAGGGTGCTCGCTAATCATGTCGATCCTCATCGGTTCTGAAACCAAGGTCATCACCCAGGGCTTCACCGGCGCCCAGGGCACGTTCCACTCGGAACAGGCCATCGCCTACGGCACCAAGATGGTCGGCGGCGTCACCCCGGGCAAAGGCGGCCAGACCCACATCGGCCTGCCGGTGTTCGATACGGTCGGCGAAGCCAAGGAAGCCACCAACGCCGACGCCTCGGTGATCTACGTCCCGCCGCCCTTCGCGGCCGACTCGATCCTGGAAGCCATCGACGCCGAAATCCCGCTGATCATCTGCATCACCGAAGGCATCCCGGTGCTGGACATGGTGCGCGTGAAGAAGGCCCTGAAGGGTTCGCGTTCGCGCCTGATCGGCCCGAACTGCCCGGGCGTCCTGACCCCGAACCAGTGCAAGATCGGCATCATGCCGGGCGGCATCTTCTCGGAAGGCTCGGTCGGCGTCGTGTCGCGTTCGGGCACCCTGACCTATGAAGCCGTGTTCCAGACCACCAACGCCGGTCTCGGTCAGACGACCGCCGTCGGCATCGGCGGCGACCCGGTCAAGGGCACCGAGTTCATCGACGTGCTCGAACTCTTCCTGGCCGACGAAGCCACCAAGTCGATCGTCATGATCGGCGAGATCGGCGGCTCGGCCGAAGAAGAAGCGGCCCAGTTCCTGAAGGACGAAGCCAAGCGCGGCCGCAAGAAGCCCATGGTCGGCTTCATCGCCGGTCGCACGGCGCCTCCGGGCCGTCACATGGGTCACGCCGGCGCCATCATCTCGGGCGGCAAGGGCGGCGCCGAGGACAAGATCGCTGCGATGGAAGAAGCGGGCATCCGCGTCTCGCCGTCGCCGGCGAAGCTGGGCGAGACCCTGCTCGAAGTCCTCAAGGGCTAAGAACTACACCGAAACCCCGCCCCGTGCGGGGCCCAGGTTTTTTGCGACCGCCAGTCGACGATCCGAAAAAATCACCTGGGCCTCGCCATCCGGCGCGGGCGACGGGAGATTGACAGACTATATTTACGGGACCGGTCTAACCACCGGTCCCGTAAACGGATCCGAAGCGTGGCGGCCGAAAATGGATAGCGGCCAACCGGTCGTCGCGCTTCATGTTTCAAACGAGCTCGTGATCCCGCCGGATGGCCTCGGCGGGCGAGCATCGAGGCGAAGACGATGGCGGACGACGCAGGCATCATCAATCAGGTCTTGACCGAGACCTCCTTCCTCTACGGCGCGAACGCCGCCTTCGTAGAGGACCTCTACGCCCAGTGGGCGGAGAACCCCGGGTCGGTCGAGCCCTCTTGGAACGCCTTCTTCTCCTCGCTGGCCGAGCAGGCCGACCAGGTCAAGCGCGCCGCCCAGGACCCGGCCTGGACCCCCAAGAAGGTCCCCAGCGTCCGTCCCGACTGGCTTTCGGCCCTCGACGGCCAGTGGGCCACCGTCGCCCCCGCCGTCGAAGCCAAGATCGCCAAGGCCGTCGAGGCCAAGGCTCCCGGCGTCTCCGCCGAAGCCGTCCGCGCCGCCACGCTGGACAGCCTGCGCGCCATCATGATGATCCGGGCCTACCGGATGCGCGGCCACCTCGCCGCCAACCTCGACCCGCTGGGTCTGGAGCCGCCGAAGGCCGCGCCCGAGCTCGACCCGGCCACCTACGGCTTCACCGAAGCCGACTACGACCGCCCGATCTTCCTCGACTTCGTGCTGGGTCTGGAGACCGCCACGATCCGCGAGATCCTGTCGATCGTCCGCCGCACCTACTGCGACAACGTCGGCGTGCAGTACATGCACATCTCGAACCCCGACGAGAAGGCCTGGCTGCAGGAGCGCATCGAGGGCCGCGACAAGGAGATCGTGTTCTCGAAGGAGGGCAAGGTCGCCATCCTCAAGAAGCTGATCGAGGCCGAGGGCTTCGAGAAGTTCCTGCACAAGCGTTTCCCCGGCACCAAGCGCTTCGGCCTCGACGGCGGCGAAGCCATGGTCCCGGCCATGGAGCAGATCATCAAGCGCGGCGGCGCGCTGGGCGTGAAGGACATCGTCCTGGGCATGCCGCACCGCGGCCGCCTGAACGTGCTGGCCGCCGTGATGGGCAAGCCCTACCACGTGATCTTCCACGAATTCCAAGGCGGCTCGTCGGTGCCCTCGGACGTCGAGGGCTCGGGCGACGTGAAGTACCACATGGGCGCTTCGTCGGACCGTGAGTTCGACGACAACAAGGTCCACCTGTCGCTCACCGCCAACCCGTCGCACCTGGAAATCGTCAACCCGGTCGTCATCGGCAAGGCCCGCGCCAAGCAGGCCTTCCTGCTGCGCGAGACCCCGGACGCCGGCCGCGGCCACGTGCTGCCGCTGCTGCTGCACGGCGACGCGGCCTTCGCCGGCCAGGGCGTGGTGGCCGAGTGCTTCACCCTGTCGGGCCTGAAGGGCTACCGCACGGGCGGCACCATCCACTTCATCGTCAACAACCAGATCGGCTTCACCACCAGCCCGCGCTACTCGCGCAGCTCGCCGTACCCGAGCGACATGGCCCTGATGGTCGAGGCCCCGATCTTCCACGTGAACGGCGACGACCCGGAAGCGGTCGTGTTCGCCTCGAAGGTGGCCACCGAATACCGCCAGAAGTTCGGTAAGGACGTGGTCATCGACATGGTCTGCTACCGTCGCTTCGGTCACAACGAAGGCGACGATCCCACCATGACGTCGCCGCTGATGTACGCGAAGATCAAGGGTCACCCGCCGACCCGCGAACTCTACGCCAACCGCCTGATCGGCGAAGGCCTGATCACCCAGGGCGAGTCCGACGGCTGGGTCTCGGAGTTCGAGACCTTCCTCGACAACGAATTCGAGAGCGGCAAGAGCTACAAGGCCAACAAGGCCGACTGGCTCGACGGCAAGTGGAAGGGCCTGGCCCAGCCGGGCGACGAAGAGCGCCGCGGCAAGACCGACGTGCCGCTCGCCAAGCTGCAGGAACTGGCCGCCAAGATCACGGCCATCCCCGAGCGCATCGACGCCCACAAGACCGTGCGCCGCGCCATCGAGAACCGTCGCGACGCGTTCACCAAGGGCGAAGGCCTCGACTGGGGCGCCGCCGAGCACATGGCCTTCGCCACCCTGCTCGACGAAGGCTTCCCGGTCCGCCTGTCGGGCCAGGACTCGGTCCGCGGCACCTTCACCCAGCGCCACTCCGACGTCATCGACCAGAAGACCGAAGAGCACTACACGCCGCTGAACAACATCCGTCCGGGCCAGGCCAACTACGAGGTCATCGACTCGGCCCTGTCGGAAGAGGCGGTGCTGGGCTTCGAGTACGGCTTCTCGCTGGCCGACCCGAACACCCTGACGCTGTGGGAAGGCCAGTTCGGCGACTTCGTGAACGGCGCCCAGGTGGTCATCGACCAGTTCATCAGCTCGGGCGAGCGCAAGTGGCTGCGGATGAGCGGTCTGGTGATGCTGCTGCCGCACGGCTACGAAGGCCAGGGCCCCGAGCACAGCTCGGCCCGCCTCGAGCGCTTCCTGCAGTCGTGCGCGGAAGACAACATGCAGGTGGTCAACTGCACCACCCCGGCCAACTACTTCCACGCCCTGCGTCGCCAGATGCACCGTGAATACCGCAAGCCGCTGATCGTGATGTCGCCCAAGAGCCTGCTGCGCCACAAGCGCGCCGTCTCGAACCTGAGCGACCTGGCCGAAGGCACCGCCTTCCACCGCGTGATGGTGGACGGCGCCGAAGCCGGCTGCGACGTCGGCGGGATCACGCTGAAGAGCGACGATCAGATCAAGCGCGTCATCATGTGCTCGGGCAAGGTCTACTTCGACCTGATCGACCAGCGCGCCAAGACCGGCCGCGACGACGTCTACATCCTGCGTCTGGAGCAGTTCTATCCGTGGCCGCTGAAGTCGGTCATGGGCGTGCTGAACCGCTTCAAGAACGCCGAGCTGCTGTGGGTTCAGGAAGAGCCGAAGAACATGGGCGGCTGGACCTTCGTCGATCCGTGGATCGAGCTCACCCTCGACAAGATGGACATCAAGGCCAAGCGCGCCCGCTACGTCGGTCGCCCGGCCAGCGCCTCCACCGCGGCCGGCCTGATGAGCCGCCACCTCAAGGAACTCGAAGCCTTCCTCACCGAAGCCTTCGCCTAAGAGTTCAAACCTTCAAGCCGCCGCGCCCTTCGACTTGTTCGATAGGCGCGGCGGTTTAAGTTCGCACCCGACCCTGACCGCCAGATCAAAAAGAGACATCGGAACCTAACCATGGCCGACATCATGACCCCCGCCCTGGGCGAATCCGTCACCGAAGCGACGGTCGCCCGCTGGACCAAGAAGGCCGGGGAGGCCGTGAAGAAGGACGAGCTGCTCGTCGAGCTGGAAACCGACAAGGTCAGCCTCGAAGTCGTCTCGCCGGCCGACGGCGTCCTGGTCGCCATCAGCGCCGAGGAAGGCGCCACCGTGGTTCCGGGCACGGTCCTGGGCGTGGTGACCGAAGGCGCGACCGCCTCGGCCGCTCCCGCCGCCGCCCCGGCTCCGGCCGCTGCTCCGGCCCCCGCCCCGGCTCCGGCGCCCGTCTCCGCCGCTGCTCCGGCCGCCGCTCCGGTCAGCCCGGCCCCGGCCCGCATCGCCGCCGAGACGGGTCTGGACCTGTCGAAGGTCGCCGGCACCGGCAAGGACGGCCGCGTGACCAAGGGCGACGCCCTGGCCGCCCTGGAAGCCCGCGCCGCCGCCCCGGCTCCGGCCGCCGCCGCGCCGTCGGCCCCGCGTCCGATCCACGAGCGCGAAGAGCGCGTGAAGATGACGCGCCTGCGTCAGACGATCGCCCGTCGCCTGAAGGAAGCCCAGAACAACGCCGCCATGCTGACGACCTTCAACGAGGTCGACATGAGCGCGGTGATGGCCCTGCGCGCCCAGTACAAGGACGTCTTCGAAAAGCGCCACGGCGTGAAGCTGGGCTTCATGTCCTTCTTCACCAAGGCCGTCGTCGCCGCCCTGAAGGCCGTGCCGGACGTCAACGCCGAGATCGACGGCACGGACATCGTCTACAAGAACCACTACGACATCGGCGTCGCCGTCGGCACCGACAAGGGCCTGGTGGTTCCGGTCGTCCGTGACGCCGACGCCCTGAACCTGGCCGAGATCGAAAAGGCCATCGGCGACCTCGGCAAGAAGGCCCGCAGCGGCGGCCTGGCCATCGAGGACATGCAGGGCGGCACCTTCACGATCACCAACGGCGGCATCTACGGCTCGCTGATGTCGACCCCGATCCTCAACGCGCCGCAGTCGGGCATCCTCGGCATGCACGCGATCAAGGAACGCGCCATGGTCGTCAACGGCAAGATCGAGGTCCGCCCGATGATGTACCTGGCCCTGTCCTACGACCACCGCGTGGTCGACGGCCAAGGCGCCGTGACCTTCCTGGTGAAGGTCAAGGAAGCCCTGGAAGACCCGCAGCGCCTGCTGCTGGACCTGTAAGGGTTCAGGTCTTTTCGAGACTGATGAAGGGGGTCGCGAAAGCGGCCCCCTTTTTCGTTGGTCCTCTCCCCTTGCGGGAGAGGGTGGCCTCCGAAGGAGGTCGGGTGAGGGGTCGCACCTACGAAAAACGCCGCGACAGCCGATCGGCCGGTCGCGGCGTTTCAGGTCTGAGAGACCCCTCATCCGTCGGCTGGCGCCGACACCTTCTCCCGCAAGGGGAGAAGGACGCTAGTCGACGTCCCAGCGGAACGCCGCGTCGATCCAGTCGCCGATGCGGCCGTCCGGACGGGCCAGCGCGAACACCTGCGCCATCTCTTCATCCGTCAGCGTAAAGTCGAAGATCGCGAAGTTCTCCGCCAGCCGCGCCGGGTTCTTCGTGCGGGGAATGGTCACCACGCCCTGCTGCACCTGCCAGCGCAGGGTCACCTGCCCCGGCGTCTTGCCGTACTTCTCGCCGATCGTCTTCAGCACCGGGTCGTCGCCGACCTTGCCCTGGGCCAGGGGCGACCAGGCGGTGATCGAGGCGCCCAGCGCCTCAGCGGTGGCCCGCAGGGTCTTCTGCGACAGATAGGGGTGGTACTCGACCTGGTTGGTGGCCAGCGGAGCCTCCGACAGGGCCGCCGCCTCCTCCCAGAGCGCCGAGGGGAAGTTCGACAGGCCGATGCCCCGCGTGCGGCCGTCGGCCTTCACGGCGTTCAGCGCCGCGATGGTCTCCGACAGCGCCGGCTTGGGCTTGGGCCAGTGCAGCAGCAGCAGGTCCACATGATCGACCCGCAGCTTCTTCAGGCTCTCATCGACCGAGCGCTGCAGGTCGCCGTCAGTGAACTTGTCGATCCATACCTTGGTGGTGACAAAGATCTCGCTCCGCGGCACGCCCGTGGCCGCCAGGGCCGCGCCGACGTCCTGCTCGTTGCCATAGATCTGGGCGGTGTCGACATGGCGATAGCCGACCTCCAGCGCCTTCTCGGTCACGGTCTGGGCCAGGCCGTTCTCCAGCTGGTAGGTGCCCAGGCCGATGGCCGGGATGTCGATGTCGCCGGAGCGAACGGTAGGCTGGGCCATGGGAGAACTCCTGGGAAAACGCTCAGGCGGATATAGGCGCCCGCTCCCGCTTCGCCAGCCGAAGTTGCAGATGCTGCACGCCGGTGAGCACCAGGGTCAGGGCGAAGAACCCGGCCGCCATCACCACCATGGTCACCAGCACCGACGGATAGCCCCGCTTGGCGACGTTGAGGAACGGATAGGGATACCAGCCCGACAGCGCGCCGTGGATCAGGGTCCAGACCCCGAAGGCAAACGGCAAAGCGAGCGCCTTCCAGGCCTGGCCCCAGCGGGCGGCCTCGCGCGGCGGCAGGACCAGCAGGTCGACCAGGAACAGCAGCGGCGTCACCGTGTGCAGCAGGGTGTCGGCCAGCAGCTGCCAGCCCTTCGGATCCCACAGCCCCGCCAACAGCACGTGATAGACGAGCGCCGTCACCCCGATATAGACGCCCACCGCCACCCGCGTGCCCGCCCGCCGCGCCCAGACGCCGAGGCGGCTTTCCGGGGCTAGGGCCGAGGCGACCAGCGCCGTCCCGACCAGGATGTTGCTGAGCACGGTGAAGTAGCTGAAGAACTTCACCGTCTGGACCCCGAGGTTCCGGCCCTCGATCGTCAGCCCGTATTGCAGCACGACGCCGAACCAGACGATCGCCGCCGCGACCAGGCGCCAGGCGCGCTCAGCCTTGCTCGTCATAAGCCTTGCTCACCTTCTTGGGGACGCTGGCGCGCCATTGCCGTTCGAGAAGGCGCTTCACCGTACCCGGCTCCACCGCCGACAGCCGGGCCAGCACCATCGGATAGTTGCGGTAGTGGTCGGTGAAATAGAACACCTCGGGCGCGGCCTCGATCAGCATCTCGCGCTCGTCGAACGGCACGCCGGGCAGAACCAGGCTGTCGCCGTCCTCCTTCAGCCTCGTCAGGAACTTGCCGTTCGCCTTGAGGCAGGCATAGCCATAGGACGTCCCGTCCGCGACCAGCGGCAGGGAAAAGGCGAAGGCGCGGACCTCTTCGTACGTCATGGCCATGGGCGAAGCTCCCGTACCGCGACTATAGATGCAGTATGAGCGCGGAAAACACTCTGAAGACGCCGATCCTGGTGCTGGGCGCCACCAGCCTGATCGGGACCTTCCTGATGGCGCGGCTGCAGGCCGCCGGCCACGAGCCCATGGGCCTGTCGCGGCGTCCGCCCGGTGGAGACGCCTGCTGGATCGACGCCGACCTGCGCGCCGACGACCTGGCCGAGCAGCTGCCCGGCGCGGCCACCGTCTTCGCCCTGTCGCCGATCTGGCTGCTGCCCGACGTGCTGCCGCTGCTGAAGGCGCGTGGCATGACGCGGCTGGTAGCCTTCTCCTCGACCAGCCGCTTCACAAAGGAGGCCTCGCCCGAGCCCGCCGAGCGCGCCGTGGCCAAGGCCCTGGCCGACGCGGAAAGCGCCGTCGAGGCCTTCTGCGCGGAGCATGGTGTCACCTGGACCATCCTGCGCCCGACCCTGATCTACGCCGAGGGCCGCGACGGCAATGTCAGCCGCCTGGCCGGCCTGATCCGCCGCTTCAAGGTGCTACCGCTGTCGGGTTCGGGCGAGGGCCTGCGCCAGCCGGTCCACGCCGACGACCTGGCGGCCGGCGCCATCGCGGCGGCGACCGCGCCGGCGGCGGCGGGCCGCGCCTACGCCCTGGTCGGCGGCGAGACCCTGACCTATCGCGACATGGTCCGCCGGATCTACGAGGGCCTGGGCCGCAGGCCGCTGATCGCGCCCCTGCCGCCGTGGCTGTTTTCGCTGTTGCTGACCCTGGCGCGACCGTTCTTCCCCGGCGCGACGGCGGCCATGGGCGCGCGGATGAGCCAGGACCTGACCTTCGACGCGGCCGACGCGGTCAGGGATTTCGGGTGGGCGCCGAGGGATTTTCGGCCACGGTTCTAAGATGCTCCCCCTGAAGGGGGAGCTGTCGCGGAGCGACTGAGGGGGAAGTGATAGCGGCTTCTCAGCAGCCGCTTCCCCCTCCGGCCCTTCGGGCCACCTCCCCCTTCAGGGGGAGGATCGTCAAGCCAGCCCCGCTCGTCCGTAATACAGCGTCCCGACGCTCTCGCGCTTCAGCCCACGCGCGATACGCGGCCCGAACTTGGTCGCCGACAGCAGGCGCTGAACCATCCCCTCGTCTCCCGCCCGGCGAAACGCCCGGGCGGCAGCCGACCACAACGCCGTGGTCGCCGGATGCGGCGCGACGACGCCGGCGGCGAGGCCGAGGGCCAGCAGGCTCCAGCCGGCGGCGCGGGCGGCTATGCGGCCAATGGGGCGATCAGGACGGGTCATGGTCGTGCTCCTTTCTTGTGGGGTCGAGGAGGACCGCCGGGGGCTGGGCGGTGTGGCGGTCCTCCTCGGGCCGCCGGATAGTCCTTTCCAGGCTATTCGGCGGCGATGGCGATCTCGTCGGCGGAGATCCCCAGTCGGTAGGCGACGCCGGCCCCGTAGGCCGGATCGGCGCGATGGAAGTGCACCAGCTGGCGCTTCTGGATCTCGACCGGCACGCCGTGCATGGCCGCGGCGATGTTGTCGAACAGCTGGCGCTGCTGGTCGGGGCTCATCAGCCGGAAGAGATCCCCCGGCTGGGTGTAGTCGTCATTGCCGTCGCGGTGGCTGTAGCGGTCGGCGTCGCCGTGGATCGGCAGCGGCGGCTCGGCGACCGACGGATCCTCGACCGGACCGCCGAAGCTGTTGGGCTCGTACCAGGCCTCGGTGCGCGGCGGGCTGTCGAACCGCATGGCGCCGTCGGCGTGGTAGTGATGCACCGGGCAGCGCGGACGGTTCACCGGCAGCGCCTCGTAGTGCGTGCCGATCCGGTAGCGGTGCGCATCGGCGTAGGCGAAGATCCGCGCCTGCAGCATCTTGTCGGGCGAAAAGCCGATGCCCGGCACGATGTTGGACGGCGAGAACGAGCTCTGCTCCACCTCGGCGTGGTAGTTGTCCGGATTGCGGTTCAGCTCCAGCACCCCGACCTCGATCAGCGGATAGTCCGCGTGCGGCCACACCTTGGTCAGGTCGAACGGGTTCCAGCGGAAGCTCGCGGCCTGGGCCTCGGTCATGATCTGCACGTAGAAGGTCCAGCGCGGGAAATCGCCCTTCTCGATCGACTCGAACAGGTCACGCTGGGCGCTCTCGCGGTCGTTGGCGATGACCGCGTTCCCTTCCGCGTTGGTCCAGTTCTTGATGCCCTGCTGGGTCTTGAAGTGGAACTTCACCCAGACGCGCTCATTGGCGGCGTTGATGAAGCTGTAGGTGTGGCTGCCGAAGCCGTGGACGTGGCGATAGCTCTGCGGCAGGCCCCGGTCCGAGAACAGGGTCGTCACCTGGTGCAGGCTTTCCGGCGACAGGCTCCAGAAGTCCCACATCGCCGTCGGCGAGCGCAGGTTCGACACCGGGTGGCGCTTCTGGGTGCGGATGAAGTCGGGGAACTTCAGCGGATCGCGCAGGAAGAACACCGGGGTGTTGTTGCCCACCAGGTCCCAGTTACCCTGCTCGGTGTAGACCTTCAGGGCGAAGCCGCGCACGTCGCGCTCGGCGTCGGCCGCGCCGCGCTCACCGGCCACGGTCGAGAAGCGCAGCAGCACTTCGCTCTCCGCGCCCGGTTGCAGGGCGGCGGCCTTGGTCCAGCCGCTGATGTCGTGGGTGATCTTCAGCACGCCATAGGCGGCCGAGCCCTTGGCGTGGACGGCGCGCTCGGGCACCCGCTCGCGGTTCTGGTGGGCCAGCTTCTCCATCAGCTGGTAGTCCTGCATCAGCAGGGGCCCGCGCGGGCCGGCCGACAGGCTGTTCTGGTTGTCGGCGATCGGCGCCCCGGCGCTCGTCGTCATGGTGATCTTGGTCATCTCGGCCCTCGTCATCTCGTAGCGCCACTGTCACAGGCGGCGTTCGATAAATCCAATTGATCGTTTTTTCCGACAGCATCGGTTCGATCTATCAAACTCTAGGCAGGACCATAGGGCGGGTCTTGAACGGCCACGCCTCGACCCGGAGCGTCCGGCGGTCTAATCCAGGGCCATGACCGCCATCCTGCCCGACGCCGCCGCCGCCAACTGGGTCGACCGCTACGCCCCGGCCGCCTTGCGCCCCTGGCTGAAGCTGGGACGGTTCGACCGTCCGGCCGGCATCTGGCTGCTGATGCTGCCCGGCTGGCAGGGCATCGCCCTGGCCGCGGCGGAAAAGGGCCAGCTGCCCAATCCCTGGCTGCTGATCGCCTTCTTCGTCGGGGCGGCCCTGATGCGGGCGGCCGGCTGCGCCTTCAACGACATCGTCGATCGCGACTTCGACGCCCAGGTGGCCCGCACGGCCCTGCGCCCGATCCCGGCCGGCCTGATCACCGTCAAGCAGGCCTGGCTGTTCCTGGTCGGCTGCAGCCTGACCAGCTTCCTCATTTTGATCTGCCTGGGCTGGCTGGCGATCGGCCTGGGCGTGGCCTCGCTGCTGCTGGTGGCCGGCTATCCTTTCATGAAGCGCATCACCTGGTGGCCGCAGGCCTGGCTGGGCCTGACCTTCAACTGGGGCGCCCTGCTCGGCTACGCCGCCGCCACCCATTCGCTCTCCTGGTCGGCCGCCCTGCTCTACGCCTCGGGCATCTTCTGGACCCTCGGCTACGACACCATCTACGCCATCCAGGACATCGAGGACGACGCCCTGGCCGGGGTGAAGTCGTCGACCCGCCGGCTGGGCTCCAAGGTCCGCCAGGGCGTGGCGATCTTCTACGTCCTGGCCTTCGTGCTGGCCCTGGCCGCCGCCTGGGCCGGCGGGCTCGGACCGCCGTTCCTGCCGCTGCTGGGTCTCTACGGCCTGCACCTGTCGCGCCAGGCCGTGGCCGTGAAGCTCGACGACGGTCCGGGCGCGCTGAAGCTCTTCAAGTCCAACGCCCAGGCCGGCGCGATCCTGGTGCTGGCGCTGGTGGCGGGCGCGTGGACGCCGGCGGGGTTCTGAGGCCGCAAGACCCCCTCAGTCGCTCCGCGACAGCTCCCCCAGAGGGGGAGCATCTCCTTGGCTCGGCGCTACTAAATCCTCCCCCTCTGGGGGAGGTGGCCCGGAGGGCCGGAGGGGGCTTCCCCGGTCAGAACGGCCCCGCGCGGTAGATGCGCTCCATCGACCGCTCCAGCTCGCCCAGCCGCCGGTCATAAACCCGCGCCAGGCACACCCGGTTGGCCTTGCAGCCCGCCCGCTCGTTCAGCCAGGCCTGCTGCTCGTCCATCAGCGCCCCGCGCGCGCCCATGCCCATGGTGCGCTTGTTGACGTCGTAGAGCACGGCCATCCGCACGTCCTTGTTGTCGAGGCTGCGGTCGGCGCAGATCGCCTTCTCGTCGGCCCTCTTGGCCTTGGCGCAGTCGAAGCTGGCGGCATGAGCGGCCCCCGCGAGGCCAAGCGAAACAAGGGCGACGACAACAGGCAAGCGCATGAAAAACCTCCGAAAAAGGACCTGACCTAACGGCATTCTGTCGGCTGGAACCTGAATGTGCGATGATCCGTTCCATGGCCGTCGCCGCTCGCATCAAGCCGCAGGAGCTGTTCTCGCAAGAGGACTGGGCCCGCCTGTCGCGCCGCTCGTCCTGGCGCGGGATCGCCATGGTCGCCCACGCCTGGGGCGTGATCCTGCTGGCCGGAGCGGTCTTCGTGGTCTGGCCCAACCCGCTGACCTACCTCGTCGCCGTGATGCTGATCGGCGCCCGGCAACTGGGCCTGGCGATCCTGATGCACGAGGCCGCGCACGGCGGGCTGCACCCTGATCTCAAGGTCAACGACTGGCTGGGCGAGTGGCTGTGCGCGGCGCCGCTGGGGGCGTCGCTGAACGCCTACCGCCCCTACCACCTGACCCACCACAAGTTCGCCCAGCAGGCCGAGGACCCGGACCTCGTCTTGTCGGCCCCGTTTCCGACCACCCGCGCCTCCCTGCGCCGCAAGATCGTCCGTGACCTGACGGGCCAGACCTTCTTCAAGCAACGGTTCGGGCCGATCCTGGCGGGCCTGAAGAAGCGCCGACACGGCCAGGCCCCGGGCGCGATCTTCGCCCGCGCCGCGGCCGGCCAGAAGCGGTTCCTGCTGATCAACCTGGCCATGCTGGTCGCGCTCAGCGCCGCCGGTCTGTGGTGGGCGTGGCTGGCGCTGTGGATCGTGCCGATGGCCACCTGGTTCCCGCTGGTCACGCGCCTGCGCAACATCGCCGAGCACGCCCTGGTCGCCAAGGACGAGCCCGACCCGTTCCGCCACGCCCGCACCACCAAGGCCAACTGGCTCGAGCGGGCCCTGGTCGCGCCTTACCACGTCAACTTCCACGCCGAGCACCACCTCTTCATGCACGTGCCCTGCTGGAACCTGCCCCGGGCGCATCGACTGCTGGCCGAGAAGGGGCTGACCGAGGGCATGCTGAACGCGCCGGGTTATCTGACGGTGCTGAAGGCGGCGTCGAGCAAGGTGGCGGCCTAAGCCCCCTCCGGCCCTCCGGGCCACCTCCCCCAGAGGGGGAGGATCTAGCGACGCCCCGCCATCAAGATGCTCCCCCTCTGGGGGAGCTGTCGCGGAGCGACTGAGGGGGTCTCGCGTGAGCGCGAAACGCCTATAACCCGCCCATGATCGTCCAGACCCTGGAAGGCCGCCGGGCCTTCATCGCCGACAACACCCGCCTGCTGCCCACGCCGCACGCGCCTGAACTCCTGTTGCACCTGGCCGACGAAATCACGCCGATCTGGAAGCTGACCGAGGAAGCCCTGGAAGAGATCGGCCTGCCGCCGCCGTTCTGGGCCTTCGCCTGGGCGGGCGGCCAGGCTCTGGCGCGCTACGTGCTGGACCACCCCGAGATCGTGCACGGCAAGCACGTGATCGACTTCGCCACCGGCTCGGGCATCGTCGCCGTCGCGGCCATGAAGGCCGGCGCGGCGAGCGTACTGGCGGCCGATATCGACGTCTTCTGCGAGGCTGCGGTGGCGATGAACGCGGAGGCCAACGGGGTCGAGATCGGCTTCACCGACGTCAACCTGCTGGACGCCCCGCCGCCGCCCGCCGACGTGCTGCTGGCCGGCGACATCTGCTACGAGGGCCCGATGGCCAAGGCGGTGATGGCCTGGCTGGCCCAGGGCCGCGCGGCCGGGGCGGCGGTGCTGGTCGGCGATCCGGGCCGCACCTACTTCCCCAAGGAGGGCCTGGTGAAACTGGCCGAATACCAGGTGCCCACCACCCGCGAGCTGGAAGACCTGGCCGTCAAGCGCACCAGCGTCTGGACTCTGCCCTGACGCCAAACTAGAACATTTGCGGAACATCAGTGGAGACCCGCCCATGCGCGAGGACGGCAAGATCGACTATATCGAGTGGGCGGGTGGCGAGCTGCCGGCCACCAAGGCCTTCTACTCGGCCGCCTTCGGCTGGACCTTCACCGACTACGGCCCCGACTACGCGGCCTTCGAGGGCCAGGGCGCCGACGGCGGCTTCGTCGGCGACGTCACCGAGGAACCGGCCAAGCCGCTGGTGGTGCTCTACGCCGTCGATCTGGAAGCCATGGAAGCCAAGGTGACGGCGGCCGGCGGCGTGGTCGTGAAGCCGATCTTCGAATTCCCCGGCGGCCGGCGATTCCACTTCCTGGATCCGGCGGGGAACGAGCTGGCCGTATGGAGCGCGACGGGGTTTGAGTGATCCTTCTCCCCTTGCGGGAGAAGGTGGCGGCGAAGCCGACGGATGAGGGGTCTCTCAGATGGGAGACCCCTCACCCGGCCTGGCCGGCCCCACGCAGCTTTCAGTTCTGAGAGACCCCTCACCCGACCCCGCTCCGCGGGGCCACCCTCTCCCGCAAGGGGAGAGGGAACCTGAAAAACCGTCACAAACCCTGGCTAAGTTCCGCACCCTGACGATTGGGGAATCCAGGTGGGCCAGCGGAGCTGCGGCGACTGCGGGATGTGTTGCAAGCTGATGGGCGTCGAGGCCATCGGCAAGGCGCCGCACGCCTGGTGCGGCCACTTCCGCAAAGGCGCCGGTTGCGCGATCTATGCCGACCGCCCCAAGGCCTGCGCCGACTTCTCCTGCTACTGGCTGAACGCCGAGGGCCTGTCCGACGACTGGCGGCCCGACCGCGCCCGCTTCGTCCTGCACCGCGAGGACGGCGGCCGGCGGCTGATCGTCGAGGTCGATCCGGCCCAGCCCCAGGCCTGGCGCAAGGCCCCCTACCACGCCACCTTTCGCGACTGGGCCCGGCGCGGCGCGGCTGGCGGCCTGACCCTCAACGTGCTGGTCGGCCCGCGCGCCTTCGAGATCCGCGCCGACGGCGACGTCGATCTCGGCATCGTCCGCGACATGGCCGCCAAGCCCTTCGCGGGAGCCGCCCAATGACCGACGTTGTCCCCGGCCCCGCCCAGGGCAAGGCCTGCGGCTCCTGCGGCATGTGCTGCAAGGTGCTGGCCATCGACGAGCTGAACAAGCCCGACGGCGTCTGGTGCGGCCACTTCAGGAAGGGCGGCGGCTGCGGCTCCTACGAGACCCGTCCAGGCGCCTGCCGGGGCTTCCACTGCCTTTGGCTGACCTCGGAAAAACTCGACGACGCCTGGCGGCCCGACAAGGCCGGCTTCCTGATGTATTCCGACCGCGACGGCAAGCGGCTCAACGTGGTGGTCGACCCCGGCAAGCCGGCGGCCTGGAAGCGCGAGCCCTACTACCGCCGCATCAAGGCGATGTCGCAGCGGGCCTATGACGGCTACGAGCTGGTGGTCTGCGTCGGCGACCGCCGCACCGTGGTGTTCCCCACCGAGGACGTCGAACTGGGCGTGCTGAACCCCGGCCACAAGCTGGTCAGCGGCTATGTGAACCGCGACGGCGCCCAGGTCCCCTTCGCCATGGTGCTGAGCGACGCCGAGGGCTGACCTCCCCGACTGCTGAAGCGGGCTCAGCAGGCCGTGGACGAGCCCATGACTAATCCCGTCGCCTGAAGGGCGCTATCTGAGCCTCCTGAACCAAAGAGAGGCTCCCATGAGCAAAGCCGAGCGCGACGTCGTCGTAGTCATCGGGGCCGGCCAGATCGGCCAGGCGATCGCCCGACGTGTAAGCGTCGGCAAGCGCGTGCTGCTGGCCGACATGAAGCGCGAGAATGCGCAGGCCGCCGCCGAGGTGCTTGCCGACGCCGGCTACGAGACCCACGTCGCCGTGGTCGATGTCGCCTCGCGGGAAAGCGTGCAGGCCCTGGTGGCGACCGCCACGGCCCTGGGCGCGGTCACCGGCCTGATCCACGCCGCCGGCGTCTCGCCCAGCCAGGCGCCGGCAAGCGTGATCCTCAGGGTCGATCTCTACGGGACGGCGCTGGTGCTCGACCTGTTCGGCGAGGTGATCGCGCCCGGCGGCTCCGGCGTCGTCATCGCCTCACAGTCGGGCCACCGCCTGCCGCCGCTGCCCGAAGAGCAGAGCCACGCCCTGGCGACCACCCCGACCGAAGCGCTGCTGGCCCTGCCCTTCCTGGCCCCGGAGGCGGTCACCGATCCGCTGAACGCCTACCAGCTCTCCAAGCGAGGCAATTCCCTGCGGGTGGCCGCCCAGGCCGTGCGCTGGGGGGCGCGTGGCGCGCGGATCAACGCCATCAGTCCGGGCATCGTCATGACGCCCCTGGCCCGCGACGAACTCACCGGCCCGCGCGGCGCAGGCTATCGCCGGATGATCGAGGGATCGGCCGCCAAGCGCGCCGGAACGCCCGACGAGGTCGGGGCCGTCGGCGCCCTGCTGATGGGCCCCGACGGCGGCTTCATCACCGGCAGCGACATCCTGATGGACGGCGGGGTGACCGCGGCGTGGCTCTACGGAGACCTGGCGAAGGGGTGAACGGTTAGGCCGGCGCTTGGGCCGCGAGCACCGCGAAGGCGACCAGACCGCTGGCCACCATCAGGCCGAACCACAGCCTATGGCGCCTGATCAGGGGCGCTGCGGGATCGATGGCGCGATAACGGGCCGTCACTCGTGCCCACTTGGCCGCGTGCCAGCCCAAGGTCGTCTCCTTCGGCGCGCCAGGATCGGCGTGGCGATTGACCACCTCGACCATCTCGGAGATCGCTCGGTTGGAGCGGATACAGGCATAGATCGTGAAGACGAGGCTGGCGATCCCGCCGCCCCAGACGGCCGCGATCAGCAGCACATGCATCTAAGCCTCAGCCCCGCGCCTTCACCGGCGCGGCGCCGTCGACATAGGCCTCGTTGAGATAGACCTCGGCCTCCTGCGGCGACAGGGCCGGCGCGTAGCCAAAGCCCTGGCCGTAGTCGCAGCCCAACTTCTGCAGCGCGTGGGCCATCTCGGCGTTCTCGACGCCCTCGGCGACCACTTCCAGGTCGAGATCCTGGCCCAGTTTGACCACCGAACGGACGATCTTGGCCGAGCCGGCGTTGCCGCCCATGGTCCGCACGAAATAGCGGTCGATCTTCAGCGTGTCGAACGGCAGGCGCGTCAGGTAGGACAGCGACGAGAAGCCGGTGCCGAAGTCGTCCAGCGCCAGGCCAGCCCCGGCCTCGCGCAGGCTGCGCAGGATCACCGCGGCCCGCTCGGGATCGCGCATGATGTCGCTTTCGGTGACTTCCAGCTTCAGCGCGCCGCGCGGCAGGCCGTTCTCGCGCAGCACCTGGGCCACGTCGTGCACCAGGCCCGGACGGTCGATCTCGCCGGTCGACAGGTTGACGCTGACGGTCAGGGCGCCGACGGCCGGGTGGGTGTGGCGCCAGGCGGCCAGCTGCTTGCCGGCGCTGCGCATCATGTGCTCGCCGAGCTCGGCCATCAGGCCCATCTCTTCGATCAGCGGCAGGAATTCGTCAGGCGGCAGCAGGCCGCGACGCGGGTGGATCCAGCGCGCCAGGGCCTCGAAGCCCGACAGGGCGCCGGTCGACAGGCGCACGACCGGCTGGAAATAGGGGATGATCTCGCCACGGCCGATGGCGCCGCGCAGGTCGGCTTCCAGCGCTAGGCGCGACAGGCCGTCGGTCTCCATCGAGCGGCCGTAGGCGGCGGCGGAGCCACGACCGTTGGCGGCCGCGGCCTCGACGGCCAGTTCGGCCCGGCGGACCAGTTCGGCGGCCTCCGGCGCGTCCTCGCCGCCCTCGGCCGAGACGGCGCCGATGGTCAGGGTCGGGTGAATGTCGAAGCCGGCGATGCGCAGCGGCTGTTCCAGCGCAGAACGCAGCAGCTCGGCGGGCTCGTAGCCGTGCGGCTCGCACAGCACGGCGAACTCGTCCTCGCCGATGCGGCCCAGGATCGAGCCCTCGGGGAAGGCGGCGGCCAGGCGCGAGCCGAGAGCGGCCAGCACGAGGTCGGCGCGCTCGTGGCCCAGGGCCTCGTTCAGGCGGCGCAGGCGGTCGAGGTCGGCGACCACCAGCTCATGCACGCCGGTGTGGGTCAGACGCTCGCGGGCGCGGGCGATGAAGCTGCGACGGTCGAGGAGCCCGGTGAGGTCATCCTTGCCCGAGGCGGCGAATTTCACTTCCGGGGCGATGACGCCGGCGGCGCGCAGGCCCTCTTCCAGCCAGACGCCGCGCCAGATGCAGGTCTCGCCGCCGCGCATGCGCATGCGCACGACGATCTCGGAGCCGGCCTCGCGCACCCGCAGCAGCTCTTCGGCCTGGGCGCGGTCTGCGGCAAAGCCAGAGCGCGGAAGGCGGCGGAGGCGCATTCGGGGGCCAGGGGCGACAGGCCCAGAGCCCGGGCCGCGCCGTTGATGCGCAGCCGGTCGGTCTCGGGGTCCCAGTGCCACAGCGCGACCTCCGCGGCGCCCAACGCTTCCAGCGTGGTCGTCGCGTCCCAGATCCTACGCTCGGCTACCTTGAAAGACATGCCCGTTCCCGCGCCGCCCGATCCCCCATGGATGGACGGCGTGCGGTCCGGGGCGAAACTCACGACGGAGCAATCAACCCGAACAGACGATGATCTCGCCACTCGCCGTTAATTTTAAGATAAGCGCGCGCATATCCCTCCTCGGAAAACCCGCATCTCGTGAGCAGGCCGGCCGAGCGCGCGTTATGCGGCATGCAGGCCGCTTCCAGCCGGTGGAGCCCCAGCGGGCCGAAGGCGAAATCGATCACCGCCCGCACGGCCTCGGTCGTGTAGCCCTGCCCCGCATGCGCCTCGCCGGCCCAGTAGCCGACCACCCCGGTCTGGGCCACGCCCCGGCGGATGTTGAACAGGCGCACGCCGCCGACGATGGCGTCGTCCGACTTGCGGAACACGAAGAACGGAAAGGCTTCTCCCAGTTCGAGTTCGCGGGCGTAGGCGGCCAGTCGCTGGCGGAAGGCGGCCCGCGTCAGGTCATCGGCCGGCCAGGTCGGCTCCCACGGCGTCAGGAAGGCGCGCGAGCCGCCGCGCAGCTCCGCCCACGGCTTGTGATCACCCAGGCGCGGCAGACGCAGATAAACCCGATCACCCTCGATGCGCGGGCCCTGGTCGATGCGGAGAAGACGGAGAATGGCGGACAAGGACGGGTCTCGAACAGCAGGGCCGCACAATTGCGGCTTATTGTCCGCCGAACAACGTCCGCCGGAAGATTTCCCCGGCGCCCAGCGCGCCCTTGGCCCCCAGGACCGCCGTGGCGGCCTTGGCGGGCGCCAGCATCCGCCGGCCCAGGCGCGTGATGTCGGCCGCGCCGACCGCGTCGACCCCGGCCGCCAGTTCGGCGGGCGAGAACAATCGGTCGAAGGTGAGGGCCTGGCCGGCGGCCTGCTCAGCGCGGGCCAGGGGCTGCTCGCGGGCCATGAACATGTGCGCCTTCAGCTGGGCCTTGCAGCGCGCCAGCTCCGCCTCGTCGATGCGCTCGACCAGGGCCAGCAGCTGCTCGGCGCAGACCTGGGCGGTCTGGCCTGCGTCCTTGGCCGCGCAGCCGGCATAGATGCCAAGCGCCCCCATGTCGGCATAGGTGTCGGCATAGGCGTCGATGTTGTAGGCCAGACCGCGCTTCTCGCGGGCCTCCTGGAACAGCCGCGACGACATGCCACCGCCAAGGGCCTCGGCGAAGACGCGCAGGGCGAAATAGTCGTCGTCGCGCGAGCCGGCGGCCGGCAGCATCAGAACGAGATGCGCCTGCTCCAGCTTGCGGGTCTCGGCGAAGGATGCGCCGACGAACGGGGCGGGATCGGGAACCGGCGCGCCGGGCGTGGCCGGCAGGTCGCCGAAGGCCTTCTGCGCCAGGTCCAGCAGCTCGGCTTCCTCGACCGCGCCGGTGGCGCTGACCACCAAGCGATCGGCGGCGTAGAGGCTGGCGCGCCAGTCCGACAGCGCTTCGGGCGTGGCGGCCTCGACCGTGTCGACCGTGCCCAGGATCGGCCGGCCGACCGGATGGTCGCCCCAGGCGCCCTTCTGCAGCAGGTCGAACACGTAGTCGTCGGGCGCGTCGGCGGCCTCGGCGATCTCCTGGGCGACCACCTGCTTCTCGCGGGCCAGGTCGCCGGCGTCGAGCGTCGGCCGGCGCACGAGGTCGGCGAGGACCTCGACGCCCAGCGGCAGGCCGCCCTTCAGGGCGCGGATCTGAAAGCTGGTGCGCTCATAGCCGGTGGCGGCGTTGATCTGGCCGCCCTGGGCCTCGACCACCTCGACGATGTCGCGCGCGCTGCGGCCGCCCGCGCCCTTGAACACCATGTGCTCGAGCAGGTGCGACCAGCCCGACCGCGCCGGATCCTCATAGGCCGCCCCGCGCCCGGCGACGACGCTCAGGGCCAGGGTCTCGAGGCCAGGCATCGGATCGCAGACGACGCGAACGCCATTGGGCAGGGTATGGAGGGTCGGAAGGGTCATTTCCCTCCGTGTAGACGCGTAAGCGCCCGAAAGCGACCCTTCGGCTGGCCAGCGAGGCTGACCGCCACTCTTCTTCCGTAAAATCCCCGCGAAAGCGGGGACCCAGGCGTTTTATCGTCGAGCGACTGGGATTTCAGAAAAAGCCTGGGCCCCCGCTTTCGCGGGGGTTTTACGGATGTTGGAATCCGTCGGCGTAAGCGTTCCTACTTCCCCGCGAACGCCCGCACGTGAGCCTTCACGGCCGCCGCATCGGCCGGCAGGCGGTCGAAGCGTTCGGGCTTGGCCGACAGGTCCGGCGCGCCGCGCGGCACGCCCTGGACGACGCCGGTGGCGGCCAGCACGGCTTCGGGGAACTTGGCGGGGTGGGCGGTCGACAGCACCACGACCGGGGTCGTGGGGTCTTCGAGGCGCAGGCGGGCGGCGGCGGCCAGGCCGACGGCGGTGTGCGGATCGACGACCTCGCCGGTCTCGTTCAGCGTGGCCAGCATGGTCTTGGCGGTGTCGGCCTCGCTGACCGAAGCGCCGACGAACAGCTCGCGCATCATCGTGTAAGCGCTGGGCGGGATGTCGAGCACGCCGGTGGTGGCGAAACCACGGAAGGCGCGACCCGTCTCGATGCCGTCACGGCGCACGGCCTCGAAATAGAGGCGCTCGAAGTTGGAGGCGACCTGGATGTCCATGGCCGGGCTCTGGGTGGCGGCCACGGCGCCGCGCGAATAGCGACCGTCCTCGAAGGCGCGCGCCAGGATGTCGTTGCTGTTGGTGGCGGCCACGACCTTGGCGATCGGCAGGCCCAGCTGCTTGGCCACGAAGGCGGCGTAGGCGTCGCCGAAGTTGCCGGTCGGCACGACGAAGGCCACTTCGCGGGCGGGCGCGCCCAGGCTGACGGCGGCGGTGAAGTAATAGACGCTCTGGGCCGCGATCCGCGCCCAGTTGATCGAGTTGACGCCCGACAGGTCCACCGCGTGGCGGAACTGGTCGTCCTGGAAGGCCTGCTTGACGATGGCCTGGCAGTCGTCGAACGAGCCCTGCACCGACACGCATGAGACGTTGGCGTCGGCGGCCGTGGTCATGAACCGGCGCTGGACCTCGCTGATCCGGCCCTCGGGGAAGAGCGCGACGATGCGGGCGTTGCTGCGGCCGCGGAAGGCCTCGACGGCCGCGCCGCCGGTGTCGCCCGAGGTGGCGCAGATGATGGTCATGGTCCGCGACTGGCGCGACAGCACGTAGTCGTAGAGCCGGCCCAGGAGCTGCATCGCAACGTCCTTGAAGGCCAGGGTCGGGCCGTGGAACAGCTCCAGCAGGTAGCGGTTGGCGGCCAGCTGCTTCAGCGGCGTCACCGCCGCGTGGGTGAAGCTGGCATAGGCCTCGTCGCACATGGTCTGCAGGTCGTCGCCCGGGATGTCGTCGCCGACGAACCGGCCGAGCACGGCGGCCGCGACCTGGGCGTAGGTCTTGCCGGCGAAGGCGGCGATCTCTTCGGGCGTGAAGGTCGGCCAGGCTTCCGGCACATAGAGGCCGCCGTCGGGCGCCAGGCCGGCCAGCACCGCGTCCAGGAAACCGATCGAGGGGGACTCGCCCCGGGTCGAGACGTAACGCATCAGGGCCTCATCCTCCGCCAGAGCATGGCGGCATAGATAAAGAGCAGGGTGACGGCAAGACCAAACCACGTAAGCGCGTATTCCAGGTGCCGATTGGAAATTTCTGCCGGCAAGGGCGCGGGCGTGACGCCGGGAACGGCGGGCGTGGCGGTCTCGACCATCAGGATGTAGGGCGCGGGCCTGTCGGCGGCGAAGGCGGCCAGGGCCTTGTCGCGGTCGCCGCCCAGGGCCTTGGGCGCCATCAGCACGCCGGTCACGCGCGCCGGCGCCGCGAAGGTTTGGGGCTTGGGCTGGATCTGGCCGGTCAGGGCGTCGACCAGGCCAAGGTCGAGCAGGATCACCCCATGCTCTTGCCCCGCCAGGCGGCAGGCGGCCATGGCCCGCCAGACCATGTCGCCCTCGCGGACCCCATAGACCAGCGGCAGCGGCGCCGAGGCGCCCGGCGCGCAGTCGGCGGCGACCCGCAAGAAGGCCACGTCCTGGCCCTTGTCGGCGCGGGCCAGGGCCTGGGCCAGCGGGATGGCCGGCGCGGTCTTCAGCTTCTCGATCCGCGCCAGCAGGTCTTCCTTCCAGGCCAGGCGCTTCACCTGCCAGGTTCCCAGGCCGGAGAGGATGGCGAAGGCGATCAGGGTGGCGATCGTCAGGCCGATCGGGAAGCCGGGCTTCTTGGCGGCGGCCTCAGACATCGTCGCGCCCCGCTTGCGACGCCTTGTTGGCGATCTGGGCGGCGACCATCAGGCCCTTGGCCGGCCGCATCAGGAACAGGCAGGCCAGGCCCGTCAGCGGCAGCCAGACCACCAGCAGCAGCCACACTGGCCAGTTCCAGGCGAACATCGAGAACAGCGCCCCGAACGCGCACAGGAAGCCGGCGATCAGGATGACGAAGGTCGACGCCCCGTCGCCGGTCTCGAGCTTGGCAAGGTCATAGCCGCAGGCCTCGCAGCGCGGCGCGATCTTGAGGAAGCCCTCGAACAGGAAGCCCTCGCCGCAGACGGGGCATCGCCCGGCGGCGCCGGCGGCGTAGGGGTTGGTCTTGGGCATGGCGATCCCCAAAGCGCGAAAACGAAAAAGGCCCGGAGCGCGGTCGGCGCTCCGGGCCTTTCGGAACTCCGTGACCTTAGTGCGTCGAGGCGCCGAAGATCACGTAGATGAAGGCGAACAGGAACAGCCAGACCACGTCGACGAAGTGCCAGTACCAGGCGGCCGCTTCGAAGCCGAAGTGCTGCTTGGGCGTGAAGGCGCCGTTCATCAGGCGGATGAGGCAGACGATCAGGAACAGCGTGCCCACGAAGACGTGGAAGCCGTGGAAGCCGGTGGCCAGGAAGAAGGTCGAGCCGTAGAGGCCCGAATTGGCGGCGGCTTCGTTGTAGAACAGCTGCTCGTGGTTGATGTGGGCGTATTCGTAGACCTGGATGGTCGTGAACAGCGCGCCCAGCAGGATGGTCAGGATCAGGCCCCACTGGGCGCCCTTGCGGTCGCCTTGCTGCAGCGCGTGGTGCGACCAGGTGATGGTCGTGCCCGACAGCAGCAGGGTCAGGGTGTTGACCAGCGGCAGGTGCCAGGGCGAGACGGTCTCGACGCCGGCCGGCGGCCAGGCGGCCCAGGCGGTGCGCACTTCCTCGATGCCCGACAGGGTGCGGTGATGGTGGAACAGGGCCATCTCGAAGAAGATCCAGAACCACGCCACGAAGAACATCACTTCCGAGGCGATGAACAGCACCATGCCGTAGCGCAGGCCGATCGAGACGACGGGGGTGTGGTCGCCGGCGTTGGCTTCCTTGATGACGTCGCGCCACCAGCCGAACATCGTGTAGAGCACGCCGGCCAGGCCGGTCGCGAACAGCCACCACTGGCCCTTCTCGATGCCGAACACCCCGCCCTTGATCCAGGCGATCAGGCCGAGCGCCATGACCGTGGCGGCGGCCGAGCCGACGAACGGCCACGGGCTGGGCGGCAGGATGTGGTAGTCGTGTTTGACGGCGCCGTGGGCCATGTGTCGCGAACCCTCTTTAATCTTATTGATGGCGCGTCGCTTGGGTCCCCCCGGCCCGCGCCTCTCCCTTGCCGAAAGCTATAGTCTGCCGGACGCTGTTCCGCCAAGAGGCTCGACGATGCGAGGCACGTCCGTCTTGCCTTCCTGACCATCGACGGCCGGGAAGAAGGTGTAGGACAGGGTGATCTCGGACTTGCCCTTGGTCTCCGGATCCTCGGCGAAGCGGGGATCGACGAAGTAGACGACCGGGAACTCGACCGTCTGGCCGGGCTGGATCGTCTGGTTCGAGAAGCAGAAGCACTCGATCTTCTGGAAGTACGGGCCGGCCTGCTCGGGCACCACGTTATAGATCGCCCGCCCGGTCTGGGGCTTGTCGCTGGTGTTGGTGACCTTGAAGAAGGCCAGCCCCGAAGCGCCCAGCTTGATGTCCTGGCTGACCTGCTCGGTGGTGAAGGTCCAGGGCAGGCTGCGGATGTTGGCGTCGAAGCGGATCTGGACGGTGCGGTCTAGCACCTTGGTCGGGGCGGCTTCGGCGCGGCGCACCGTGCCGTCGAAGCCGGTGGCCTGGCAGAACAGCTTGTACAGCGGCACCGCCGCATAGGCCGCGCCGACCATGCCGACGAAGGCGACGGCGCAGATCAGCGCCACGCGCTTGTTGCGGCGGGCCTGCAGCGTGGTCTTGTCGGCGCCGGCCCCGCCCGGCGTGGGATCAGAACCGGTTTCCGACATTGGCGCCCAGCCTCACCAGGGTGACCACGAACACCAGCACGACGAAGGCGACCAGGCCCACGGCGAGCGCGATGTTGCGGCCGTTGCGGGCCTTGATGGCGTCGGCCTTGTCCGGCTGGACGGAGAGGGTCTTCTTCGGGTCGGTCAAGAGATCAGCTCCAGAGCCTTCACGCCGATCATGGCCTCGGCCAGCAGGGCGGCGAACAGGGCGAAGAGATAGAGGATCGAGAAGGCGAACAGGTTGCGGGCGTCCTTGGCCCCGCCCACCGGCGGCGGGCGCTTGCCCTCGACGGCCGGTTCGGCGACGGGAGCGGGCGCGGCCTCCACCTCGTAGAGGGCGCGGTCGGCGGTGCGCGGGTCGGCCGCGTCGCCGGCATCACTGCGGAACACCCGCCAGGCCAGGGTCAGGAACACGAGGCCGCCCAGGCCCGAGACGGCCAGGTACAGCGGCCCGCCCAGCCCGGTGAAGGCCGGCGCCAGGCAGACGGGGATGAAGATCAGGCTGTAGATCAGGATCTGCTGGCGGGTCGCCTTGGCGCCCTTGACCACCGGCAGCATCGGCACGCCGGCCTTGGCGTAGTCGGTGCTGATGTAGAGCGACAGCGCCCAGAAGTGCGGCGGGGTCCACAGGAAGATGATCAGCACCATCAGCCAGGCGTTCAGCGGGGCCGAGCCCGTGGCCGCCGCCCAGCCGATCGCCGGCGGCAGCGCGCCGGCGAGGCCGCCGATGACGATGTTCTGGGCCGTCCAGCGCTTCAGCCACATGGTGTAGACCACGGCGTAGAAGACGATGGTGAAGGCCAGCAGGCCCGCCGCCAGCCAGTTGATCGCCATGCCCAGCAGCATGACCGAGAGCAGAGACAGCACCACGCCCAGGGCGGCGGCTTCGGAGCCCTCGACCAGGCCGGCCGGCACCGGACGGCCGCGGGTGCGGCGCATCTTGGCGTCGATGTCGGCGTCGTACCACATGTTCAGCGCGCCCGAGGCCCCGGCCCCGACGGCGATGCACAGCACCGCCACCGCGCCCAGCAGCGGGTGGATGTGAGTGCGGGCGGCGACCAGGCCGGTCAGGCCCGTGAACACCACCAGCGACATCACGCGCGGCTTCATCAGCTGGAAATAGTCCTGCCAGCGCGCGGCGCGGACCGGCTCGGTCCGGTGCGTGTCTGACGGGAGAACGGCGGGCTTGGCCATGGGATACGGTATCTTGGAAAGCTGAGTCTTATGGGCGAAGGGCGCGGGCCCGGCTGTCGCCGGATCCGCGCCCCCCGCGCTTATACTGGTATCTTACCAGAGATCAGTGATGATCGTCGGCCTTGATGACCGGCGGCTCGCTGAACTGGTGGAACGGCGGCGGCGAGGACAGGGTCCATTCCAGCGTGGTGGCGCCTTCGCCCCACGGGTTGGCCTCGGCCTTGCGGCGACGGATGGCGGCTTCCAGCAGCACGACCAGGAAGACGCCGACGCCGACGACGGTGATCATGTAGCCGACCGACGAGACGTAGTTCCACTTCGCGAACGCGTCCGGATAGTCGACATAGCGGCGGGGCATGCCGTCCAGGCCCAGGAAGTGCTGCGGGAAGAACACCAGGTTCACGCCCACGAACATGATCCAGAAGTGCAGAGCGCCGAGGAACTCGTTGTACTTCACGCCCCACATCTTCTCGAACCAGTAGTAGAAGCCCGCGAAGATGGCGAAGACGGCGCCCAGCGACAGCACGTAGTGGAAGTGGGCCACCACGTAGTAGGTGTCGTGCAGGCTGTAGTCGATGCCGGCGTTCGACAGGACGACGCCGGTGACGCCGCCGACCGTGAACAGGAAGATGAAGCCGATCGCCCACAGCATGGGCGTCTTGAAGCTGATCGAACCGCCCCACATCGTGGCGATCCACGAGAAGATCTTCACGCCGGTCGGAACGGCGATGATCATCGTCGCGGCCACGAAGTAGGCGCGCAGGTTGATGCTCATGCCGACCGTGTACATGTGGTGGGCCCACACGATGAAGCCGACGAAGCCGATGGCGACCATGGCGTAGGCCATGGCCAGGTAGCCGAAGACCGGCTTCTTGGAGAAGGTCGAGACGATGTGGCTGATGATGCCGAACCCCGGCAGGATCAGGATGTACACTTCCGGGTGACCGAAGAACCAGAACAGGTGCTGGAACATCACCGGGTCGCCGCCGGCGGCCGGGTCGAAGAAGTGGGTGCCGAAGTTGCGGTCGGTCAGCAGCATGGTGATGGCGCCGGCCAGGACGGGCAGCGACAGCAGCAGCAGGAAGGCGGTGATCAGCACCGACCAGGCGAACAGCGGCATGCGGTGCAGGGTCATGCCCGGCGCGCGCATGTTGAAGATCGTGGTGATGAAGTTGATCGCGCCGAGGATCGACGAGGCGCCGGCCAGGTGGAGCGACAGGATCGCCAGATCCATGGCCGGACCGGTGTGGCCGGTGGTCGACAGCGGCGGATAGATCGTCCAGCCGCCGCCGAAGCCGTGGCCCGGACCGCCGTCGACGAACATCGAGGTGCACAGCAGCACCCAGGCGGCGACCAGCAGCCAGAACGAGATGTTGTTCATCCGCGGGAAGGCCATGTCCGGCGCGCCGATCATGATCGGGACGAACCAGTTGCCGAAGCCGCCGATCATGGCGGGCATGACCATGAAGAAGATCATGATCAGGGCGTGGGCGGTGACCACGGCGTTGTAGCCGTGCTTGCCCTTGAACACGCCGAGCTGAGCCAGCAGGCCGTTGTCGGTGAAGACCTGGATGCCCGGGTGCATCAGCTCCCAGCGGATCAGGCCCGACAGGGCCCCGCCGACGATGCCCGCCATGATGGCGAACAGGATGTAGAGCGTGCCGATGTCCTTGTGGTTCGTCGAGAAGAACCAGCGGGCGAAGAAGGGCGGCTTTTCGTCGGCGCCATGGCCGTCGTCGTGGTGATCGATGTCAGCGGCGTGAGCCATCGGACTGATATCCTAAAGCGTTCTTAGGCCGCCGGCGCGGCGGCGGGAGCCGCGGCCGGAGCGGAAGCGGGAGCGGCGGCCGGAGCTGCGGCGGCGGGCGTCGTCGTGGCCGGGGCGGCCGCGGGCGCGGCGGCTTCGGTCGCGGCCGGAGCGGCGGCGGGGGCCGCGGGCGGAGCCTTGGCCTTCACCCACGCGTCGAACTCGGCCTGGCTGACGACCTTGATCTCGATCGGCATGAAGGCGTGGTCGATGCCGCAGAGCTCCGAGCACTGGCCGTAATAGGTGCCCACCTTCTCGGCCTTGAACCAGGTCTCGTTCAGGCGGCCCGGGATGGCGTCGATCTTCAGGCCGAAGGCCGGCAGGGCGAAGGCGTGGATCACGTCGGCGCCGGTGACCTGCACGCGGACCACCTGGTTGACCGGCACCACCATCGCCTCGCTGGCGGCCAGCCGGTACAGGCTGTGCGGCAGGCCCTTGGCGGCCACCTGCTCCTCGGTGAGCACGTTGGAGATGATCTCGGGGATCTTCTGGTCGGGGTACTCGTAGCCCCAGTACCACTGATAGCCCGTGGCCTTCACGGTCATGTAGGGCTTGGGCATGTCGTTGTAGCGGAAGAGCAGCTTGAACGAGAAGATCGCGATGATCATCAGGATCAGCACGGGCACCAGCGTCCAGATGATCTCGATCGTGGTGTTGTGGCTGAACTTCGCGGGGACCGGATTGGCCTTGGCGTTGTAGCGCACGGCGATCCAGATGATCAGGCCCAGGACCAGCAGGGTGATGGCCGTGATGATCGGCAGCAGGATCCAGTTGTGGAACCAGATCGCGTCATGCTTCAGCACCGACGCGGCGGGCTGGAGGGCGATCCCCCCAGGCGTCGGCTGACCCAATAGATCCTCGGCGAAGGCTTGCCCCGCGAACGCCATCGTGGCGGCGGCGGCGCAAAGGCCAGCCCACTTCCGCCGCATCCCCTGGAATTGCTTCATTTCCCTCTCGGCCCGTTTCGGCGGCGTTCTAACGGGGTGACACTCCGTCTCCCGCCGCGCCGACTTGCACAATACGACCGGATACCGGGGTTCAAGCAATCGACTTTGCAACAAGTCGGAGCTCTCCCCATGGCGCCGATCGGTCGCAGGCGTGCATACGCGCATCAATCCCTGTTGCCAAGCACCCGAAACCACATGTGGAGCAGGGGAATCGCATCAGTTGCGAAGCATTCTCAATAACTTCGCCAAATCCATCCACACGACCGACAGGCGAATCACGCCGATCTCCGAACATTGATAACTTGTAATAACAGCTACCTTGCATCACACACTACCTGTCGGTACAAGGGTCCTACCAACAGGAACCGAGAGCCGTGCCTGAAGCCATCGAAACACAATTGAAGAAGGGCGTGCTGGCGCTGTGCGTGCTGGCCCTGCTGTCGAAGGCCGACAGCTACGCCTACGAGATCGCCAGCCAGCTGGCCCACGACATCGACATGGGAGAGGGGACCATCTACCCGCTGATGAGACGCCTGCAGTCCGACGGACTGGTCGAGACCTACCTGGTCGAGTCGACCAGCGGTCCACCCCGCAAATACTATCGCCTGACCACCGCCGGCCGCGACAGCTTCGCCGCCCAGAAGGCCGAATGGGCCGCCTTCACCAAGGCCGTGGACGACATCCTGGGAGCCGCCGCATGACCCGCGCCGAATTCATCAGCCGCCTGAAGCGCGGCCTGGCCGGCCTGCCGGCCACCACCATCGCCGACGCGGTCGCCGACTACGACGCCCACTTCGACGACGCCGTCGCCGCCGGCCGCACGGAGGCCGAGACGGCCGCCGCCCTGGGCGATCCCGAACGCCTGGCCCGCGAGCTGCGCGCCGAAGCCGGCCTCAAGCGCTGGGAAGAGACCAAGAACCCGTCGGCCGCCGCCGGCGCCGTGTTCGCGGTGCTGGGCCTGGGCGCGATCGACATCCTGATCCTGCTGCCCATCCTGATGGGCGTGATCGGGGCGCTGTTCGGCTTCTTCATGGCCGGGATCGGCGTCTTCATCGCCGGGGGCTTCGTGTTCTCGGCCGGACCGTTCTTCAACCCGCCGGGCGGCCCCGCCGTCGCCATCCTGGGCGGCATCGGCCTGATGGCCGCGGCCACCGCCCTGACCGCCGTCACCGGCCTGGTCACGGTCGGCCTGGTCAACGTGCTGGTCTGGTACGGCCGCCTCCACTACCGGCTGCTGAAGCCGGCCATCGAACCGCAAGCCTGAGGTCGCGCCATGATCCGCAACCTGACCATCATCGCCGTCGCCAGCTTCGTCCTGGCCGTGGCGTGCCTTGGAACCGCCTTCGCCATCGGCGGCCGCCAGATGATCCAGCAAGGCGGCTGGACCATCCCCGCCAACATCCACTTCAACGTCGAGGACGACGACGGCCGCGTCTCCGTCCATCGCAACGGCGAAGTGACGATCGAGGACCACGGTCCCAACACCACCCGCCAGATCGCCTGGACCGGCGGCGAGGCCCTGCGCATCGACCTGCCCGCCCGGGTGATCTTCACCCAGAGCGACAAGGCCGGCGTCACCGTCGAAGGCCCGCAAGGCCTGGTCCGCCGCGTGGTGCTGTCGGGCGACCGCCTGCACCTCGACGGCGACGGCAATGGCCGCGGCTTCACGATCACCGGCGACGGGGTGCGGCTGCTGGCCCATTCCGACGACCTGATCATCCGCGTCTCGGCCCCGTCGGTGAAGAGCTTCGTGCTCAACGGCTCGGGCGACCTGGACATCCAGTCCTACGACCAGCCGAGCTTGACCCTGGCGCTGAACGGCAGCGGCGAGGTCTACGCCTCGGGCAAGACCAAGGCCGTCGACCTGCACATCGCCGGATCCGGCGAGGCCGAGCTGAGCGCCCTGACCGTCGCCGACGCCAAGGTCGAGATCGCCGGCAGCGGCGAGGCCAAGCTCGGCCCGACGGGCGAGGCCGACGTCAGCATCGCCGGCAGCGGCGACGTCACCCTGACCGAGCGCCCGGCCCGCCTGTCCAAGTCGATCGCCGGCTCGGGCGAGGTCAACGAGGACTGGTGACCCCCTCCCCTCCGCCCCGCGACAGGATCGCGGGGCGGAGGGAGATGACGCGGGGCCTTCGAGCGCCTAACTTACCAGTATGACCGCTCCCCTCTCCGCTCCTTCCCTGCTGGACGCCGCCGGCGTCGACCCGCAACGCGCCCGCGCCATCCTGGGCGAGGCCCTGGCCGGGGCCGACGACGGCGAGCTCTTCCTCGAGCGGTCCGAGAGCGAGGCCTTCGTCTTCGACGACGGCCGGCTGAAGACCGCCTCCTATGACTCGGGCGAGGGTTTCGGCCTGCGCGTGGTGGCCGGCGAGACGGCCGGCTACGCCCACGCCTCGGAGATTTCCGAAGCCGCCATCGGCCGGGCCGCGGCCTCCGCCAGCCTCGCCAAGCGCGGCCACGCGGGCATCTCAGCCGAGGGCCCGCGCTCGACCAACGAAAAGCTCTATGGCGAGGACGACCCGGTCTCCTCGCCCGCCTTCTCCGACAAGGTGTCCCTGCTCCAGGAGATCGACGCCTTCGCCCGCCAGCGCGATCCCCGCGTCGCCCAGGTGATGGCCAGCCTGACCGGCGAGCGCCGGGTGGTCGAGATCCTGCGCGCCGACGGCAAGCTGATCCGCGACGTGCGCCCGCTGGTGCGCCTCAACGTCCAGGTCACGGTCGAGAAGGACGGCAAGCGCGAGGCCGGCTCGTCCGGCGCCGGCGGCCGCGCCGGCTTCGCCGCCTGGATCAGCCCCGACAAGTGGCAGGACCAGGTCGACGAAGCCCTGCGCCAGGCGCTGGTGAACCTCGACGCCGTGGCCTGCCCGGCCGGCGAGATGGACGTAGTCCTCGGCCCCGGCTGGAACGGCGTGCTGCTGCACGAGGCCGTCGGCCACGGCCTGGAAGGCGACTTCAACCGCAAGGGCATTTCGGCCTTCTCGGGCCGCATCGGCGAGCGGGTGGCCGCCAAGGGCGTCACCGTCTTCGACGACGGCTCGATCCCCGGCCGCCGCGGCTCGCTGACCATCGACGACGAGGGCACGCCGACCGAGCGCACCATCCTGATCGAGGACGGCATTCTCGTGGGCTACATGCACGACCGCATGTCGGCCCGGCTGATGGGCATGCAGGCCACCGGCAACGGCCGCCGCCAGTCCTACGCCCACATGCCGATGCCGCGCATGACCAACACCGGCATGCTGGCGGGCGACCACGACCCGGCCGAGATGATCGCCTCGATGAAGAAGGGTCTCTACTGCGCCAATTTCGGCGGCGGCCAGGTCGACATCACCAACGGCAAGTTCGTCTTCCAGTGCACCGAGGCCTACCTCGTCGAGGACGGCAAGATCACCGCGCCGGTCAAGGGCGCGACCCTGATCGGCGACGGCCCCAGCGCCCTGACCCGCGTGACCATGATCGGCAACGACTTCGACTTCGATCCCGGCATCGGCGTCTGCGGCAAGGCCGGCCAGGGCGTGCCCGTGGGCGTGGGCCAGCCGTCCTTGAAGATCACCGGCCTGACCGTGGGCGGCACCAGCCTTTAAGTCCTTAGGGAGAGGGCGACCCTGTCGGCGATTTAATCCACCTGTCGCGCTTGTAACTTCACCCGCGCCTCGCTCGCGGCCCAGTCTGGCGCGGCCCAGTCTGGGCGCGTCAACGAGGCCGCCGCCCGCGATTACCGGTCCCCAATCCCAAGCGGATCAGAAGCGGCCACTGCGAAGGACCCCGGCGGAGCATGCCGGGGTCCTTTTTCGTTGGCGGCGAGCGCCTCAGCCGGCCTTGGCGGCGCGGCCGGCCCGCACGGCGGCGGCCAGGTCCTCGAGCACGCGGACCGACGTATCCCAGTCGATGCAGGCGTCAGTGACCGACTGGCCGTAGGTCAGGGGCTTGCCGGGCACGATGTCCTGGCGGCCGGCGACGAGGTTGCTCTCGATCATCACGCCCATGATCGGCGAGGCGCCAGTCGCCACCTGGGCGGCGATGTCGGCGACGACGGCGGGCTGGTTCTCGTGGTTCTTGCCGCTGTTGGCGTGGCTGGCGTCGACCATGATCCTGGGCGGCAGGCCGGCCTTGACCAGGGCTTCAGCCACCACCCCGACGCTGGCGGCGTCGTAGTTGGGCGTCTTGCCGCCGCGCAGCACCACGTGGCTGTCGGCATTGCCGGTGGTGGTGGCGATGGCCGCGCGGCCTTCCTTGGTCACGGCCAGGAAATGGTGCGGCTGGGCCGCGGCGGTCACCGCGTCGATCGCCACCTTCACGTCGCCGTTGGTGCCGTTCTTGAAGCCGACCGGGCACGACAGGCCAGACGCCATCTCACGGTGGATCTGGCTTTCGGTGGTGCGGGCGCCGATCGCGCCCCAGGCCACCAGGTCGGCGATGTACTGCGGGGTGGTGACGTCCAGGAACTCGCAGGCGGTCGGCAGGCCTTGGGCGCTGACGTCGAGCAGCACCCGCCGCGCCAGCCGCAGGCCCTCGTTGATCCGGAAGCCGCCGTCGAGATCGGGGTCGTTGATCAGGCCCTTCCAGCCGACCGTGGTGCGCGGCTTCTCGAAATAGACCCGCATGATCACTTCCAGCTCGCCGGCGTGACGCTCGCGCTCGGCCGCCAGGCGCTGGGCGTAGTCGAGGGCGGCCTTGGGGTCGTGGATCGAGCAGGGGCCGATCACCACCACCAGGCGGTCGTCACGGCCGTGCAGCACCTCGTGCACCGCCTGGCGAGCGTCGCCGACGATCTCGGAGATCGACGAGGAGGCCGGCGCCTCGCCGATCACCTGGGCGGGCGGGCTGAGGGTCTGCAGGCGCGAGATGCGCAGGTCGTCGGTGGGGACGGGCAGCGAGACGAGGCTGGCGGCGGTGGAAGAAGAAGGCATGGCGCGGTTCCTGGAAGATCGAGAAGAAGTTCGGGAGGTCCGGCGGCCATTAAAAAAGCCGCCCGGGGAACCCCTGGCGGCTGGTGAAAGGCGTTTTTGGCGGCCTGATCTCAGGCCAAACGATCCCTTCCCGGCGCCAGAGGCGTCGGATAGCTAAAATACCAAAACAGCTGTTGGCTGGCGGCGAGGATCATCCGGGCACCCTAGAGCCAAGTTTTCCAGGAGTCCACCGCCCAGGCTTCGCGCCCTTTAAACGCGGCGATAGGCTTGGCCTATTGGTCCACCACCTTGATGATCCGCTCCGACGACGGGCGGCCGGCCAGGCCCTTGCCCGAGGCGTAGGTGATGATCAGGGCGTCGTCCTTGACCGCCGCGCCGGGCTTGCGGCCCTCGGCCAGCAGCACGCGGCCGATGCGGTTCAGCAGGTTGCGGTCGCCGTTGCGGGCCATGCGCTCGAAGGCCTCGGCCGCGACATTGGCGCTTTCGGCCACCAGCACCGAGGTCTCGGGCCGGGCGTCCTGCACGGTCTCGAAGCTGACCTGGTGGCGGGCGGCGCGGCTGGCGCGGTCGGCGGCCTGGGCCATGCGCAGGAAGAGCGCGCTGGGCTTGATGAAGGCCGGCGGCTGGATGGTCGTGGCCCGGCCCATCAGGGCCGCGGCGGCGCCCGCCGGGCGGTCGGGCGTGAACAGGATCATGCCGCCCAGCTTGGTGGCGCGCAGCACCGGCTCGCCCAGCTCGTTCTTGTAGATCACGTCGCCGCGCGGCCCGGCGTGGGGCGACAGCACCCACACCTCGCTGCTGTTCTCGAACTTCAGCAGGGCGGTCGGCGTGGCGCGGTCGAGCACGAAGGCCCCGCCGCCTTCCGAGACGTAGCGGGCCACGGGCGGCGCCGGCGGCTTGCGGGCTTCCGCCGTGGCGCGGTCGCCGAACAGGGCGTCGCGCAGGCTGTGCTTGGACTGGGCGGCGGCGGGCGAGGCGCAGAACCCTGCTCCGATCAGGGTGAGCGCCAGCGCGGCCGCGCAGCCTCTCGGCCCCATCGTTTCCACCGTCGGTCGTATCATGGCGACGGTGATGGTCCCCGACTGGGGCGATTCTTGGACGTGGAGGCGGCGCTTCCTGGCAAGCGTCGCCATGCGACTTTTCTGCAACGCTTCCCTGGCGCCCAGCAATCGCCACGCGCCCCCTGAACATCCCGGTCGGCGCCTACAGACGCCGACCGGGACCGTGCGGTCAAGCCACAAGCCTTCCGGCCCGGGCGGAACCACCGTCAGGCGAGGTACTGGCCGCCGTTCAACGACAGGGTGGCGCCGGTCACGAAGCCGGCCCGTTCGCCGGCCAGGAACGAGACCATGTCGGCGATCTCCTCGCCCTTGCCCAGGCGGCCGACGGGGATGGCGCCGATGATGCCGGCCAGCACCGTCTCGGGGACCGCGGCCACCATCTCGGTGTCGATATAGCCCGGGCAGATGACGTTGACGGTCACGCCCTTCTTGGCGTTCTCGAGCGCCAGGGCCTTGGTGAAGCCGATCAGCCCGGCCTTGGCGGCCGAATAGTTGGTCTGGCCGACCTGACCCTTCTGGCCGTTGATCGAGCTGATGTTGACGATCCGGCCCCAGCCGCGCTCGCGCATGCCCTCGATCACCGGGCGGGTCATGTTGAAGGCCGAGTCCATGTTGACCCGGATCACTTCCGACCACTGCTCGTAGGTCATCTTGTGCAGGAAGCCATCGCGGGTGATGCCGGCGTTGTTGACCAGCACGTCGATGGGGCCAAGTTCGGCGGTGACCTTGGCCACGGCGGCCTGGCAGTCTTCGAACGAGCCGACATTGCCCTTGACCACCGTCACGCCCAGTTCCTTGGCGCAGGCCTCGGCCGCCGCCTCGTTACCGGAATAGCCCGCGGCGACCTTCAACCCGTCGGCCACCAGCCGCTCGCAGATCGCCCGACCGATGCCTCGCGTGCCGCCGGTCACGAATGCAACTCTAGCCATTCAGAAGTCTCCCGCTACCGTTACGTCATGGTTGCACGCCATCGCGTCCGGAGCGCAAGCCCCGGACGCGATTTGTCACGAAGACTTCTTCCGGGGTCAGACGGCCTCGATGCAGAGGGCCACGCCCATGCCGCCGCCGACGCACAGCGTCGCCAGGCCCTTCTTGCCGCCCGAGCGCTTCAGCTCGTGCACCAGGGTGGTGAGGATCCGCGCGCCCGAAGCGCCGATCGGGTGGCCGATGGCGATGGCGCCGCCGTTGACATTGACCTTGGCCGGGTCGAGGCCCAGCTCGCGCACCACCGAGATCGACTGGGCGGCGAAGGCCTCGTTGCTCTCGATCAGGTCGAGGTCGGCGACGGTCCAGCCGGCCTTTTCCAGGGCCTTCTTGCTGGCCGGGATCGGGCCGGTGCCCATGATCTCCGGATCGACGCCGGCGTTGGCCCACGAGACGATCCGGGCCAAGGGCTTCAGACCGCGCTTCTCGGCTTCCTCGGCCGTGGTCAGCACCAGGGCCGCGGCGCCGTCATTGAGGCCCGAGGCGTTGGCGGCGGTCACCGAGCCGTCCTTGGCGAAGGCCGGCTTCAGGCCCGAGATGCTCTCCAGGGTCACGCCGTGGCGGATGTATTCGTCCTGGTCGACGACGGTGTCGCCCTTGCGGCCCTTGATGGTCACGCCGACGATCTCGTCGGCGAACTTGCCGGACTTCTGGGCCGCCTCGGCCTTGTTCTGGCTGGCGACGGCGAACTTGTCCTGGTCCTCGCGGGTGATCTGCCAGCGATTGGCGATGTTCTCGGCCGTCTGGCCCATGTGGTAGCCGTGGAAGGCGTCCCACAGGCCGTCCTTGATCATGGTGTCGACGAAGCCCAGGTCGCCCATCTTCTGGCCGGTGCGCAGGGCCTGGGCGTGCGGGGCCTGGCTCATGCTCTCCTGGCCGCCGACCACGACGATCTTGGCGTCGCCCGACAGGATCTGCTGGGCGCCCAGGGCCACCGCGCGCAGGCCCGAGCCGCACAGCTGGTTCAGGCTCCAGGCCGGGCTCTCGACCGGGACGCCGGCCTTGACCGAGGCCTGGCGGGCGGGGCCCTGGCCGGCGCCGGCCTGCAGCACCTGGCCCAGGATCACTTCGTCGACGTCGGCCGGAGTCAGGCCCGCCCGCTCGACCGCGGCGACGATGGCGGTCTTGCCCAGCTCGGAGGCCGGCAGGCTGGACAGCGCGCCGAGGAAGGAGCCCACCGGCGTGCGAGCGGCGGAGACGATGACGATGTCGGTCATTGGCTTTCGTTTTCCCGTGACTGTTCGGTGACGCCTTCGCAGGTGCGGCGCCCACACTTTTGCAGTGCAACAGCACCATGCCGAAACGAACGGCGTTCGTCACGAATACATTTTCACGTCATGATGCGCAGTCCAGTTATTCGCGGGACTGGCGCCATGCCTTTGCATTGGCGATAGTGCGATGCGAAAAGGCGGGCGACACCGCTGTCCCAGGGAACGAAATGTCCGAGAACCCCGAAAAAGGCGAAGCCGCCCCCGGCGCTGACAAAGCTGAAAAAGGGTCGGGCCAGCGCGTCGTCATCAAGAAGTACGCCAACCGCCGGCTCTACAACACCGCGTCCAGTTCCTACGTCACCCTCGAGCACCTGTCGGACATGGTGAAGGAGGGCGTCGACTTCGTCGTCTATGACGCCAAGTCCAACGACGACATCACCCGCTCGGTCCTGACCCAGATCATCTTCGAGGAAGAGAACCGCGGCGGCGGCCAGAACCTGCTGCCCATCCAGTTCCTGCGCCAGCTGATCGGCTTCTACGGCAACTCGATGCAGGCCTTCCTGCCCAGCTATCTGGAGATGTCGCTGGAAAGCTTCTCCAAGCAGCAGGAGCGCATGCGCCAGCAGTTCACCGGCCAGGGCCTGGCCGGCAAGGCCGCGGCGCCGGGCATGGCCATCTACGAAGAGCAGATCCGCCAGAACATGGCCCTGTTCGACCGGGCCATGAAGATGTTCTCGCCCTTCGCCTACAATCGCCCGGAAGACGGCGCGGCCGCCGAGGCCCCGCCCGCCCCGGCGCCGCAGCCGGCCCCGTCCGCGCCCAGCGAGGACAGCTTGGCCGACCTCAAGCGCCAGCTGGAAGCGATGCAGGAGCAGATCGCCAAGCTGGCGACCAAGCCGTAAATCCTGAACGGGCGTCAACCATGCCGGCGCATTCGTTCTTAACGGACGCGCCGCTAGGGTTACTCACCATGAACGGTCCGATCGATCCCATCCGACGTGCGGCCAACGCACGCCGGGCGCTGCCAGCGCCCCGGGACTCCGACCGCCGAGAGGCGGACGGGGAAGACGTGACTCATGTTCGCGAGGAAGAGGAAACGCCGGCCCCGCCGCCGCCTCCGCGGCGCGGGGCCTTCGCGACCTTCGCCGCCCACCTGATGGGTCAGCCCGGCCAGAAGCGCGGGCTGCGCGGTGGGCAGGAAGTGCTCGACAACGCCCGTTCGACCTATCTCGGCACGGAATATTCCGGCCCGGCCGACCGCCGTCCCAAGGCGGGCCTGATCAAGAAGACCGAGATCTAGCGCTCCAGGGCGGCGAGCCGGGCTTCCAGCGCCGCCACCCTCGCCTCCAGTTCCGCGATGCGCCGCGCGGCCGGATCGACCTGCGCCGCATGCGCGCCGATCCCGGCCCTTTGCGCGGCCTCCTCGCGCGAAACCCCCAGCATTTCGGCGAAAACAGCCACTTCGGCCGGACTCAGCTCGCGCTGGTCCTTGAACGCCAGGTCCAGCGCCTCGGCGCTCAGGCCTGCCGCCGCGGCCAGGGCGGCGCGGTCGAGCCCGCGCTCGGCCAGCCGCGCGTCATACCACCCAGGGTCGAAAAACAACGTCATGTGGAATTGTTAGCGCCGAAGGCCGGCTTGGCGCCAGTCTTGCTAGGTCGAGCCCTGAATCTTTCCGCAGAGCGCGCCGACCTATGCTGACCCTCCTGATCCGAGCCTTCGACGTCGCCGTCGTCACCCTGATCTTCACGGCCCTGACCTGACAACGTTTTCCTGACAACGCTTCCCTGCGACAAAAGCGCCGAGCGACGTTCATTCGCTTGATTGAAGGGGCGAGCGGGTTCAATTTCAGGACGTCGCGTTCACCCCCCACAACGCGACATGCGTACCGCCGGCCCGAGGTTGCCCCTAGTCCTCGGGCCGGTTCTACGTCCAGCCTCCAGCACATCGGCAGATTTTCGCTACCGTTTCACGGGAACGGTCGGCGGCTGAGCATTCGTTCTCAAGCCAATAGTCCCCGCCTCCCTCGTCCTCGTGGCGAGGGTCCATGCCGGCGACTGCTCAGACGGCGACTAAACTCGAAAGGTCTGGGCAGGCGGAACGATGGATCCTGGGCACAAGGCCCAGGAAGGCGATCGAGGGGTAGCGAGGGGGCGTGACTAAGCCGCTTCCAGCAGCATCATCGTACCCTGGCCGCCGTCGGCGCAGATGCTGACGATGGCCTTCTCGCCCTTGCCGCGCGCGGCCAGTTCCTTGGTCGCCTGCGACAGGATCCGCGCCCCGGTGGCCCCGAACGGGTGGCCGATCGCCAGGCTGCCGCCGGTGGGGTTCATCCGCTCGCGCGGGAAAGCCCCGAGGTCGGCGGTGACGCCGGCCTTCTCGGCCAGGAACTTTCTGCTCTCCCAGGCGGCGATGTGCGACAGCACCTGGGCCGCGAAGGCCTCGTGGATCTCCCACAGCCCGATGTCGCCCAGCGTCAGGCCATTGCGGGCCAGCATGCGCGGCACGCCGTAGGCCGGGGCCATCAGCAGGCCCTCGTTCCTCAGGTCGATGGCGGTGACCTCGTAGTCGAGGATCTTCACCCGCGGCGTTCGCTCGGGCAGCCGGGCCAGCCCCGCCTCCGAGGCCACCCAGATGCTGGACGCGCCGTCGGTCAGAGGCGAGGAATTGCCGGCCGTCAGCGTGCCCTGGCCGCTGGTCTTGTCGAAGGCCGGCTTCAGCTTGGCCAGCTTCTCCAGCGTGCTGTCCTTGCGCGGGATGGTGTCGCGCCGGGCCTCGCCGATGGGGATCACCAGGTCGTCGAAGAACCCGCTCTCCCAGGCGCGCACGGCGTTCTGGTGGCTGGCGAAGGCGATGGCGTCCTGGTCGGCGCGAGCCAGACCCCATTCCTTGGCGGTGATCTCGGTATGCTCGCCCATGGACAGGCCCGTGGTGCGGTTGGCGACCTTGGGCACATAGAGCCGCGCATCGCCCGCCTTGAAGGCCGACAGCACCGCCAGCCGTCCCTTCAGGTCGCGGGCCTGCTGGAAGCGGCGGATCCAGTCCGACAGCCGCACCGACAGCCCGATCTGCACCCGGCTCATCGCCTCGACGCCGCCGACCAAAGCCAGATCCCGTCCCCGCCCGTCGATCATGCCCGCGGCCTCGAGCACCCCGGCCATGCTGGTCGAGCAGGCCATGACGGTCGAGAAGGCCGGAATGGTCGGATCGGCCCCGGCGTCCAGCAGCACCTCGCGGGCGATGTTGCTCCAGGTCAGGTTGGGGATCACCGTGCCCCAGACGGCGAAGTCGGGTCGCGCGCCCTTCTCCAGCATGGCCTTCACCACGGGCACGGAGAGGTCGATGGCGTCATGGGCGGCCAGGGCGCCGTCCACCTTGGCGAAGGGGGTGCGCAGGCCGGCGGCGAGCCAGAGGTTGGAAGCGGTCATGAACGGCGTCCGTAAGAGGGTCTGTTACCGATAGATAGGCGCGCGCGGACCGCCGCGCTTGTCGAAATCCGCCGCCCTCACCAATAGCGTTCCTCGGCCCAGGGATCGCCGCGATTGTGATAGCCGCGCTCCTCCCAGAAGCCCGGCCGGTCGGCGGCGACGAACTCGATCCGCTTCAGCCACTTGGCGCTTTTCCAGAAATAGAGATGCGGCGCGACCAGCCGCACCGGCCCGCCATGCTCGGCCGCGATCGGCGCGCCCTCCCAGCCGTGGGCCAGCAGCACGCCCTCGTGCAGAAAGTCTTCGAGGGTCAGGTTGGTGGTGTAGCCGTCGTACGAATGCAGCACCACGAACCGCGCCTCGTCCCTGGGCGCGACGGCGTCCGCCAGGTCGCGGGTCAGCACGCCCCGCCAGTGGTTGTCGTAGCGCGACCAGGTGGTGACGCAGTGGATGTCCGACACCGGCGCGCTCTGCGGCTGGGCCAGCAGGGCCTGGAAGTCCCAGGTGGCGGGGCGGGCCACCAGGCCGTCGATGCGCAGCCGCCAGTCGGCCGTCGGCAGGTCGGGCTTGAGGCCCAGGTCCAGCACCGGCCAGTCGCGGGTCAGGTGCTGGCCGGGCGGCAGGCGCTCGGCCTCGGGCCGCGCGGTGTGGCCGGTCAGGAACTTGCCGGCCCTGGCCCAGGCTTCCTTGCTGCGGGTGAGCTTGCTGTCTTCCGGCGGCTGGTCGTCGTCCATCGGGGCCTCCTGAGAAAGGAGGCTAACGCGCGCGGCCGGCTCGCGGCTTGAAGAAACGCCTCAGCGGTCGCCGAAATCGACGTCGCGGCGGGCGGCCACGATGGTGACGATGAAGCCGGCCAGCACGTCCAGCAGCACCATCAGGGTGATCAGGAAGAACACAGAGGTGGCGAAGGCCGGCAGCAGCAGCAGCTGCACCAGGCAGACGATGAACAGCACCATCGACAGCGAGTGGTTGATGATCGCGATCTTGCGGCTGGTCGTCGATTTCAGCAGCTCGACGAACAGCACCACCAGCGAGGCGCCCAGCAAAAGGTCGCCCCAACTGACGATCCAGTCGACCCGCGAGGCCATGTGAATGCGGAACAGCTGCTCGCCGAACCGATAGCTGGCCGCGTCGGACGAAAACCCGCCGCCGACGGTCAGGGCCAGCAGATTGTAGATCAGCACCGGCAGGGCCAGCAGCGGAAAGGCGGCGAACATTGCGGTGAATTCCCCCGAGACGGCTTTCAGGGTTAACCGGTTTCGGGGCCGTGGTGAAGCCGGGGCCGCCTGTCGGGCGAGCGGGACGGCATGGCCCTCGCCGGCCGCAAGGTCTAGCTTGCCCCGGCCAACCGACGAGACCCGCCTTGCGCTACATCCCCCTGCCCATGCCTGCGGCCGTCAAGGCCTCGCACTCGGACCTCGCGCGCCTGGAGTATGTCGGCAAGGGCCGAGGCCTGCGCGCGGTGTTCAAGATCCCGGATGACGAGGACGCGGGGCTCCTGGTCGTCTTCGACAAGATCGAAACGTTCCGCGTGGTCGACGAGATGCCGCTCAGCACCGAAGCCCCGGCTTTCCCCGAGGGCCTGGTCGAGGAGCATGTCGCTTATCGGGTGGAGGACGGCGTCTTCCGCCTGAACCAGTCGGAGGCGATTCACGCCAGCTATCCCGACCTGCACCACTACCAGTTCGTCACCGGCTGGATGTGCCTGGACGTGCTGTCGTACGGCCCGCCCGAGATGAGGGTGGAGCGCGGCGAGGCTTAGGCCTCGTCGACGCCCTGCGGATTGCGCGCCCGCGACTGCAGCCACATCACGCCGAACAGGTCGCTGATCGAGGCCTTCAGGCGGCCGAAGTTGGTGTATTTCGACACCCCGGTCTCGCGGTGACGGTGGTTCACCGGCTGGAAGGCGATCTCGTAGCCCTCGCGCAGCATCAGCGCCGGGATGTAGCGATGGATGTGATCGAAGTACGGCAGGCGCAGGAAGGCCTCGCGGCGGAAGGCCTTCAGGCCGCAGCCGGTGTCGTTGGCGGTGTCCTTCAGCAGGCGCTTGCGCACCCCGTTGCCGAACTTGCTGGCGAAGCGCTTGGCGTTGCTGTCCTGGCGCTTGACCCGCTCGCCGCCCACCAGGGCCAGTTCGGCCGGCGCCGCCTTCAGCGCCTTGGCCAGGCGCGGTGCGTCGGCCGGGTCGTTCTGGCCGTCGCCGTCCATGGTGACCACGATCGGGGCGCGAGCCGCCAGGATGCCGCTACGGATCGACCGGCTCTGGCCCGAGTTCTTGCGGTGGCCCAGCACGCGCAGCTGCGGGATCTCGGCCTTCAGGGCGGTCAGCAGGGCCTTGGTGTCGTCGCGGCTGGCGTCGTCGACGAAGATCATCTCGTAGGACTCGCCGGCGAAGGCGGCCGCGATCTCGCGCGCCAGGGCCGGCGCCGCGCCGCCCTCGTCGAACACGGGCACGACGACGGAGAAATCGGGGATCGCGGCGGGATTGGAAGACGTCATGGCCGCTTTTACCGCAAAACTCGCGCCAGGAAAGGATCGTGCTATTCCATCGCTCATGAGCGCCAATACGAGCCCCAGCCCGACCGCCAGCATGAGCCTTGAATCCCGCCTCGACGCCTGGTCGCGCGGCTGGCGCGCGCCGGTCTTCGCCGCCCTGGCAGCCCTGATCGCCGGCCTGCCGGGCCTGTTCGCCATGCCGCCGCTCGACCGCGACGAGTCCCGCTTCACCCAGGCGACGGCCCAGATGCTGGAGACCGGCGACTATGTGAACATCCGGCTGCAGGACCAGCCCCGCAACAAGAAGCCGGTCGGCATCCACTGGCTGCAGGCCGCGGCGGTCTCGGCCGTCTCCGCGCCGGAAGACCGGGGGATCTGGGCCTACCGCATCCCCTCGCTGCTGGGCGCCATGCTGGCCGCCGCCGCCTGCGCCTGGGGCGCGGCCGCCTTCTTCGGCCCGCGCGAGAGCCTGCTGTCGGGCGCGATCCTGGGCGCGACCTTCCTGCTGTCGACCGAGGCCTTCATCGCCAAGACCGACGCCTCGCTTTGCGGCTTCACCACCCTGGCCATGGCTGGCCTGGCCAGGATCTACGCCGCGGGCCTGGCGGGCGAAAAGGCCGGCAAGGGGCCGAAACTGGCCTTCTGGATCGGCATGGCCATGGCCGCCCTGATCAAGGGTCCGGTCGGCCTGCTGGTCGTCATGCTGGCCATCCTCGCCCTGTGGGCCTGGGACCGGAAGGCCGGCTGGCTCAAGCAGCTGGGCTGGAGCTGGGGCCTGATCCTGTTCGCGGCCATCGTCCTGCCCTGGGCGACGATGATCACCGTCGCCACCGACGGCGCCTTCTGGGGCGCGGCGGTGGGCGGCGACCTCGCCCCCAAGCTGGCCGGCGGCCACGAGAGCCATAGCGGCAAGCCTGGCTACTACATGCTGCTGTCGCCGCTGCTGCTGTTCCCGGTGACCCTGCTGCTGCCCGCCGCCCTGGTCCTGGGCTGGACCGGTCGCAAGGAGCCGGGCGTGCGCTTCGCCCTCTGCTGGCTGATCCCGACCTGGCTGATGTTCGAGATCCTGCCGACCAAGCTGGCCCACTACACCCTGCCCGCCTTCGGGGCCCTGGCCATGCTGATGGCCGCGGCCCTACGCAAGCCTCTGGGCCTTCCCTCGCGGATCGTCGGCACGGTGCTGCTGGCCATCGCCGGCCTCGCCTTCGCCGCCGTCTGCGTCGTCGCCTGGAAGCAGTACGCCGCGCCCTCGGCCCTGCCGCTAGCCATCCTCTCGGCCCTGCTGTTCATCGCGGCCGCCGTCGCCGGCGGCTGGCTGATCCTGCGCGAGCGCAAGGCCGCCCTGGCCCTGGTCACCGCCGGCGCCCTGGGCATCCTGGCCCACGGCGCCATGGCCGGCCTGCTGGCCCCGCGCCTCGACTCCCTGTGGCTGTCGCAGCGCCTGGCCCGCGCCCTGGAGAAGGCGGATCTCGCCCCCCGCGCCGGCGCGCCCGGCCCGGTGGCGGTGACCGGCTATTCCGAGCCCAGCATGGTCTTCCAGCTGGGCACCACCACTGAACTCACCGACGCCGAGGGCGCGGCCGACGCCGTCGACGAGGGCCGTCCGGCCGTGGTCGAGGGCCGCGAGGACAAGAAGTTCAAGGCCGCCCTGGCCGCCATGGGCCACGCCCCGCGTCCGGCCGGCGAGATCAAGGGCCTGAACTATTCCGACGGCGACGACGAGGTTCTGCGCATCTATCGCGGCGAGCCGCGCCGCCATGACGCGCCGGAAGACGCCGTGAGCGGCGCCGAAGTGGAGGCCCAGCCATGAGCCGCTTCATCGAGATCGTCGAGGTCGGTCCCCGCGACGGCCTGCAGAACGAGAAGGCCATACTGTCGGTCGACGAGAAGCTCGACCTGATCCGTCGCCTCGAAGCGGCCGGCGCCCGCCGCACCGAGGTGGTGTCGTTCGTCAATCCGAAGCGCGTGCCGCAGATGGCCGGCGCCGAAGAGATCATGGACGCCCTGGGCGGCCCCGATCCCAAGCGTTCGCGCATCGGCCTGGTGCTCAACATGCGCGGCTGGGAGCGCTGCGTCTCGACCGGCTGCGACGAGGCCAATGTCGTGGTCTGCGCGTCCGACGGCTTCGGCGTGAAGAACCAGGGCGCCACGGTCAACCAGCAGCTCGACACCCTGGCGGCCATCGTCGAACGCCAGGCGATCGACGGCGGTCCGCCGATCACCGCCACCATCTCGGTGGCCTTCGGCTGCCCGTTCGACGGCGAGATCTCGGAAGACCAGGTCGTGGCCATCGCCCGCGAGGCGGCGGCCATGAACGTGCCCGAGATCGCCATCGCCGACACCATCGGGGTCGCCGATCCCTGGACCGTCCGCAGGCGCATCGAGGCCGTTCGCGCCGCCGCGCCCGACGCGCGCCTACGCATGCACTTCCACGACACCCGCAACACGGGTCTCGCCAACGCCTTCGCCAGCGTCGAGGCCGGGATCGACGTGCTCGACGCCTCGGTCGGCGGCCTCGGCGGCTGCCCCTTCGCCCCGGCGGCGACGGGCAACATCGGCACCGAGGACCTCGTCTACATGCTGGAGCGGGCCGGGTTCGAGACGGGGTACGACCTTGGCGCCCTGATCACGATCGGCCGCGACATCAGCGAACGCCTGGGCAAGGCGCCAGCGTCGTCGCTGGCAAGGGCGGGCGGGTTTCCCGCCTGATCCCTCTCCCCTTGCGGGAGAGGGTGGCCCCGCGGAGCGGGGTCGGGTGAGGGGTCGCACGAACAGAAACGCCGCGACGGCCGATCGGCTGTCGCGGCGTTTTGCGTCTGAGAGACCCCTCATCCGTCGGCTTCGCAGACACCTTCTCCCGCAAGGGGAGAAGGACGTTAGGCCGCGAACCTTCCCAGGTCCTGCTTGCTCTCGACCAGGTCCAGCACGTCGCCCATGCGGAAACCCGGATCCACCGGATGCAGGGCGTCGTAGATCGAGCGGGCGAAGGCCAGATCCGCCGGGGTCTTCACGCGCCAGTCGAGGCTGGACCAGTCGCGCACGGCCCGCAGGTGGGCCTGGCGGAAGCGGCCCGGCTGGCTGCGGATGGCGGCGGTCGGCGAGATGCGGGCCAGCGGGTCGCGCTCCTCGGCGGCGGCGGTGCGCAGGGTCTGGGCGGCGATGACCTCGACCTCCAGCCCGGCCGGATAGGTGCGATGCACGCGGTTGGAGGCGTAGTCAGCGCCGGTGCTGAGCGCCAGGCGGACCGTCTGGTCGATCAGGCCCGGATCGACGAAGGGCGCGTCGCCCTTCAGCCGGACGATGTGGCTGACCGGGCCGGCGGCCTCGGCGCAGCGGGCGATGCGGTCGAGGATATCGGCGCCCGCCCCGCGATAGACGGTGACGCCGCGCGACACCAGGAAGCCGGCCAGCGCGTCGTCGGCGGCCTGGTCGCTGGTGGCGACGATGATCTTGGAAAGGGTGCGCGCCTCGCGGATCCGCTCCAGCTGGCGCAGGATCATCGGCTGTCCCTGGAGGGTGGCCATCGCCTTGCCGGGCAGACGGCTGGAGCCCATGCGGGCCTGCAGGACAGCGAGGATCATGGCGGTTGCCTCCCTTCGAGGCGTCTTCTCGGTTCTTTCTTGAACCTTGAGCTTTGAATCGGCGACCCCGCTAGGCGACCCAACGTCGCGGGTCGAGGGCCACCGGGTCGTCGATGGCCATCTCGTCCCAGTCGAGGTCCGGCGGCGGGCTGGAAGCAGCCGCCACGACGGCGGAAAGCTCGGCGGCCGAGGTCACGCCGACGATCACGGCCGAAGCCTCGGGGCGCGACAAAGCAAAGCCCAGGGCGGCTTGAAGCGGATCCGAACGGCCTTCGGCGATCATGCGGCGCACGCGCGACAGGCGGCCCGAGGCCCCCTTCAGCTGGGCCGGCACGCGGTCGGGCGGCAGGAACAGCAGGCCGTTGAGGAAGATCGAGCGCAGCTGCACCTCGATGCCCATGCCGGCGATGCGCTGCAGCGAGCCGTCGGCCAGCAGGCGCTGGTCGAGCAGGCTGGCCGGCGCCTGGATGATGTCGGGCTTGAAGCGGCGGGCCACGCCGACGGGATCGTCGGTGGCGTGGGCGGAGATGCCGATGTTGCGGAACAGGCCCTGCTCGCGCAGGCGGTGCAGGCGGTCCCACATGGCCGGGCCATGGGCGCCGAACAGTTCCGACGGCGATTGCACGATGATGGCGTCGGCGCGTTCCAGGCCCATGCGGCGCAGCGAGGCGCGGGCCTCGGCCTCGACGAAGTCGGGACCGCGGTCGGCGCGGGCGGCCGCCATGGTGACGCGGCACGAGACCGGACGCGGGATCAGGTCGCCGAGCACGGACTCCGAGCGGCCATAGACGCCCGAGACGTCCAGCACCGAAAGGCGGGCGCGCGCGGCGATGTTCAGGATGTCACGCGCCTCGATCTCGGGGGAACGCGAACGCGGCGACGCGTTCATGCCGTCCAGTCCGAACTGGGCGGCGGCGAGACCGAGCTTGGAGACGGTGAGCGACATGAAAATCCGCGTCGGGTGAGCACCAATGTCGGGCAGCGTACGCGCCAAGGTTTGAAGAAGGCGTTTCTGGAAACTTGCCGAGGGGTTAAGATCGGGCCGATGGACCTTACCGATCCCGCCGTCCTTTCCGGCTCCGAATGGCCCATGCACGGCCTGGCCGACGACATCCGGCCGGCCCTTGAAAAGGCCCTGGCGGAAGGGCCGGCGGTCCTGGCCACCATCATCGCCCTGGAGGGCGGCGGGCCGCGTCCGGTCGGCACGCAGATGCTTTTCGCGCAAGGTTTTGCGAGCGGCTTCCTGTCGGGCGGCTGCATCGAGGGCGACGTCGAGATCCATGCCCGCGCGGTGCTGGAGACCGGCGCGCCCCGGCGCCTCGTCTATGGCGAGGGCAGCCCCTGGCCGGACATCCGCCTGCTGTGCGGGGCGCGCATCGAAATCCTTGTCGAGCGCCTAGACCCCGACGACGAAGCCACGCGCGACCTTTTGACTCACGCAACCGAAAGACGGCCGGCGTTCTGGGTCAGCGATGGGACGCGACGGCTCTGCGCGCGAAAAGAGTCGGCGCCGGCCCCTTGGCCCGGCGCCTTCGGCCGGGGGTTCGATCCCGTTCCATGCCTGGTGGTGATCGGCGGCGATCCGACCGCCCTGGCCCTGGCGAGCCTGGGGGCCCAGGCCGGATTCGAGACCACCCTGGTCCGCCCCAAGGGACCGCTCGAGCCGCCGCCCCTGGCCGGGGTCGCCTACAGCCGCGCCGCGCCCGGGCAGGCCCTGGCCGCGATCGGCCTGGATCCCTGGACGGCGGTGGCGGTGTGCGGCCACGATCTGGCCCTGGACCACGAGGCCCTGCTGGCCGCCCTGCCCTCGCCCGCCTCCTATGTCGGGCTGCTAGGCGCGCGGCGGCGGCTGGCCGAACGGATCGCGGCGTTGCGGGCGGAGGGTTTGACCGAGCGCGACCTGGCCAAGCTGCGCGCCCCCATTGGCCTCGATCTCGGCGGCAAGGCCCCGTTCGAGGTGGCGATCGCGGTCATCGGCGAGATCATCGCGGCGCGCCATGGGCAGCCGGCGCTGGAGAGAAGGGCGCACGCCGAAACGCTTTCAATATAGCCGTCATCCCGGCTGGAGCGCGCAGCGCGGAGAGCCGGGACCCAGGGGCGAGCGACGAAGCGCCGACCGCCGCGAAGGCGCCAGCCTCACCACCGAGCCCAGTCTCCTGGGTCCCGGCTCTACGCTTCGCTTCGGCCGGGATGACGAACTTTGGAGTCCGGGAGAAGGGTTTAGGCCTTCCAATCCCCAGACTTCCCGCCCGTCTTCTCGACCAGCCGCACGGCTTCGATGACCATGCCCTTCTCGGCGGCTTTCAGCATGTCGTAGATCGTCAGGCAGGCCACCGACACCGCCGTCAGGGCCTCCATCTCCACGCCCGTCGGACCGGTGGTCTTGACCCGAGCGGTGACGGAAAGCCCGCCTTCGCCCGGCTCGACCTCGACCACCACCTTCGACAGCGCCAGCGGGTGGCACAGGGGGATCAGATCGGACGTCTTCTTGGCGGCCATCACCCCGGCCAGCTCGGCCACGGCGCGGACGTCGCCCTTGCGGCCGGTTCCCGACACGGCCAGGGCCAGGGTTTCCGGACTCATCCGCACGAAGCCCTCGGCCACCGCCTCGCGCGCGGTCGAGGCCTTATCGGAGACGTCGACCATGCGGGCCCGGCCCTGGTCGTCGATGTGGGTCAGCTTGCTCACTTTGCGAGGCGCCCTATCGTTCCAGAAGCCGGGGCATCAGCTCGACCATGTTGCAGGGCTTGTGGCGGCTGTCGAGCTGCGGGCCGATGACCTTGTCCCAGCCGTCCTTCACGGCCCCGTTCGAGCCGGGCAGGCAGAACACGAACACCCCGTCGATCAGCCCGGCCGTGGCCCGCGACTGCAGGGTCGAGAGCCCCACCGTGGCGTAGGACACCAGGTGGAACACCACGGCGAACCCGTCGATGACCTTGTCGAACAGCGGCTGCAGCGCCTCGACCGTCACGTCTCGGCCCGTCAGGCCCGTGCCGCCGGTGGAGACCACCGCATCGACCTCTCCGCTCGCGATCCAGCCGCGCACGGTGGCGCGGATCTTCTCGATGTCGTCGCGCACCACCGCCCGGCCGGCGAAGTCGTGGCCGGCGGCCTTGACCCGCTCGATCAGGATGTCGCCCGAGGTGTCGGTGCTTTCGTCGCGGGTGTCGGAGACGGTGAGGATCGCCACCCGCACCGGCTTGAACGGCAGCTCCGGCTTGATCCCGCCGCCCGGGGTGAGGCCTGACATGCGATGCTCCGCTTCTTTGCTTGCCGCGCGACGGGCGCCGAAACCGCTGACACTTTCGGCTGTCGCGCTTTGGCTTAATCCCAACGCTCGGCGTCGGTCCTATCCTGCGCCGTCGGCTCGATCCAGCGGGCGCCGTCCGGACCGTGCTCCTTCTTCCAGAACGGCGCCCGGCTCTTGAGCCAGTCCATCAGGAAGTCGCACGCCTCGAAGGCGGCCCGGCGATGCCGCGACGCCGTCGCCACGAACACCACCGCCTCGCCCGGCGCGATCCGGCCCACCCGGTGGACGATCCGCCAGTCCTGCAATCCGAACCGCCCGGCCGCCCCGACCGCGAAGGCCGCGATCACGTTTTCGGTGAAGCCCGGATAGGCCTCCAGTTCCAGGATCGAGGCGTTCCCGCCCTCGGCGCGGGCCAGGCCGACGAAGCTGGCCACCGCCCCGGTCTCGTCGCGGCCCTTGCAGAAGTCGGTCAGCAGCGCCCCGGGTTCGAACGGCGCCTCGGTGAGGGTGATCATCCGCCGCTCATCGGCGGCAGGAAGGCGACTTCCGTGGCGGCCGCGAGAGCCGCCTCGCCCCGCACCAGCGCCTTGTCGACCGCCACCTGCACGCCGGGGCCAGCCAGGGCCTCGGCGAGAGCCGCGTCATCATTGGCGATGGAAGCGCGCAGGGCGGAAAGGCTTCCCGCCTCGACCTCGCGCTCGCGCCAGCCGGCCTGGTCGGCCAGGCGCCCGAACAGCAGCACGCGGGCCATGGCTAACCTCCGGTCGTCGACATGTGGCGGGCCACGGCCGGCCGTGGCGCGTCGACCTGAAAGTCGTGGCCCTTGGGCTTGGACCCGATCGCCGCGTGGATCGCCGCCACCAGCTCGCCGTCGGTGGCCCCGCCGCGCAGCACGGCCCGCAGGTCGCTGGCGTCGTCGCGGCCCAAGCAGGTGTGCAGGGTGCCGGTGCAGGTCAGGCGCACCCGATTGCAGGCGTCGCAGAAATTGTGGCTCAGCGGCGTGATGAAGCCCAGCCGCCCGCCGGTCTCCTCGACCTTGGCGTAGCGGGCCGGACCGCCGGTCGCATAGGCTTGGTCGGTCAGGGTCCAATAGGACGACAGCTCGCGCCGGACGTCCCTGAGCGACAGGAACTGGTCGGTGCGGTCCTCGTCGATCTCGCCCAGGGGCATGGTCTCGATCAGGGTCATGTCGCAGCCGCGATCGTGCGCCCACTGGATCAGGGCCGGCAGTTCGGCGGCGTTGTCGCGCTTCAGGGCCACCGCGTTGATCTTGACCTGGAGGCCGGCCGCCAGGGCCGCGTCGATGCCGCCGATCACCTTGGCCACGTCGCCGCCGCGCGTCAGCCGGCGGAAGAGGTCTGGCTTGAGCGTGTCGAGCGAGACGTTGATCCGCTTCACCCCCGCCGCCGCCAGCCGATCGGCGTGCTGGGCCAGCTGGGTGCCGTTGGTGGTCAGGGTCAGTTCGTCCAGCGCGCCGGTCTTCAGGTGGCGCGACAGGCTTTCGACCAGCTCCATGATCCCCTTGCGCACCAGCGGCTCGCCGCCGGTCAGCCGCAGCTTTCGCACGCCCAGGCCGACGAAGGTCGAGGCCAGGCGGTCCAGTTCCTCGAGCGTCAGCACCTCCGCCTTGGGCAGGAAGGTCATGTGCTCGGCCATGCAATAGACGCAGCGCAGGTCGCAGCGGTCGGTCACCGACACGCGCAGATAGCTCACCGCCCGGCCAAAGCCGTCGATCAGGCGGGGGGTGTCGTCAGGGGACGTCATATCCGCGATAGAATAGGCGTCTCGGAGCCTGGCGGAAAGGGAACTGATGCGGCTGGAGGCGATCGTGCTGGCGGCGGGGGCGGCCTCGCGGTTCGGCGGCGGCAAGCTGCTGGCCGATTATCGCGGCCGGCCGCTGCTGGATCATGCGCTGGATACGGCCCTGGCCGCGTCGGCGCGCGGGGTCACGGTCGTGCTGCGTCCCGGCGATACGGCCGCCCTGGCCCTGGTCGAGGCCCGGGCCGAGCCCCGCCTGCGACCCTTGGCCGCGCCCGAAGCTGACGAGGGGCTGGGGGCCTCGCTGCGCACGGCGATCCTGGCCCTGCCGGCCGACGCCGAGGCCGCGCTGGTGCTGCTGGGCGACATGCCGCGCGTGCCCCACGACCTGGCGGCCGACCTGGTCCAGGCCCTGAGCGCGGGCGTCGGCATCGCCGCTCCCGTCCACGCCGGCCGTCGCGGCCACCCGGTGCTGTTCGCCCGCCGATGGTTCAAGGACCTCGCCGCCCTGGCCGGCGATCGCGGCGCGCAGGGGGTGCTGACCAAGGCCGGCGACGCCATCGCCCTGGTAGAGACCGACGACCCCGGCGTGCTGTTCGACGTCGACCGGCGCGAAGACCTGGAGCGGTAGGCCCGCCGCCCCGATCAGAAGCCCCCGTCGGCGGTCGGCCACGGCGGAGCGGTCGCGCGCCACCTGAGGACATGAAGACCGGAGAGCTTGGGGCGCAACCGCAGGCGCATCACGGTGTCGTCGCGGCCCCTCCTCCAGCCGGGCCGATCCAGCGCATGGTCCTGGGCGGCGACAACGCGCCAGACGGCGCGCAGGACCTCGCGAGGCGGCTCATGACCCAGGCGATGCTGGAGAAGAAGCCGCAGCGAGAGCGAGGCGCGGGACGAGGCCCTGAACCACCGCACGATCATTCGCGCATCGGCCCGCACGCCTTCCTCGCCCAGCGGCGACGAAAGCAGCGGACAGAAATGGGCTTGCAGCGCGTCGGCGACCCGCCGTTCGGCGGTCGTGACCAGGCGCGCGTGCTCGCCGGCCAGGTAGCCGAGCCTGAAGGCTGGTCGTCGCGGCTGGGGAAAAGCCGTGAGCTTGCGCTTCACTCCGCCAAGTCCGCTTCGTACCGCCGCATCTCGCGCCAGTGCAGCCAGACGCCCAGCGCCAGGGTCAGCAGGATAGCATAGCTCCAGACCGCCAGGCTCATCATGTAGGTGTTGATGGTCACCCGCAGGTCGATCAGCACCGCCACGTGCGAGGCCAGGGCGACCAGCTGGAACGCCGAGATCGCCACGGTCCACAGCAGGCGCGAGCGGATCGACTCCCAGATGAAGATCAGCGCGGCCACGGCGTCGACGATCATCACCCCGACGTCGGGATTGATGCGGTTGTGGCGGAACATCACCAGCGAGGCGGCCCAGCCGGCCAGAAGGGTGACCGCGATCCGCTTCTCCGACGACCCGCCCCGCCAGAAGGCCAGGCCGCAGATCACCAGGGTCAGGAAAAGATAGAGATAAGCCGACACTGTACGCCCCCCTTCACCGCTCCAGGTTGACGCAAGTCCGGCTCGGATCAAGTACGATCCGAGCCGGAGCTTTACGCCTTGGATATCGGCGACCGCCCGCTAGGCGGACGGAACTCTAGTGCCGCGTCTTCTCGCCGTCGCAGAGAATCCGGCGGATCTCGTCGACGACGCGCACCGCGCCATCGGCGTCGTCCGCCGCCTCCATATCGACGAGCCGCCGCAGCAGCACCGTCAGCACACGCTGCTGGGTCGGACACAGTGACCGAATGCACCGCCCGAACTCGGCGGCTTCTTCGATGGCCGGATCCATAATCGCCAGGACCGCGCTCATGCCGCGCCCTCCATTAGAACTTCGCGCATACCGGTGACGATCAGGCGGCCCGACCGCCGTCGACGGCGCGCAGGCCCGAGGTGCGCGGCGTGTCGCCGCCCTCGACCTTGCCCAGGTCGCCCAGCGCCAGGGCGCCGCAGCCGATCTGCGAGCGGACTTCCGCCAGATCGCCGTGCGCCTTCACGATGGTGCGGCGGGCCGACAGGATATGGGTCAGGGTGATCCCCAGGGTCTCCAGGGCTTCCTGGCCGATCACGGCCGACAGCTGCGCGTCCAGCCGCAGCGTGGGCAGCAGGCCCATCAGCTCGGCGGTTTCGCGCACGGCCGCGTCGATCGCGGCTTCGGCTTGTTTCAGTTTTTCGGCCCCGGCACGGGCTGCGTCGCTGCGCTTCATGCAAGACTCTCCCACTCGCGCGGGCGCCCCCCGCACGTTCAAAGGCTTGGATTGTTGGAAATTCGGTTTTTTGGCTGACCCGAGACCGACGATCAGTTCGTCGGCGGGGCGCTCCAGCCCTCGCGGAACCGCTGGAGGGCGAAGAGGAATTCATGGGCTCCCATGGTCACCACGCTGAGCAGCACGCCGGCCGCCAGGGCTGAAACCAGGATCAGGCCCATCCATTGGGCTGGGCTCAGGTCATGGCGCCAACCTCCCCGCGTTCGGACCTGATCGGACTGTCGTCCGACAGGAACGCCGTGGCCGCGAGCACTCGCAGCAACAGCTTCGAAGGAGGATCGCCGGCCGCCTGGGCCTTGCGCAGAGCCGACACCGTTTCCGGCACCAGGCGCTCCCGCTCGGGGGTGGCCGCCATCAGGGTCAGGCCTTCCTCGAGAGACTTCCAGCTCGCGATGAAGAAGGCCGATCCCGGGGGCGAGCCAGTCTTGGTCTTGGGTGTGTTGTCGTTCATGGCCGCTCCCGCTGCTGTCGTCAGGAGAGACCGGCTCAGGTTCGTCGGCTAGGCCCGGCGATTGCCTACGGTAGTCATTACCGGGGTGCTGTTCCCACGCCACGAAGGCCAGGGCGGCGTCGCGGCGCGGCATGCCGGCCAGGCGCCGGCGCGCGCTGAGCACGTGCATCTCGACGGTCTTGGGCGACAGGCTGAGCAGGCGCGCGATTTCCTTCGAGCGCTGGTGCTGGGCGATCAGGCGCAGAATCTCGCGCTCACGAGGCGTGAGCTTCTCGAAACCAAGGCTGTCGGCAGGCTCGACCATGGCGCTAACATGGTCCCAGCACAGCCTCCCGTCCAGCCGGTGAGGCGTCAATTTCGGACGCGTCAGAGTTAACAACCAGACAGTTCGCCCGGTCAGGCGCTTCGGACGAACGGCAGGCTGACGGTCGGCTGGCCCGACAGCGCCAGCAGGGCGTTGGCCGTCGCCGGACCGATCACCGGCGTTCCCGGCTCGCCCACCCCGCTTGGAGGCGCGGCCGACGGCACGATGTGGGTCTCCACGCTGGGCGCCTCGGCGAAGCGCAGCACGCGATAGGTGTCGAAATTGCTCTGGTCGACCACGCCCTCGGTCAGGGTCACCTGACCGAAGAGCGCCGCCGAAAGCCCGTAGCAGGTCCCCCCCTCCATCTGGGCGGCGATCTGGTCGGGCGAGACGGCCACACCGCAGTCGATGGCGGTGACCACCCGGCCGACGCGCGGTTCGCCATCGACCAGCTTGACCTCGGCGACCTGGGCCACGACCGAGCCGAAGCTCTCGTGCACCGCCACCCCGCGCGTCCACCCCGCCGAAGCTTTCGGCCCGGCCTTCTCCAGGGCGAGATTGAGGGCCGCCAGGTGCCGGTTGGCCCCGGCCTTGGCGTAGAGCGCGCGGCGATACTCGACCGGATCCTTGCCGGCCTTGCGGGCCAGCTGGTCGATGGTGTGCTCCATGACGAAGGCGGTGTGGGTCGCCCCCACCGAGCGCCACCACAGCACCGGCACGCCCACTTCGGGGAACGCCACCTGGGCGTCGACGACGGGCGTGGCCTTCAGATAGGGCGAATCCGACGCCCCCTCGACGGCGGTCTGGTCGACGCCTTTCGAGGGCATCGGCGAGTCCTTCATGATCGACTGGCTGACGATGCGGTGGCGCCAGGTGGCCGGCAGGCCGTCCTTGTCCAGCGTGACCCGCACGGCGTGGACCACCAGCGGCCGGTAGTAGCCGGCCTTCATGTCGTCCTCGCGGGTCCAGACCAGTTTCACCGGCTTGCCGCCGCCGACCTTCTTGGCCACGTGCACGCACTCGGCCACGTAGTCGGAATTGAAGGTCGCCCGCCGCCCGAACGAGCCGCCGGCGAACAGGGTCTCGACCTCGACCGAGCCGGGCAGGGTCCCGACGATCTTGGCCGCGTTCAGCTGGTCGAGGGTCTGGCCCTGCGAGCCGTGCACCAGCTTCACCGAATTGCCCTCGACGATCGCCACGCAGTTCATCGGCTCCATGGTGGCGTGGGCGAGGTAGGGGAACTCGTAGACCGCCTCGAAGGCGTCCGATCCTCCGGCCGCCTGGGCCGCGTCGCCCTTGGCCCCGAACGACTCCCACTTCTGCTCGGCCGGACCCTTGCCGGTGGCGAGATCCCGGAAGGCCGCCGTGATCTCTTTCGAGCCGCGCTTCTCGGCCTTGCCTTCGTCCCAGCGCACGACCAGCGCTTCGCGCCCCAGCCGCGCGGCCCAGGTGGATTTCGCCACCACCGCCACCCCGGTCGGGATCTCGTAGACGTCGACCACGCCGGCGACCTTTCTGGCCGCGTCGGCGTCGAAGCTCTCGACCTTGGCCCCGAAGCGCGGCGGATGGGCGACCATCGCCGTCAGCATATCGGGCAGGTGGACGTCCTGGGTGTAGCGCGCCGTGCCATCGACCTTGGCCTGCGCGTCCTTGCGGCGCACCCGATCGGTGCCGATCAGGGTGAAGGCCTTGGGGTCCTTCAGCGGCGGGTTCTGCGGCGGCGTCACCTTGGCGGCGTCGGCCGACAGGTCGGCGAAGGCGGCGCTCTTGCCCGAGGCGTGGGTCAGCACCCCGTCCTTGACCACGATCTCGCCGGCCGGGACGTTCCAGCGGTTGGCGGCGGCCTCGACGAACATCGCCCGCGCCCCGGCGCCGGCCTTGCGCAGCTGCTCCCAGCTGTTGGAGATCGCCGAGCTGCCGCCGGTCAGCTGTGCACCCAGGGCGCCGTTGCCATAGAGCTTGGCGTTGGCCGGCGACTGCTCGACCCGCACCTTGGCCCAGTCGGCGTCCAGCTCCTCGGCGACGATCGCCGCCAGACCGGCATGGCTGCCCTGGCCGAACTCGACGTGCTTGGAGATCACGGTGACGAAACCGTCCGGCTCGAAGCGGATGAACGGGCCGAACGCCCCGACCTCGACCTTGGAGCCGGCGCTCATCAGGTCGGCCGGCGAGCAGCCGACCACCAGGGCGCCGCCGACCACCGCCGCGCCGACCACCACCTCGCGGCGGCTGAAGCCTTCGGATTTCACGGGCGCGTTCATCGCACTTCTCCGCGCTGGATCCGCGACGTCGCGCCGGAAGCGGCCGAGATCGCCTCGTCGATGTCGGCCTCCTTGGCCGGTTCGGCGACGACCGCCGGCGCGGCGACCACCGGGATCGCCTGGCCCGTCGCCGCCTGCTTGATCGCCGCCCGGATCCGCTGATAGGCGCCGCAGCGACAGATGTTGCCGCCCATGGCCGCGTCGATGTCGTCGTCGGTCGGTTTTTTATTCGCTTCGAGCAGGGCGGCGGCCGACATGATCTGGCCCGACTGGCAGTAGCCGCACTGCGGCACGTCCAGCTTCACCCAGGCCTGCTGCAGCGGATGCGCCCCGCCCAGGCCCTCGATGGTGGTGATCTTGGCGCCCGACAGCGCGGCGATCGGGGTGACGCACGAGCGCACCGGGTCGCCGTTCACGTGCACGGTGCAGGCCCCGCACTGGGCCAGGCCGCAGCCGAACTTGGTGCCCGTCAGGCCCAGCTCGTCGCGCAGCACCCACAGCAGCGGCGTATCGGGATCGGCCTCGACCGACATCGTCTTGCCGTTGACGTCCAAGCTCGCCGCCATGCGTCTGTCTCCTGCCCTCGGGGCAGCTAACACCGTTCTCCCGAGGCTCCGCCAGTGAAATTTAACGCCGCCAAGATCGCCCCAAGGATGCTCGAAAAGCCGGTTCCGCCACGCCTGTTGCGCGAAAGGCCTCACGTTCTTGGCCGACGCGCCCTAGCTTGAACGCACGACGCCTTTACGAGGACGCGCTGCCTTGGACTCCTTCCCCGCCTATTTCCCCCTCGCCGGCCGCAAGGTGGTGATCGCCGGAACCGGCGAAGGCGCCGAGGCCAAGGCCCGGCTGTTCTACGGCTCGCCCGCCACCCTGGTGCGGCTGGACGGCCATGCCGCCTTCCTGCCCGGCTCCTACACCGGCGCGGTGCTGGCCTTCATCTCCAGCGCCGACGAGGTGTTCGCCCAGGCCGCCGCCCGCGCCGCGCGCGCCGCCGGGGTGCTGGTCAACGTCGTCGACAAGCCCGACATGTGCGACTTCAACACCCCCGCCGTCATCGACCGCGGCGAGGTGGTGGCCGCCGTCGGCACCGGCGGCGCGGCCCCCGTGCTGGCCACCATGCTGCGCTCCGACATCGAGGCCCAGGTGCCCGAGGGCGCCGGCCGGGTCGCGGCCCTGATGCGCAACTTCCAGAGCGAGGTGCGCGGCGCCCTGCCCACCCTGCACGAACGCCGCGCCTTCCTGCGCGAGGCGCTGTCGGGCGAGGCCGCCCAGGCGGCCATGACCGGCGACATGGAAAAGGCCGGCGCCCTGTTCCGCGACGCCCTGGCCAAGAGCGTCAAGAAGGAGGGCAAGGTCCGCTTCGTGGCCGGCAAGGGCCCGGCCGACCTGCTGACCCTGCGCGCGGTGCGGGCCCTGTCGGCCGCCGACGTGCTGGTCATCGACGAGGCCGCCGATCCCGAGGTCGTCACCATGGCCCGCCGCGACGCCCACCGCCTGTCGGCCGCCGAGGCGACGCCGGAACAGCTGATCGAACTGGCCCGCAGCGGCCGCCAGGTCGTGCGGCTGGTCGCGGCCCCGGTCGAGCCTGCGGACATCCAGGCGCTGGCGGCGGCGGGCGTGGCGGTGGAAGTGCTGCTGACCGCGCCGAGCGCATAAGATCCTCCCCCTCTGGGGGAGGTGGCCCAGAGGGCCGGAGGGGGGGCGTTTTCAGCTGCCGCTGACCAGGGCCGATGGCCCACCAACTCCCCCCACCGATCGCTTCGCGATCGCCTCCCCCACAGGGGGAGGTTCCTCAACCACCACGCCGCATTGACTCCCCGTCCCCCCTCCGTATGTTCCGCGCCGTTCGAGTGACTGGCGTTGAAGGTGGGTGACCACCGGGGAGCTCGGAACGCATTCGCCGCGCGCCTGGGCTCCTTTCTGACCGCAACCAGACCCGGAGTCCCCCGTGCCCGCCGCCCCCGACTATCCGTCCGCCCCCGATCTCGTCGCCCCCAAGCGCGCCCTGCTGTCGGTCTCCGACAAGACCGGCCTGGTCGAAGCGGCCAAGGTCCTGCACGAGGCTGGCGTCGAGCTGGTCTCGACCGGCGGCACCAAGGCGGCCATCGCCGCGGCCGGCCTGCCGGTCAAGGACGTGTCGGACCTGACCGGCTTCCCCGAGATGATGGACGGCCGGGTCAAGACCCTGCACCCCATCGTCCACGGCGGACTGCTGGGTGTCCGCGACGCTCCCGAGCACGCGAAGGCCATGGCCGACCACGGCATCGGCGGCATCGATATCCTCTATGTGAACCTCTATCCGTTCGAGGCCACCGTCGCGAAGGGCGGCTCGTACGAAGAGTGCGTCGAGAACATCGACATCGGCGGCCCGGCCATGATCCGCTCGGCGGCCAAGAACCACGGCTATGTCTCGGTCTGCACCGACCCGGCCGACCTGGCCGAAGTGCTCGAAGCCCTGAAGGCCGGCGGCGGCACGACGCTTTCGCTGCGCAAGACCCTGGCCGCCCGCGCCTACGCCCGCACGGCGGCCTATGACGCGGCGATCTCGGCCTGGTTCGCCGGCCAGCTGGGCCAGGACTTCCCGGCCCGCAAGAGCATCGCCGGCGAGCTACGCCAGACCATGCGCTACGGCGAGAACCCGCACCAGAAGGCGGCCTTCTACACCTTCCCCACCCCCCGCGTCGGCGTGGCCACGGCCAAGCAGCTGCAGGGCAAGGAACTGAGCTACAACAACATCAACGACACCGACGCGGCCTTCGAGCTGATCGCCGAGTTCGACCCGGCCCAGGGCCCGGCCGTCGCCATCATCAAGCACGCCAACCCCTGCGGCGTGGCCCTGGGCGCCACACAGCGCGAAGCCTATGAGCGGGCCCTGGCCTGCGACCCCACCTCGGCCTTCGGCGGCATCGTCGCGACCAACACCCGCCTGACCCGCGAGGCCGCCGAGGCCATGGTCGAGATCTTCACCGAGGTGGTGATCGCCCCGGAAGCCGACGACGACGCCGTCGCCGTCTTCGCCGCCAAGAAGAACCTGCGCCTGCTGGTCACCGGCGGCCTGCCGGATCCGCTGTCGACCGGCGACACCTTCAAGAGCGTGGCCGGCGGCTTCCTCGTGCAATCCCGTGATGACGCGCGGATCAAGGCGGCCGACCTGAAGATCGTCACCAAGCGCCAGCCCACCGAGGAAGAGATCCGCGACATGCTGTTCGCCTTCCAGATCGGCAAGCACGTCAAGTCCAACGCCATCGTCTACGCCCGCGCCGGCCAGACCCTGGGCGTCGGCGCCGGCCAGATGAACCGCAAGGACAGCGCCCGCATCGCCGCCCTTCGGGCAGCTGATTTTGGCTTGGACCTCAGTGGGTGCGCCTGCGCCTCGGAAGCCTTCTTCCCGTTCGCCGACGGTCTGATCCAGGCGGCCGAAGCCGGGGCCACGGCGATCATCCAGCCGGGCGGCTCCATGCGCGACCCCGAGGTCATCGAGGCCGCCGACAAGCTTGGCCTCACTATGGCCTTCACCGGCGTGCGAGTGTTCCGCCACTAAGGATTGAGTGAGCACGATGGACAGCGTCAGCTGGGGAGCCAAGGTCGTTTCACGCTCGCGGGTGTTCAAGCCCGCGGGCCTGGGCCCCTTTCCGGTGGCGCTGATCCTGCACGGCTGCGGCGGCAAGACCCCGTTCCTGGAGACCTATGCCGAGGTCGCCGTGAAGGCCGGCTACGCCGCCATCGTGCTCGACTCGTTCGCGCCGCGCGGCATGAGCACGCTCGACGGCAAGCTCTTCGTCTGCACCCTGATGACCCTGCATGGGGCCAAGCGAGCCGCCGACATCTTCGGGACCCTGGCCTGGCTGAAGACGCAAAGCTGGGCGCGGGCCGACCATGTTTTCCTGGCCGGCTGGAGCCACGGCGCCTGGACGATCATGGACGCCTACGCCGCCGGAACCTCGGCCCCCACGGCCACGGGCCTGCCCGACGCCGACGCGGTCGCCCTGCGCCGCCAAGTGAAGGGCGCGCTGCTGGTCTATCCGTATGCGGCCTATCCCTCGATGACCAGCCGACGCGGCTGGGGTCCGGGCGCGCCGCCGGTGTGGTCGGTGCTGGGCCAGAAGGACGGCGTGGTCGGCTGGCGCTATCCCAAGAAGGCCCTGGAACGGCTCAGCGCCGACGGCGTCAAGGTCGACCTCAAGCTCTACCCCGACGCCACCCACGCCTTCGACGACGACAAGGCCAACGACCCGCGCGCCATCTACCGGCCGGACCTGTTCCAGGAGGTCCAGGACTACTTCGCCGGCGCGCTGAAGGCCGTGGCGCCGAAGCCGGGGCTGTTCGCTTAAGATCCTGCCCCCTGTGGGGGAGGTGGCCCAGAGGGCCGGAGGGGGGCGTTTTCAGCTTTCACAGCTTTGGCCGCGCATTCCCTCCCCGTAAAATCCCCGCGAAAGCGGGGACCCAGGTGTTTTCTGAAACGCGTGGCGCTCGACGATAAAAAGCCTGGGTCCCCGCTTTCGCGGGGATTTTACGGATTTGGGTTGCTGACGGGGATAGACGAAGCTCTATCCCCGACGATCTCGCCAAAGACCCAAAACAATCCAGCCGCTTACAACTTTCTCAGCGCTCTGGATCAGACGCGGTGAAACCCGCTGCATAATCAGAGCTGTCCCGTCGCAGGGAGAGGGCGCAAGGATCCGGCCCGAAGCGTGCGGCGGTGATGCGATCGAGCGGGGCCTCCGGTCGTGCGTCAGCACGTCCGGCAGAGCTTAAAGGAGGATGGGGGACGTAAACCCATTCATCGGGAGCTTGCCTAAATAGGCTCCCGCCCGTCCAAGGGTTCGCGCCCTACGCACTCCTGGCCGCATGAACGGGGGAGCCTTGCGTGGGGAAGGGGTGAAAGGCGGAAGAGGCCTGCGCGCCCCGGCCTGAGGCACAACGATCGCGCGGGGCGTCTAAGCTTCGTCGAAACGGTATTTAGAACACACACATCCGGGCGAGGCCCGGACGCCCCGCGCCCTCTCCATCCCCTCAGCGGCCCGCCGCGTGAGATCGCCAACCCATGTCCCTCTCCCCTTTCGGGAGAGGGTGGCCTGCGAAGCAGGTCGGGTGAGGGGTCGCACGAACAGAAACGCCGCGACGGCCGATCGACTGTCGCGGCGTCTTGTGTCTGAGAAACCCCTCATCCGTCGCCTGTCGGCGACACCTTCTCCCGCAAGGGGAGAAGGGTCTCGCTCCTAGTGCTTGAACGACACCGAAACCCCCACGAACCGGGGTTCGCCGGCGATGAAGGTGGGGATGCCGAAGGCGTCGCCGGTGTTGCCGGCGTCCTTGATGTAGTCCTGATCGAGCGCATTGGTGACGAAGGCGCCGAAGGTCACCGGGCTGTCCTTGGGCTGGTAGGTCAGGCGCAGGTTCAAGAGGCCGAAAGCCTTCTGGACCTCGTCCTGCACGGTGTCCTTGATCACGCCCGTCGTGCTCTGCAGGGCGGCGATGTCGTTGTTGTTGTCGAAGAACTGTTCCGACTGCCAGGTCCAGGTCGGCAGGAAGGTGAACTTGCCGATCCCGGTGTCGCGCGAGGCCTTCACGCCCAGCGAGAACGAGTGGTCGGGCGAGAGGCGGAAGTGGTTGCCCTCGAACCGGCCGTTGCCGAACCGGGCGTGGCTGTAGCCGTAGGTGGCGAACACCAGCAGGTCGGGCGTGGCCTGGAAGTTGGCCTGGCCCTCGAAGCCGTAGGCCTTGGCCTCGCCGGCGTTGATGGTGATGGCCGTGCCGGTGCTTGTCACGCCGCTGGTCTGGAAGTTCTCGTAGTCGTAGCGGTAGATCGCGCCGTCCACGGTCAGGCGACGGTCCAGCAGGGCGGCCTTGGCCCCGACCTCGTAGGAGGTGACCTCTTCGGCCGGCACTTCGCTGAGGCTGGCGCCGGTCAGCACCTTGGGACGACGGCCGGTCGAGACCGAGCCGTAGAGGTTGACGTCGTCGGCCAGCTCGTAGCGGGCCACCAGGCGCCAAGTCACGCCGCTGTCGGTGAAGTCCTTGTAGGAGGTCGCCACCGGCTGGACGATCAGGCCGCGGGTGACGGTCGAGGTGCTGCCGCCGATCACCGACGGGCTGCTGATCCAGGCGCCGTAGCCGCTGGTCTTGTCGTCGTAGGTGTAGCGCAGGCCGGCGGTCAGCTCGAGGCGGTCGGTGGCCTTGAAGGTGACGTCGGCGAAGGCGTCGTACGAGTTGGTCTTGCCGTAGTTGGTGTATTCCTCGGTGCGGCCCGACGACAGCGCCGACAGGGCCGGGATGGCGTTGATCACGGTCGTCGACAGGCCGCCCGGGATCGGCAGCTGGCCGGTCAGGAAGAGGTAGGCGATCTTTTCGTTGATCCGCAGCGGCACGCGCTGGCTGCCGTCTTCCCAGAACATGCTGACGCCGCCGAAGGCGGTGATCCTGCCGCCGGCGTCGTAGTTGAGGCGGAACTCCTGGCTGGCCGACTTGCCCTGGGCGTCCTCGGCGAACACGAACAGCGGCAGCGAGAAGCCGTCCGGATCGAACACTTCCTCGCCGCTGAAGTAGCGGTAGGCCGAGGTCGAGTTGAGGGTCAGGGTGTCGTTCAGCTTGTAGCTGGCCAGGGCCGTCAGGCTCCACAGGCGGCGGTCCAGGCCCAGGGGCTGGCCGTTCTCGAAGCCGTCGACGGTCGACAGGGCCGCGCCGGAATTACGGCCCAGGTCGCCGATCACCTTGCCGGTGGTCGGGTCGGTCGGGGCGTAGGTCAGCGACTTGAACGAGGTGCCCGACGGGTTGTCCTGCTGGTAGTTGTAGAGCACGTCCAGCTTGAAGCGGTCGTTGGGCGTGTAGTTGACGGCCAGGCGCGCGGCCACGGTGTCGGTCGAGTTGAAGTCCTCGCCGCCCAGCAGGTTCTCGACATAGCCGTCGCGCTTCTTGACGCGGGTCGACAGACGCACCGCCAGGGCGTCGGTGATCGGAGCGTTCACCATGCCCTCGGCCATGAAGTACCCGTAGTCGCCGCCCTCGACCTTGAGGCTGGCGTCGAAGTCCGGCTTGGCCTTGGCCTGGATGATGTTGACCGCACCGATCAGGGCCCCGCGGCCGTAGAGGGTCGACTGCGGGCCCTTGGCGATCTCGACCCGCTCCAGGTCGAAGAGCTCGACGTAGGAACCGCGCGACTTCGAGATCGACACGCCGTCCTGGTAGACCGAGACGCGCGGCTCGTTGGTGGCCTCGCCGCTGTCCGACGTGATGCCGCGCATCACGAAGCCGGGGTTGTTGGGCGACTGGTTCTGCACGTCGAAGCCGGGCACGAACTGGCCCAGTTCCTCGAACTCCTGCAGGCCCAGCTCGTCGAGCTTCTCGCCCGAATAGGCCGTCAGGGCCATCGGCACGTCGAGGACCTTCTGCTCGCGCTTCTGGACGGTGACGATCAGCTCGTCGACCTGGGTCGGCGCCGCGGTCGCGTCGCCTTCCGCCGCGACCGGGGCGGCCAGGACGGGGCTGGCGATCGCCAGGGCCAGCAGGCTCGCGCCGGCGAGCGTGCCCCGGAGCGTGGTGGTGCGGATGGCGCGCATGGACTATTCCCCTCAAAACAACTGTACGAGGCCCCGCCCGTAGGGAGCGGCGGTGTCGCTTACGCGACGGGGTTGTGAAGGAGCCGTGAAACAGCGTGGCTGAAGCCGAGGACGACGTCGAAGACCTGCTGGATGCGCCCGCTGGAGGCGAACGGCGCCTGACGGCTGAACTGTCGGGCGACCTGGTCGGCCAGCGGCTGGACAAGGCCCTGGCGGTTCTGTTCGACGCGCTGTCCCGCGCCCGCCTGCAGGCCCTGATGGCCGAGGGCCGGGTCTTCCGCCTCGACGCCGGCGGCGAACCGCGCCCGGTCACCAACGGCTCGGCCAAGGCCCAGGCCGGTGACTATCTCGTCGTAGAGCCGCCGCCCGCCCCGGCGATCCCGCAGCCCGAGGCGATCCCGCTCAGCGTGCTCTACGAGGACGCCCACCTGATCGTGGTCGACAAGCCGGCCGGCATGGCCGTGCACCCGGCGCCCGGCAGCGAGACCGGCACCCTGGTCAACGCCCTGCTGGCCCACTGCGGCGACAGCCTGTCGGGCGTCGGCGGGGTGGCGCGGCCCGGCATCGTCCACCGGCTCGACAAGGAGACCTCCGGCGTCATGGTCGCGGCCAAGAGCGACGCGGCCCATCGCGGCCTCTCGGCCCTGTTCGCGACCCACGACATCGACCGCATGTACGTCGCCCTGGTGCGCGGCGCGCCGCAGCCTTCGTCCGGCACGATCGAGACCCGGCTGGGCCGCTCGCCGCACGACCGCAAGAAGATGGCGGTGCTGAAGAGCGGCGGCCGCGAGGCCACCACCCACTACCGGGTCGAGCGCACCTTCGGCGGCGACGGCGCCAAGCCCCTGGCCGCCCGGGTGTCCTGCCGGCTGGAGACCGGCCGCACCCACCAGATCCGCGTGCACATGGCCAGCAAGGGCTCGCCGTGCCTCGGCGACCCCGTCTACGGCGCCGGCGCCCCGGCGGCCCCGGTCAAGGCGGTGCTGACCGAAACGGGCTTTTCCCGCCAGGCCCTGCACGCGGCCCTGCTCGGCTTCGTCCATCCGGTGACGGGGCAGACCCTGCGCTTCGAAACGCCCCTGCCGCCCGACATGGCCGCGGTCGAGGCCGGGCTGGAGGCGCTGTAGACGATGGCCCGAGGTCGCACCTACCTGCGCTTTCGCCGCTTCGTGGATCGCGAACTGGCAAAGCCGAGGACCGCCGCCCCGCTGCCGGCCTGCCTGCTGGTGCTCGCCATGGTCTTCCTGCGACCTCATCTGGCTCCACCCGCGGCCCTTGCCGGCTGGATCATTGTCGCGGCGGCTTCCCTGGCCTGGGTCGCCTTCATCGCCTGGCGCGGCTGGCGTCTCTTCCGGGCCGGCGCCCTGCGCGGCGACCGCGCGTTCGACCAGCGCGGCAAATTCAAGCTCCCACCCGAGTATTGGACCTCGGAAAGCGTCAGCCGGGCGCGCCGCCGAAAGCGTTGAACCGCCTTGCGTCCGAGCAATATTCGCGCCCTAATTCGGCTTGACCGCCCGCTTATCGGTAAAGGGCTGGAGATCTGTCCCATGTCCCTCGCTGCTCGCCTCGTTCCCGCACTCGCCCTGCTCGCCGCGCCCGTGATGGCTTTCGCCGCCGGCGCCGATGACGAGGTGGTGGCCACCGCCAAGACGACGACGAGCCCGGCCCAGGCTCAAGCCCGGGCCGAAGCCGCGCCCGCTCCGGCCGCGCCCGCCGCGACCCGTCCGCTCACCACTCAGGAGCAGATCGACGCCTGGCTGAAGGCCTCGCCGGTCAAGACGGTCGACGACAGCAGCGGCCCGCTGAACCTGACGCGCGCCGACGAGGACGGTCCGACCAAGCGCAAGATCCACGGCAGCGTCGAGGTCGGCGTCGGCACCGGCGGCTATCGCCACATGGGCGTCACCGCCTTCTATCCCGTCGGCGAGAACGGCACCCTGGGCGTCGCCGTCAGCCAGACCGAGTACGGCAAGAACGGCCGCGGCGGCTATGGCTACGACGGCTACGGTTATGGAGGCTACGGCTATGGCGGCCTCGGCTACGGCCCCTACGGCTATGGCCGCGGCGGCAAGAGCCAGTCGATCGCCCTGTCGCTGGACATGACCGGTCGCGGTTCGGCCGCCGAACGCTGTGCGAGCGGCCTCCGCGCCGACGACGGCCGCTACATCGAACCGCTGTGGGCCACAGAGATGCGCGGCGCCCAGCGCCCCTGCGACATCGACGACCGTCCGTAAAATTCGGGTTCGGACGAGTCCCGTTCCGGCGTTCGCCGAAGCTTAACGGCTTGCCGTCATGGTGCCCAGCAATCGGGGACCTTCAGGCGTAAGCATGCAGCCGGACATCACTGCGTATCACCATGCCGCCACGGGGCGGGTGACCTATCTCGTGGCCGATCCGGCCACTCTGCTGTGCGCCATCGTCGATCCGGTGCTCGACTTCGACCCGGCCACCGGCGAGACCTCGACCGCCTTCGTCGACGGCATCATCGCCGACATTCGCGAGAAGGACCTGGGTCCGACCTGGATCCTCGAGACCGGCGTCCACACCGGACACCTCTCGGCCGCCGGCCACCTGAAGTACGAGACCGGCGCCTCCGTCGCCATCGGCGCCCACGTGCTGGAAAGCCTGCAGCGCCTCGTTCCGGCGCTCGGCGCCGAGGGCGTCGATCTGGAAGGCTGGGACTTCGACAAGCTGGCCCGCGAGGACGACGAGCCGCTGATCATGGGCGGGATCGAGTTCCACCCCATCGCCCTCTCCGGCCGCCTGCCCGGCGCCGTGGCCTACAAGGCCGGCGACGTGGTCTTCGTCGGCGACGCTCTTCTGCCCACCGGCCTGCCCGACAGCGACGCCCCCGGCGCCGATGCGGCCGGCCTGTTCGCCGACGCCCGCAAGCTGCTGGCGCTGCCCGACGACACCCGTCTGCTGTCGAGCCAGGGCGAAACCACCGTCGCCGCTCAGAAGGCCGACAATCCCGACGCTGGCGACGCGGTCTCGCAAGCCGAGTTCGTCGCCCGCCGCGCCGGCGACAAGCCCGCCCCCTCGGCCCTGACCATCGCCGCCCTCGACGTCGCCGTCCGTTCGGGCAAGCTGCCCTATCCCGACGAGGCCGGCGTCCGCTTTCCGTCGCGGAATATCAGTTCGCTTTAAAAACGGACTTGCCTTCATCGCCCTCGGCGCGCCTAATACTTCGCACGTGAAGCATTAGGAGGCCTCGCCATGGCCGACGACCAGAGCGCCAACCTCACCGCCGTCCAGGCCGGCAGCCTGCCCGACCACCTGGGCCTGCAATGGCTGGAGGCCAAGCCGGGCCTCGTGCGCGGCCGCTTCGACGTCGCCCGCCATCACATGGCCCCCAACGGCTTCCTGCACGCCGCCGCCGTCATCGCCCTGGCCGACAGCGCCGCCGGCTATGGCTGCGTCGTCTCCCTGCCCGAGGGCGCGACCGGCTTCACCACCATCGAGCTGAAGTCGAACTTCCTGGGCACCGCCCGCGACGGCGGCGTGGCCTGCGAGGCCAAACTGATCCACGGCGGCCGCAACACCCAGGTCTGGGACGCCGTCGTCACGGCCGAAGGCACGGGAAAGACCATCGCCCTTTTCCGCTGCACCCAGATGGTTCTCTACCCGAAAGCCTGAGCCGCCACGGTCCGGACGCGGATCAAGCCGCCGCCCGACGCAGGAAATTGCGCCCTGAGACAGAAAAGCGCACCGGAGCCTCTTGCGCTCTTTCGGCGGCGCGGATAGGTATCCCGCCCTCACTCAAGGCCGGCCCCAAGCCAGCCACGAAGACCCCCTGGAGAGGTGGCAGAGTGGTCGAATGTACCGCACTCGAAATGCGGCGTGCCTGGAAGGGCACCGTGGGTTCGAATCCCACCCTCTCCGCCATTACCCCTAAATAAATCGCCGTTTTTCCTCAGGAAAGCGGTCGGCGATTTTTTCGCCCCCACTACGAGCCCCACTTCGCACAGACGCGCCCGACGGCTGCGATTGACCGCTGCGTGCGCCCTGAGGACCAGTTCGCTGAACCGCGGATCACGCGAGACGCCGATGGTCCAGGGCGTCGTACAGAAACTCGACCTACGCCGCCGAGACGCCGAACACTCCGGAGGCGCGCAGCGACGCCCCCTCCGAACGCGTCACCGCCCTGGACTAAATCGCGCGCGCCACGCGGCGCCGCCCGAGCGGGCCCAAGGCCACCACGCCTCCAAGGCTCAGAACAACCGTCAAGGCAGCGGCAAGCAAGACGCCCATCGCACCGTAATGGAGCTGCGCGTATTGAGCCCCGACGTTCCAGACGAGATGAGCCGACACGACCAGGATGACGGACATTATATTCGACGCGGGCCGCCCCTCGCCCTTCATCAGGGTGGCGTAAATGAAGAATGCGGACCCGTGAATCGCCAATAGGGGAACCGCCGAAGCCATGACCCCCGACCCGCTGAAATGCCCAATCGACTGGATGAGCAACTCGACAGCGGCGACACTCACGCCGATCCAGAGTGAAGTCGATGTCGAACGCCTGGACAGGAACGCTTTCGTAAAAGCCAGCCGAAGCGCCTCTTCCAACATGACGGCCACGACCGGAAACAGTGCAGCCCCATTCGTCGAATTACTGTACAATAATATGGAGAATATCTTCGCCAAAAAACCTATTATTCCGCTCGTCAATATAAATAATACCGAAAACGAAAAGACGTATATCGCCCTCATTATTATCGACATTTAAACAGCACCGGCGGCGAGATATCGCTCGCCGCCGGCCTCCTTGAGATAAACTACAATTAAATCACGCGACATCCTGCAGGGCGACGCATCGAAGCGCCGACCCACGCCCCGCCTTAAACCGGACCGCGAAGGTCCGGCGGAGGCGTATTGGGATCATACTGCAGCGCATCGACCCATTGAGCCAAGGGCTTCACGAAGGCTTCCAGCGTGGCCTCGTTCGAAGCCCTGTAGAGAAGCATGAAGTCATTATTGTACCACGACGACGAGTTGGGGGTACCTTCCAGCGTATTCCGGATAAGCTCCCTAGTATGAGCGTCGTTATCGTCATCCAGGATCTTGGCAAGATCGGTCAGATCGCGATCACCATCCCCGTCCTTATCGTACACCATCAACTGACCGTTAATAAACTTAAGGTTTGCGGCCATGTCGTCAAGCTTATTGGCGATCTTGGCCAATGCATCCCGGACCAGACCAACCGGTGTATAGCTCACGTCATAAAGGAAGTCATTCGCGGCCTGATCACTCAGAAAATCATCCCACGTATACTCGTCCTGAGGCGTAGGATCACTCTGCCCCGGAGACGTCACGACGACTTCCTCGACAGTGACGACCCATTCGCCATTCGTCCAGGTATAGGTTACGCCGTTCTCGGTGATTTCCTGCCCATCATAGCCGCCGCTTGTGGGGAGCCCGCCGGCAACCCACCGCATATCGTCTAGAGACAACTCGCGCACGATTCCTCCTTTGATCCTTTACGGATCATGATTGTTCAGATTTGGGGAGACCGCGCCTTTATGAAGTTATTATTTTTATATTCGGCAAAGCGGATATGAACGCCCATGCTGGCTGGGTCGTTGCACCAGGCGAGACTAGGACAATCTATGAATGCGCGTCAACAGCAGCTCGCCAAAAGCGTTCAGGCTTGATCTGACGGGAAAGGGGCGCGGACGGACAGGAGATTGATCCCCGCGGGAGGCCTTGAAAACCCCGCCACCTCCCCTCGTCCGCGCGCCTGGAGGCATTGCTTATAAAAATGCGGCGAGACGGCGTGGAACGCTATGGGAATACTGATTTGGCGGACACCGCCATTACCCCCTGAAAATCTGACCGCGTCAGCGACCAGCGCCAAGCCGCGCGCGGCATGCGTCGCGTCTCCTGGCGCTTGCGGAGAGAAGAAGGCCCCTTGCGGAGCCTTCACCGATCGCCCGACCGGCTAGAACAGGTCTTCGACGAACTTGTAGATGTCCATCGGCACGCTGGAGCTCGCGGTATGAGCGCCGCAATCCTTCGACGCCTTGGCGGCGTTGAGCGCCATGATCCGTCGATTTACGGCCTTTTCCGCGTCGCTCCTCGCCATCGCGTTGCCGATGCCGTAGTCGCCCAGGAAACCGGCGACCGAACGCCAGTCGACCCTGGCGGTGTCGCGGATCTGCCTGCGCACCGCATCGGCCCGGATCAGCTCCAGGTCGACCTCGCGGCACGACAGGATCGCGCCTTCGGAAGAGCCCAGGCCGGTGGCGATCGGATAGCGCTTGGTGGCGCAGCCGCTCGCGATGCAGGCGACGGCGATCACGGCGACGACGATGGTCTTCTTCATCGAAACTCCCCCGGGAGCCCGGCCCTCACGACGACCGGGAACTTCATCCCTTGCGAGATCGATCCTTGCCAGCACAACCTTAACAGACCCTAATATCCGGGCACGGCCTGGCGAACCTTCAGCCGCGTTGCGTGCTCTCGCGCTCGACTAGCCGCGCTGGAACCATCCGCGCCACGCAGGCCGCCCCCGCCTCCAGGGCCATCAGCTCCATCGCCGTCGCCACCAGCGCCTCGATGTCCTGGTCGAACGAGGTCAGGCGGTACGGAGCCCAGGCGGCCATGTCGAGATTGTCGTAACCGACCAGCAGCACGTCGTCGGGAACCTTCAGCCCGAACGCCTCGCGCAGCACGTCGATCGCGCCGAACGCCGCCAGGTCGTTGGCGCAGAACAAGGCGTCCGGCCGCTGCGCGCCGCCGAACAGGACCCGCGCCGCCTGCGCCCCGCTGGCGTAGTCGTAACCGCCGCCGGCGCGGACGGCGGGCGGAAGACCAAGGCTCGCCAGGCCATGGGCGAAGCCGGCTTCCCGCGCGACCTGGGCCGGGCTGTCGGCCGGACCGGCGACGAAGCCGAACCGCGTCCCGCCACGGGCGTGCAGCAGCCGGGCAGCCGCTTCACCGGCGGCGAAGTTGTCGGACGACACCGAGCGGATCCAGTCGCCGGCCAGGTCCGAGTTCAGGGTGACGATCGGGATGCGCAGCTTCGACAGCTGGTCGGCGGCCTCCTGCGAGGTCAGGGCCAGGGCCGAGACCACGGCGTCCACCCTATAGCCGGCCAGCTGATCGACGACGCCGTCGAGGATGCGGTCGCTGTCGACCCGCACCAGCAGCATCTGCCGCCCCGCCGCTGTCAGGGCCTTGGAGAAGGCCTCCAGGGTCATGGCGAAATAGGGATTGTAGAACCCGCCCACGACCACGGCGACGATGCCCGAGCGGTTGGTCTGCAGGATCTTGGGCAGGAGATTGGGCCGATAGCCCAGGGCTTCGGCGGCGGCCATGACCTTGGCGCGCGTGGCCTCGGCGATCTTCGCGCCCGGCGTGAAGGCGCGCGACACCGCCGACTGCGACACCCCCGCCGCCTTGGCCACGTCGATCGACGACGGCGGTCGCCAGTTTCCGCTCATGCGGCGATCCCTCGCACCCTTTTCCCCACGCGAGCCTGTTTAGAGGGTTGCGCGCCGGCTGGCGAGTGAATAGCTATGCACGCATTCGACCAACCGCAGCGCGGCCCTAACCGCGCGCCACGTCCGCCGGGATCCGCCCGGGCGGGCGATAGGCGCGTGCGTGACCGGCTTCGCCGCCCTTCGTTCCGACAAGGCCCGCCATGAGCGTCCCCGCCCGCAGCGCCCCCTCCGCCGCTCTCGTCCAACTGGCCTTGGCGCTGGGCGGCTTCGCCATCGGCACCACCGAGTTCGCCTCGATGAGCCTGCTGCCCGACTTCGCCCGCACCCTGGGCGTCGACGAGCCGACGGCCGGCCACGCCATCAGCGCCTATGCCCTGGGCGTGGTGGTCGGGGCGCCGATCATCGCCGTGCTGGCCGCCAGGATCGCCCGCCGGACCCTGCTGGTCGGGCTGATGGTGCTGTTCGCGGTCGGCAACGGCCTGTCGGCCCTGTCGCCGAACTTCGAGACCATGGTCTTGTTCCGTTTCCTCAGCGGCCTGCCGCACGGCGCCTATTTCGGCGTCGCGGCCCTGGTCGCCGCCTCGCTGGCCGCGCCCGACAAACGCGCCTCGGCCGTGGCGCGGGTGATGATCGGCCTGACGGTGGCCACCATCGTCGGCGTGCCGCTGGCCAACGCCGTCGGCCAGTGGATCGGCTGGCGCTGGGGCTTCGTCATCGTCGCCGTGCTTGCGGCCCTGACCGCCATCTCGGTATTCCTACTGGCCCCGCGCGACGCCGCGCCCAAGAACGCCAGCCCGCTGCGCGAACTGTCGGCCCTGGCCAGCCGCCGCGTCTGGCTGACGCTCGGCATCGGCGCCATTGGCTTTGGCGGCATGTTCGCGGTCTACACCTATCTGGCCTCGACCCTGATCGAGGTCACCCACGCCTCGCCGGCCGCCCTGCCGCTGGTGCTGATGGTGTTCGGCCTGGGCATGACCGCCGGCACCCTGGTCTGCGCCTGGGCCGCCGACCGCGCCCTGATGCCCGCCGTCGGCGTCATCCTGCTGTGGAGCGCCGCCTCGCTGGCCCTCTACCCGCTGGCCGTCGGCAGCCTGTGGACCCTGGTCCCGGTCGTGTTCCTGATCGGCTGCGGCGGCGGGCTCGGCGCGGCGCTGCAGACCCGCCTGATGGACGTGGCGGGCGAGGCCCAGACCCTGGCCGCCGCCCTCAACCACTCGGCCTTCAACACCGCCAACGCCCTTGGCCCCTGGCTGGCCGGCCTGGCCGTGGCCTCGGGCTTCGGCTGGCGCTCGACCGGCTGGGTCGGCTGCGCCCTGGCCCTGGGCGGCTTCGTGGTCTGGGCGATCGCCGTCTGGGACGACCGCCGCCAGACCGAGGCGACGGCGGCGGCCTAACGGGACGCCGGCGCGCCAGGGCGATAGGGCCAGACTTTCCGCCGATCGGACTTCAGGACCCGGTCCTCGTACAGCGCCTCGGACTGGTCGACCGAGGTCTGAAAGACGTCCGGCCCGCCGTACAGCAGCACCCGCACGCGCTCGCCGACCTCGCGGAACTCGAGGCTGCAAGAGCTCACGACCCCGACCTTATAGGCGGCTAGAGCCGTTCCCTTGAGCACACGCTCCGCCCGGATCACGGCCGGATGGTCATCGTCGATAAAGGGGACGATGACCTCGCCATCGATGATGACGTCGGCCTCCTCCACTCGCTCGCGCGCCTCGCGCATCTTCACGCCCTCGGAACGGTTGGCGGGCATCACCACGGCGCAGGCCTGGGCTTGCGAGACGACCGCTCCGCCGCCGACCAGCACCATGACCGCCAGGACCAATTCACGCATGCCCGCTCCCCCATCAACGCCGCGCATCATGCACGGCGCCGGGATCAGGCCAAGCCGCTTCAGACCACGGGCCTGAGAGCCCCCAGAGCCGCAGCGACGGCCTCGGCGTTGGGCCCCAGCACCAGGTGCACGACCGGTCCGTCGAGCCGCACGAGCGCGCGGACGCCAACGGCCTTGAGCGCCGCTTCGTCGAGCTTGGACGGATCGCGCAGCTCGAGCCGCAGGCGGCTGGAGCAGGCGCTGACGGCGGCGATGTTGCCCGCGCCGCCGAGGCCGGGCAGCAGGGCCTTGGCCGTCGCAGGATCGGCGGCCACGACCGGCGCAGGAGCCACCACGGCCGGAGCCTGCACCCCCGCCCCGGCGGCGGCGCGGATCTCGCCGGCGACGGTGTCGGCGATGGGGCCCAGCACCACCTGCAGGGCCTTGTCGGAGGGTCGCACGATGCCGCGCGCGCCCAGGGCCTTGAGACGCGGCTCGTCGACAGCCTTCTGGTCGGCGACGATCAGCCGAAGGCGCGTAGTGCAGGCGTCGACGCTGACGAGGTTGGCGGAGCCGCCCAGGGCCAGCACGAAGTCGGCCCCGCGGCCGCCGGCGCTGGGGGCCGGGGCGGCGTTGAGCAGCGCGGCTTCCTCCTCCGGCTCGCGGCCCGGGGTCTTGAGGTCAAAGCGGACGATGAAGAACCGGAAGAGGCCGTAATAG
>Ga0160495_100136_pt1 | contig 106005 bp, 65 predicted proteins | sample DID4MG_4_FD_108251 | JGI IMG/M metagenome (GOLD analysis project Ga0160495, IMG submission 108251) | Enriched soil microbial communities from UW Madison campus, WI, USA - DID2933_E24_FP4 MG | ecosystem: Environmental > Terrestrial > Soil > Unclassified | place: USA: Madison, Wisconsin... | reverse complement strand
GGGCAAGTTCCTGATCGACCCGATCTGGTGGATGTTCCTGTTCTGGCTGCCCGACTTCCTGGGCAAGCGCTATGGCCTGGACCTGAAGACCTTCGGCCCGCCGCTGATCGCCATCTATCTGCTTTCCGACGTCGGTTCGGTGGCCGGCGGCTGGCTGTCGTCCAACCTGATGAAGCGCGGCTGGTCGATCAACCACGCCCGCAAGCTCACCATGCTGATCTGCGCCCTCTTGGCCGTACCGGTGATGTTCGCCTCGTTCGCCAGCAGCGTCTGGGTCGCCGTGCTGATCATCGGGGTCGCCACCGCCGCCCACCAGGGCTTCTCGGCCAACCTCTACACCCTGCCCTCCGACGTCTTCCCGCGCGGCGCCGTCGGCTCGGTCGTCGGCATCGGCGGCATGCTCGGGGCCCTGGGCGGCATGGTGTTCTCCAAGTACATCGGCCAGGTCCTCGAGACGATCGGCACCTACACCCCGATCTTCATCGTCGCCGGCAGCGCCTATCTCGTCGCCCTGCTGGTCGTGCACCTGCTCGCGCCCAAGATGGAGCCGGTGAAGATCTGAGGCGCGCGCCGCCCGGCCTATAACCGGGCGGCATAGCCGTTCCGATCATCCGATACGACAGGGTCCGGCCGCGCGGGCATTTTCCGGCCACGCGGCCCCGTCTGCGCGGTAAGGAAAGTTCTCTGAGTATGAGCCTGATCATCGACTGCCACGGCCACTACACAACCGCGCCGGAGCCCCACAACGCTTGGCGCGACGAGCAGGTGAAAGCCTTCAAGACCAACAACCCGCCGCCGCCCTATCCCGACATTTCCGACGACCTGATCCGCGAGTCCATCGAGGGCGCGCAGTTGCGGCTGATCCGCGAGCGCGGCGCCGACATGACCATCTTCAGCCCCCGCGCCTCGACCATGGCCCACCACGTCGGCGACGAGGGCGTCAGCCGGGCCTGGGCGCAGCGCTGCAACGACCTGATCAAGCGGGTCGTCGATCTCTATCCGGAGACCTTCGCGGGCGTCTGCATGCTGCCCCAGTCGCCGGCCGCTGACCTGCAAGGCTCGATCGCCGAACTGGAGCGGTGCGTCAACGAGCTGGGCTTCATCGGCTGCAACCTCAACCCCGACCCCGGCGGCGGCCACTTCGCCCATCCGCCGCTGACCGACCGCTACTGGTATCCCTTCTACGAGAAGATGTGCGAGCTGGACGTGCCGGCGATGATCCACGTCTCGGGCTCGTGCAACCACGCCCTGCACGCCACCGGCGCCTTCTACATCGCCGCCGACACCATCGCCTTCATGCAGCTGATCGAAGGTGATCTGTTCGCCGACTTCCCGACCCTGAAGTTCATCATCCCGCACGGCGGCGGCGCAGTTCCCTATCACTGGGGCCGCTACCGGGGCCTGGCCGACATGCTGAAGAAGCCGGGCCTGGACAAGCATCTGATGGAGAACGTGTTCTTCGACACCTGCGTCTATCACCAGCCGGGCGTGAACCTGCTGGCCGAAGTCATCGACAGCAAGAACATCCTGTTCGGCTCGGAGATGGTCGGCGCCGTGCGCGGGATCGACCCGACGACGGGGTTCTATTTCGACGACACCAAGCGCTATGTCGACGCGCTGGACATCCCCGACGCCGATCGCCACGCGATCTTCGAGGGCAACGCCCGCCGGGTGTTCCCGCGCCTCGATGCGATCCTGAAGGCGCGCGGGCTGTAAGACTGCGTGACGTTTGGCGTTTGAGGTTTTTTCATCCGAGCATCCCCGCGAAGGCGGGGATCCAAGCCGTGTCTGGAATGACCTACGGCCGCGCCTCCTCCTGAAAGTCAGCTTGGATCCCCGCCTACGCGGGGAAAGACGGATTTGGAGGTCTCGAACAGATGAACGACGCTGACACCTAGCCGACGGACCAGCCCGCCAGAACGACCTTGGGCGTCATGCCCTTGGCCTCCGCGGCCGTCAGCGCGCGCCCGCGCCGGAACGCCGCCGCGCCGGGGCCGCCGGAGCCGAACTGCGAGAAACGCACCGCCTCGGGCTGCAGCATGGTGCGCGGATTGCCGTCCTTGCCGGTGTACCACATCTCCGTCCACCCCTCCGGCGCGACGTGGTCGTCCATCCAGCAGTCGATGAAGGCCGTCTGGGCGACGTACTTCGGGTCGCCGTACTGGCCGTCGGCAAATCGGCTGGACGGCCGCCAGGGTCGGCCGAGATAGACCGAGCCTCGCGCCGTGCCGGGCGCCTTGGTCAGCCTGCAGTCCTTGAACACGAAGCCGAACGGCTGGTCGATCGGGGTGCTGGGGGCGACGACATAGCCGTCGACGGGATCGACCGGGCGCGGCAGCGAGCGGATCTCGCAATCGCGGAAGAACGCCCTGCCCGCCCCGAAGATGAAGTCGTAGCTGCCTGCGATCAGGCAGCGCTCGAACAGGCTGCGGCCGGCGTCGGGAAACAGGGTGTCCTGGTAGCTGAGGATATCGACATCGCTCAGCCGCGCGCGATCCGAACCCTTGTCGAGCATCAGGGCCACGGCCTGCGGGCCGCCGCCGTCGTGCGAGTGCAGGCCGCCAGGCTTGGACATTTCCACCAGGCCGTCGAAGGCGTTGCGGATGGTCAGGTTGCGGGCCGCGAAATCGGGCGCGCGCACGAACAGGGTGGGCGTGCGGAAGGTGCCCCAGCGCTTGCCGTCGGGCGCGATCAGGCCGGAGGCGGCCAGGTGGCTGATCACGCTGGCCTGGCGGTCCTCGCCGACCAGATGGACGAACGGCCTGTCGATCACGACCTGCTCGTCCCAGACGCCGCGCGTGACCAGGATGCGGAACGGCCGCTTTCCGTCCACGGGCGCGGCGGCGACGGCGGCCGACAGGCGGTCATAGGTCGGGGCGGAGAAGCGGCGGGCGTCTTCAGGCCGCTTCAGCACGGCGTCGTAGCGCGGCGCGGCAGCGGCCATGCCCGGGATCAACAACAAGCCGGCGGCGACGGCCCGGCGCGAAACGATCGTCATCGAAGCCTCGAAACAAAAAGACGGGCGTCGGCCGGGAAGGATCGGCCGACGCCCAACATTCCCCTGGGAGGAGGAAGCCTAGAAAGAGTACCTGAAGCCGAAATTGTACTGCCGGCCGGTGTGGGAATAGACGTAGACGCTGTCGCGCTGGCTGTCGGTGTACTGGTCGTTGAACGCGTCGGTCAGGTTCAGGCCCTCGAAGGTGATCTTCAGGCGCTTGTTGATCGCGTACGAAGCCGAGGCGTCGACGGTGAAGGTGTCGCGCACCCCGTCGATGTCGTTGGTCGAGGTGCCACTGGGCACGGCGGTCAGGTACTTGTCGCGATAGGCGCCGGAGACCCGGGCGCTGAACCGGTCGTCCTCGTAGTAGAGAGTGGCGTTGAAGGCGTTCTTCGACAGACCGACCAGGTCGTTCTGCACGAAACCGGTGGCCGAGCGCGACGAGATGTAGTCGATCTTGGAGTCGACGATCGTGACGTTGAAGATCGCCCCGGTGTGGCGCAGCGGACCCGGCAGGAAGCTGAACGGCTGCTGATAGCTGATCTCGATCCCCTTCAGCGGCCCGCCCTTGGTGTTGACCGGCTGGCTGAACAGGAAGGTGTCGTTGGCCGACACGCCGGTCAGGCCGTCGAGCAGGCTGACCGGGAAGCCCGACGCGGCGAAGGTCTGCGAGATCCGCTGCGTCTGGATGTAGCTGTCGATGTCCTTGTAGAACAGGCCGACGGACAGCAGGGCGTCCTTGGCGAAGTACCACTCGGCCGACAGGTCGTAGGTGGTGGCCCGGATCGGGTCGAGGTTCGGGTTGCCCGAGCTGACGCTGAACACCCCGACGACGCTGAGGCTGCCGCCCGGCGTCAGGCTGCCGAGGTTGGGACGGGTCATCACCTTGGCCGCGCCGAAGCGCAGCAGGAAGTCGGGCGTGACTTCGGCGGTCAGGTTCAGGGCCGGCAGCACGTCCTCGTAGTCGCGGTTGACGGTGGCCTGCTGGGCCGCGCCGGACACCAACTGATAGCCGGTCGAGCTCTGGTCTGTCTTGACGTAGCGCACGCCGACGTCACCGCGGATCGGCCAGGCGAAGCGGTCGCTATTGAAGTCCAGCTGCACGTAGGCGGCGGTGTCCTTCTCGGTGACGCTGCGGATGTTGCCGCGGGCGGCCGAGTTGCTGGCGCCGGACAGTTCGAACAGGCCCGTACCGCTGTAGATGTTGAACAGCTTGGCGAAGGCGTCGAGGTCGGGGGCGGCCCAGCTGGTGGGATAGCCCGAGCCGCCGAGGTTCTTGCCGAAGCCGCTGACCAGCTTGGTCAGGGTCGCCAGGGTGACGCCGGCCGGCAGGGTCGGCACCACGGACTCGTTGACCCGCGCCAGGGCCCAGGAGTCGAACTCGTACTTCTTGAGGTTCACACCGGCCTTCAGGCGGAAGGTGTCGTTCAGCTCGTAGTCGCCGTCGAGCTGGGCGGTCTGGATGGTGTTGGTCACGCCCTGCGGCCGCAGGCGGATCTCCGAGCGCGCCGCGCCGAAGTTGTAGGCCAGCGGGTCGGTGACATCGAAGCCGAAGTTCATCGCCGGCAGATTGGCGTTGTTCCGGTAGTCGTAGGAGAAGCCGTCGGCGTTCTCGCGGTTGAGGATCACCGTCGTCTGGATCGGGTTATCGAAGTCCGACTTCGAGAAGCCGACCAGGCCCGTCACCTTGAAGCGGTCGGTGAAGTGGTGCTCGGCCGTGAAGGTGGCCTGGGTGTACTTGGTGTCGAGCTTGTCGAAGCGGGTCTCGCTCTCGACGTCGACGTCGTCGAACAGGCCGTAGACCATGTCGCCCTTGGCGTTGACCACGCCGTCGCGGACGATGATCTCGGGCCGGCCGCCCTGGGCGGCGTTGCGGGCGAAGGACAGGGCCTCCAGCCAGTTCTCGGTGCGGGTGGCCTTGAAGTCCGAATAGAGGAAATCGGCCGAGATCAGGGTCTTCTCGTCGGGCCGGAACTGCAGCGAGCTGGTGATCCCTAGCCGCTTCTGGTCATGGGTCAGGCGGCCGTAGCGCGGGAAGCGCGGGGTGAAGACGCTGGCCGAGCTTGCCTGGGTGAAGGTCGAGGCCGGGCTGAAGCCGCCCACCTCCGTGCCGTTCAGCCAGCCGCCCGAGCCGTGGCCCTCTTCCAGCAGATGGCGCTCGGTATAGGCCACCGAGACCAAGGCCCCCAGTTTTCCGTCGAACCAGGTGTTGGAGGCCAGGGCCGCGAAGCGCGGGTCCCAGCTTTCCGACAGGTCGTTGTAGCCCTGCTGGGCCGAGACCACGAAGGTCGCGCCCTTGTAGTCGAACGGCCGGCCGGTCTGCAGGTCGACGGTGGCGCCCAGCGAGCCCTCCTCGGTCGAGGCCGAGGCGGTCTTGCGCACGGTGATGCTGTTGAAGAGCTCCGAGGCGAAGACGTTGAAGTCGAACGAGCGGTTGCGGTTGGCGCCGCCCGAGCTGTCGGTGCCGCTGGCCGTGCTCTGGCCCTCGACGCCGTTGATGCGCACGCGGGTGAACTGCGGACCCAGGCCCCGGACGGTGATCTGGCGGCCCTCGCCGGCGTCGCGGGCGATCGAGACGCCGGGCACGCGCTGGATGGACTCGGCGAGGTTGGCGTCCGGGAAGTCGGCGATGTCCTCGGCCTTGATGACGTCCACGACGCCGCTGGAGCGCTTCTTGACGTTCAGGGCGCTGCCCAGGCTGGCGCGGAAGCCGGTGACGACCACCTCCTCGACGGCGGCGGGCTCTTCGATCGTGTCGCCGACCGGATCGGACTGCTGCGGGATGGCGACCGGAGCGGTCGAGGCCAGTTGCACCGAGGCCTTCTGGCCCAGCACCGCGGTGCGGCCGTCGTTGGAGACCACGGTCAGGTTGGCCCCGTCGAGCAGGCGCGAAAGGCCTTCGGAGACGGTGTAGGTCCCGCGCACGGCGTTGACCCGCTTGCCCTGGACGGCCGCCTGCGGGGCCAGGATCTGCAGGTCGGCCTGCTTGCCGAACTGGGGAATGCCCGTGGCCGCGGCCTGGGCGGGAATATCGAATTTACGAGCCTGCGCCTGGGCTTGCGTGCCCACCAGCACCGCCGCGGCGCCAGCCGCCAGCATCAAGGCCGACTTGCCGTAGACATATCGCGGACAACCCATTCCGCGCCCTCCCTGTTTTGTCGTTTCGCACGGCGCTTCTGGGAGCGCCTGTCTAGAGCGATGCGGCGGAAACCGGTTTCCGTCAGACATCGGCGAAGTTTTTCGAAAAATTCGTACGGAGCCCTATTCCGCCAGGCTCGCGCCGGCCTCGACGAGGATGGCGTCGCCGCGCACCGTCACGCGGGCGCCGAAACTGGCCGCGGCGGCGCGGGCGAAGCTCTCTGGCTCGTTGGTGCGGAACCAGCCGACCAGCCGCTGGTCGGCCAGCCCCTGGTCGACGATGACGATCTTGCGGGCGTTGTAGCGGTTGAACTCCTCGGCCGCCGCGCCGAAGGCCTCGCCGTCGAGCACGATCTGGCCTTCGCGCCAGGCCAGTTCGCGGGTGATCTCCAGAGACGCGGCCGCCGGCCGCGCCGCGCCGGCGCTGTCGGAGACGAAGACCCGCTCGCCGGCCGCCACACGGCGGGGCGCCTCGCCCGCGCCCTCGGACCAGACCTCGACCACGCCCTCGGTGACCAGCACCTCGCAGCCGCCGGCGCGGCGACGGACCGAGAAGGCGGTGCCAACCGCCCTCACCCGCACCGGCCCGCTCTCGACCACGAACGGCCGCTGGGCGTCCTTGGCGACCTGGAACCAGGCCTCGCCCTTGTCGAGGCGGACCTCGCGCTTGCGCGGCTTCATGGCCACTTCCAGCGCGGTGTCGGTGTTGATGGCGGCCATGGAGCCGTCGGCCAACGGCACGCGGCGGATCTCGCCCACCGCCGTGCCATAGCGCGCGGCCAGCAGGCGCGGGACCAGCAGCGCCGCGACGCAGGCGGCGGCCGCGGCGACACCACCGCCAGCCAGCAGGGCGCGCCGCGACGGGGCCTTGGCCTTGACCGGCGCGGCCGCTTCCGGACCGAGCACGCGAGCGCGATCCAGCAACGTCCAGCCGGCCTGGGCGCGCACATAGGCGCCGCGCCGGCGCGGATCGCCGGCCAGCCAGGTTTCCAGTTCAGCCGCCTCTTCGGCGGGGAGTTCGCCCTGATCGACGCGCACCACCCATCGGGCGGCGCGCGCCTCGATGTCAGCGGCGCTTTCGCGTTCGGTCATGCGTATTCGGCCTCCTCGCGGCCGTCGGTTGTTGCTGTGTTTCACCCTCGGCGAGGGCGGCGAGGATGGCGCGAAGCCCCCTCACGGATTCGTTCTCGACCACGTTCTCGGTCACGCCCATGCGGCGGGCGATCTCGCGTTGCGGCAGGCCCTCGATCTTGCGCATCTCGAAGATCCGGCGGCAGCGGTCGGGCAAGGCGGCGATCAGCCGTCGCACCCGCTCCAGCTCGCGCCGACCGCCAGCGATGCGCTCGGGCGAAGGCTCGTCGAGCTCGACATTCAGAGAGTCGATCTCGGCCGCCGTGTCGATCCGCACCACCCTGGCCCGCCGGAGCTGTTCCAGCGCCACGCTGCGGGCGGCCTGGAAGAGATAGGCCCGTGGCTCGCCGATATGCTCGACAGCGCTCAGACCCGCCAGGCGGCAGTAGGTTTCCTGCACGATGTCGTCGACGTCGCCCGCGGCCGCGAACGCCCGTCTCAGCCAGGCGCGCAGGTCGGCTTCATGGGGCAGGATCTCCCGCCCAATCCAAGCCACGACACGCCTACGCCCGTCCGACACCGTTTCCGCCCGAGTTGTTCTGAAGGGAGCGATGCACGGCCGGGGAATTTCCGTCAAACCCGACGGCGGAAAAGTCGCCCCTCGTTCGGACCGCGCGCTCCGGAACTCACGCTAAACAGCCGCGTTGTCCGCTTAGTTGAGTGGAGTTCCGCCGCTTCGGCCAGGAACTCGAGGGGGCGAAATGCGGGACACGGGGCAGACGGCCGGCGAACACAAGCTGGACCAACGCCAACTGCTGGCGGCGTTGCGGGCCTTTCGACGCGGAGATTTCTCCGTCCGCCTCCCCGATGATCTCGACGGACTGGACGGCGAGCTGGCTGAGGCCTTCAACGACGCCGTCGGCCTCAACGACCGGATTTCCAAGGAATTCGAACGCCTGCGCGACTCGGTCGGCCGCCAGGGCAAGATCAACCAGCGCGCCGCCCTGCCCGGCGCCCTGGGCTCGTGGAACGACAGCGTCGAGGCGGTCAACAGCCTGATCACCGACATGGTCCACCCGACCGCCGAAATGGCCCGGGTGATCGGCGCCGTGGCCAAGGGCGACCTCTCCCAGACCATGGATCTCGAGAACGAGGACCACCCGCTGCGCGGCGAGTTCCTGCGCATCGGCAAGGTGGTCAACACCATGGTCGGGCAGCTGGGCTCGTTCGTGTCGGAAGTGACCCGCGTGGCCCGTGAAGTGGGTACGGAAGGCAAGCTCGGCGGTCAGGCCAAGGTGGCGGGCGTCGCCGGCGCCTGGAAGGACCTGACCGACAACGTCAACCTGATGGCCGCCAACCTCACCGGCCAGGTCCGCAACATCGCCGAGGTCACCACCGCCGTCGCCAACGGCGACCTGTCGCGCAAGATCACCGTCGATGTGAAGGGCGAGGTGCTGGAGCTGAAGAACACCATCAACACCATGGTGGACCAGCTGAACGCCTTCGCTTCGGAAGTCACCCGCGTCGCCCGCGAGGTCGGCACCGAAGGCAAGCTCGGCGGCCAGGCCCAGGTGGAGGGCGTCGGCGGCACGTGGAAGGAGCTGACCGACAACGTCAACCTGATGGCCGGCAACCTCACCGGCCAGGTCCGCAACATCGCCGAGGTCACCACCGCCGTGGCCCGCGGCGACCTTTCCAAGAAGATCACCGTCGATGTGCGCGGCGAGATCCTGGAGCTGAAGGACACCATCAACGTGATGGTGGACCAGCTGAACGCCTTCGCCAGCGAAGTCACCCGCGTCGCCCGCGAGGTCGGCACCGAGGGCAAGCTGGGCGGTCAGGCCCAGGTGGAGGGCGTCGGCGGGACGTGGAAGGACCTCACCGACAACGTCAACTTCATGGCCGCCAACCTCACCGGCCAGGTCCGCAACATCGCCGAGGTGACCACCGCCGTGGCCAACGGCGACCTCTCCAAGAAGATCACCGTCGACGTGAAGGGCGAGATCCTGGAGCTGAAATCGACCATCAACGTCATGGTCGATCAGCTGAACGCCTTCGCCAGCGAAGTCACCCGCGTGGCGCGCGAAGTGGGTACGGAAGGCAAGCTGGGCGGCCAGGCCAACGTCACCGGCGTTGGCGGCACCTGGAAGGAGCTGACCGACAACGTCAACCTGATGGCCGGCAACCTGACCGGCCAGGTCCGCAACATCGCCGAAGTGACCACCGCCGTGGCCCGCGGCGACCTCTCCAAGAAGATCACCGTCGACGTGCGCGGCGAGATCCTGGAACTGAAGAACACCATCAACACCATGGTGGACCAGCTGAACTCGTTCAGCTCGGAAGTGACCCGCGTGGCCCGGGAAGTCGGCACCGAGGGCAAGCTCGGCGGCCAGGCCCAGGTTCGCGGCGTGGCCGGCACCTGGAAGGACCTCACCGACAACGTCAACTTCATGGCCGCCAACCTCACCGGCCAGGTCCGCAACATCGCCGACGTGACCACCGCCGTGGCCAATGGCGATCTCTCCAAGAAGATCACCGTCGACGTGAAGGGCGAGATCCTGGAGCTGAAGAACACCATCAACGTCATGGTGGACCAGCTGAACGGCTTCGCCTCGGAAGTGACCCGCGTGGCGCGCGAGGTCGGCACCGAGGGCAAGCTCGGCGGTCAGGCGCAGGTGAAGGGCGTGGCCGGCACCTGGAAGGAGCTGACCGACAACGTCAATCTGATGGCCGGCAACCTCACCGGCCAGGTCCGCAACATCGCCGAGGTGACGACCGCCGTGGCCATGGGCGACCTCTCCAAGAAGATCACCGTCGATGTGCGCGGCGAGATCCTGGAGCTGAAGAACACCATCAACGTCATGGTCGATCAGCTGAACTCGTTCAGTTCGGAAGTGACCCGCGTGGCGCGCGAGGTCGGCACCGAGGGCAAGCTCGGCGGCCAGGCCCAGGTGAAGGGGGTGGCCGGCACCTGGAAGGACCTCACCGACAACGTCAACTTCATGGCCGCCAACCTCACCGGCCAGGTCCGCAACATCGCCGACGTCACCACCGCCGTCGCCAAGGGCGACCTCTCCAAGAAGATCACCGTCGACGTGCGCGGCGAGATCCTGGAGCTGAAGTCGACCATCAACGTCATGGTCGACCAGCTGAACGGCTTCGCCTCGGAAGTGACCCGGGTGGCGCGGGAAGTCGGCACCGAGGGCAAGCTGGGCGGCCAGGCCGCCGTGCCTGGCGTGGCCGGCACCTGGAAGGACCTCACCGACAACGTCAACATGATGGCCGCCAACCTGACCGGCCAAGTCCGCAACATCGCCGACGTCGTCACCGCCGTCGCCCAGGGCAACCTCAAGCGCAAGCTGACCCTCGACGCCAAGGGCGAGATCGCCTCGCTGGCCGACACCATCAACGGCATGATCGAGACCCTGGCCACCTTCGCAGACCAGGTGACCAACGTGGCCCGCGAGGTGGGTTCGGAAGGCAAGCTGGGCGGCCAGGCCAAGGTGCCGGGCGCGGCCGGCCTGTGGCGCGACCTGACCGACAACGTCAACGAACTGGCCGCCAACCTGACCACCCAGGTGCGCGCCATCGCCGAGGTGTCGACCGCCGTGACCAAAGGCGACCTGACCCGCTCGATCACGGTCGAAGCCTCCGGCGAAGTGGCCGCGCTGAAGGACAACATCAACGAGATGATCCGGAACCTGAAGGATCAGACGTTGAAGAACACCGAGCAGGACTGGCTGAAGACCAATCTGGCCCGGTTCAGCCGCATGCTGCAGGGCGAGCGCGACCTGTCGACGGTGTCGAACCTGGTGCTGTCGGAGCTGGCCGCCCTGATCAACGCCCAGCACGGGGTGTTCTACGTCTCGGAGGCCGACGAAGCCGGCGAGACGGTGCTGACCCTGGCGGCCAGCTACGCCGGCGCCCAGCGCCGCTCGCCCGCCACCCAGCTGCGCTTGCGCGAGGGCCTGGTCGGTCAGTGCGCGGCCGAGAAGAAGCGCATCCTGCTGACCGACCTGCCGGCCGACTACGTCAAGATCAGCTCGGGCCTGGGCGAGGCCGCGCCGCGCAGCATCATCGTACTGCCGGCCCTGTTCGAGGGCGAACTGAAGGCGGTGATCGAACTGGCCAGCTTCGGCGCCTTCAACGAGACCCAGCAGGCCTTCCTCGACCAGCTGATGGAGTCGATCGGCATCGTGCTGTCGACCATCGCCGCCAACATGCGCACCGAGGGCCTGCTGGCCCAGTCGCAGTTGCTGACCTCGGAACTCCAGGCCCAGCAGGGCGAGCTGAAGAAGACCAACGACCGCCTCGAACTGCAGGCCGCGTCCCTGCGCCAATCCGAGGAACTGCTGCGCTCCAAGCAGGAGGAACTGCAGCAGACCAACGCCGAACTCGAGGACAAGGCCCTGCTGCTGTCGGCCCAGAACAAGCAGGTCGAGGCCAAGAACACCGAGGTCGAGCAGGCCAAGGCCGCGCTGGAGGAGAAGGCCGAGCAGCTGGCCCTGACCTCGAAGTACAAGTCCGAGTTCCTGGCCAACATGAGCCACGAGCTGCGCACGCCGCTCAACAGCCTGCTGATCCTGTCGAAGATGCTCAGCGAGAACGCCCAGGGCAACCTGTCCGGCAAGCAGGTGGAGTTCGCCAAGAACATCCACAGCGCCGGCGCCGACCTGCTGGGCCTGATCAACGACATCCTCGACCTGTCGAAGATCGAGAGCGGCACGGTCACCCTCGACATCGGCGAGATGTCGTTCGCCAGCCTGCGCGACCAGACCGAGCGCACCTTCGCCCAGATCGCCCAGGACAAGAAGCTCGACTTCCTGATCGATCTCGACCCCGCCCTGCCCCGGGCCATGTACACCGACGACAAGCGCCTGCAGCAGGTGATCAAGAACCTGCTGTCCAACGCCTTCAAGTTCACCGAGGCCGGCTCGGTCAGCCTGTCGGTCAGCCGGGCCGAGCGCGGCTGGGCCGAGGGCAACGACCACCTCAACAAGGCCGGCCAGGTGCTGGCCTTCTCGGTCGAGGACACCGGCATCGGCATTCCCGAGGAAAAGCAGCGGATCATCTTCGAGGCCTTCCAGCAGGCCGACGGCACCACCAGCCGCAAGTACGGCGGCACGGGGCTGGGCCTTTCGATCAGCCGCGAGATCACCCGCCTGCTGGGCGGCGAGCTGAGGGTGGTCTCCACCCCCGGCCAGGGCAGCACCTTCACCCTCTATCTGCCGCTCAACTTCAGCCCGACGGCGGCCTCGCCCCTGTCCGGCCCAACGCCGCGCCCGGCCGGCGCGCCGCCGGCGACCTTCGTCATCTCCACGGCCGACGCCCCCGCCTACGAGCCGGTCGAGACCGTGCAGGACGACCGCGACGGCATCGAGCCCGGCGACTCCGTGGTGCTGATCGTCGAGGACGACCCGCGCTTCGCCTCCATCCTGCTGACCCTGGCGCGCGACGCCGGCTATCGCGGGGTGGTCACCGGCGAAGGCTCGGCCGTGCCGTCCCTGGCGCGCCGGTTCTCGCCCGAGGCCATCTTGCTGGACGTCGGCCTGCCCGACATGGACGGCCTGGCCCTGCTGGACCTCCTCAAGCGCACCGCCGACACCCGCCACATCCCGGTGCAGGTGATCTCGGCCGACGATCGCGGCGGCTTGGCGCCGTCGATGGGCGCTCTGGGCTTCACCAGCAAGCCGGTCGAGCAGGAAGCGGTGATCTCGACCCTGGACCGCGTGCGTCGCCTGGCCCACGGCGGCGCGCGGGCGCCGACCCTGGTCGGGGGCGGCAGCGATACGATCCGTCTGCTGCGCGAGGCCTTCGGCGACGTGCATGTGGCGCGTGACCTTTCCGCCCTCCCCGCCTTGGCCTTCTCGGGCGACGGCGGCGGCCTGGTGATCGAGGTCGAGCCGGGCGCGGCCGGGTCGGTTCTCGACGCCCTGAAGACCCGCAACCCGGCCCCCGGCGCGGTGGTGCTGTACGCCCCCGGCGAACGTGACGCCGAGGAGAGCCGGCGCCTGCGGCTGGCGGTGTTCACGGGGCTGGCCCGCATCGCCCGCACGCCAGAACAGCTGATCGATCAGGCCGCCCTCCTGCTGCACGAACGGGTGGACGGGCTGCCCGAAGCCGCCCGCGCCATGCTGGCCCAGAACCGCCATGCCGACGCCGTTCTGGCCGGCCGCACCGCCGTCGTCATCGACGACGACATCCGCAACATCTTCTCCCTGGCCAGCGCCCTGGAGGAATACGGCATCGCGCTGCGCTACGCCGAAAGCGGCCGCGCGGGCCTGGAACTGATGGACGGTCTGGATCAGGTCGATCTGGTGCTGGTCGACATCATGATGCCCGACATGGACGGCTACGAGACCATGCGTGAGATCCGCTCGCGTCGGCGCTTCGCCGACCTGCCGGTGATCGCCGTCACCGCCAAGGCGATGAAGGGCGACCGCCAGAAGTGCATCCAGGCCGGAGCGTCCGACTATGTCTCCAAGCCGGTGGACCTGGACCAGCTGATCTCCGTCCTGAGGGTCTCGGTGCAGCGGGCGGACGCGGCGCGGGCGGCCGGCGACAACGTGGTGGTGCTGGCGACGGCGGCGTCCTGATCATGGTCCCCGCCGTCCAGTTCCCGCCGGTCGAGCCCGAGCCGCAGCCGGTCACCAAGATCCTCATCGTCGACGACGACGAGCGCAACGCCTTCGCCGCCGTCCAGGCGCTGGAGAGCCTGGGCCAGGAGCTGGTCATCGCCCGCTCCGGCGAGGAGGCCCTGCGGCGGCTGCTGACCGACGACTTCGCCGTGATCCTGCTGGATCTGCACATGCCGGGCATGGACGGCTACGAGACCGCCGCCCTCATCCGCCAGCGCCGGCGTACCCGCAGCGTGCCGATCGTCTTCCTGACCGCCGTGTTCCGCGACGAGACCCACATCTTCAAGGCCTATTCGGCCGGGGCCGTGGACGTGGTGTTCAAGCCGGTCGATCCGTTCATCCTGCGCTCCAAGGTGCAGGTGCTGGTCGACCTGCACGTCAAGACGCTGGAGCTGGCTCGCCAGGCCGAACACCAGAAGGCCCTGCTGGAGGAATACGCCCGGGTCCAGGTCGAGAAGGCCGCGGCCGAACGTTCGCTGCGCAGCAACGAGGAGCGCCAGCAGGCCATCCTTAGGGTGCTGCCGATCGTCTTCCACTCCCGCCTGGCCGAACCGCCCTACACCCCGCTGTCGCTGAGCGACAACGCCGAGCGCCTGACCGGCTTTCCAGCCGAACAGCTGCTGGGAGAGGCCGCGCTGGGCATCGACCGGGTGCATCCCGAGGACCGCCCCGTGGTCGCCCGCGCCCAGGCCGAGGCCATACGGACGGGTTCCTACAGCTGCGAGTACCGCTGGCTGCGGGCCGACGGCGAGTATCGCTCTTTCATCGACCAGGGCGTCCTGGCGTTCGACGACGACACCGGCCGCGCCCTGGTCTTCGGCGCCCTGTTCGACAACACCGACCGCCGCGGCCTGGAAGAGGCCCTGTCCCACGCCCGCAAGATGGAGGCCGTCGGCCAGCTGACCGGCGGCGTGGCCCACGACTTCAACAACCTGCTGACCGTGGTGCTGGGCAACATCGACCTTGTGCAGCGGCGATGCGGCGACGCCTTTCCCTATGCCCGGCAGATCACGGCGGCCCGCCAGGCGGCCGAGCGCGGCGCGGCCCTGACCCGCCAGCTTCTGGCCTTCTCGCGCCGGCAGCGGCTGGACCCGGCGACGGTCGAGCTCAACGACCTCGTCCGCGAGTTCTCGTCCCTGCTGCGCCAGGCCGTGGGCGACGCCGTCACCATCGAGGTCGAGCATTCGACCGAACAGGGCTGGGTGCATGTCGACGTCGCCCAGCTGGAGAGCGTGCTGCTGAACCTGGCGGTCAACGCCCGCGACGCCATGGACGGCGCGGGCCTGCTGAAGATTTCGGTGCGAACCGGCGCGGCCGGCCACCAGCTGGTGGTCAGCGACAGCGGCCCGGGCATGTCGCCGGAAGTGGCCTCGCGCATCTTCGAGCCGTTCTTCACCACCAAGGAGGTGGGCAAGGGCTCGGGCCTGGGTCTCTCACAGGTCTATGGCTTCGTGCGGCAGTCGGGCGGCGAGATCGAGGTGACGACCAGCCCCGGCGCCGGCGCGTCCTTCCGCATCGACCTGCCGGCCTGCGCGCCGTCGAGCGTGGAAGTCGTGATCGAAGGCCCCGCCGCCAGCGTGCCGGTCGGCACCGAGCGGATCCTGGTGGTCGAGGACGATCCGGCCGTGCTGGCCCTGGCGGTCGATACCCTGCGGCCGCTGGGCTACCACGTCGCCGCGGCGCGCAACGCCGCCAGCGCCCTGCGCCGCCTGCGCAACGGCGACGGCTTCGACCTGCTGTTCTCCGACGTGGTGATGCCCGGCGGGATCACGGGCCTGGACCTGGCCCGCAAGGCCCGCGTCAAGCGCCCCAGCCTGAAGGTGCTGCTGACCTCGGGCTTCATCGGCCAGGAGGCCGAGGACTGGGCCAACGAATACCCGATGATCGACAAGCCCTACGCGCCCTCGGCGCTAGCGGCACGGGTGCGGGCGATCCTCGACGCGGTGAGCTAGGCGGACGTTTAGCCCAACCGGTCAGCCCATCCGGGCGCTGATCAGGAACCGGCTGCGGCTCTCGGCCGACTTGCGTTCCAGGGCCTGGCGCTCCTGCTGCTCGGTGGCGTCGAGCATGGCTTCCAGCAGGCGCGAGAAGTGCAGACGCATGGCCTGGCGGGCGGCCTTGGCGTCGCGGCGGCGCAGGGCCTCGACCACGGCGACGTGCTCGTTCTGGCGGGCGTCGCCGTCGTGATGGCAGATCGACTCGTGGGTGCGGCGCACCTCCGGATCTTCCATGCGGAATTTCCAGAGGGTCTTGATCGTGTGGATGATGACGCGATTGCCCGAGGCCGAGGCGATGGTCATGTGGAACTCGCGATCCACCGCCGTCGAGCGGGCGTCATCGTCGCCGGCCTCGACCATCTCGATCAGCAGGGCGTCGAGCTTGGCGAGGTCCGCGTCCGAAATGATCGGCGCGGCCAGGGCGGCGGCTTCCGACTCGAACAGCGAGCGGGCCTCGGTCAGCTCGAAGGCGCTGACGGTCGGCAGGGCGTCGCCGCCGGCGCTGTCGGGCGCGACCGGACCGCAGACATAGACCCCCGAGCCGGCCCGGATACGCAGAGTCCCGCGCGCCTGGAGCGCGATCTCGGCCTCGCGCACCGTCACCCGGCTGACGCCCAGCCGTTCGGACATCTCCCGCTCGCCCGGCAGCCTGGAGCCGGGCGGAAACTCTCCCGCCCGGACCATGCCGGCGATCTTGTCGGCGATTTCCTCGAACAGCCGGCGGTCGGCCATGGCGCCCCTCTAAGACGTTGTTGCGTCGCCAGATTTGCCCCAATCGGATTAAAATTGGAATAGCAAATTGGTTTGCACCACGGCCGCCAATCGGCCCTAGAAGCGCGCGCGTATCGAAGCGAAGAACTGCGGCCCGAAGTACTGGTAGTTGCGGGTGCTGCCCTGGATCGGCATGGAGTCGACCTTCACCTCGTTGAAGAGGTTGAGGCCCTGCAGGCGGATGTCGACCTTCTTGTTCAGCTTGTACTGGGCGGTGAAGTCGAAGGCGTCGCCGCCCGAGATGTAGCGCAGCTGGGCGTTGCCGCCGACGAAGTCCTGATAGTAGCGCGAGCGATAGCGGTAGATGCCCTGCAGGGTCAGCGGCCCGGCCTCGTAATAGAGCTGGGCCGACAGCACGTGCTTGGAATAGCCGTTCAGGCCCGCGGCCGGGATCATGCCTTCGGTCACCACGCCGGTGTCGGGATCGATGACGTCGCCCAGCCGGATGTCATGGTTCTTGAAGTTGGTGATCGCGTAGTTGTAGCTCAGCTTGCCGCCGAAACCGTCCAGAGGCTTGGGCAGCCAGCTGAACTTGTTGGAGAGCGTGAACTCCGCGCCGTAGACGTGGCTCTTGTCGTCGCTGTTCTGGGTCTGGGTGACCGGCACCGTGACGTTCTGACCGTCGATGACGAACTCTTCGTCGATGGTCACCGGGATGAAGCCGCCGGTGAACTGCTTGTAGTACAGCGTCGTCGCCAGGATGGTGTCGCGGTTGTAGTAGTATTCCAGCGCCACGTCGGCGTTCCACGACATGATCGGCTTCAGGCGCGGGCTGCCGCTGGCGACGATCTCGCCGATGGCGTCCTGGATCGAGGTGAAGTCAGTGCCGTCCTGCAGGGTGATGGTCCGCCCCGCCGCCAGACTGCTGGGGGCCGGCCGCGACATGGCGCGGTAGAGCGCGATCCGGCCGACCGTCTTGGGGTTCAGGTCGAAATTGGCGTTGACGCTGGGCAGCACGCGGAAGCTGGACGCCTTGATCCGGGTGTCGTCGAACTCGCCGGTCTCGACCAGGCGGATCGAGCCGTCGCTGTTGTTGACCACTTCCAGGCCGGCCCGCAGGCCCTTGGAGACGACGCTGGTGTCGACGACACGGACGCCGAAATTGCCGCGCACCGGCATGCCGGCCGCCTCGCCCTTGTAGGACGCCATCACATAGCCCGACCACACGGTCTCGGTGACGTCGGCGTTGGCCACCGAGCGGGTGTCGCCCGTGCCGCCGGGATCTTCCGTGCCCAGATAGTTGCGGAACTGGCAGAGGGTGTCGAAGGTCGCCCAGCTGTGGATCGAGCCGCCGGGGGCGTCGGACATGTAGTCCGACTGCGGGAAGTTGGTGCGGCAGGCCAGGTTCACCGCCCGGTCCACCGCCAGGCTGGCCTGGTCGATGGTGACCAGGTCGTCATAGGTGGTGTAGCGGCGACGCGAATAGCGCAGGCCCGCGTCGACCTTGTTGATGAAGCCGTCGAGCGCGTAGCTGGCGTCGAAGCGGGTCGCGAAAATGCGGTCCTTCTTCTCCTCCTCCTCGCGGGTCAGGCGGGCGTCGTCGCTGAACAGCGACCAGTCGTCGAGCTTGAAGCGCGGGTCGATGGTGATGGTCGGCGCGAAGCCGTTGCGGGCGTCGTAGACATAGGGCACGCGCTGATTGTTGATCGCCGTGCGCACGCCGTAGATGTCGAGCGGATCCGAGCGCAGGCGCACCGAACGGGTCAGGTCGGTGCGGGTGGTCTGGCTGTAGGAGATGTCGGCCTTCAGGGTCAGGCGATCGGTGGCCTCGAACTCGAAATTGCCGCCGCCGCCGATATATTCCTCTTCCCGCTGGAACAGGGTCGAGACCGACTGCAGCGTGCTCGAGCCCTCGGCGTAGAGCAGCCGGCCGTCATCGTCGTACTGCACGTTGTGCAGGTTGTAGCGGGTCTCGGCCAGGCCCAGGTCGTGACGGTCTTCCTGGTAGTTCCGCTTGGAATATTCGACGTCGAAATTGGCGTCGAAGCGGTCATTGGGCTGCCATTGCAGAGCGCCGAAGAAGGCGTCGCGCTTCTCCTTGGCGGTCAGCTGGCGATAGGTCATCGAGTTGGGCGTCAGGTAGAACGGCGTGCCGGCGGCGGCCTGGGCGCGGCTCACCTCGGTGCAGTTGCCGGTGCTGACGATGCTCGGGTTGCAGGCCACCCAGGTGTTCGACGCCACGTATGACTCGGCCGGGTCATCGACCTGGTTGCGCTGGATCCCCAGCGAAATGCCGACATCGCCCAGCTTGCCCAGTTCGTACTGGTCGACATAGCTGGCCGTGCCGCGCCAGCCCCAGGGATCGGAGCCGGTGATCCGCTTCTGATAGGGATTGTAGTTGCCCTTCAACTCGACCTGGGCCAGCCGCTTGCCATAGTCGAGCGGCTTCTTGGTCTCCATCTCGATCGTGCCGGCGACGCCGCCCTCGATCAGGTCGGCCTGCTGCGACTTGTAGATCTTGATGCCGTTGAACAGCTCTGACGGGAACTGGCCGAAGTTGACGGCGCGGTCGCCGCTGCCGTTCGAGGCCTCGCGGCCGTTGAAGGTGGTGGCCGACAGGAACGAGCCCAGCCCCCGCAGCGACACTTCGGTCGGGCCGTAGTTGCCGCGATCGGCGGTGGCGCCGGTGATGGTCATGATCGCTTCGCCGATCGACTGGCCCGGCAGGTCGCCGATCTCGTTGGCCGACAGGGCGTCGACGATGGCCGTCGTGTCGCGCTTCACCGCGATCGAATTTTGCATGGTCTGACGGACGGCGCTGACCACCACCTCGTCGACCGAGTTGTCGGTGATCGGCTGATCGGCGGGCGCGGTGGCGACCGCTTCCTGAGCCGAAGCGCCGGCGGCGAACGCGATGGCCGAGGCGGCGACGCCGCAGCTCAGGACCGACCGCAGGACCGCGAACCGCGACTGGACGCCCCGAGTAGACTGGCCACGCGGAGTATTGGCGACGTGCATGTTTGCTCCCTCCCCTTCTTTTCTTATGCCGGAACCGTGCGACCTGACCGCAGGTGCGTCAAGGTGGATTCTCGGACCAATTTTAGAAATATTTAGGCCAATTTGAACTGGTCGATATGCATACCAATTTTCGACAACCAGGCGCGCGGAAGCGACCCCCGGCCAGGGCCGTGGCGCGAGGCCGCTTCCGCGTCCTCCCGCTTAAGGAACCAGTTGGCTGCGCAGCGCCGGCACGGCGGCGGCCAGGTCGTTGGCGACAAGCCGGGCGAACACCCGCGCGCCGGTCTCGCCGACGTGGGTGTAGTCGAACTTGCGCACCAGCTGGCCGCGCGGCCCGGTCTCGGTCGTCGGCGCGTCTGGCTGGCGCGCCTCCTCGGCCGCGCGCGGCGGCAGGGTCGTACCGGCCTTGGCGGCGGCCACCTCGTTCTCCAGCGGCTCGGCCTGGGCCAGCTTCATGGAGTCGACCGCGCCCAGCTTGCGCACGACGGCGGCGCTGGACTTGTTGAGATCCACCAGCGGCGTCTTGGTCTCGACGGCGACCTTGCGGACTTCCTCCGACCAGGGCTCCAGCGTGTTCTTCAGCTGCCCCCCGGCGAACTCGCGGCGGGTCAGAGGGGTCAGCAGCACCGGCTCGGCGCCGGCCGCCCTCACCTCCTCGACGAACCGCTTCAGGTTGGCCGGGAACTCGGTGGTCATGTCGGTCCAGCGTTCGCCCTTGGACGACTGGTCGTTGTGGGCGAACTGGATCAGCACATAGGTGGCGGCGTAGCCCTTCACCCGCGCCTCGTTCAGCGCGATGTCCCACGAGCCCTCGGCGCGATAGCTGCGGGTCGAGCGCCCGCCGCGGCCGAGGTTCAGGCAGTTCAGCGACGACTTGACGTGATAGTCGCAGAAGGCCGAGGCCCAGCCGCTGCCCGGGGCCATGGTGGAGTCGCCGACCAGGATGATCTTGTAGGGCTTGATCGGGGCGGCGTCGGTGCGCGGCTCACGATCCTTCTGCGGGCCGGGCGGCTGGGCCAGGACGGCGGCCGGAGCCGCCGCCAGGACCAGGGCCGCGAGCATCGCGGTTCTGATTTTCATTGGATCCTCCCTCCTTGTCTTTGCGGTCGCGGCCGGCCTTACGAGAAGGCCAGCCCGCCGTTGATGTCGAGATTGACCCCGGCCAGGAACGAGGCGTCCTGCGAGGCCAGGAAGGCCACGGCGGCGGCCACCTCCTCCGGCGCGCCCTCGCGGCGCAGCGGCGTGTTGCCGGCCACGGCGGCGCGGCCTTCAGGCTTGGAGAAGATGTCGTGGAAGCTGGTGCCGATCAGGCCCGGGCACAGGGCGTTGACGCGGATGCCGCGCGGTCCCAGTTCCTTGGCCCAGCCGCGGGTCAGGGTCATCAGCGCGCCCTTGGAGGCGGCATAGACGCTGGCCCCGGGGCCGCCGCCGTCGCGCCCAGCCAGCGAGGCGATATTGATGATCGCCGCACCATCGGGAATGTGCGGCAGGGCCGCCTTGGTCACCAGGAAGGCCGACTTCAGGTTCAAGGTCATGACCTGGTCGAAGAAGGCCTCGTCCATCTCGGCCAGGCTCTTGCGGGCGACCATGCCGCCGGCGAGGTTGACGAGAATGTCGATCTTGCCGGTGACGCCAGCAGCGGCGGCCACCAGACCCGACACCTCGGCCGCGTCGGTGACGTCGGCGCGGTGCAGCACCGCCTTGCCGCCGGCGGCCTCGATACGCCGAGCCGTCTCCTGGGCCGAGGCTTCGTCGCCGCGATAGTTCACCACCACGGTCGCGCCCTCGGCGGCCAGTCGCAGCGAGACCTCGCGGCCGATGTCGCGGCCGCCGCCGGTGACCAGCGCGACCTTGTCCTTGAACCTCATGGGGTCCCCTCTTTTACTGAATGTCGGAAGCCGGCGCCGGCACGGGGCTTTCGCGCCCGCCCAGCAGCCAGAGAGCGATGACGCCCAGCGGCACGATGGCCGCCGCCAGGACGAAGATCGGGGCGTAGCCGTGCCGGGTCATGACCGGCACCAGCCAGGTCGTGACCAGGGTGCCGGCCACGGCGGCGGTGCCGCCGACGCCGGCGATCGTGCCCACGGCCCCGCCGCCGTAATAGTCGCTGGGCAGGGTCTGGATGTTGTTGATGGCCACCTGGAAGCCGAACAGGATCACGGCGATCAGCAGCACGGCGCTCAGCGGATCGGCCGCCCGGGCCGTCAGCAGCAGGGCCGGCAGCATGATCACCCCGCCCAGGGTCACCGCGAAGCGCCGGGCGCTCAGCGTCTTCCAGCCGCGCCGGATCAGCGCCCCCGACAGCCAGCCGCCGCCGAGGCTGCCCAGCATGGCGCCGACGAACGGCACCCAGGCGAACAAGCCGATCTTGCGCACGTCGAAGCCGAAGCTTTCCGCCAGGTAGATCGGCAGCCAGGAGACGAACAGCCACCAGACCGGATCCAGGAAAAAGCGCGAGACGATGATCGCCCAGCTCTGCTTCTGGCGCAGCAACTGGCGCAGGGTCGGCGACCAGCCGGCCTTCGCGCTGGCCTCGCCGCGATCGGCGATGTGGGCGCGCTCGGCCTCGCTGAGCCACGGATGGGCGCCAGGGTCGGCGCGGTAGATGAACAGCCAGGGCAGCAGCCACAGGAAGCCCAGCACGCCGACCACCAGGAAGGTCGCCCGCCAGCCCAGGAGCTCGAACAACAGGGCCACCAGCGGCGCGGAGATGATCGCCCCGATCGCCGCCCCGGAATTGAAGATGCCTTGGGCCAGGGCGCGTTCGCGCGGCGGGAACCACAGGGCGTTGGCCTTGACCGCCCCGGGCCAGTTGCCGGCCTCGCTGATCCCCAGCGTCACGCGCAGCAGGGCCAGCAGGCCGAGCGAGCGCACCAGACTGTGGGCGGCGATCGACAGCGACCAGACCAGGATCGAGACGGCGAAGCCCATGCGGGTGCCGATGACGTCGAACACCTTGCCGAACAGCGACTGGCCGAAGGCGTAGGCGACCATGAAGATGGTCACCAGCAGGGCGTAGTCGGCCTTGTCGGCGCCGATGTCCTTCGACACCGCCGGCCACATCACGGCCAGGGCGTTGCGGTCGATGTAGTTGATGACGGTCGCCAGCCCGACGAGGCTGACGATCAGCCAGCGAAGCCCGCCCCTCATTGGCCGATGTCCTCGCCGTCGAAGCGGCCGAAGTGGCCCTTCCAGCTGAAGGGCGCGCCGTCGACGGTGGCCTTGTGGACGGCGCCGGGCTCGGCGCTGTCGGCGATGGCCAGGATGATCGTGCGGCCGCCGGCCAGGACAATGGTGACGACGTCGGCGTCGGCCGTCCGCACGTGGCGCAAGGCCTTGATGCGGCTGGTGCTGCCTTCGGTGGTCTCGGCCGAGGGGTCGTAGGCGCCGTGCGGCTCGAGCACGCCGACGAAGGTGGTGTCAGTCGCGCCCTTCACCCGCTGGATCAGCACCGGCTCGCGGCGGAGGTTGAACTTCGGATCGTTGGCGCCGCTCTCGCCCAGGATCACCTCGGCCCCGGCCGGCGGCAGCATGCGCCAGGTGTAGAAGCGCTCGCCGTTGATCCAGGTCAGGCGGGCGTTGGAGGCGTCGGGCGTTCCGGTCGCATCGACCCACAGGTGCTGGTAGCCGTCGTCCTTGCCCAGCACAGGGCGCTCGGCGAGGTTCTGCTTCAGCGGAAAGCCGGCGTCGATGATGTGGCCGGCAAAGTGCAGCGGCAGGTCGTACTGGGCCGGCTTGTCGCCGTGCACCTTCAAGAGGTCGAGCACCAGCGGCGGGCCCTTGCCGCCGACATCGATCTGCACGATCGAGCGACGGAAGGTCACGCCCGGCCAGGCGCCGGCCATCTCGGCCGTGCTGATCTTGGCCTTACCCTCGGCGGAGAAGAAGATCTGCTTCGGGGCCAGGGTGTTGGCGACCTTGACCTTGCCTTCGAACTGGCTGGTCTCGTTCACCACCAGGGTGTTGTGGGCCACGGTCTGCTTGGCCCAGGTCTCGTTTTCCTTGAGGTAGCGACCGCCGTCCTTGGCCTCGATGTTGAGGAAGCGGGCCGCGCCGTAGTCGGTGACGATCGCGCGGCCGGCGTCGTAGAGGATCCAGTTCAGCTTGTCGTAGTGGCCGTGACCCATGCCCTGGGCCGAGTTCTTGACCGCCACGACCTCGTCCTCGTCGCCCGGTCCGGCGCGCATGACGGCGATCGCGCCCTGGTCGCCGTCGGGACCGTCGCGGAACAGCATCGAAGCGTAGGGGAACGGCCTTTCCTTGCCGGCCGCCAGGTCGCGGGCCACGGCCAGGCCGTCCGGCGTCAGGGTGGTGCGGCCCTGCCAGCGGGCGATCGACAGCAGCGCCGGATCCTTGGTCGCTCCATAGGCGATGGCCACCGACTGGTAGAGCTCGTCGGTCTTGAGGCTCTTTTCCAGCAGGGCGTCGTTGAACGGGAAGAAGTAGCCGTCATAGGTCAGTTGCACAGCCGCGCGGACCGCCTTGGTCAGCACGCCGCCGCGGTATTCGAAGATCTTCCGCTGCGGCTCGTTCTCGTCGATGGCGTGGGCGAACAGCACGAAGGGCTGCAGGGCGTAGCGCTGGTAGTACGGCCCTTCGGCGTAATAGCCGTCCGGCGAGAACAACTGGTCGATCTGCTTGAGGAAGCCGACCTTGCCCGAACGGTCCGTGCCCTTCAGGGCCTTCTCCACCATCACCTGGTCGCGCAGCACATAGCCGGTCATGCCGACGGCGGCGCAGGCCCAGGTGGCGTGGTTGTGGATGATGTCGAAGACCTGCGGCTGGTCGTCGGCGATGAACTTGGCCATCGGCCGGAAGACGCCGTCGTCGATGGTCTTGCGGTCGGCGTCACTGAGGGTGTCGCGGATCGCGTCGTATCCCTGGATCGAATAGACCACCCAGACCGCGTCGTTCAGGCTCTGCCAGAACAGCTTGCCGGCGGAGTTGTTCTTGGCGGCCGGGTGCAGGCCCAGGGTCGGATAGAGCTTGGCGTATTCCAGCAGCATCCGCCGGGCGTAGTCGGCATAAGCCTTGTCGCCGGTGGCGCGGTACAGCATGCCCGCGCCGTAGATGGCCATGTAGTTGCGCTTGTGCTGCTCGTGGGTGCGGCCGCCGCCCGGATCCTTGGGCACGGGCACGTCGATGCCGGCCTTCATGGCCGCGTCGACCTCCTTGCGCACGCGCTTCAGTTCGGCGGCGAACATCGGATAGCGCTCGCCTTCGCTGCGCATGGCCGCCAGATCCGCGCCGCCGACCAGAACAGGCCCCTGCCCGCCCGGCTGGGCCATGACGCCGACGGGCAAAGCCGCCGAGACCAGCAGGGCCAGAACCAGGCCGCCCGCGCGTCGCCGAATGTGTCGCACTCGTCTTACTCCCTCGATGCCGCCAGCTCTGTGGCTGGTCCGCAGGTTCGAGAAAACGGCATACGGCAGAGCGGACCATTTGTCCTAACAAATTTTTAGATTTCAGCCCATTTTTGGTCCGCAATATTGCCTATACCAATTTAGACCAATTTGGTTTGACGCTCGAAAGGCGGCTTACGGCCATGGCGCAGCGAGCCCGGCGCCTCAGCGGGCGTCGGGATCGGGATGAGCATCAGGGATGAGAACGGCGCGAAGCCGTCAGTTGATCCGGCGCTTTTCCAGCTTCCGGGCCAGGGTGCGGCGGTGCATGCCCAGACGCCGGGCGGTCTCGGAGATGTTGAAGTCGGTCTCCACCAGGGTCTGGTGGATCCGCTCCCATTCCAGATTCTTCAGCGAGGTGGCGCGCTCGCCGATGGCCGCGCCGGCGTCGCCTTCGCGCTTGTCGAAAGCGGCCTCGATGTCGTCGGTGTTGGAGGGCTTGGCCAGGTAGTGGCAGGCGCCCAGCTTGATGGCCTCCACCGCCGTGGCGATGCTGGCGAAGCCGGTCAGCACCACGATCAGCATGTCCGGATCACGGGCGATCAGCGCCTGGACGCAGGACAGGCCCGACTCCCCGGCCAGCTTCAGATCCACGACGGCGTAGCGCGGCGCGAAGGTCTCCAGCGCCGCCAGGGCCTCGTCCAGGCCATGGACATGCACCACCTCGTAGCCCCGGCGCTCGAAAGAGCGCTTGAGGGTGGCGGCGAACTTCTCGTCGTCCTCGACGATGATCAGCTTGCGCTCAGCGGGCATGACGCCTCCGGATCTGCAGCGAGGCCAGCGGCAGGGTCAGCACGACGCTGGCGCCGCCCTCGGGGCGGTTCTCGGCGCCGACAGCGCCGCCCAGCTTGCGCAGCACGTTGACCACCAGGAAGAGGCCAAGGCCGCCCCCTGCCCGCCCCTTGGTCGAGTTGTAGGGCTTGCCGAAGTTCTCCAGCGTCTCGAGCGCGAAACCGGGACCGTCGTCGTCCACCTCGATGACGATCAGCCCGCCGCTCACGCTCGCATGCAGCCGCACCGCCTCGGGCGAGGCGTCCAGCGCGTTGTCCAGCACGTTGTGGATCACCTGCTTGAGGGTCGATTCCGCGACGATCGAGGTCGGCGTGACGAGATCGGTCTCGTAGGTCAGGACGTCGCTGTTGCGGGTGGCGCGCCAGTCGGCCACCACCTCGTCCATGAAGGCCCGCAGGGTGCTGACCCGGACCTCGCCGCTGCGCGCCTCGCCGGCCGACAGCAGGACGCCGGTGACGATCTGCTTGCAGCGCTGGACCTCGCCGCGCATGTCCTCAAGCTCCTGGGCCAGTTCAGGATGCTTGGCGAACACCTTCATCCGCCGCCAGTCGCTCAGTATGACGTCCAGCGTCGCCAGCGGCGTGCCCAGTTCGTGCGCGGCGCCGGAGGCCAGCAGGCCCATGCGGACGATGTGGGTCTCTTCCGCCGCCCGCTGACGCAGCTCGGCCAGATGGGCGTCGTGGCGGCGCAGATTGGTGTTGATGCGCGAGACGAAGGTGACCAGCAGCACCGCGTCCAGCACCACGCCCATCAGCATGCCCATGATGAACAGGCCGAAGAAGGCCTGGTCGCTGAGCCCCGTGGCGATGACCGGACGGTTGAAGGCCACCAGCATCAGGAAGCAGAAGCTGGTCAGAAACACGATCGCCCAGGTGGCCCAGACCTCTAGCAGGACGACGCCCAGGATCACGTGCATCAGGTAGAGGGTCGTGAAGGGGTTGGTCGCGCCGCCGCTGAAATAGAGCTGGGCGGTCAGGGCCAGGGCGTCGAAGGCCAGGGCGGAGAAGAGGTCGTAGGGGCCGAGCGGCTTGGCGCTCTTCAGGCGCAGGAGGCTGGCGAGGTTCAGCACCACCAGCGCCGCCAGCACCAGCATCATCGCCGCCAGGGGCAGCTGGAAGCCGAGGCTGAAATGCACCGCCAGTATGGTGACGACCTGCCCGACCACGGCGATCCAGCGCAGGTGGATCAGCTGCAGCATGTTCTGCCGGGCGATGGCGTCGGCGGGGTTCGCCGCGTTGTCCGCGGCCCGCGCCCCTGAAAGCCAGCCCGACATGCCGGCGATCAGGATGCGGGCGGTCGGCGTCATGGGGCCTCTTTAACCCGGTTCCGGCGCGCGTCGAACAGAACATAGGCGGCGGCCCCGCCGGTCAGCAGCGCCAGGCCGAACCAGGTCAGGGCGTAGACTAGGTGGCTGTTGGGGAAATTGACGACGGTCAAGCCGCCGATCGGCCAGCCGCCGGGATTGGGCGTCGCGTCGGCGTCCACGAAATAGGGCGCGGTCCGGCCCAGGCCCTTGGCCTTGGCGATGGCCAGGACGTCGCGGGAGTACCAGCGCCCGCCCGCCGGATCGTTCTTGCGCAGGAAGCCGCCGTGCGGCTCGGTCAGGCGCAGGAGGCCAACGACGCTCACGGGACCGGCGACCTGGGCGGCCAGACGGGTTCCGGGCGCGCGATGGTCGGCCGGGACGAAGCCGCGATTGACGAGGACGTCGAAGCCCTGGTCGGTGGAAAGCGGGGTGACGACCCAGAAGCCGGGCCCTTCGCGGGTGACGGCCTGAACCAGGGCCTCGCGGTCGTGCAGGAAACGACCGGTCAGGCGCACGCGGCGATAGCCGTCGGAGGCCTGGCTGATCCCCGCCCAGCGGTCGGGACCGGGGGGCGGGGTCGGCTCTGCGTGGATGCGCTGCTCGACCCGGGCGATCAGGTCGAGCTTCCAGGCCCTGCGCTGGACCTGCCAGCCGCAGAGCGCCAGGAAGATCGCGGTGAAGGCCAGGCAGAGCCCGGCCAGGGCGATCGTCCGGGCGCCGCCGCGGCGGGCCGTCATCAGGGGACTTCCCGCATGTCGTGCGGCATCGGGGCCATCATGTGGGTGTCGAGGTTGTGCATGACCCACAGCGAACCCGACAGCGTGATCACCACCACGACGAGGGTGAACACCAGAGCCAGCATGGTCCAGCCGCCTTCCGAACGCGAGTTCATGTGCAGGAAGTAGATCATGTGGACCAGCACCTGAATGATCGCCAGGCCCATGACGGCGATGGCGGTCATCTGGTTGCTCGGCAGGACATGGCCCATCACCAGCCAGAACGGGATGGCGGTGAGGATCACCGCCAGCACGAAGCCGATGACGTAGTCCTTCAGCGAGCCATGGGCGCCGCCGTCGTGGTCATGACCGTGGTCATCGTGCGCGTGGTGCGCATCGTGGCTGGCCGCGCTCATTTCAGGGCTCCGAGCAGATAGACGAACGAGAAGACGCCGATCCAGATGACGTCGAGGAAGTGCCAGAACATCGACAGGCACATCAGGCGGCGCTTCATCTCGACGCCGAGGCCGCGCTTGGCGACCTGGACCATCAGCGTGACGAGCCAGATGATGCCGAAGGTCACGTGCAGGCCGTGGGTGCCGACGAGCACGAAGAACGACGACAGGAACGCGCTGCGCTGCGGGCCGGCGCCCTCGTGGATCAGGTGATGGAACTCATAGAGTTCCAGCGACAGGAAGCCGAGGCCGAAGAGGCCCGTGATCGCCAGCCAGATCAGCGTCGCCGGAACCTTCTTGGCCTGGGCCGAGAGCATGGCGAAGCCATAGGTGATCGACGAGAACAGCAGCAGCGCGGTGTTCACCGCCACGATGGGCAGGTCGAACAGATCCGCCCCCGAGGGGCCGGCCGCATAGTTGCGGCCGAGCACGGCGTAGCACGCGAAGAGGACCGCGAAGATCAGGCAGTCGCTCATCAGGTAGATCCAGAACCCAAGCAGGGTCCCGTTCTCCGGATGGTGGTCCTCGGTCAGGTGGAAGCGGGTTTCGCCCGCTTCGGTCAGGGTCTGGGCGTGGGCCATGGTTACGCGAGGCTCCGCAGGGCTTCGGTCCGGGCGTCCTCGACTTGGACGACCTCCTCGGCCGGAATGTAGTAGTCACGCTTGAAGTTGAAGGTGTGGGCGATGGCCCCGCCGACCAGGGCGACGAACGACGCCACAGCCAGCCACCAGATGTGCCAGATCATCGCGAAGCCGACGACGATGCTGATGCCGGCCAGGATGATCCCCGCGCCGGTGTTCTTCGGCATGTGGATCGGGATGAACCCCGTGGTCGGACGCACGTAGCCGCGCTGCTTCATGTCATGCCAGGCGTCGACCTCGTGGATCACCGGCGTGAAGGCGAAGTTGTAGGCCGGCGGCGGCGACGAGGTCGACCACTCCAGCGTACGGCCGCCCCAGGGATCGCCGGTCGGATCAGCCAGTTGCTCGCGCTTCAGGTAGCCAACGACCATCTGCAGAACGAAGGCGATGATGCCGATCAGGATCAGAACCGCGCCGAAGGCCGAGATCACGAACCAGATCTGCAGGCTGTGGTCCTCGAAGTGGCTCATGCGGCGGGTCACGCCCATCAGGCCGAGCACGTAGAGCGGCATGAAGGCGAAGAAGAAGCCGATCTGCCAGAACCAGAACGAGACCTTGCCCCAGAACGGGTCGAGCTTGAAGCCGAAGGCTTTGGGGAACCAGTACACGATGCCGGCGAACATGCCGAACACCACGCCTCCGATGATCACGTTGTGGAAGTGGGCGATCAGGAACAGCGAGTTGTGCAGGACGAAGTCGGCGGGCGGGACGGCCAGCAGCACGCCGGTCATGCCGCCGATGACGAAGGTGACCATGAAGCCCACGGTCCACAGCATCGGCACCTCGAAGCGGATGCGGCCGCGGTACATCGTGAACAGCCAGTTGAAGATCTTCGCCCCTGTCGGGATCGAGATGATCATGGTCGTGATCCCGAAGAACGAGTTCACGCTGGCGCCGGAGCCCATGGTGAAGAAGTGGTGCAGCCACACGATGTACGACAGGATCGTGATGACGACCGTGGCGTAGACCATCGAGCTGTAGCCGAACAGGCGCTTGCCGCAGAAGGTCGAGACGACTTCCGAGAACACGCCGAAGGCCGGCAGCACCAGGATGTAGACCTCGGGGTGACCCCAGATCCAGATCAGGTTCACGTACATCATCGGGTTGCCGCCGAAGTCGTTCGTGAAGAAGTTGGTGTGCAGGTAGCGGTCGGCGGTCAGCAGGGCCAGGACGGCCGTGAGGATCGGGAAGCTGGCGACGATCAGGACGTTGCTGCACAGCGAGGTCCAGGTGAACACCGGCATCTTCATCAGGCTCATGCCCGGCGCGCGCATCTTCACGATGGTCACGATCAGGTTGATGCCCGACAGGGTGGTGCCGACGCCGGCGATCTGCAGCGACCAGATGTAGTAGTCTACCCCGACATCTGGACTGTACGCCAAATTAGAGAGTGGCGGATAAGCCAGCCAGCCGGTGCGGGCGAACTCGCCGACGAACAGCGACAGCATCACCGTCACCGCGCCGCCGACCGTCATCCAGAAGCTGAAGTTGTTCAGGAACGGGAAGGCCACGTCGCGGGCGCCGATCTGCAGCGGCACGACGAGGTTCATCAGGCCGGTGATCAGCGGCATCGCCACGAAGAAGATCATGATCACGCCGTGGGCGGTGAAGACCTGGTCGTAGTGGTGCGGCGGCAGGTAGCCGGCGGCGTCGCCGAAAGCGATAGCCTGTTGCGCGCGCATCATCAGGGCGTCGGCGAAGCCGCGCAGCAGCATGATGATGGCCAGGATGATGTACATCACCCCGATCTTCTTATGGTCGACGCTGGTCAGCCACTCACGCCACAGATAGCCCCAGACCTTGAAATAGGTCAGGGCGGCCAGGACGGTGATACCGCCCAGCGCGACCATGGCGAACGTGCCGAGCAGGATCGGCTCGTGGAAGGGAATGGCGTCCCATGTGAGACGGCCGAAGATCGTTTTTACGAGGTCCGGGGACATGATGATCTCTAGGCTTTGATCAGCGCGCTTCGGCGGGCGCGGACTTGGGGGCGCAGAGCGCGGCGACGAACGAGCGGATGCCGCCCTCCCCGCGCCGAACCCGCTTGTCGTATTCGAGGGTGGTGACGTTGGTGGTCCCGGCCATGCCGAGGCCGCCGGCCTTGTCGATGGCCATCATGTCGTGCTGGCACATCTTGCCCGGCTCGACGCAGCGGTTGACCGCCTTGTCGAACAGGCCGGCCTCGACCGAGGCGAAGCGTTGCGGCGGCACCTTCTCGCTCGGCTTTTCCAGCACGAGGTAGCGCGTGCCGTCGAGGCGACCGTCGCTCTTGCGGACGTCGGCGGCCCACTTGTCGAAGTCGGCGCGGCTCATGCCGTGGAACTTGAAGCGCATGTGCGAGAAGCCCTCGCCGCTGTAGTTGGCCGAGAAGCCGTCGAACACGCCCGGCTTGTTGATCACGGCGTGCAGCTTCGTGCGCATGCCGGGCATGGCGTAGATCTGGCCGGCCAGGGCGGGCACGTAGAACGAGTTCATCACCGACGAGGCCGTCAGGTCGAAGTCGATCGGGGTGTCGACCGGGGCCGCCAGTTCGTTGACCGTGGCGACGCCCAGCTCGGGATAGATGAACAGCCACTTCCAATCGAGGGCGACGACCTGGACCTTCAGCGGCTTGACGCCTTCGGCCGTGCGGCCCGGGGCCAGGCGGTCGAGCGGACGGTACGGGTCGAGCAGGTGGGTGCTGGTCCAGGTGACGGCGCCCAGGATCATGATGATCACCAGCGGCGCGGCCCAGATCACGATCTCGAGCTTGGTCGAGTGGTGCCAGTCGGGATCGTACTTGGCCGTCTCGTTCGACTGCCGGTACTTCCAGGCGAAGAACAGGGTCAGGAAGATGACCGGCACGATGATGACCAGCATCAGCACGGTCGACAGGATGATCAGGTCGCGCTGCTGAACGGCGATATCGCCCGACGGGTTCATCACGACCCAGTCGCAGCCGCTCAGGGCGAGCAGCAGGGGCAGCAGGGCGAGCTTCTTCAATGGACTCGGAATCATGGGGAACCTGGACTTCGGACGCATTGGCCGGCGCGATAGTCTAACGCAGGAGGGCGCGACATTGGACCATTTGTCCTAGGGCGCCGCAGTGCAGCACGAAAATGAGGAGCCGAAGGCGCATCAAGGCGTTTGCCAGAACGGGGCAGTTGGTCTCATGCTCTCGTTCAGACCGTCGGCAAGGCCGCTGAAAAGAGTTTGGGACGGAACAACAGGAACAAGGCGCGTAGCTGCATGAATCAGGATTTCGCACTGCCGACGTCATCGGGCCTCGAGCGCGACGCGCGGCGATTGCACGCCGACCACAAGGGCGTCCGGCCTGGCGAGATCGCCATCGGCGTGATCATCGGGCGAACCTCGGAGTTCTTCGACTTCTTCGTCTACGCCATCGCTTCGGTGCTGGTGTTCCCTCACCTCTTCTTTCCGTTCGTGGACCGGCTGACGGGCGTCCTGTGCTCGTTCGCGATCTTCTCGCTGGCCTTCGTGGCCCGCCCGATCGGCTCGGCGATCTTCGGCGTCATCGACCGCAACTACGGCCGCGGCGTGAAGCTGACCATCGCGCTCTTCCTGCTGGGCGGCTCGACGGCCGCCATGAGCTTCCTGCCGGGCTACGCCACGGCCGGCGCCGCCGCGATCTGGGCCCTGGCGGCTTTCCGCATCGGACAAGGCCTGGCCCTGGCGGGCGCCTGGGACGGCATGGCCTCGCTGCTGGCGCTGAACGCGCCTGAGAAGAAGCGCGGCTGGTACGCGATGATCCCGCAGCTGGGCGCGCCGTTCGGCTTCATGCTGGCCAGCGGCCTGTTCGCCTATTTCGTGGCCAGCCTGGGCTCTGCCGACTTCCTCGACTGGGGCTGGCGCTACCCGTTCTTCGCGGCCTTCGCGATCAACGTCGTGGCCCTGTTCGCCCGCCTGCGCATCGTCGCCACCGAGGAGTTCGGCCAGCTGTTCGAAAAGGGCCAGTTGAGCCCCGTGCCCCTGACCAGCCTGATGAAAGCCCAGGGCTCGAACGTGATCATCGGCGCCTTCGCCCCGCTGGCCACCTTCGCCATGTTCCACCTGGTGACGGTGTTCCCGCTGTCGTGGGTCAGCCTGCACGACGACGGCGGCGAGGCGCTGAACTTCCTGCGCATCGAACTGGCCGGCGCCCTGGTCGGCGTGGTCGGGATCATGGTCTCCGGCTGGATCGCCGACCGCATCAGCCGCCAGAACCAGCTGGCGCTGTCGGCCGTGCTGATCGGCGTCTTCAGCCTGGCGGCTCCGTGGCTGCTGGACGCCGGCAGCCTTGGCCAGACCGCCTATGTCGTGATCGGCTTCGCGATCCTGGGCCTGTCGTTCGGCCAGGCCTCGGGCGCGGTCAGCTCGGGCTTCCTGCGCAAGTTCCGCTACAGCGGCGCGGCCCTGACCTCGGACCTGTCGTGGCTGATCGGCGCGGGCTTCGCGCCGCTGGCCGCCCTGGCCCTGGCCAGCTTCTGGGGCCTCCCGGCCATCGGGCTCTATCTGGCCTCCGGCGCGGTGGCGACCCTGATCGCCCTGACCATCGATCGCCGCCGCCGGCTGCGCAAGGCCGCGCCCAAGGCCTGATCGAAGCCGTCAGCTCGAACAAAAAGGACGCCGCGGGCCCAGCCCGCGGCGTCTTTCGCATCAGAAGTCGGCCGACAGCGTGACCTGGAAGGTCCGGTGCGAGCCCGGCCGGAAGGTCGCGGCGGTGTTCACCGTGGTGCTGATCGTGCCCAGGTAATCCTCGTCGAAGATGTTATCGACGTTGATGCGTGCCTTGACCTGCTTCAGCGGCCCGACGCCGAAGCCGTCGCCGAGATCCACATAGGCGTTCCAGATGGTGTAGCCGTCGGTCTTCTCGGTGTTGGTCATGTTGGTGTAGCGGTCGCTGAGATGGCGGGCCGAAACGTTGACCACGGCCCAGTCGACCGGCTCCCAGGTCACCCCGCCCTGGAACAGCCAGGTCGGGAAGTCGGGCAGCGTGTTGCCGGCGATGGCGTTGGTGCCGAAGTTGTTCTCGAACTCGGCGCGATTGTACGACAGGTTGGTGTTGAAATAGATCTTGCCGCCCAGAAGCTCCGGCTTCCACTGGCCGCTGAACTCGGCCCCGTGCGCCTCCACGGCCCCGACGTTCTGATAGAAGGTCTCGGTCGTCGTGCTGCCGGGCACCACCGAGGCGTAGGACTGCAGCCGGTTGTCGAAGGCGGTGTAATAAACCACGACCGAGGCGTTGAACGTCGCGCGGTTGGCGCGGTAGCCCAGTTCCAGGTTCTGCGAGGTTTCCGGCTCGGGTCCGGGCACGCTGGGGCTGGCCGCCGAGAAGATGTCGTCGGCGCCGCGGGGCAGGGCCAGGTTCTCCGAATAGGAGGCGAACACCTGGTCGCGGCTGTTGATCGAATAGACCAGGCCCACCTGCGGCAGGAAGCCGTCCTTCCAGTTGTCGGTGATCGTCGGCTTGCGCTGGGCGATGTAGTCGGCCGGGTTGCGATAGCCGCTGATCTTGTAGTCGATGTCGGTCGACTTGAAGCCGACCTCGACCTTCAGGCGGTCGTCGAGCAGCTTGACCGTGTCCTTCAGGAAGAACTGGGTGGTCTCGCGGGTCGAGACGTAGTTGCGCTGCAGGTGCACCGGCTCGTTGAGCAGGGGCGTGCCGTCCGGGTCGCCGTTGACGGTGTTATAGCGCGCCTGGGTCCGGTGGTAGTCGTCCTTCTCCAGCCAGACGCCGGCCTGGACGGTGTGGGCGCCCGTCCGCCAGGTCCCGCCGACCGTGACGCCCTTGCGGATGCCGTCGACGCCCGACAGGCCGTATTGCAGGCCCTTCGGCGCGGTCAGGCCCGAGACGTAAGCCTTCTCGGCGTTGTAGCTGGCCAGCGAGGTGGCGTAAGCCTCCGGCGAAACGCCATAGCCGCCCTTGTCCTCGTAATAGGCGGTCGAGCGGATCTCGAAGTTCTCGCCGATCGGCTTGTTCAGCGACAGGCCGTAGAGGTGGTCCTGCCGGGCGTTGACCGCGAACTTGTAGTACTGGTTGTAGAGCGCGTTCGAATAGGGAACCCCGGTCGTCGTCGCCGCCAGGCTGGGCACGAAGCCGAGATAGGCGAAGTCGCGGCCCGAGCGGCCGAAGGCGTCGCCGGCCGTGCCCAGGTACTGGGCCTTGGTGATCGACGGAGAGTCGTAGTCGTAATAGTCGTTGTGCACGGTCTGGAACGTCAGGTTCCCGCCGCTCTCGAAGGCGTAGTCGACCTTGCCCTCGTAGTGCTCGCGCTTGATCGTGCCGGGACCGCGCCACAGGTCGCCCTTGACCCACGAGCCGGCCACATAGCCCGACAGATTGCCGATCTTGCCGCTCTCCAGGCGCAGGAAGCTGCGGCGCAGGTTGTCCTCGCCCCAGGTCTGGCTGGCCGAGCCGCCGGCTTCGGCGTCGGGCGTCTTGGTGAAGTAGTCGACGATCGGACCCAGCGAGGCGTAGCTGGGCAGCGCCACGTCGCCGGCGCCGGCAGAGGCCTGCACGCGGGCCAGGTTCTCGTTGTCCACATAGCGGTAGATCGGGCTGCCGCCGAACTGGTCGCTGCGCCCCATCGGAATGCCGTCGAGCAGGAAGCCGATCTGCTGGAAGTTGAAGGCCCGCACCGACACCGAGTTGCCGAACTCGTACATGCCCAGGGCGTCGTTGGCCTGGACGTTGAAGCCCGGCAGGCTCTCCAGCATCTTCAGGCCGGTGACGCCGGCCGGCGCCGACAGCAGCGCCTCGCGGGTGATCGAGACCGTGGCCGTGGCTTGGTCGGTGCCGATGGCGACGCTGGCCTCGGACACGCGACGACCGGTGACCACGATGGCGTCGACTTCTTCGGGAGCGCTCTCCTGGGCCAGGGCCGGCGACGCGCCGCAAAACACGCTGGCGGCCATCAGGGCCAGCTTCCAGCGCGACGCGACGACGGGTTTCGATTGGGCTTTGGTCATGGCTATCCCCTGCTATTGACCCGACGAGCCTGACTCCCGACCCCAGGTCAAAAAACAGAAATCGCCATTTACTCAGCCCACTTTTCTTCGTGTTCCCGGGTGGCGCAAATGAGATGATTTAATATGCAGCCTGACCAGTTCTTGACTGATCGCGCACCACGACTTCGCCAACCGGCTTCTTTCTGAAAAGTCAGACGCGGTCAGAGATCGAAATCTGGGATGGCGCACCCCTCGCCTTTGGCGCGACGAGGCTAGTCGATCGCCCCAAGCTCCGCGGGTCAAGGGCTCTAGCCGACGACACGCCGCTTCGCCGCCGAACGCCCACGTGAGGGGCGCCCGGCGGACGACAACGGTCAAGCGATCCGCAACCGGACGATCCGTCCGGCGCGGTTCAGCCGAACAGCGGCCGGTGGTCCAGGCGCGGCAGCACATGCCGCGCGAAGAGATCCGCCTCGGCGATGTGCGGGTAGCCCGACAGGATGAAGGCCTCGAGCCCGATCTCGCGATAGGCGTTGATCTTGGCCAGCACCTGGTCGGGATCGCCGACGATGGCCGCGCCGCAGCCCGACCGCGCCCGACCGATGCCGGTCCACAGATTGTCCTCGACATAGCCGTCGCCGGCCGAGGCCTCGCGCAGCTCAGCCTGGCGGCGCACGCCGAACGAGGCCGCGTCCAACGACTTGGCGCGGATGGCCTCGCCTTCCTTGGCGTCCAGCTTGGACAGCAGCCGGTCGGCGGCCGCCCTCGCCTCTTCCTCGGTCTCGCGCACCACCACGTGGACGCGATAGCCGAAGCGAAGGGTGCGGCCATGAGCGGCGGCGCGAGCGCGCAGGTCCTCGATGGTCTCCTTCACCACCTCCATGCGGTCGGGCCACATCAGGTAGACGTCAGCGCCCTGGGCGGCCACCTCGCGGGCCTCGTGCGACAGGCCGCCGAAATAGAACGGCGGGCACTTGCCCGAGACCGTGCGCAGGCGCGGCGGATCGAGCTTCAGCTTGTAGAACTCGCCCTGGAAATCGATGCTCTCGCCGTTCAGCAAGCTGCGCAGGATCGTCATCGCCTCCAGCGTGCGGGCGTAGCGCGGCCCGGACGCCAGGGTCTCGCCCGGCAGGTCGCTGGAGATGATATTGAGGGTCAGGCGGCCCTCCAGCATCTGGTCCAGGGTGGCGATCTGGCGGGCCAGCTGCGGCGGCCACATCTCGCCGCAGCGGATGGCCAGGAGCAGCTTCAAGCGGCGCAGGATCGGCGCGAGGCCGCCCGCGAAGGCCACGCCCTCGATACCGAGATTGTAGCCCGACGGCAGCAGCAGATTGTCAAACCCGCCGCTCTCGGCCGCCAGGGCGATGTCGCGACAGTGGGCGTAGGAGGCCTTCAGCGCCGGATCGGGCACGCCGAGGAACTCGTAGTCGTCGTCGCACAGCGCCGAGAACCACGAGACTTCGCAGGGAGGCAGCGTGCTCACGGCAGGGGAACTCCGCGGCTGGCGGTGAGGATCGCGTACCACTGGGTGCGGCTCAGCTTCACCCGCAGGGCGTCGGCCGAGGCCTTGATGCGCTCAGGCGTCTGCGAGCCGACGATCGGGATCGGCCGCGACGGGTGGGCCATGATCCAGGCGAGCGCGACGGCGGCGCGGTCGACGAGCTGCTCGCGGGCGACGACGTCGAGGGCCTCGATCACGGCGCGGCCGCGATCGTCGGTTCCCTGCCCCACCAGCCGGCCGCCGCCCAGCGGCGACCAGGCCAGCACGGCCAGGTCACGCTCCAGCGCCTGGTCGAGCACGCCGTCCGACAGCGGCTCGATAGCCAGGGGCGAGAACTCCGGCTGAATGCTGGTCAGGGCGAACGGCAGGTGGGCCTGCAGGGCCGCCACCTGGCTCGGCAGATAGTTCGACACGCCCACGGCGTCGATCTTGCCCTGCTCGCGCAGCTTGGTCAGGGCCGCGGCGATCTCGGCCGGATGGGCCAGAACGTCGGGGCGGTGGATCTGGTAGAGGTCGATCTTCTCGACGCCCAGGCGCTGAAGCGAGGCGTCGCAGGCGGCGACCAGATAGTCGGCGCTGGAGTCGTAGGGCACGCCCAGGATGATGCCGCCCTTGGAGGCCAGCACGAACTTCTCGCGCAGGTGCGGAGCGTCGCGCAGCACCTTGCCGAGCAGGCCTTCCGACGAGCCGAAGCCATAGGGCGTGTCGGCGCCGTAGACGTCGGCGGTGTCCAGCAGGGTGATCCCGCTCTCCAGCGCGGTCTCGACCAGCAGGCGGGCGTCGGCGACCGATTCCCCCTTGAAACGCCACATTCCCCAGGCCAGCGGAGAAACGGAAATACCGCTCTTGCCGAGCGGACGGGGTTCGTGTGACTGGCGGCTCTCACTCATGGGTACATGCTTTCAGTTCGGGGGATTTGAAGATGGTTGAGAAGCTCAAGGTCGGTCTGATCGGGGTCGGCATGATGGGCAACGAGCATCTGCGCAACCTCGAACTGATGCCGGACGCCCACGTGGCGGCCATCGCCGATCCGACGCCGGGCTCGCTGGACTGGGCGCAGGCGACCCTGGGCGACAAGGCCGACGGCGTCGAGGCCTTCGCCGACGGCGCCGAGATGCTGGCCAAGGTCGAGCTCGACGCGGTGATCATCGTCTCGCCCAACTTCACCCACCGCAAGGTGCTGGAGGCGGCGCTGGCGACCAATGTGGCGATCCTCTGCGAGAAGCCGCTGTGCAGCGACCTGGCCGACGCCCGCTGGGCCGCCGAGACCGCCGAAGCCCGCACCGCGAAGACCGGCGCCCTCTTCTGGACGGCCATGGAATACCGCTTCATGCCGCCGGCCGCCGAGTTCATCCGCCGCGTCCACGCCGGCGACGTCGGCAAGTTGGCCATGCTGTCGATCCGCGAGCACCGCTTTCCGTTCCTGGTCAAGGTGGGCGACTGGAACCGGTTCGCCGCCAACACCGGCGGCACCATGGTCGAGAAGTGCTGCCACTTCTTCGACCTGATGCGCCTGATCACGCGGGCCGAGCCGGCCTCGGTGTTCTGTTCGGGGGCCATGGACGTCAACCACCTGGACGAACGCTACGACGGCAAGACGCCGGACATCATCGACAACAGCTACACCGTCGTCGAGTTCGACAACGGCGTGCGGGCCATGCTCGACCTCTGCATGTTCGCCGAGGGCGTCGAGGAGCAGGAGACCCTGACCGCCACGGGCTCGGAAGCCCGCCTGGAAGCCCTGATCCCGCCCGGCGACCTGGTCTTCGCCCCGCGCGTGCCGCTGGGCCAACCCAAGCAGGTGGTTCGCGAGCACGTGCCGGTCGACGAGGCGGCGATGAAAGCGGGCACCCACCATGGTTCGACCTTCTACCAGTTGCGGGCCTTCCTCGACGCGGTGCGCGACGGCGGAGCGCCCGCCGTCACCGCCCGCGACGGCCTGATGGCCGTGGCCATCGGAACCGCCGCCGAGATCAGCGCCCGCGAGAAGCGGGTGGTGACGCTGGCTGAACTGGGGTTCTGAGCTCTTTCCTCTCCGGTCGTCATCCCGGCCGTAGCGTAGCGAAGAGCCGGGACCCAGGGGCGGCCGCAGTGCAGCGGCCCCTGGGTCCCGGATAGCCTCTACGAGGCTTCCGGGATGACGAAGGAAAGGGCTGGATCAGAACTCCTTGCGCACCGACAGGCCCCAGTAGCGGGCGTTGTCGCGCGGCACGTAGCGGACCACGCCGGCCAGTCCGCCATAGACCAGGTACGGCGAGTACGACTTGTCGGCGATGTTCTTGACCACCGCGCGCACCTGCCAGCCGTTCTCGACGCCGACCAGGCCGACGCCGGCGTTCCAGATGCCGTAGGCCTTCTGGATGGTGTCGGGCGTCTCGGCCAGCGAGTACTGGGTGTCGTCCTTCCAGCTGTAGTCGGTCGACAACACGACGTCGAAAGCGCTGTTCAGGCGCGTGCGGTACTCGACGTCGGTATAGGTCTTCCACTTCGGGGCGAAGGGCAGCGGCTGGCCGTCGATGTTGCAGCTGCTGGCCGCGCCGGTCGGGCAGTTGAAGTGCTCGACGGTGGCGTCGGTGTAGGCGAACGAGAAGCCCAGCTTCAGGCCCTGGGCCGGACGCAGGGTGAAGTCGCCTTCGACGCCCTGGCTCGACACCGAACCGGCGTTGATCAGACGACTGACGATCGCCGCCGGCGTGCCGGCCACGTCGGTGAAGTTGGCCTGGTAGTTCTCGTAGTCGGTCTTGAAGATCGCCAGGGCGCCGACGAAGCGGCCGCCCAGGGCCGTGCCCTTGATGCCCGCTTCATACGAGTCCGAGGTCTCTGGCTTCAGCGAGATCTCGTCGATCGCCTGCATGTTGAAATAGGTGTTGTAGGCGGGGCCCTTGTAGCCGCGCGAGTAGGTCGCATAGACGTTGACCGTCTCGGCCACGTCGTACTGCAGGCCGGCGCGGCCGCTCCAGCCGTCCTTCTCCAGCGAGCCCGCGCTCGTGTGGTTGGGACGGATGCCGGTCAGGGCCACGGTCGTGGTGGCCTGGCGGTCATGGTAGTAGCTCAGCTCGTCGCGGATCGCGCGGGCGCCGAGGATGGCGCGGAACTTCGGCGTGAAGTTGATGTTGCCCTCGCCGAAGATCGCGTAGTTCACGCCGCGCGTGCCGTAGCGGGCGACGCCGTAGTCGCTGACCGCAGACCCCGAGACGATGCGGGTCAGGTCGCGGCGATAGACCTCGTCGGTCTCGGCCTTCAGGTAGTAGAGGCCGGCCACGTAGTCGATCAGCCCGCCCTTGGGCGAGGTGATGCGCAGTTCCTGCGAGACCTGGCTGAAGTCCACCTTGCCGTCATCGAAGGCGGTCGGGATGGCCGCGGTGGCCACGGCCAGTTGGTCGAAGTCCTGGCGCTGGTGGTTCTTCCAGCTGCGGTAGCCGCTGATGGAGGTGATCGTGAAATCGCCGACCTTCCAGTCCGCCTGGGCCGAGACGCCGCCGTTGCGGTCCTCGACGAAGCTGCGGACGTCGGCGTTGGTCTTGGTGTTGTTGGCGCCAGCGGTGATGCCCGAGGCGGCCAGGGCCGCGACCAGGGTCGGGTTCGCCGTCACGACGTTGGTCGGATAGGCCACGCGGTCGCTCGAGGCGAAGACGCCGGTCGGCGGATCCTCGTCCGAGCGGCTGAAGTCGGCGCTGAAGATCAGGGTAAGGTCGTCGCTCGGCGTGGCGACGATCTTGGCGCGGCCGCCGAAGCGGTCGTAGCCGTTCACCGTCTGGCCGGTGGTGACGTTCTTGACGTTGCCGTCCCAGCCGCTCTTCAGGATCGACAGGCTGGCGCCCAGCTTGCCGTCGATCAGCGGACCCGAGACGCCGGCCTTCAGGCGATATTCGTCGCCTTCGTACCAGGCGGCTTCGGCGAAGGCATGGGCGTCGGGGCCCGGGTTCTTGCTGACGATGTTGACCACGCCGGCCGAGGCGTTCTTGCCGAACAGCGTGCCTTGCGGGCCGCGCAGCACCTCGATGCGCTCCAGCTCGACCAGATCAAGCGTCGTCTGGCCCGGACGCGACAGCACGACGCCGTCGATCACGGTCGAGACCGAGGGCTCGACGCCCGGCGAGGTGGTGATGGTGCCGACGCCGCGGATGAAGACGGTGCGGTCCTTGTTCGAGGCCCCGGTGCGGAAGTCGACCGTCGGGATCGTCGAGGCGATGTCCTGCAGATTGTTGAGGTTCTTGGCGGCGGCCGCGTCGCCGGACACGACGCTGATGGCCACCGGCACCTTGGTCACCGACTCCTCGCGATAGCGGGCGGTGACCTTGACCTCTTCTACGGTGTTGGAGTCGGCGCCAGCGTCGGCGGCGAGCGCGGCCGAACCGGTGGCGAGAACGGCGGCGCCGGCCAGCAAGGCCAGGCGCAGGGTGTGGGCGCGGCCCCGGCGGGCGGCGGTACGAACAGTCATGGCATATCCCCAAGGGCCGGCGTTCGGCGTCGGCTTCCAGGGGGAGGTTCGTATTCCTACTAATCCGATGGGAGTAGAAAGATATTCTTGGCCGATCCTCGGATTTCCTAAGGGCGACAAGGCTTCCCTAGCGTCACACCAATCGCCCGACTTCGCCTACTCCCGCGCCTTCAGCAGCACCGCCGGGAAGTCGGCCGGAACCGCCCCGTCGGCGTCGCGCAGCAGGTGGCGGCCTCCCACCGGCAAGGGCAGCGGGATTTGGAGCCCATCCTGCTCTTCAAGCCTTTGAAAGAGCCGCTCGGTCAGGCGCGCGACCACCGCCTCGTGGCCGGGACTGTGGATCAGGTTCACCGTCTCGTTCGGATCGGCCTGCAGGTCGTAGAGTTCGTCGATGTCCCAGACGCCGTGATAGTGGATGTACTTGTAGCGATCCTGGCGGATGGCGTGGACCGTCGGGGTCTGCGGGAAGTTGCGCTCCCAGTAGTATTCGTAGAGCAGCTCGGTGCGCCACGGCACGTCCTCGCCGCGCGTCAGGGGCAGCATGTCCTCGCCTTGCAGGCCTTCGGGCGCCTCCAGGCCGGCGACCGCCAGCAGGGTCGGCGCGATGTCGAGATTGGCCACCACCTGCTCGACCACCGTCCCGCCCGGGAACAGCTCCGGACAGCGCGCCAGAATCGGGATGCGCATCGACTCCTCATAGGCCGTGCGCTTGTCGATCAGGCCGTGCTCGCCGAACGCGAAGCCGTTGTCGCCCATGTAGAGCACCAGGGTGCTGTCGAGCTCGCCCTTGGCTTCCAGGTGGTCGAGGACGCGGCCGATGCCCTCGTCGACCGACAGCATCGTCTCGGCGTAGCGCTTGTAGTAGTGCGCCAGGTCAAGGTTGGTGTGGTACGGAAAATCGGCCCCGTGCCAGCTGTTGCGCTGGTTCTTGACCCAGACCGGCTGGCCCTGCGCCTGCTCGGGGGGCAGGTTCAGGCTTTCCGGATAGCGGAACTCGGCGTCGTCGTAGCGGCCCAGGTGTCGCGGCGCGGGAATGAATTCGGCGTGCACGGCCTTGTGGGCCAGGAACAGCAGCCAGGGCTTGTCGCCGTCGCGGCTCTCCAGCCAGTCCATGGCGTAGTCGGTCAGCTCGTCGGTCAGATAGCCCTTCTGGGGCACGCGCTCACCGTTGACGTTCAGACCGTCGCCGTTAGGCCAGTAGTCGCCCTGGCCCTTGAAGCTGATCCAGTGATCGAAGCCGCGCTGCGGGTCGTCGCCCTCCACGCCCATGTGCCACTTGCCGATGAAGGCGGTCTCATAGCCGGCCGCTTGCAGATATTCCGGGAAGAAGGTCACGTCCGGCCGGATCGGGTGGTTGTTGTCCACCACGCGGTGTTGGTGGGCGTAGAGGCCGGTGAAGATGGTCGCCCGCGACGGCGAGCACAGGGCCGTGGTGACGAAGGCGTTCTTGAAGTGCGCGCCCTCGGCGGCCAGCCGGTCGAGCACGGGGGTCTCGACGAAGGGCTGGGCGCCGGTGAAGCCCATGGCGTCGAAGCGATGGTCGTCGGTCAGCACCACGACGATGTTGCGCGGCCTCACCCCGGGCTTGGACCTCAGAACGAGGTCCTTGGGCTGCGGTGACGCGCCCTCTTCGCTCGACGCGTCCCAGGAAACGGCATGGAACGGCTTGTCCAGGCCCTCGGCGGCGAGCAGCACGCCGCGGGTGGTGGTGTCTTGCGTCATCGGCTTGCTCCCGCTCAGGCCTGGGCGGCCTGGAGGCGCGGCACGAAGATCTGCAGCCAGGCCACGGCGATCAGGTAGGAAACGGCGGCGATGGCCAGCAGCGGCAGATAGCCGGCGCCGCGCTGGAGCAGTTCGCCCGCCAGCAGCACGATGCCCATGCCGGCGAGGTTGCCGCAGAAGGCGCCGAAGCTGGTCACCGAGCCCACCCGGTCCTTGGGGGTAATGTCGGCGATGGTGGCGAACATGTTGGTCGAGAAGCCCTGGTGCGCGGCCAGGGTCAGGCCCAGCAGCAGCACCGCCAGCCAGTAGTTGTCGACCAGCACCGCCAGCGGCACGGGCGTCACCAGCAGGGCGCAGACCAGCATCGAGCCCTTGCGGACGGTGTTGATCGACAGGCCGCGCGCCAGCAGCCGCGAGGCGATCCAGCCGGAGAACACCGAGCCGACGGCCGCGAAGCCGTAGACCACGGCCAGGGGCTTGCCGATGTCGTGCATGCCGACGTGGAAGACCCTGTGGAAGAAGTCCGGGGCCCAGAACAGCAGCAGCCACCAGACCTGGTCGGACAGCGCCTTGGCGCCGGCCACGCCCCAGGTGCGGCGGTCCGACAGCAGCACCTTCAGGCCAATCTTGCCCGTAGGCTGCCCAGCGACCTCGACCGGCTTGTCGGGCGCGAGCTGCAGGCCGCGCGTCGAGACGAACCACAGGGCCACCCAGAGGAAACCGAGCGCGCCGACCACCACGAACGAGGCCCGCCAGCCGACCACAGCCGACAGCAGCGGCAGCAGCAGCGGCGTAACGATCGCCCCGATGTTGGAGGCGCCGTTGGAGATGCCGAACGCCACCGACCGCATCCGCGCCGAGAACAGCGCCCCGATGGTCTTCACATAGGACGGCGTGCCCATCGACTCCGTCGCGCCCAGGGCGACGCGGGCGGCCGAGAACTGCAGCATGGTGTTGGCGCCGCCATGGGCCATGGCCGCCAGGCTCCAGGTCGCTACCCCCACGGGCGCGGCCCACTTGACGCCCAGCTTGTCGACGATGCCGCCGGTGAACAGGAAGGCGATGGCCGCCGAGAACTGGAACAGCGAGGCGAGGCGCCCGTAGTCGGCGTCGCTCCAGCCCATGTCCTGCTCGATGATCGGCTTGAGCACGGCAATCACCTGCCGGTCCACGTAGTTGAGGATGCCAGCGAAGATGATCAGGCCCAGCAGCAGCCAGCGGCGGCGCTCGGCGGCGGTCTGGGCGGGCGTCTGACCCGCGGTCTGGGACACGGCTGCGGCGTCGATCATCGAACGGTCTCCAAAGCAAAGCCAAACCCGATGGCGACGCTAGGAATTACGCCTTAGACGAGGCCGCGCCGGGCGGGTTGGCAGAATTTCTGGACGCCCTGCCAGCACCGCCGCCGCGCCCAGCTTTACCGGCGGCAATATCCGACATGAGAACACCGCATTGGCCGCCGCCGCAAAGCCCGGTCTAGCGTCGCAGAAGGCCGCCCCCCTTCCGGGACTCGGGCCGCTCCCCTCCCCCGATCGCAAACCAGAGCCGACCACAGAAAGCTCGACGTCATGTTCCGTCCCCTTCTCCTCGCCACAGCGGGCCTGCTGGCCCTGGCGACCGCCGGCGCGACCCAGGCCGCCGATCTCGACGCCAAGGCCGTCCATGCCCGCGTCCTGGTGCTCGACAGCCATGCGGACGTGCCCCAGGACCTGGGCGTCGGCGCCCACGAGGCGGCCGTCGACGGCGACGGCCAGGTCGACCTGCCCAAGCTCGAACGCGGCGGGGTCGATGCGGCGGTGCTGGCGGTGTTCGTCTCGCAAGGCCCGCGCACGCCGGAAGGCTACGCCAAGGCCCGCAAGGACGTCGACGCCAAGCTGGCCGCCATCCGCGGGATCGCCGAGCGCCACCCCGATCGCGCCGTGCTGGCCCTGAAGGCCGCCGACGTCGAGGCCGCCGCCAAGACCGGCAAGCGGGCGATCATCGTCGGCTTCCTGAACGCCTATCCGTTCGGCGAAGACCTGGCGCCGATCGACGCCTATTACGCCGCGGGCGTGCGCCGCTTCGGCTTCGTCCACGCCGGCAACAACGCCTTCGCCGACTCCTCGCGCCCCAGTGGCGGGACCAAGGTCGAGTGGGGCGGGCTGTCGCCGCTGGGCAAGCAGGCGGTGACCAAGCTCAACGACCTGGGCGTGATCATCGACGTCTCGCAGCTGACGCCGGACGGGGTGAAGCAGGTGCTGGCGCTCAGCCGCGCGCCGGTCGTAGCCAGCCACTCGGGCGTGCAGGGCGTGGTCGACAGCCCGCGCAACCTGTCGGACGCCGAACTCGACGCTATCGCCGCCAAGGGCGGGGTCGTGCAGATCGTCGCCTTCGGCCCCTACCTCGTGAAGCCGGGTTCCGACTTCCCGCCCAAGGTCGCGGCCCTGCGCGCGCAATACGCCCTGCCGGTCGCCTATGTCCGCCCCGCCGACGGGACCGAGACCCTGACGCCCGAGAAGCGGCTGGACTACAGCCACGCCGTCAACGCGCTGCTGCCCAAGGCGACGGTGAAGGACCTGGCCGACTCCGTCGACTACGCCGTCAAGCGCGTCGGGATCGACCATGTGGGCCTGTCGTCCGACTTCAACCACGGCGGCGGCGTCGTCGGCTGGAGCAATGAAGGCGAAGCCGCCAACGTCACGGCCGAACTGGTGCGGCGCGGCTATTCCGAGGACGACATCGGCAAGCTGTGGGGCGGCAACTACCTGCGCGTCTTCCGCGCCGTCGAGAAGGCCGCCAAGCGCTAGACCTCGAACGCCGCCGGTTCAGTTGCCGCGATCCGCAACCAACTTTTCCGGCGGCGTCATTTCTCCGAACGCCGCGCGCTGGTCTTGGTGATCTTCAAGAGACACCAGGGAATCCAGCCTTGACCTACACCCCCGACAACGCCCGGCCGATGATCGTCGGTCAGCCCGTCCTCGTCGTCATCGACGTCCAGAAGGGCTCGTTCATGGACTGGGCGCCGTCGGAGCGCCTGCCCCTGCTGCCCGACCGGGTGGAGCGCATGCATCGCGTGCGCACCCTGGTCGACGCCGCCCGCGCCGCCGACATCCCCGTGGTGTTCTTCAAGGAAGTGCACCGCCCCAACATGATCGACTTCGGCCGCGAGCTGGACGGCCGCGAGGACGTGCACTGCATCGAGACATCGCCGGGCACCGAGTTCGCCATCGAGGAACTGGGCATCATCGAAGGCGACTACCTGCTGGCCAAGCGCCGCTACTCCTGCTTCTACGGCACCGAGCTGGAGATCCTGCTCAAGGGCCTGAAGGCGCAGACGCTGATCCTCTGCGGCGGCTTCACCGACGTCTGCGTGCACTACACCTTCGTCGACGGCCACCAGGGCGACTACTACTGCCGCGTGGTCGAGGACTGCGTGACGGCCTCGTCGACGCCGGCCCACGACGCGGCGCTGAACGCCATGGAATACATGCAGACCGGCGCGCGCCGGATGTCGGACGAGATCGTCGACGGCTTCGAGGCCTACGCCGCCAAGCGGGCGGAGAGCGCCGCATGAGCACGGCCGATCCCTACGGCGCCCGGGCCCATGCCCGCGCCCAGGGCGGCGCCGTGGTCGAGGCCATGCCCACCCTGCCCGCCTCGACCGCGGGCGACCTGCCCGAAGGCGTCTCGCCGGACGACATGGTCTGGGCCGAGACGATCGCGGCCGGCGGCTATGCCAGCAAGCAGATCGCCCGCGGGACCCGCCTGCGCCTGACCGATCTGGCCGGCGACGGCTGCGTCTCGATGCTGCTGTTCAACGCCGAACGGCCGGTCGAGCGGCTGAACGTGGCCGACACCCTGAAGATCCAGTGGAACGGCTATCTGGGCGCCGGCCGCTTCCTCCTGTCGGACATGGGCCGGGCGCTGATGAGCATCCTGGAGGATGACGCCGGCACCCACGACGCCTTCTGCGGTCCGTCCACGCCTTGGAGCATCGCCGCCAAGTACGGTCAGGCCGGCAACTACGGCCCGCATCCGTCGAGCCGCGAGCGCTTTTCCCTGGCGGTCGGCAAGTACGGTCTCTCCCGCAAGGACATCCATCCCTGCATCACCTGGTTCAAGGGCGCCAAGGTCGAGGCCGACGGCGCGATCACGCCGCAGGTCGGCCCGTTCGCGCCGGGCCGCAGCCTGCTGCTGCGGGCCGAGATGGACCTAATCGTGGTGCTGGCCAACACCCCGCACGTGATGGACCCCCGCCCCGACTACACGGTCACACCTGTGCGGGCCCAGGCCTGGCGCGGCCCGGTCACACCGGCCGATGACGCCATCCGCACCGGCACGCCGGAAGGCCTGCGCGCCTTCCTGAACGTCGAAGACTACTACGCCCGCTAGGAGGGTCCGATGCGCGAAGACCTCAACACGACGGTGCTGCACGACGAGGTGGTGCCCGCGCGCGCCCCGTGGATGCACGACCTGAAGGCCGGCGAGACGCTGGAGATCATCGACCTGGAGGGCAATCAGGCGGTCGACTTCCTGATGTACGCCACGGCCGACGACGCCGAACGCTACAGCGCCCAGGACACCATCGCCGCCCAGGGCAACCTCTTCCTGCGCGACGGGGCGGTGCTGCTGTCGAACGAGGGACGGCCGATGATGCGGATCGTGGCCACCAACGTCGCCTATCACGACACCATCGGCGGGGCCTGCTCTTGCGAGAGCAACACCCTGCGCTACGGCCACCACACCAAGGACCAGCACGCCTGCGTCGACAACTTCCTCGACGCCAACGGCCGGGCCGGTCGCAACAAGCGCGACATGGTCAGCAACATCAACTGGTTCATGAACGTGCCCGTCGAGGCTGACGGCGCCCTGGGCATCGTCGACGGCATCTCGGCGCCGGGCCTGTCGGTGACCCTGCTGGCGCAGATGGACGTCACGGTGGTGGTCTCCAACTGCCCGCAGATCAACAACCCCTGCAACGGCTTCAACCCGACGCCGGTACGCATGGTGGTGCGGGCGTGACCGCGCGGGCGCTCGCGGCCGCCGTCGCCGCCGGCGGGACGAGCGCGCTGGAGGCGGCCGACGCCGCCCTGGTCCGCATCGCCGCCTATGACGCCGTCCAGCCCCAGGTCTGGATCGAGCGGCTGGATCCAGAAGCCGTCCGCGCCTACGCCCGCACCGTCGATGCCCGGATCGCGGCCGGCGAGGTCCTGCCGCTGGCCGGCGCGACTTTCGCCATCAAGGACAACATCGACCTCGCCGGCCTGCCGACCACAGCCGGCTGTCCGGACTTCGCCTATGCGCCGGAAACCTCCGCCGAGGTGGTCCAAAGGCTGATCGCGGGGGGGGCCATCCCCGTCGGCAAGACCAATCTTGACCAGTTCGCCACCGGCCTGAACGGCACGCGCAGCCCGCACGGCGCGCCGCACTGCGTGTTCAACCGCGCCTTCGTCAGCGGCGGATCGAGCTCAGGATCAGCCGTCGCCGTGTCGGCTGGTCTCGTCGACTTCGCCCTGGGCACCGACACCGCCGGCTCGGGCCGGGTGCCTGCAGCGTTCAACAATCTCGTCGGCTTCAAGCCGACCAAGGGCCGCTGGAGCACCAGCGGCCTCGTGCCGGCCTGCCGGTCGCTGGACTGCATCAGCGTCTTCACCCGCGACCTCGACGACGCCGAACTGGTCGACGCGGTCGCCGCCGGCTTCGACGCGGCCGATCCGTTCTCGCGTCCGCTGGAGGATCGCCCGCGCGACGCCAAGCGTCTGGGCGCGCCCCTGCCCCATCAGCGCAACTTCCTCGGCGACGCGACCGCCGCCCATCTCTACGAGCAGGCGCTGGCGCGCTTCGCCGCCGACGGCGCGGAGATCGTGCCGATCGACATCGACTTCCTCAGCGAGACCGCCCAGCTGCTCTATGGCGGCCCGTGGGTGGCAGAGCGGACGGCAGCGCTGCAGACGGTGCTGGCAAGCACCTCGGCGACCATCGATCCCACAGTGCGGACCATCGTCGAGGCCGGTCTCGACATTACCGCCGTCGAGTTGTTCGAAGGCGAATACCGGCTGAAGGCCCTGGCCCGCCGGGCCGAAGCGATGTGGGACGAGATCGACCTGCTGGTCCTGCCCACGGCCCCGACCGCCTTCCGCATCACCGAGATGAAGGCCGAGCCGATCCGGCTGAACGCGGCGCTGGGCCTCTACACCAACTTCGTCAACCTGCTCGACATGAGCGCCCTGGCCGTGCCGGCGGGCTTCCGGGGCGGCGATGTCGGCTTCGGCGTCACCCTGATCGGACCCGCTCATGCCGACCGCGCGCTGATCGAAGCGGCTCGCCCCTACATCGCGCGGCTCGATGCGCCCGCTCCCGCCCTCGACCTTGGAGACAAGATGGAAACCGTCACCCTCGCCGTCGTCGGCGCCCACCTGCAAGGCATGCCGCTGCACTGGCAGCTGACCTCGCGCAACGCCCGCTTCCTGGGCGAGGCCAAGACCGCGCAGAGCTACCGCCTCTACGCCATCGCCAACTCGACCCCGCCCAAGCCGGCCCTGGTGCATGCCGAAGGCGGCGCGCCGATCGCCGTCGAGCTCTACGAACTGGACCTGGCCGCTTTCGGCAGCTTCACCGCCGAGGTGCCCGCCCCTCTGGCCATCGGCTCGGTGACCCTGGACGACGGCCGCACCGTGAAGGGGTTCGTGGCCGAGCCGCGCGCGCTGGACGGCGCGAGCGAGATCACCGCCCTCGGCGGCTGGCGGGCCTATGTCGCCAGTCTTTGAGCGGCCGTTTCACCCGTAAAATCCCCGTGAAAGCGGGGACCCAGGTGTTTATCCTCGAGCGCCATGCGCTTCAGAAAAGCCTAGGCCCCCGCTTTCGCGGGGGTTTTTCGGTTTGAGGGAACGCCTCAGCCTTCCGGCTCCTGCAACGGTCCCGGCGGAACCAGGCTCGGGCACAGGTTGGCCACCGGCTTGTCGTGCAGCACCTTCTCGACGAAGGCCGGCGAGTCCGCGCGCGAGCGCATCACCGCGCTGCCGTGGGTGGCGTGCGGGTAGTAGCGCCATTCGACGGTGTTCCCCGCCGCGCACATGGCCGAGACGAAGTTGTACTGGCTGACGGTCTGGGCGTCGGAATCGGCCAGGCCGGTGCCAACGAAGACCGGGGTCGGGATCTTCACGTCCGGAAAGTCGCTCAAGGCGTCGGCCCGCGCCTCGAGCGCGTCGATCGGCCGGCTGTAGAGCTTGGAAACCGGCAGGGCGATCTCGCGGGCGAAGGTGCGCAGGCCGCCCATGCAGGTGGTCTGAGCCTTCTCCAGCAACGGCTGGCCGGCCTGCGAAATGTAGTCCTCGGCGCGGATGCCCTGCGGGTCGATCGAGCGCACCGTGCCCAGGAAGTAGAGGATCTCGTAGGCCGCGTTCCCGCCGGCGTCGCGGTCGGTATAGAGGCTGGGGACCTCTTCCTGCGGCGCGCCGCGGGTGTTGTTGGTGTGGGCCACCACGCCCGTGGCCACCGTGCCCTTGATCTTCAGGTCCGGAGCGTAGGTCGGCGCCCAGTAGGCGGCGGCGAGAGCCGCGCCCGAGCCTTGCGACTGGCCCATGGTCACCACCTTGTTGGCCAGTTGGCCCGGATAGGCCTTCAGCACCGCCCGCACGCTGTCGAGCACGGCCAGGCCTTCCGAGCGCGACTGCAGATAGGGATGCGGGCCGGGCGTGCCGAGGCCCGCATAGTCGGTGGCGACGATGGCGTAGCCGGCCTCCAGCCAGGCCGACAGGTACTGCTGGTCGCGCTCGGAGCGCGGCATGAACGACGGAGCGCAGACGTCGGCGACGCCCGTGGTGCCATGGGCCCAGGCGATCACCGGCCAGCCGCCGGCCGGCGGCGCGCCCTTGGGGAAGAACACCGCTCCGGAGACCGTGACCATCTTCTTGGCGTCCAGCCAGTCGGTGGAGCTGTAGAGGATGCGCTCGGCCCTGCCCGCGCCGGCCAGCGCGTCCTCGGCCGGCAGGACCTCCCGCCTCAGCATCATGCCCGGCAAAGCGGGAGCGGCGCCGGTCCAGCGATAGAAGGGCGTGACGCCGCCGTCTCCGGCCCAGCGGTCGGCCGAGGGCGGAACGGGTTGCGCCATGACCGGTCCGGCGAGCATGGTCGCGGCCGCGAGAAGGCAGGAAAGACGGGTTCGAAGCATCGGCGGCGGATCCTGGCAGGCGCGAAAGCGCGGTTTCGACGCCCAGTCCGGTCGATCGCCTTAGTTGCCGAAAGCGGAAAGATCGCCTTTCAAGGCTCGCCGCCCGCTCGTCGCGTGACGGTCGCCGAACGACGAGTTTTCGCCAGCGACGCATCCCGCGCAAAATTCAGGCGCCGGCCATCAGCTTTTCAGCAAACCCCAGGGATTTCCGGTTTCTAGCCGCCGGCGATCTTAGCCCCCTCCCGCCCGGTGCTATTCCGAACAGGCGTCGAGCGTGGATCGCGAGCATCAGATTGCGTCGCTTCCCCGGTCGTCGGGAATGCCCGCATGGGCAATCATTGTTGTCGGACGAGCCAAGTATGGAACTGGGTCTGAAGCGTTTCACCGGCCGGGTCAGCGACAACGACCTGCGCCTGCTGCGCACCTTCGCCACGGTGGTCAAGCACGGCGGCTTCGTCGCCGCCGAGTCCGAGTTGCAGATCGGCCTGCCGTCGATCAGCCGCTACATAAAGGACCTGGAGATCCGCCTGGGCGCACGGCTGTGCGAACGCGGCCGGCGCGGCTTCACCCTCACCGCCGAGGGCGCGCGGGTGCACGAGGCCTGCGAGAAGCTGTTCGACGAGCTCGACCTGTTCGAGGCCCGGGTGCGCGACATCCACGCCAGCCCCGCGGGCGCCATCCGCATCGGCATGGTCGACGCCCTGGTCGGGGATCCCAACTTCCGCCTGCCCGAGGTGTTCGACGGCTACAAGGCGGCCTATCCGAACGTGCACTTCAACATCTCGACCACGACCTCGAACCTGATCGAGCAGGCGGTGATCGAGAACAATCTCGACGTCGGCGTGGTGTTCGAGCGCCGGCCGATGGAGCAGCTGCGCTACCACTTCCTCTACGAGGAGGTCAGCTGGCTCTACTGCACCGAGGATCACCCGGCCTGGCGCCTGCGCGCCCATGACGATCGCGTCGACCTGGAGGACATCGCCTCCTACGACTTCGTCGGCTACCCGTTCGAGCACGAGATGGAGCGGCTGGGGGTCAGCGGCCTGCTGAAACGCACGGCGACGGTCACCCACATGGAGTCGATCGCCATGATGATCGCCTCGGGCCGCTATCTGGGCTTCCTGACCGAACACCAGGTCGCGGGCATGGGCGGCGGCAAGCGCTTCCATAAGGTCGCGCCGGAGACCTTCTCCTACGCCAGCAAGATCTCGGTGATCACCCGCCAGGGCCATCCGCCGCCGCTGGTCGCGGCCTTCATCCAGCAGGTCGAGGCGGCCCGCGCCCGGGTGAACTGAAGACCGGGGGTGAACGAAAAAGGGGCGCTCCGCGAGGAGCGCCCCTTTCTTCTTGCCCATTCGAGAAACTCGCCACCCCGGCCGCAGCGAAGCGGAAAGCCGGGATGGCGCTCCTCTCGGAGACTAGAACTTCGCCTTCACGTTCAGGCCCACGGTGCGCGGACGCAGCGCCAGCCCCTGGGTGACGAACAGAACCGAGGGCTTCTGGATGATGGTGTCCTCGTTCAGCAGGTTCTTGGCGAACAGCGACAGCTGGATGTCCGCGACATCCACGCCGATGCTGGCGTCGACCAGGTCGTAGGACGGACGGCGATAGTCCTTGCTGGTGGTCGAGTAGGAGCCGTAGCTCTCGCCCGTATGCGACCAGTTCACGCTGGCGAAGCCGTCGATGCGGTCGGTGATCGCATGGTCATAGTCGAAGCCCACCGAGAAGGTGTTCTCCGGCGTGCCCAGCAGCTTGGAGCCGTCGACCGCGCCGGTGCCCTTGGCGGCCTCGGTGATCTTGGCGTCGGTGACCGCGCCCGACAGGTTGAGGGTCAGGTTGTCGGTCAGGGCCGCGCGCAGTTCGAACTCGCCGCCCTGGCTGCGGGCGTCGCCGGCGTTGCCGGTGATCACCGAGCCGCAGGTCGACAGGCGCACCGACTGCTGGACGTTCTTCCAGTCGATGTAGAAGGCCGAGGCGTTGAAGGTCACGCGGCCGTCGAACAGGCGGGTCTTGGCGCCGCCCTCGTAGCTCCAAAGGCTGTCGGGACGATAGCTCTTGGCGTCCGACAGGCCGAGGCTGCGCACGTCGGCCGCGCAGAACGAGGTCAGGGCGTTGTTCTGGCCACCCAGGCGGAAACCCTTGGCGGCGTTGGCGTACAGCGACACCGACTTGCTCGCCTCGTAGGTCACCGCGAACTTCGGCGTCAGCGGCGCCGAGCGGGTGGAAGCGTCGTCATGGGCCGGCGCGCCGTCGGCCAGCCAACCGCCCTCCTCCAGCGCATATTGGCTGGACGCCTTGACCTGGCGCAGGCCCACGGTGGCCTTGAGCTTGTCGGTGACCTTGAACGAGCCTTCGGCGAAGACCGCCATCTGGTTGTTGCGGCGCACCGAGTTGAAGTAGCCGATCAGGCCGCCCGGCGTGGCGTAGCCGAGCGCCGCCTGGGTCGTGGTTCCCAGTTCGGAGGCGACGGCGGCGTCCAGGCCCAGCACGTATTCGTGGTCGAGGCTGGTGATCTTCTGCTTGGCGAAATAGGCGCCGACCTGCCACTCGTAGCGCTTGCCGCTTTCGGCCAGCGACGGCGAGGCCAGGCGGAATTCCTGGCTGTAGGTCGCCACGGCGTCCTTGTTGCGCATGATCCCCGGCAGGGCCGCGATGGTCTCGTAGGTGTCGCCATAGCTGTCGTCGAGCACGCTGGCGACGTATTCGCTGTCATAGATCGAGCCATCGAACTGACGGTCGAAGCTGCGATAGGCATAGCCGCTGATCGAGGTGAAGGTCAGGTCGCCGAAGCGCTTCTCCACCGTCACGCTCGGCGCGAACAGGGTGTCCTGGCTGGGCTCGCGCACCGGGCGGTTCTCCTGGAACTTGCCCAGCGACAGCTTGGTGATGCCGGTGTCGTCGGCGTCGGTTTGCTGCCACTGCACCGTCGAGCTGACCTTCAGGTCGTCGGTCGGCTCCCACAGGAAGCTGGCGCGCAGGGCCGTGGTGCGCTCGGCGTCGACGTTCTTGTTGTCGACAACGCCGGCCGAATTGACGTGGTCAACGAAGCCGCTCTGGTACTCGCGCTGCACGGCAAGGCGGAAGGCGGCGTTCTCACCGACCGGAGCGTTGATCATGCCGCCGAACAGGTAGTTCACGCCGCCTTCGTCGGTGTGCGAGACCTCGCCCTCGGCGCTGCTCTCATAGCCGCCCAGCTTCGGCGTCTTGGTGATGAAGCGCAGGGTGCCGCCCAGCGAGCTGTCGCCGTAGAGCGTGCCCTGCGGCCCGCGCAGCACTTCGACGTGGTCGAGGTCGAACAGGCGCGGCAAGGTCACGCCGGTGAAGAACTGGTTGGGGATCGTCAGCGACACGTCGTTCAGATAGACGCCGACCGTCGCCGAGCCCTGGGACGAGCTGATCCCGCGCAGGCTGATGCGCGACAGGCCGCTGTTGCCGGTGTTGCTGAACGACAGGCCCGGCGTGCTGCGGGCAAGATCGGCGTAGTTGGCCACGTGCTGCTTGGCCAGTTGGTCGCCGGTCAGGACGCTGATGCTCAGCGGCACGTCGCGCACGTTTTCCGAACGCTTCTGGGCGGTGACGACCAGTTCGGGCACGACGTTGTCGTCGGCGGGGGCTGCGTCCGTCTGGGCCCAGGCGAGCGCCGGCGACACGGCGGCCAGCAGGCCGGCGACCATCAGCGTCGCCTTCAGGCCGCGCTTGCGTCGGCGAGCCGTCACGAAATCCGAATACATCACGATTATCCCCTTGAGCTTGAAAGCCTTCGGACGGGCCTGGCCTCTTGATCGAGGGTGCTGCGGGCGCGGGTTCCTGGCGCTTTCCTCCTCCCGGAAAGGCCGCCCGCGTCTCGCTCAAGCCGGTCTCCATGCGAGGATTTGGCAGGAGCCCGCCAGCGAGAATGTCGCGTTGCACAATGATGGTTGCGCGAATTTGGAAGTGAACGGCGACGCTTCCCAAGCGGGCCAGCGGTTCGTTACGCGGCCCGCCAAGCATGGTTGCCGAGAACGACATCTACCCGCGACACGCGCCGTGGTTCGTCGGAGCGGTCAGAGTCTCCCACGGAACCAACATGGCCGACGCCGCTATCGCCGACGCAACGCCCGCACCGGCCCCTTCGAAGGTGTCGAGCCGGGCCTGGATCGTCCTGGCCATGCTGACCCTGGTCTACACCTTCAGCTGGATCGACCGTTTCCTGCTGATCATCCTGGTCGATCCGATCAGCCGCGACCTGAAGGTCTCCAACACCGAGATCGGCCTGCTGACCGGCTTCGGCTCGTCCCTGCTCTATTCGCTGGCGGGTTTTCCGATCGCGCGCCTGGCCGACAAGGGCTCGCGCCGGGCGATCATCGCCGCCGCCATCGGGACCTGGAGCACACTGACCGTCATCAGCGGCTTCGTGGGCAATTTCATGGGCCTGGCCCTGGCGCGGTTCGGCATCGCGGTGTCATCGGCGGGATGCTCGCCGGCGGCCTATTCGCTGATTTCCGACTACTTCCCGCAGGCCCGGCGCGGGGCGGCCATCGCCGTCTACAGCCTGGGGATCTCGATCGGCATGTGGGCGGGCCTGACCTTCGGCGGCGTGCTGGAGGACCATTTCGGCTGGCGCAGCGCCTTTCTGATCGTCGGCTTCCCGGGGATGATCGTCGCCGCACTGTTCTTCCTGATCGTGCGCGAGCCGCCGCGCGGAACCTTCGACGCGGCCACCGAGGAGAACACCCGCCAGTACTCGCTGAAGGAAGCGGCCGGCCACATCGTCAGCCACCCCTGTTTCCTGCCGATCGCTCTGGGTTTTGCCTTGATCTCGGCCTCGGCCAGCGCCTTCGAGAACTGGGTGCCGACCTACATGATCCGCGTGCAGCACATGAGCTCGACCGAGGTCGGTTCGCTGAGCGGACTGCTGCAGGGCGTCACCGGCTTCGTCGGCACCCTGATCTTCGGCTTCGCCGCCGACCGTCTGGGCGGCCGCGACGCCCGCTGGTACCTGTGGCTGCCGATGATCGGCATCGGCGTCATGGGCCCGGCGATCCTGCTGTTCTTCCAGACCAGCGGCCCCACCGCCTATCTCTGCTACTTCATCGCCGAGCTGGCCGGCTCGGCCTTCTCGGCCCCGCTGTTCGCCGCCGGCCAGATGCTGCTGCCGCCGCGCCTGCGCGCCGTCGGCATGGCCAGCATGCTGTTCGTGCTCAACGTCATCGGCATGGGCGTGGGCCCGTTCCTGACCGGCTGGCTCAGCGACCTGTTCGTCGCCCGTGGCGCGGCCGACGGCCTGGCCTCGTCGATCTCACTGATGCAGCTCAGCGCGGTGGCCGGCGGCGCCTGCCTGGTGTTCGCCGCCGCCCGGCTGAAGCGCTCGATCCCGGCCTGACCTACGACCCAAAGGGGTTGCGCCGACGCCTCTCAGGGCGTCTAAACCGCTCCGTGACCCTACGTTATCGCCGCCCCTCGCCCCCTGTCGCGACCTCCGAACACGAGGCCCGTGCGTGACCAGGCTGAGGCGGCGAGGCCTGGCGTCTATCAATTCCGAGGTCCGCGACGGCATCCTTCCCGCCGCCGACGGCGTCACCCGGGCTCCCGACGCGCCGGCGATCGACGACCGCAAGCGGCCGCCCTACCGCCTGGTGGCGGTCATCATCGCCTGCGCGCTCTTCATGGAGCAGATGGACGCCACGGTGCTGGCCACCGCCCTGCCGACCATGGCCCGCGACTTCGGCGTGCCGGCGCCCAGCCTGAGTTCGGCCCTCACCGCCTATCTCCTGGCCCTGGCGATCTTCATTCCGGCCAGCGGACGCTTGGCCGACCGCTTCGGCTCCAAGACCGTGTTCCGCCTGGCCATCGCCGTCTTCGTCGGCGGCTCGGTGCTGTGCGGCCAGGCCACCAGCCTGCCGATGCTGATCCTCGCCCGCTTCCTGCAGGGGATCGGCGGCGCGATGATGATCCCGATCGGCCGGCTGGTGCTGCTGCGGTCGGTGGCCAAGCAGGACATGGTCTCGGCGATGTCGTGGCTGATCATCCCGGCCCTGATCGGCCCGATCCTGGGTCCGCCGATCGGCGGCTTCATCGTCACCTATCTGGACTGGCGCTGGATCTTCTACCTGAACATCCCGATCGGCGTGCTGGGCATCGTGCTGGTCACCCTGTTCATCGACGAGGCGCGCGGCGAGACGCCCGTGCGGGCCGATCCCGTCGGCTTCCTGCTGTCGGGCGCCTCGCTCGGCTGCCTGCTGTTCGGCTTCGAGATGACCAGCCGCAGCGGGGAGCTGCCCCAAGCCCTGGCCCTGATCGCCGTCGGCCTCGTCGCGGGCGGGCTCTATCTGCGTCACGCCCGCCGGCGCGCCGACCCGATCCTCGATCTGTCGCTGATGGCCGTGCCGTCGTTCCGGCTGTCGGTGATCGGCGGCTCGCTGACCCGCATCACCCAGGGCGCCCAGCCGTTCCTGCTGCCGCTGATGCTGCAGCTGGGCTTTGGTATGACCGCCGCCGCCAGCGGCACGATCACCATCGCCGGAGCCATCGGCTCGCTGGCGATGAAGAGCCTGGCGCCGCGCATCCTGCGCCGCTTCGGTTTCAGGAACAGCATGATCGTCGGCGGCCTGGCGGCCAGCGCCGGCTACGCGGTCTGCGGCCTCTTCCGTCCGGAATGGCCGATCTGGCTGATCTTCCTGACCCTGATGGTCAGCGGCTTCTGCATGTCGTTCCAGTTCACCGCCTACAACACCATCGCCTATGACGAGATCCCGCCCGAACGGATGAGCGCGGCCACCAGCTTCTACGCCACCTTCCAGCAGCTGATGCTGTCGCTGGGCGTCTGCGCCGGCGCTCTGGCCCTACACGTCGGCATGCTGGCGGGCGACCACGCCTCGCCGCGGCTGGCCGACTTCACCCTGGCCTTCCTGATCGTCACGGCGATCTCGGCCTCGGCGACGATCTGGAACCGCCGCTTCGCTCCGGACGCCGGCGCCGACCTCAGCGGACGCCCTCAGCGCGGCTGATTTTCCGCCCGCGGCCGAAACGTCTTTCGCACCCGAAAACGTCGTTCCCGACGCTCGTGTTGCGCGGCGCTTGGCCCTTGCCAGCCGTTCATGCCGCAAGATGCTTCAGCCCCGCAACAAGGCGCCCCACGCCGCATCCCAGAGCTCCGAATGCGCGCCATTCAGGCCGATCAATTCCGTCCGGATATATCGTATAATTTATTTTGATCTTGTCTGAGTTATATGCGTTCCTCCCTGTCACGAATTTGTCAGGGGAGAGGACAAATGCAGGTCCGAGGGAAGAATTGGTTGCTGGTCGCTACGAGCGCGGCGGCAATTATGGTTGGAAATCAAGCGCTCGCGCAGGACGTCAAGACGGACGCCGCAAGCGCTTCTGAAAAGTCAGACAAGAAGGCCGAAGATGACGCCAACGTCGTCGATACGGTGATCGTGAAAGGTATCCGAGGCAGCTTGAACGCGGCGGCGGAGCGCAAACGCAAGTCGGCTCAGATCGTCGAGTCGATCGAGTCGGAAGATGTCGGCAAGCTGCCGGACAACAACGTCCCCGAAGCGCTATCGCGGGTCACCGGCGTGCAGATCGAGCGCGTCCACGGCGAAGGCAGCAACATCACCATCCGTGGGATGTCGGGGATCGCGACCACGATCAACGGTAGCAGCAACACCGTGGGCGAAGGCCGCTCGGCCAACCTGGCCGACATCCCGGCCGAACTGCTGAAGTCGGTCCAGGTCTACAAGACCCGCACCGCCGACCAGGACGACGGCGGTATCGCCGGCTCCGTCAATGTCGAGCTGCGCCGCCCGCTCGACCTGCGCAACGGCTGGACCGTGGCCGGCAGCATCAAAAACGTGCACGGCAGCACCGGCGGCACCGACAGCCCCTATGCCAGCCTGCTGGTCGCCGACCGGTTCGACACCAACTGGGGCCAAATGGGCTTCCTGGCCAACCTGTCGTACTCGAAGAACAACTACCAAGAGCAGTTCATCGAGAGCGAGTCGCCCAGCACCTTCTGGGGTCCCGCCCTGACCAGCGTCACCGCCTTGGGCCACGCCAACGCCATCGCGCCCTATGCGGTGAACTACGGCATCGAGAACGGCTCGATCGAGCGCCCCTCGATCAATCTGGCCGGCCAATGGCGCGTGAACGACAACTTCGACGTCGTACTGGAAGGCTCGTACTTCGGCAGCGACGAGACTCGCTCGCGCGACCGCCTGCACGTCACCGTCCGCAACGACAACCACACGGTCTCGAACCTGGTCCTTGGCAACGACGGCCGCACCGTCCAGTCGCTGACCCTGACCAACGCCAGCGGCGTCGACGCCAACGTCCAGTCCTATCGCGAGGAAGTCGACTCCAACAACTACACGACCAACCTCGAGGCTCACTGGAACAAGGGCCGCCTCAGCGCCACCGGCCAGCTGCAGTATAACTGGAGCGACACCAACTATTACGGCGTCCTGACGCTCTACCGCCTGCTCGACAGCGCCGGCGCGCCGATCAAGACGGTCAATGTCGATCTCAATTCCAGCAAGGTGCCGGGCCGCGGTCCGGTCATCACCTTCCCGGACACCAACCTGGGCGACGTCAGCCGCTACCAGCTGTTCCGCGTGCACGACGAGCAGACCTACGCCGACAGCAAGCAGAAGGTCGCAAAGCTGGACGTCTCCTACCGCGTCAGCGACGACAAGCTGGTCCGCCGGGTGGAAGGCGGCCTGCGCTACGAGGATCGCGACACCAATCGCGACTACGGCTATCGCGACGCGGACGTGTCAACGGCCCTGACCTCGTTCGTCACCGGCGGCGACTACGCCACCACCACGGTGAAGATCGGCGAGGCCTCCAACACCTGGTATCACCTGTCGGGCAAGGCGCTTATGGCCAACATGGCCGCGGTGCGCCAAGCCGTGGGCTGGACCACGGTCAAGCCGTCCAACAACCGCGGCCAGAGCTACGTATCCAACGAGAAACTGCTGTCAGGCTTCGGCAACCTCTATTACGGCTTCGACCTGGGCGTTCCGGTCGATGGCGTCGCCGGCGTGCGGGTGACCCAGACCAAGGGCGACATCGCCAGCGCGATCTACAACGTGCAGACCAGCGGCCCCGACATCATCACCGAGACCAAGGGCGGCGGCCGCTACGTGGACGTCATGCCCAGCGTCAACGCCGTGATCCACTTCACGCCCAAGATCCAGCTTCGCCTGGCCTATACCATCGACGTCCAGCGCCCCAACTTCCTGGACACCTCCTCCTGGAAGACCATCATCCCAGCCGCCACCGTGGTCTACTCGGGCAACCCCGACCTGCAGGCCAATCGGTCGACCAACTACGATGCTTCACTGGAATACTATTTCGGTCGCGGCGGCGTGCTGTCGGCCGGAGCATTCCTCAAGAAGCCGGACGGCTACATCTACTATAGCGGCGTAAACGAGCCGGTCCCCGAACTCGGCGGCGCCGAAGCGATGGTCTACAAGCTGCGCAACGCCGGCCCAGGCGAGTTCCTGGGTTATGAATTCAGCGCCAGCGGCTTCTTCGATTTCCTTCCCGGCAAGCTGCGCAACTTCGGCGCCAGCGCCAACTTCACCTACATGGACAAGTTCGAGATCCGCTATCCGTTCGATGATCCGGCGCAGCGGGCTATCCCCGGCGTCTACGACGCCGACAGCACCTCGAAGTACACCTACAATCTGGCGCTCTACTACGACACGCCGCAGTTCAGCGCCCGCCTCGCCTATAACTACCGGGCCCGCTACAAGGTCACAGTGTGGCAGGAGTATCCGGAATACTCGCCGTACAACGACGCCACCTCGCGCCTCGACGCCGCCGTCAACTGGACGCCGGTCAAGCAACTGACCCTCAGCCTCGAGGGCTCGAACCTGCTGAAGGAAAACAACAACGTCTATTGGGGACAGGACCGCATGCTGCCCCTGGGCGTGCGCGTGCAGGCCCGCACCCTGCAGGTCAGCGCCCGCTTCCGCTACTGACCAACACCAAATGGCGCCCGGCTCCCAGCCGGGCGCCGCCCGCAGGCGGCTCCAGCCGACTTCACTCTGGCCGCCCCGATCGGCACGGCCGCCTCGACCTTGGCGACCATCTGGCCCGCCAGCTCACCCCGAAAGCTACATCAGAGCAATAGCTCGGCCCGAATTCAGCGGGACACGGGCCCTGACACTGCGACCTCTGCCTCCATCGAACCCGCCCAGCGGATACGATGCTGCTGGCCCACGCCCCGCCCGAAGCCGCCGAAACTGCGCCGCGACGACGAAGCCGATCACGGCCAGAGGCAGGTTGAGTAAATAACGCACCGCCACCGCTAGATGAGGGAAAAGCGCGGGACCGGGCTGGACGCGCTTCTCGCTGCCTCGCAACATAATCTGGGGCTGGGGGAGAAGTGGGATGACGACAGGTAGGATCTACGTACTCGACTGCTTGCGCTTCGTTGCCGTTACGCTCGCCATTGTCTCGCACATCGTGATCGGCCTGAACCTCTGGGACTCGACAGCGTCGCTTACCGGCATACTCGCTAAAGTCACGACGAGAAGCGCCACACCAAGCCTGCTCATCTTGTTCGGCTTGATGATCGAGATAGTCCAGGCTCGCCGCTACGAAACGGACCCCGGCGGCGCACCGAGGCGGGCAATTTCACGAAGTCTGGATTGCGCCTTTGTGCTCATCCTGGTCGCCGCGATCGATTTCGTACTCAATCGCGACGTTACATCGATCTTCAAATATCTGGTTCTTCAAGATGACCATTTTGAATTCGCGATATTTAGATTGTACGTTGTTATTTTATTGCTCGTTCCGGCAATGCTCTGGCTCAACAACCGCATCGGCGCCTGGACATATGTCGCCACTATCGCGGTCGTCGTGATCTATGATGCCGCCACGCGCCCCATCACCACATCACCTCCATATCACGCGATCGGAGCGCTGTTCGGGCTGAACTCGTATTGGGGACCGGGCGCGGTGCACTCCCTGGTCTTCGTTGTATTCGGCATGTCCCTAGGGGCGATATACCGCCGCCGCTCAACGGGAGCGACAATTTTCGCGGCATTTCTGATGCTTGCATCCGTCGCGATCGTTGGAATCTACATCATTCGCAACGGCATCATGGACTTCATGCTCGGTGTAAACGAACTCGAGAGGTTCCGCGGCAGCAACGATGCGGAGTATTTCGCTTACGGAATACTGTCATTCGGTTTCATATTCGCCATATCGTGGCTTTTCAGCCTCATCAAGAACCCCGCCATAATGCGTCTTGCGTTTACAACAGGATCGCACACGCTGACCTACTTCTTCATGGGCAACGTGATAATAAACTTGGCGGTTAAGATCACGCCAGACGGGCCGATTGCAGCCGGAATTGCGGCTGTCGGAATTTTATCGGCCTCCATCCTGTCTGTTCAATGTTGGGTTTGGCTCACCGCCAAGCCTTGGGTGCGCCGCCTGATCGACGGCGCCCGCGACACCGTGCTCAATCACATCGGACTTTCGATCAAACCGCCGAATATGCCTAAAATCAGTGCGACGCCCTCCGCATGATGCTCGGCGGCGAAGATGGCTTTGGGGAGGGGCGGCGAACGCCCCTCCCCTTTTTCCCGCCCCGCCGACAGTTACGAAAAGAGGCGGAGACCGATCGGCCACGCCTCTTCCTTTCGGTCCGCAGGAAAGCCTCAGCCGCCCTTCACTTTCAGCATCACGACGCCGCGCGCCGGCACATCGAAGGTCCGCTCGCTCGCGGGCAGATCAGCGCCCCGCCAGAGGTCGCGCACCGTCGCGAGACCTGAAACGCCCGCGTCGGCCGCCTTCAGCTCCATCCGGACCGGCTTGTCGCCGCGATTGAACAGCGCCACGGCCACCTGGCCGTCGGCCAGCGGCTTGCTCCAGACCTCGGTCGCGCCATCCTTGCGCACGGCCTTGCCCTGCACGCCGCGGGCGTCCTGGTCGATGGCGATCACCTCGCGGTTCTCGAGGATCTTCAGCACCTCGGCGCCGGTCTCGCGCAGGTCGTGGCCCATCATCAGCGGCGCCGCCGACATGGCCCACAGGCTCATGTGGGTCAGATACTCGTCCTTGGTCATGCCGCCGTTGCCGACCTCCAGCATGTCCGGATCGTTCCAGCCGCCGGGGCCGGCGAACTCGGGCTTGCCGTTCTTGTCGAAGCCGATCTTGGCCATGGTCGGATAGTCGTCGGTGATGTCGCCGGTGGTGCGCCACAGGTGACCGCCGACCTGGCGGCCCCAGGCGCCGACGTCGAAGCGGCCGTACTGGCACAGCGAATAGATCATCGGCCGGCCGGTGGCCCGCAGCGCCGCGCCCATCTCGTAGTAGGTGCGCTTGACGGTGTCGGCGTCGGCATAGAACCACTCGCCCGAGCACAGGTCGTACTTCAGGTAGTCGACGCCCCATTCGGCGAAGGTCTTGGCGTCCTGAGCCACGTGGCCGTAGCTGCCCGCGTAGCCGGCGCAGGTCTTGGGACCGGGGGAGCTGTAGATGCCAAGCTTCAGCCCCTTCGAATGGACATAGTCGGCCAGGGCCTTCATGTCCGGGAACTTGTCGTTGGGCCGCAGCACGCCGTCGGCGCCGCGCTCGCCCTGCCAGCCGTCGTCGATGTTGACATAGACATAGCCGGCGTCGCGCAGGCCGAAGGCGACCATGGCGTCGGCCATGGCCCGCACGGTCTTGTCGTCGATCGCCGCGCCGAACTTGTTCCAGCTGCTCCAGCCCATCGGCGGCTTGGCGGCCAGGCCGTCGGCGGCCAGTTCGCCCATCGGCGGCAAGCTGGTTGTGGTGAAGGCGCGGGCCTTGGCGTCGGCGGCCGTGCCCCGACGACCGTCCTGCTCGACATGGGCGTACCAGATGTCGCCGGCCAGGGAGACCCCGGCGCCCTTCAGGGTCGCGGTCCACTGGCGGGTGGGCTTGTCCTTGTCGTTGAGATTGCGCAGCTCGAAGGTCGCCACCCCGTCCTTCACGACGAGGTTCTGCATGTCCATCGAGCCGTACCAGGCCGTCGTGACGGTCCCGGTCGGCTTGCCGGCCTTCTGCTCGATCTTCATCAGGGTGACGCCCGGATAGGACGGGGCGCCGTCGAAGGTCCAGACACCGGCCAGCCCCGGCTGGGCGGCGGGCGCGGCCATGGCGGCGTGCGAGGCGACGAGCCCCAGGGCGAGCGGGGTTAGCAGGCGACGCATGCGATCTCCTTAGTCTGAATAGGGTTCTGGATCAGGCTGCGACAGGCGCAGCAAAGCTCAGGCCCGGCGCGACGCCAGGGCCTCGATAAATCGGTCAAGACGATCCGCGCGCCCGGCCCGGCGCGCGGATCGTCCATAGTCGGCTCAGCGCGCGGCCTCGCAGGGCGGCGCATGGCCCGAGCCGGACTTGAGAGGCGCTGTGCTGGGGGCCAGCACCTCCCACTCCTGGACGGCGACGGCGGCGTAGGTTCCGCCGGCCGAAGACGCGTCGAACACCGCCCGCAGGCAGCGGGTCGTCACGGGCGCGAAGCTGGCGTCCTGGAAGGCGCCGACGTCCGTGCCGAAGCCCTTGGGAGCAGCGACCGGTTTCCAGCCGCCGTCCCAGTACTCCATGCGCCAGGCCTTGGGCGGGGCGACGCCGATACCCGAACCGGCCGGCTGGTCGCCCCAGAACCAGATGCGGGCGCCATCGACGGTCACCGGCGCGTCGAAGCGGTACTCGACCCACTGACGCGGCGGATTGTTGGGCGACCAGGTGCCCCAGGTGTCCGGCGGCAAGGGCGAGGCCTTGGTGATCCCGTCGTTCAGCGCCTTGATCCAGTATTGGACCGGGATCGGCTCGTTGGAGGCCGCCGCGGTCGCCTGGCCGGCGATGTTGCGGGTCGGGGCCGACTGGGCTTGCGGGCGGCGGGTCGGGATCAGCTTGCGGATGGCCGGCGGGCTGACGCTGTCGTCCCACTCGATCGGATCCAGGGCGACGCTACGCCGGAAGTGGCCGCCGCCCGCCGCGTCGGCGGTATGATAGGCCATGTACCAGCGGCCCTTGAACTCCACCGCGCCCGAGTGCGAGGTCGTCGACGACACCGGGCCCAGCATCACGCCGCGATAGCTCCAAGGCCCCAGCGGCGAGGTCGCCGTGCCATAGGCGATGCAGGCGTGATAGACGGCCGGCGTGCAATCCGACTTCGGCCCCGCGCGATTGCCGGCGTAGAGCATGTAGTAGACGCCCTTGCGCTTCATCAGCCACGGGGCCTCGAAGAAGCCGGTAAGCCCTTCGACCTTCACCTCGGGTCCCTTGGGCGTAACCATGTCGGCGGCCAGCTCCATGCCGCGCAGCTGCCCGAAGGTGCCCCAGTAGATGTAGACCCGGCCGTCGTCGTCGATCAGCACGGTGGGATCGATGTTCTGGATGTCGTTGGCGACCGGCGTGGTCTGCGAGATGATCGGGCCCGACGGATGGGCGTCGACCCACGGGCCGGTCATGCTGTCGGAGACGGCCACGCCGATGGCGAAGCGGTCCCTGGCGTTTCCGCCGGCCTGCAGCACGGGCGCGTAGAGATAGAACTTCCCGTCCCTGCCTTTCACGATCTGGCCGGCATAGGCGCGGCCTTCCTCGGCCCACTTGAACACGGCCTGCGGCTTGGCGATGGCCGGATAGTGCAGCCAGTCGCCGGACGCCGGGTCCTTGGTGGCCAGCAGCTGCCACTCGTTCATGATGAAGTCGTTGACGTCCGGCGCCGCCTCGTCGCGGCCGGCCAGGATCCACAGCGTGTCGCCGTCGACCACCGGGGCCGGATCGGTCGAGTAGTAGCGGCCGTCGGCCAGGATCGGATTGCCCGGGGCGTGCACCTTCTCCGGGCCGGCCGCACAGGCGGCGACCGGCGACAGCAGCAGGGCCGCGCCCGCGACCAGGGCGCGCTTCAACTCATTCCTCATCGGGATAGGGCCCCTTGCCGCCATCGGCGATCAGCTGGTCGATGCGGGCCTGGATCACCGGGATCGGCGCCGAGCCGATCTCGAGCACGGCGTCGTGGAAGGCGCGGATATTGAACTTCGGCCCCAGGGCCTTCTCGGCGCGGGCGCGGCCTTCGACGAAGGCCAGCATGCCCATGTAGTAGGATAGCGCCTGGCCCGGCCAGGCGATGTAGCGATCGACCTCGGTGCCGATCTCGTGGTCGCCCATGGCGGTGTTGTCGTGCAGGTACTTCTGGGCCTGTTCGCGGGTCCAGCCCTTGGCGTGGAGCCCGGTGTCGACCACCAGGCGCGCGGCGCGCCACATCTGGTAGCTCAGCATGCCGAAGCGGTCATAGGGCGTCTCGTACATGCCCATGTCCTCGCCCAGCGCCTCGCAATAGAGCGCCCAGCCCTCGCCATAGACCGACAGGTAGGTGTCGCGGCGGAAGGCCGGCAGGTTCTTGTTCTCGGCCGCCAGCGGCATCTGGAAGGCGTGGCCCGGGGCGCTCTCGTGCAGGGTCAGGGCGACCTGCGAATAGAGCGGGCGCGACGGCAGGTCGTAGGTGTTGACCAGGTAGATGCCCGGCCCGCCGCGACCGCCGGTGTAGAACGGCGCGATCTCGTCGGGCACCGGCTTGATGGCGAAGCGGCTGCGCGGCAGACGGCCGAACCACTGGCTGGCCTTGCCGTCGAAGGTCTTGGCGATCCAGGCCGCCCGGTTGAGGAGCTCCTGCGGGGTCTTGGCGTAGAACTTCGGATCGGTGCGCAGATAGGTCAGGAAGGCCGGCAGGTCGCCCTGGAAGCCGACCTCCTTGATCACGTCCTGCATCCGGCCACGGATCTTGGCCACTTCCGCCAGGCCGATGGCGTGGATCTCGTCGGGCGTGTGGTCCGTGGTGGTGAACTCGACGATCTTGGACTGGTAGTAGGCCTTGCCGTCCGGCAGGTCGTAGGCCGCCAGCGAGGTCCGCGCGCCGGGGATGTACTCGTTGCGCAGGAAGGCCAGCAGGCTGGCGTGGGCCGGCGTCACGTCCTTGGTGATCGCCTCGGCCGCTTGGCTGCGCAGTTCGGCCTGGACCGCGGCGGGGATCACCGACGGCATGGTCTTGAACGGCGCGTAGAACGGCGAGTCCTGCGGGGTCTTGGCCTCGGCGGCCAGCACCACGCCGGCGTCGCGGCCTTGCAGGGTGATCTTGGCCGCCGTGAAGCCGCGCTTCACGCCGCTGCGCATGTTGATGATCTGCTGGCCGTAGTAGCGCGGGATCTCGCGCAGCATGGCCACGTAGTTGCGGTAGTCCTCCTCGGTGCGGAACGACCCGCGCGACCACTCGGCCACGTCGCCCCAGAAGCTGGTGTCGGCGCTGAGCGGCTTCTCGTACTCGCGATACTTCTGCTCGGCCAGCAGGGCGTCGATCTGGCCCTTGTAGACGGCGAAGTTGATCTTGTTCTCGACCGATAGCTGGGCGACCGGCAGGGCGGCGAGCTGGCTCGACACCTCGGTCCAGCGCTTCAGGCGCGCGGCCTGCACGGCCGGACCGACATCGGGCAGCCGCTTGGGGGCGTTGGGATTATCCTCGTCCGGCGCGGCCTGGCTGACCCGCCAGTCGTACTCGGCGGTGTAGATCGCCTCGAACTGCTTGTCGGCCGAACCGGCGGCGGGGACCGCCCAGGCCGGCGCGGCGGCGAGGCCCAGGACGGCCGCGCCGGAGAACATCAAACCGCGACGGTTCATGCCGTGGCTCCAGCCTTGGCGCTGAACACCCGCACGCCGAACACCGGGCCGGCGCTCGACCGTTCCTTCGGCACGAAGCGCACCTTGACGCTGGTCTTGCCCTTGGTCAGGGCCTCGGCCAGCGGGTACTCGACGTCGAAGAACTTGCCCGGACGGTCGTTGTCGAGGACCTGGGTCGCCACCTTGGTCCCGTCGATCAGGATGTCGAAGGTCCGCGCGCGCTCCCCGCCCCAATAGGTCGCCTGTAGGATCAGCGCCCCGGCCCGCACCTTCATATCGAACTCGAAGAAGCCGCCGGAGCGGGCGTCACGGCCGTTACGGCCGCGATAGCTGACCGGATAGGAGATGTCGGAGGTCAGGTTGTGGTCGCGCTCGGGCTGCATCTCGCCCAGGTGCATGACATCGACCGAGCGGGCGGCGATGTCGCGGGCCTTGGCCTGGTCGGCCAGGAACGCGGCTTCTTCCGTCTTCCACGAGGCCTCGGTGAAACGCTTGAAGTAGACGGCGCTGCGTCGCTCGTACTGGCTGTAGAACGGCGCGAAGCTCAGGGCGCCCGGCCGCGAAACGCCGTCGACGGCGTAGAGCGCCTTCTTCGGCTCGACCGGCTTAAAGCCGGCCAGCAGGTCGGCCCCGACCATGGCCGGATCGGCGCTGTTCCATTCGGCTTCGCCGGGACCAAGGTCGGCGGCCAGCACCATGGGGCCGCGCAGGAAGGCGATGGTGTTGGGATCGCCAGGCGCCGCTTCCAGCCGCAGGTCGAGCGGCAGGGCGATCGAGACCACGTCGCCGGCCTTCCACTTGCGCTCGACCAGGGCGTAGCCGCCCGACAGCACTGGCGTCACCGCCTCGTCGTTGACGCTGACCACGGCCTTGCCATTGGCCCAGCCCGGCACGCGCAGGGCGATGGTGAAGCGGCCGGGCTTGGCCAGCTTGCTCAGGGTCAGGCGGCTTTCCGGTTCGAACGGATAGAGGGTTTCGAGCTTGAGGGCCGCGCCGCGCGCTTTCCACTGGGCGTCGGCCGGGATGTAGAGGTTGACCAGCAGGGTCCCCTCGCCTTCCCAGAAGATCGACTCGCCGTGCTTGGCGTGGCTCTCCATGCCGCTGCCGACGCAGCACCAGAAGGCGTCGTCATCGGTGGTCGAGAAGCCCCGCGTCGACCCGGTCATCAGCGGCGTCATGTAGGTGAAGCCGCCGGTCTTGGGGTTCTGCGCCGCCATCACGTGGTTGAGGTGCGCCCGCTCGTAGTAGTCGAACAGCGAGCCGTCCGGCTTCCAGCTGTAGAGCTGCCGGGTCAGCTTGAGCATGTTGTAGGTGTTGCAGTGCTCGCAGGTCTGCTCGGTGATGTGGTCGGCGATGCTGTCGGGCGACGAGAAGTACTCGCGGTCGGCGTTGCCGCCGATGACGTAGCTGTGGTGCTGGGTCACGGTCTGCCAGAAGAACCGCGCGGCGGTGGCGTCCTTCTCCTTGCCGGTCAGCTCATAGAGGCGGCCCAGGCCGATCAGCTTGGGCACCTGGGTGTTGGCGTGGAAGTTGGCCAGCTTGTCCTCTTGCGCGGCCAGCGGATCCAGGACCTTGCGGTCGTAGATGCGCTCGGCCACGACCAGCCAGCGCGCGTCCTTGGTGCGGGCGTAGAGCTCGGCGTAGCTCTCGTTCAGGCCGCCGTATTCGCAGCCCAGCAGGGCCTGCATCTGGGCGTCGTCGAGGGCGGCGAACACCTTCTCGAAATAGGCGCCCAGCCCGGTCACGACCTCCAGGGCCTGGGCGTTGCCCCAGGCGGCGTGGATGTCGAGCAGGCCGGCGAACAGCTTGTGCACCGTATAGAGCGGCGACCAGGAGCCGTTGAGGTCGAAGCCGCCCGAGCGGATGTCGCCCTTCATGACCTCGCCGAAGATCTCCTCGCCGTCGACGACGGTGCCGTCCTTGCGCTTGCGCTGCAGGGCGCCGACGTAGCCGGTGCCGCGCTTGGCCTGGGCGCGGGCCAGTTCGGAGACGATGTAGTCGGCGCGGCGGCGGCATTCGGCGTCGCCGGTCTGCTGCCAGGTCAGCACCAGGGCGCTCATGTAGTGGCCCAGGGTGTGGCCGGCGATGGTGTCGGATTCCCAGCCGCCGTAGATTTCCCCCTTGGCGGGCAGGCCGGCGAAGATCATGAAGTTATGCAGCAGCCGGTCGGGGCTGAGGCGCAGCAGGTAGGCGTGGTTGACCTCGACCGCGGTCGCGAAGTCGGACGGCAGCAGCCGCACGTCGGAAAGCGGCAGCGGCGCGGCCTTGGTCGGAACGGAAGGCCCCTTGCCGGCGGCGAAGGCGCGGATCGGCTGGGCGGCCGCCATGACGGCGGCGGTGGCGAGCAGCAAATCGCGGCGGCTGGCGGACATCGAAGCACCCCAAACTTAATACGGTATACGAAATAAGTCAGACATATTTTCGAAGGTCAATCACCTGATTTGCAGGGACATGGGAAGCGGCGCCGAAACGCGCCCGGCCTTCATGGCGAAGCCCATCGACCGAGCAGGCCGCGACCTCTATTCGTGCAGGCGAGTCAGGGGCTTGGCCGGCTCGTCTCAGCCAAGTCGAATGGACGCCAAGGCTCCGACTTATACAGACGCTTGCGGGGAGCGAGCACGGGACGTCAGCCGCCGCGTCGCCGCCCATCTTCAAGCATGCAGTCGGCAAAAAGTCTGATCATATATCGTATAATCTTCTTGACGACGCATCACGCCCCGTCGTTTCTGCAACGAAGTGAAACGGGGGTGAGCCTTGCGGACGAAGACGCGCATGTCGCGACGAGCGACCTTGTGGATGACGGCGGGCGCCGTCCTGGCCCTGTCCACGCCGGTGATTTCCGTCGCCGCGACAACGACCAAGTCCGCCTCGACCGCGACCGCCCCCTCCTCCCAGCCGCCGATCGCCGAGCGCTATCGCAAGGCTGACGCCTTCCTGCGCCAGAACCTGGCCAAGCTGATCGTCGACGCCGACCTGCAGCCGGCCTTCACCGACGACGGCAAGGGCCTACTCTATCTGAAGGGCAAGGCTGGCGAGCGGTCGGTCCGCTTCGTCGATCTGGCCACCAAGCAGGACCGCGTCCTGACCGACGACCGCGCCCTGGCCGGCAAGCTGTCGGCGGCGCTGGGCAAGCCCGTCCCGGCCGACGGCCTGTGGCTCGCCCACTTGGCCTACGACACCGCCGGCGGCGCGCTCTCCTTCGACGCCCAGGGCAAGCGCTGGACTCTCTCGGCCAAGGGCGAGCTTTCCGAGGCGCACGAAGCGGAATGGAACCCGGGCCTGTCACCCGACGGCCGCTTCGAGATCGTCGCCCGTGACTTCAACCTCTTCGCCCGCGAACTGAAGACCGGCCGCGAGATCGCCCTGACTCAGGACGGAACCCGCGAACAGCCCTACGGCCGCGGCATCCCGCAACTGGCCGACATCCTGAAGGCCGGCCGCGAGGAGCCGGACATGCCGGTGTCGGTGCGCTGGTCGCCGGACGGCTCCAAGATCCTGACCTGGCGGCTCGACACCCGCGGCGTCGAACGCCTGTCGATCACCCAGCAGAACCCCGGCGGCCTCTATCCGCGCAGCTTCGCTTACGTCTACCCGCTGGCCGGGGCAAAAGTGCTGCCGCAGGCCACGCGCCTGGTGATCGATGTCGACCAGGCCTTCAAGGACGGCAAGGCCAAGCAGGTCGCGCTGCAGATCCCCAGCGAGTCCCTGCTCTACCCGGCAGATCCGGACCTGGGCTGGATCGGCGATCGCGTCCGCGTGCAGTGGACCGAACGCGGCTATGGCCAACTCGTCGTCTATTCGGCCGATCCCAAGACCGGGGCCGCGACCGTGGTGGCGCGCGAGGCCGTCAAGCCGATCGTCACCGTAACCTCCACCCAGATCCAGCCCCAGCCGGACCTCGGCGGCGAACTGGTGATCTCCGAGCGTTCGGGCTGGGCCCAGCTCTACCTGGTCAAGCCCGACGCCCCCGACGGCGGCGCGGCCCTGACGACCGGTAATTGGGAAGTCCTGTCGATCGAGCATATCGACCCGGCCGCCAAGAGCCTGGTGCTGACCGGGGTTGGGCGCGAAACCGACCGTAACCCTTACGACCGCGCCCTCTATCGCACGGGCCTCGACGGCGCCGCGCCGCGCCTGCTGACGCCCGAGCCCCTGGACCACGACACCCGCGTCTCGCCGGACGGCCGCTGGTTCGTCGACGCCATGTCGAGCCCGACCCAGCCGACCCGCACCGTGCTGCGCGACGCCGCCGACGGAAAGATCGTGCTGGAGCTCGGCCGCGCCGACGCCAGCGCCCTGGCCGCCGCCGGCTACACCCCGCCCGAGCCGTTCCAGGGCGTGGCCGCCGACGGCAAGACGCCGCTCTACGGCATGATCTTCCGCCCGGCCGGCTACGATCCCAAGCACCGCTATCCGGTGATCGACAACGTCTATACCGGCCCGACCACCACCCAGGTCCCGGTCGAATGGAGCGAAAGCGTCCTGGCCGGCGGCAACAGTGTCGCCCAGATCGGCGCGATCGTGGTGATGATCGACGGTCGCGGCACCTCGCGCCGCGGCCAGGCCTTCCGCCTGCCCGCCTACCAGAACCTCGGCGAGGTCGGCCTCGACGACCACATCGCCATGATCAAGCAGATGGCGACCAAGCATCCGGAGATGGACTCGACCCGGGTCGGCGTCTACGGCGGCTCGGCCGGCGGCTACGACGCGGCCCGCTTCGTCCTGCGCCGTCCGGAGTTCTTCAAGGTCGCCGTCGCCTCGTCGGGCAATCACGACCTGCGCCTGGACAAGGCCTGGTGGCCCGAGGTCTCGATGGGCCTGGCCGACGAGGCCACCTGGGAGCGCAACTCCAACATGTCGGTCGCCGGCAACCTGCAGGGCAAGCTGCTGCTGGTGCACGGCGACATCGACGACAACGTGCCGGTCACCGAGAGCCTTCGCCTGGCCCAGGCCCTGATCAAGGCCGGCCGCGACGTCGACCTGGTGATCCTGCCCAACACCACCCACGCCGTCGGCCAGCCCTTCTTCCACAAGAAGCTGCGCGACTACTTCACCCGTAATCTGCTCGACGAAGCCCCGCCGCCGCTAACCACCGCGGCGACCCAGGCTCCGGTCACGCGATGAGGCGCCCGATGAACAAAGCACGCTCCCTTTCCCTGGCCCTGCTGCTGCTCGCCGGCGCCTCCGCCGCCCTGCCCGTCCCGATGACGGCCTTCGCGCAAGAACCGCCCAAGGAAGAAAAGAAGGTCTTCCCGCCGATCGCCAAGACGGCCTACCGCACCAAGCAGTTCCAGCTCGACCTGCGGACCGACACCCAGACCCTGGCGCGACTGTCGCCGCTGGGCGAAGCGGCCTTCGACTTCACGCCCGGCGCCCGCGAGGCCGAACGCGCCGAGGACGGCTATGTCCATATCGGCGACATCCACCTGCGGATGCGCGAGACCGGCGGAGCCTGGCGCGACTTCAGCTCGGCCCACGCCCGCAAGCCGATCCGCGCCCTGAAGGCCGGCGGCGCGGTGCTGGCCGCGGCCGACATCACCGCCTCTCTAGGCGACGGCGCGCCGGTGCGCGTCGAACGGCGGTGGGTCAATGACAATGGCGTGCTGGCCCTGCGCTTCACCCTGGTCAACACCGGCAAGACGCCGCTGGAAATCGGGGGCCTGGGCCTGCCGATGGTGTTCGACAACATCATCACCGACCGCTCGCTGGAAGAGGCCCACGCCCAAGCCAGCTTCGTCGATCCCTATATCGGCCGCGACGCCGGCTACCTGCAGGTCACCCGCCTGAACGGCAAGGGCCCGGCCCTGCTGGTCCTGCCCGAGAAGGGCACGCCGCTGGAGGCCTATCGCCCGATCCGCGAGGCCCGCGCCACGCGCGGCGACGGCGACATCCTCACCGACACGACCCAGCGCGGCCAGACCGCCGAGGGCTTCTACGACTGGACCGTGGCCAGCCTGGGCTTCGCCGAGAAGGAATGGAAGAACGCCGGCCAGCAGTGGAACACGCCGACCAGCGTCACCCTGCAGCCGGGCGAGAAGCGCGAGATCGGCGTGCGCTTCGTGGCCTCGCCCTCGATCCGCGCCATCGAGGACACCCTGGTCGCCAACAAGCGCCCCGTCGCCGTCGGCGTGCCCGGCTACGTGCTGCCCACCGACCAGCAGGGCTCGCTGTTCCTGAAATCGCCCTCCAAGGTGGCCAAGGTCGAGAGCTTCCCGGCCGGCGCCCTGACCGCCACGGCGAGCGGCGAAGGCAAGGGCTGGGCGCGCTATGACGTGAAGGCCTCGGGCTGGGGCCGCGCGACCCTGTCGATCACCTATGCCGACGGCCAGGTGCAGACGGTCAGCTACTTCGTCACCAAGCCGCTCGAACAGACCATGGCGGACCTTGGCCGCTTCACCACCGAGAAGCAGTGGTTCGACGACAAGGCCGACCCGTTCGGCCGCTCGCCGGCGATCCTCAGCTACGACCGGGAGACGAACAAGATCGTCACCCAGGACTCGCGGGTCTGGGTCGCGGGCATGAGCGACGAAGGCGGCGCCGGCGCCTGGGTGGCAGCGATCATGAAGCAGCTCGACAACCCCGACGCCGGCGAGGTCTCCCGGCTGGAGCGCATGGTCGACGAGACCGTCGTGGGCAATCTGCAGGTCGCCGACGGCCCGCAGGCCGGGGCGGTCAAGAAAAGTCTGTTCTACTACCAGCCCGACGAGCTGCCGAACTACTACGACCCCAAGATCGACTGGCGTTCCTGGACCTCGTGGTCAAAGAAGGACGCCGGGGATCTGGGCCGCTCCTACAACTACCCGCACGTCGCCATCGGCCACTGGGTGCTCTACCGCCTGGCCCGCAATCACCAGGGCCTGGTCACCCGCCACGACTGGCGCTGGTACCTCGACCACGCGCGCATGACCGCCGTGGCTATGATGCGCGACGCCCCCTACTACGCCCAGTTCGGCCAGATGGAGGGCGACGTCTTCGTCGACATCCTGAAGGACCTGAAGCGCGAAGGCATGACCGCCGAGGCGGCCGAGTACGAGGCCCTGATGAAGGGCCGCGCCGACCATTGGAAGACCCTGCCCTATCCGTTCGGCAGCGAGATGGCCTGGGACTCCACCGGCCAGCCCGAGGTCTATGCCTGGATGCGCTATTTCGGCTACCAGCCGCAGGCCGACGAGACCCGCGAGGTCATCCTCGCCTACGACCCGACCATCCCCAGCTGGGGCTACAACGGCAACGCCCGCCGCTATTGGGACTTCCTGTACGGCGGCAAGTATTCGCGCATCGAGCGGCAGATCCACCACTACGGCTCGGCCCTGAACGCGGTGCCGCTGTTCGACGCCTTCCGCGCCGATCCGGCCGACCTGCACCTGCTGCGCGTGGCCTACGGCGGCATGATGGGCGGCATCACCAACATCGACCAGGACGGCTTCGGCTCGGCCGCCTTCCACTCCTATCCCGACATGATGAAGTGGGATCCGCTGACCGGCGACTACGGCATGGGCTTCTTCGGCCATGCCTATGCCGCGGCGACCTATGCGGTGAAGGACCCGACCTTCGGCTGGCTCGGCTTCGGCGGCGACGTGAAAGCCGACGGCGCCGTGGTGCGGATCACGCCCAAGGACGGCGCCCGCGCCCGCCTGTTCGTCGCTCCCGTCGGCGCCTGGCTGACCCTGGAGGCCGGCAAGATCGAGGCGGCGACCTACGCCCCGGCCACCGGCGAGATCACGCTCACCCTGGCGGCCACCGATGCGGCCACCCCGGCGGCGCGCCTGCTGGTCGAGGCCACCACGGCCGGCGCCAAGACGTACGTTCCGGCGGAAGGAACCTTCGAGCGCGGGGCCTACACCGTGCCGCTCGGCGACAAGGCCAAGACGATCGTCCTGCGTCCACGATAGATCCGGCGGACGCCCCTTCTACGAACGCCGTCGCTCCCGAGCGGCGGCGTTTTCGTTTGATTGGCGAGCGTGAGAAGCCGCTTCCTGCTCAAGCCAGGTCAGTTGTTGGTCAGCTTAGAGTTTTATCTGATATACGATGAACGAAGCAGCGCCGCCGGTCGCGGCCTTGGAAGATACTCCGTTCATCATGAGCATTATTGTTCGCACGCTCTCAGAGCAGACCTACGAAGTCGTCCGCCTCAAGATCCTGATGGGCGACATGTCGCCGGGAACCGCCGTGCGCCAGGACGCCATCGCCGCCGAGCTCGGCGTCTCCAAGATCCCGTTGCGCGAGGCCCTGAGCCGGCTGGAGCAGGACGGCCTGCTCAGCTCCTACCCCAACCGCGGCTACGTCGTGCGCGGCGTCTCGACCGAGGAAGCCAGTGAGGTCTTCGTCCTGCGCCTGAAGCTGGAGCCGGGCGCGGCCGCCAAGGCCGCCGTCAAGGCCGGCCCCGAAGATCACGAGCGAGCCGAAGCCGCGCTCACGGCCCTGGAGGCCGCGCTCGGCAGGCCGGACGGCGACCACGTCAGCCACAACCGCGCCTTCCACATGTCGCTGGTCCGCCCCGGCGGGCACATCACCAGCCAATTGGTCGAGCGCCTGCAGATCCTGTCGGAGCGCTATGTGCGCATCCACCTGGAGCCCTTCGGTCGCGACGAGCGCGCCAGCCGCGAGCATCGGGAAATTCTCGAGGCGTGGAAAGCCGGGGACGCCGCCAAGGTCGAGGCCCTGCTCGCCGAGCACATCCAGGGCACGCTGGACGACCTGCGCCAGCAGCTGGCGCTCAAGCAGGGCTAAGCAACCGTCCCTAGCGCAGCCGCGCCAGGACCCAGTCGGCGAGCGCCTCGCGTCCGGCGGCGGGATCCTCGTCCGCCCGGCAGGCGAACCAGATGGCCGACAGCAGGCGCGAGGCGACGCCCGCGGCCAGCACCACCTCTTCGGCGGACCGTCCGGTGACCCGGCCAAGGGAGTCGCGCAGGGTGCCGCCGTGGGAGTAGCGGATCACCGCCCCCGCCCCGGCGAGATCGGCGCGGCGCAGGGCCGCCAGGAACAGCCGGCGACGGCGCAGGACCGGGCTCGCCGGACGCTCGGCGCGGGCGTGGAAGATCAGCACCTCGCGCAGCCGCTCAAGGGTCAGCACCTCGTCGATGTGGGGCGCAGCCTCCGCGGCCTCGACGGCCTCGGCCTCCATGGCGGCCACCTGGCCGCGGATCGCGCCGCCGACCAGGTCCTCGACGGTGCGGAAATAGTGCGTCACCGCCCCCGTCGTGACGCCGGCTCGGGCGGCGACGGCGCGGTGGGTCAGGCCCGCCAAGCCCTTCTCCTCGACCACCTCGGCGGCGGCGGCGGCGATGCGCATGGCCGACAGCGGCACCGAGCCGTGCGGGCGGGCGCCGGCCGCGCGCTCGGCCGCCAGCAGGGCTCCGGCCTCGGGCCGGGCGGGAGCGTCCAGCCAGACGGCGGCGAAGTGGTCGACCATGTCGCGCAGCACCGCCCGCTCCAGGGCCGGCGCCCAGGGCGACAGGTGGTACAGCGCCTCGGATTCGAAAAAGGCGTGCAAGGCCCGACCGGCGATCGGCGACAGGCCGAGCATCCGGGCCGTCTCGTCCCAGAAGCCGGCCCAGGCCCGCGTCCAGTCGAGGCCCGCGCCCTCGGCGACGGCTTCCTGGTAGAGCAGCGCCAGGGGACAAGCCGGCCCCGCCCATTCGATCAGCACGTGCTCCAACGCTCGCGCCGCCCCGTCGGGTCCGGGCGGAAGCATGGCGACCTCGCGCGACCTCGCCGCCAGCCAGTCGCCCGCCTCCTGCGCCCCGAGGGCGAAAGCTGACGATAACAACTGTTCCATTCCGCCCAGGTTGTAGTTGATGGCGCTGGGCGAAACGCCGGCTGCCGAGGCGACGGCGCGGGCGGTCGCGGCGGCGATTCCCTCCTGCGCCACGAGCCGCGCGGCGGCCTGGACCAAGCGAGAGGCGCGATCGGCGCTCTCGCTTGAATCCCGCATTGATTGAGGTTCCAGCGCGAAGGTCGCGGATGGCGGCGATACGGTCATGCCCCATGATCCTCAGCCGCCCCGGTCGGCGCAAGCCTCGCGCTCACCGAACGGCGACCTTCACGAATACGATACATAACGTTCGTTCCAGTTTCATGGAGGCTGGCTACTCGCCCCGCATCGCAGACGCCGAGACGTCGCGCTTCAGGGGATAGAGACATGCGACAGACTTCCGACCGCGCCGCGCTGCGCGCCGCCCTTCTGGCGAGCGCCGCGGCCCTGGCCATCGCCGCCCAGGCGCGCGCCGCCGACCTGCCCGCAGCCGACACGGCCGCGGCTCCGGGCGGCGACTCCGCCGCCATCAGCCTCGACGAGGTCGTGGTCACCGCTCAGAAGCGCAAGACCAACCTGCAGGACACCCCGATCTCGATCTCGGCCATGGACGCCGAGGCCCTGAAGGCCCGTAACGTCCAGTCGGTCGAGGACCTGGGCGACGGCTCGATCCCGTCGCTGCGCGTGGCCCCGTTCTTCTCGCGCAAGTCGGCCCTGACGATCGGCATGCGCGGCATCGGCGCCCTGGGCGACGCCAACCAGCCGGCCCGCGACCAGGCCGTCGGCGTCTATGTCAACGGCGTCTATATGGGCCGCGCCCAGGGCCTGGGCTCGGCGCTGTACGACGTCGAGCGCATCGAGGTGCTGAAGGGTCCGCAGGGCACGCTGTTCGGCCGCAACACCGAAGGCGGCGCGGTGAGCATCATCACCAAGGCCCCGACCGGCCAGTTCGGCATGAACACCACGCTCGGCTACGGCAACTACAACGCCTACAAGGCCGAGACCCATATCGACCTGCCCGAGATCCACGACGTCAGCATCAAGATCGACGCCCTGCTCAGCAAGCGCGACGGCACCGTCACCAACCCCACCACCTCGGGCCAGCCGGACTTCAACAGCTACGACAAACGCGGCGTGAGCGTCGAAGCCCTGTGGCGTCCGAACGACAACTTCAGCGCCGACTACGCCTTCGACTCCTCGTACGACGGCTCGACGCCCTACTACGTGCAGCTGGAGAAGAAGGGCCTGTACGCCCTGGCCCCAATGCTGAAGACGCAGTCCGACCGCGCCGAAAGCGCCAATGTCGGCGTGCCGCTGCAAGTGAGCGACGGCGACACCTGGGGCCACCGCCTGAACCTGAACTGGAAGCTGGGCGACAACCTCGAACTGAAGTCGATCAGCTCGTACCGCAAGCTGCAGCAGAACCAGTTCGACAACGGCTCGGAGATGCTCTCGGTCTATTCGCCGGGCGGGACCTTCGCCCGCTACAGCGTCGCCCGCTTCTGGCAGGACCAGGCCAGCGAGGAGCTGCAACTGGTCGGCAAGACCGACCGTATCGACTACGTGTTCGGCGCCTTCTATTTCCGTGAGAACGTGCGCGACAACGCCCAGACGCCGAACTCCCTGCAGTGGAATTCGACCGGCACGGCCTACAGCTACCTGTCGCTGAACTTCGACACGATCGCGCTGGACCGGGCCAGCCACGCCAAGACCACCAGCTACGGCGCCTTCGGCCAGGCTTCGTGGACGCCGGCCGTGCTCGACGACCGCCTTCACCTCACCGCCGGCGGCCGCTTCACCACCGACAAGAAGAGCGGCACGCTCGACATCGTCAACGGCGCCCTGCCCAGCTACGTCAACGGCGCCGGGACGACGATCACCGGCATCATCCCGTTCGACGCCAAGTGGAACCATTTCGACCCGATGGTCAGCGTCGCCTTCGACGTGACGCCGGACGTCAATGTCTACGGTCGCTGGAGCACCGGCTACAAGGCCGGCGGCGCCAATTCGCGCTCGCTGACCTACCGCACCTTCGATCCCGAGAAGGTCAAGATGTTCGAGGTCGGCGCCAAGACTGAGTTCTGGGACAACCGCGCCCGCGTGAACGTCGCGGCCTATACCGGCGACATCACCGACGCCCAGGTCGACTTCAGCGTCACCATCCTCAACCAGAACCGCGGCACGCTGGAAACCACCAACGCCGCCAGCGCCACGACCAAGGGCGTCGAGCTGGACTTCGCCTTCAAGGTCGCCGACGGCCTGACGCTGTCGGGCGGCTACGCCTACACCGACCTCAAGCTGTCGAAGGCCTACAACCCCTTCACCGACACGATGGCGACCATCTATCCGCTCTACAGCCCCAAGAACGCCGGCAGCCTGGCGGCCGACTACCGCCGCCCGTTCCTCGGCGCGACGCTGAAGGCCCACCTCGATGCGAACTGGTCCGACGGCCAGTACACCACCACCACCGACCCGACGCTCAGCGACAAGTCGTTCATCGTCAACGGCCGCCTGACCCTGGCCGACATCGCCATGGGCGACAACCAGCCCGACCTGCAGCTGTCGATCTGGTCGCGCAACCTGCTCGACGAGTCCCACGCCTTCATGCGCAACACCAACGTCGCCCTGGGCACCTACGCCATCTACAACGAGCCGCGCACCTTCGGCATCGAAGCCAACGTGAAGTTCTAAACCCATGAAAAATCAAAAGATCGACCGTCGCGGCTTCATGGCCGCGACGCTGGGCGGCGGCGCGATGCTGGCTGCCTCCCCCGCAGTCACCCTCGCCGCAGCCCCGCGCCTCGAGGCCAAGGCCGAGCGCGCCGGCCCGGACGCCCTGCGTCTTAGCTGGACCGGCGCGGCCGCCGCCTCGGTGTTCGCCTCCAGCGATCCCGACGCCAAGCGCGCCGCCATGCGCCCGGCCAAGGTCGCCGTCGCCGGCGGATCGGCCGACGTCGAGGCCCCGGTCTCGCCGCGTCCGTACTTCCTGGTCGCCGCCGCCGACGGCCGCGCCACCCGCGTGGCCGAGCGCCTGCTGCCGCTGCAAGGCGGCCGCAACTTCCGCGACCTGGGCGGCTGGTACGCCGCCGACGGCCGCCAGGTGAAGTGGGGCAAGCTCTATCGCTCGGGCGTGACCAGCGGCCTGACCGACGGCGACCTCGACTATCTGGGCAAGCTGGGCGTCTCGGTGATCTGCGACCTGCGCAATCCGCAGGAACGGGCGGCCGAGCCCAGCGCCTTCCTGAAGGTCGCCGGCGCCAAGGTCGCGGCCTTCGACTACGACATGAACGCCTCGATGAGCATGCTGGCGGGCCTGAAGACCCGCGACCAGGCCGTCGACGCCTTCGCCGCGGCCTATGTCGCCTTCCTTGACACCCTGCAGCCGCACTTCACCGACATGTTCGCCCGGCTCGCGGCCAGCGAGGCGCCGCTGGCGTTCAACTGCTCGGCCGGCAAGGACCGCACCGGCACGGCCGCGGCCCTGATCCTGTCGATCCTGGGCGTGCCGCGCGAGACGGTGCTGGCCGACTACGCCCTGACCCAGGTCTACACCCCGCCGTCGATGTACAAGGCGCAGATGGCCAAGGCCGGCGCCGGCGCGACCGGCGGCATGACGGTCGAGCAGATGAAAGCCTTCGCGGCCATGCCGCCCGAGGTGCTGGACGTGATCATGGGTTCGGATCCGGAAGTCATGCGCCGCGCCCTGGGCCAGATCGACGCCAGGTTCGGCGGCCCGACCGCCCTGGCCAAGGCCCGCTTCGGCCTGACCGACAGCGGCGTCGCCAAGCTGAAGGCGACCTATCTCGTCTAAGGCTGGTCGGGCCTTGGAAAGGGTGTCGCGCCGCCGCCTTCGGGAGCGGCGCGGCATTTCCTCCCGACCTTCTCGACCGCGTTATCGGGCGGCTCCGACGGAGCCGCCCAGCGCCTGGTCCAGCGCCGCATCGAGTTCGCCCTTCCACGCCGCCGGCGGCATGAAGGAATGGCGCACGCCGCTGGCGACGAACAGCCGGGCGGACGGCGTCCTCGCCACGAACGCCTCGACCGCGCCACCGACGCAGCCATGCTCCTTGCCGCCCTCGACCAGCCCCCAAGGGACCTTGAGATCGACCGGGCGGTAGACCCAGCCGGGCACGTATTTCATCCGGAAGCCCATCGTATGCCCCTCGGCGTCGCCGATGGGATTGACCGTGTTCTGGTCGGGGCAGAAGCCGGCGGTGACCAAGCCGGCCACATCGCCGGACCGGGCCTGGGCGGCGGCCGCGTAGGCCAGGGTCGCCCCCGCCGAATAGCCGCCGAAATAGACCGGCCCCTCGACGTGATAGCGGCGCGCGCCGTCGGCAGCGACGGCCTTCATCTCGCCGGCAAGGTCGTAGGGCGCCTTGCCCTTGGCCATGCGCACCATGGTCGGATTGACGTCGAGGCCGAGCGCGAGAACGCCGCGCTGGGCCAGAGCCTCGACCATGCGGCCGCTGGCCTCCCAGGGCTTCCAGCCACCGTCGCCCGACAGCACCACCGCAACGCCCCGCGGCGTTCCGGCGGGCGCGAAGACGTGGACCGCGCCAAGATCCGCATAGGGATAGCTCGCCGCCTCGGCGGGAACGGACGCCGAGAGCGCGGCGGCGGCGGCCATGGCGACGACGGGAAGAGACATTCGAGGCGCTCCGGGCTTGGAACAGGGAAAGGCCGCGACGCTGGGGGGACGGAGCGCCGCGGCCTCTTGGGGAGGTTTTGAGTTCGGGTTTTAGTGTCTGGAACGGAGGGGCGCGGCGATCAGGCCGGCTTGGCGTGGCGCATGGCGTGAGCCTTCTTCTTGGCGGCGGTCTTGTGCACGGCCGGCTTGGTGGTCTTCGCGGCCTTGGCGGGGGTGGCGACCTTGGTCACGGTCTTGGCCGGCTTGGCGGTCGCCGGGGCCGAGGCCGGGGCGACCGCGGCGCTGGCCGAGGCGGCGACGGCCAGGCCGGCGGTCGAGAGGACGGCGGCGGCGAGGATGGCGCGGATGGTCACGATGATCTCTCCTAGGGCTGTCTTGCGGCTGGAAGCGCCGATGGAGATGACCTTGAAGCCGCGCCCTGACGCGTTGCGCTCACCAACCTTACAACGGCGCCAGGAACCGCCCCCGAACCTTACAAATCTGCGAGACGGGCGCCGTAAGCCCGCAAGGGCGGTAAGTCTTTATGGTCTCGCGCCGACGCTCACGGGCGCGGCCCAGGAACGCCCAGCCATGCCCTCTCGCCCACTGCCGATCGCCCTGCTCGTCGCCAGTCTGTGCGCATCGACGCCGGCCTTGGCCTCCGCCCTCCCGCGCAAGACGCCGCCCTCCCGCGCCGAGATCGCCAAGCGCGCCGCCTGCGAGAAGGTCTGGGCCGCCCAGAAGGTCCGCCACGGCGCACGCCAGGCCTTCGTCGCCGCCTGCGTCGCCAAGGGCTAGCTCCTCGCGACGACGCGAGGCACTCTGACCTGTCGCCCAAGGAGTATCGATGAGCCGACGGATCCTGGTGGTCGAGGACGACGCCGACACCGCCGAATACATCCTCAAGGGCCTGCGCGAGGCGGGCTTCACCGCCGAGCACGTCGCCGACGGCCGCGACGGCCTCTACATGGCCAGCAGTTCCGACTTCGACGCCGTGGTCATGGACCGGATGCTGCCGGGGATGGACGGACTGTCGGTAACCAAGGCGGTGCGCGCGGCGGGCGTGCAGACCCCGATCCTGATCCTCAGCGCCCTGGCCCACCTGGACGAACGCGTCACCGGCCTGCGCGCCGGCGCCGACGACTACCTGACCAAGCCCTTCGGCTTCGCCGAGCTGGCCGCGCGACTGGAGAACCTGATGCGCCGCGGCGGCGCCAAGCCGGTCGAGACCAGCCTGGCCTGCGGCGACCTGATGCTCGACCTGCTGTCGCGGCGCGTCACCCGGGCCGGCCGGACGCTGGAACTGCTGCCGCGCGAACTGAAACTGCTCGAATACTTCCTGCGCCACCGCGACCGGGTGGTGACCCGCACCATGCTGCTGGAAGAGGTCTGGGACTATCGCTTCGACCCGCACACCAGCCTGATCGACACCCACATCAGCCGCCTGCGCAAGAAGATCGACGAGGGCTTCGACAAGCCCCTGCTGCACACCGTGCGCGGCTCGGGCTATCGCCTGTCGGAAGCGCCTTGAGCCGCCCCCGCCCCGTGCGAGGCGCCAGGCCCGCGACCCTGGCCCTGGTGGTGGCCGGCGCCGTCGCCCTGGCCCTGGCGATCGGCCTCTTCATCGTGGGCTTCGCCGGCGAGCGGCTGATCGAGCGTCGCCAGCACCTGGTGGCCGAGACGGCGCGCGACTACTTCGTCGCCTTCGCCCACGAGGACGGCCTGGCCGCCATGGCCCGCGCCCTGGACCGCCGCACCCGCAGCGAGGGCGGCGCCTTCGACTACGCCGCCTTCGACAACGATGGACGGCGGGTCGGCGGCGCCAGCCTGCTGACCGCCGAGCAACTGCCCGCGCCGGGCTACAGCGTCCGCGAGATCGGCGACGCCGACTACGAGATCCTCGTCCAGCCGATGTCGGTGGGCGGCACGCTGGTGATCTACGAGAACCTCGCCGACCGCCGCGCCTTCCACTGGGCGATCGTCACCGCCGTGGGCGCAACCCTGCTGATCAGCCTGGTGATCGTCGCCGGCGCGGCCCTGTTCCTGGGCCGCCTGCTGATGCGACGCGCCGAGGGCATCGCTCGCGCGGCCGAGGACATCGCCGGCGGGAATCTCGCCGCCCGCGCACCGATCGCCGGGGCGGGCGACGTCTTCGATGACCTGGCGGTCGCCATCAACGCCATGCTGACGCGGATCGAGGAGCTGATGACGGGCATGCGCACGGTCACCGACAGCCTGTCGCACGACCTGCGCTCGCCGCTGACCCGTCTGCGCGGCGCGCTCAATCGCGCCCTGGACGAAGACCTCGCCCAGGTCGACCGCCTGGCGCTGATCGCCGAGGCCGAAGCTGAGTGCGACCAGGTGCTGGCCACGTTCAGCGCCCTGCTCGACATCGCCCGGGCGGAGTCGGGCCTGTCGCGCGACCTGATGGCGCCGCTCGATCTGGCCGAACTGGTGCGCGACATCGGCGACCTCTTCGAGCCGGTGATCGAGGACGCCGGCCAGGCCCTGGTCGTGACCGCCCCGGACGCCCCGGTTCCATTCGTCGGCCACGAGCTGATCCTGCGCCAGGCCCTGGGCAACCTGCTGCACAACGCCGCCCGCTACGCCGGCGACGGCGCCCGCGTCGCCCTGTCGCTTGATACCGGAGAGGACGACGGCCCGCGCCTCGTCGTCGCCGACACCGGGCCCGGCGTGCCAGCGGCCCAGCGCGGCCGCGTGCTGGAACGGTTCGTGCGGCTGGACGAAACCCGCGCAACGCCGGGCTCGGGCCTGGGCCTGGCCATCGCCGCGGCCTGCGCCAAGCTGCATGGCGGCCGCCTGACCCTGGGCGACAATCGTCCCGGCCTGCGCGTGGTGCTCGACCTGCCCGCCGCGCCGATCGACTGAACCTCACAGAAAATCCAGGTTCACGCCAAGCCCCGGTGAGACGCCGGCGCGATCAAGCCCCTCGTCGTCAACGACAGCAGAGGGGCCAAGGCCATGCGCGACGCCATCCAGAAACTCGACGCCGAAGCCCGTCGCCTGCTGGGCCACGGCTTTCGCGAGCTGGAATCCGAAGAGCGCCGGGTGATCCTGCAGATCGTCCGCCGCGCCGCCATCGCCCGCAACATCGCCGACGAGACGGACGAGGCGATGTCGTTCGGTCAGCGGCTGGCCGACCGCGTGGCCGAGATCGGCGGCTCCTGGGGCTTCATCATCAGCTTCGCCTTCTTCCTGGTCCTGTGGGCCGGGCTGAACGCGGGCGTCCTGCCGCGCCTGGGCCTGCGCCCGTTCGACCCTTACCCCTTCATCTTCCTCAACCTGATCCTGTCGATGATCGCGGCCGTCCAGGCGCCGATCATCATGATGAGCCAGAACCGCCAGGCCTCGAAGGATCGCGCCGCGGCCGAGCACGACTACGAGGTCAATCTGAAGTCCGAGCTCGAGATCATGGCCCTGCACGAAAAGCTCGACGCCCTGCGCACGCGCGAGCTGGCCGACATGACCGCCCATCTGATCGTGCTCGGCCAGCAGACCGCCGAGGCCGCCCGCCGGGCCGAAACCGCCGCCGAAGAGATCGTCGCGGAGGTCGCCGGTGTCTGACGTCGCGCGAACCGGCTTTACCCCGGAGACGAAAGCCGCTCCCCTGCCCGTCATGGGCGTGGACACTCTGAAGACTATCCTTTCGCGACTGCTGCCGATCGCCCTGCTGGCGACGGCGGCCTTCGTGCTCTGGCGCGAGCTTCATCACCTGTCGCCGGCAGAAATCGGCCGCGAGATGCACGACTGGGGCATTGCACGGCTAGCCATGGCCGGCGGGCTGGTCGCGCTCAGCTACAGCCTCCTGGCGGCCAACGAGCAGCTGGGTCTGCGCTGGGCGGGCGCCAAGGTACCGCTGCGCGTGGGCCTGCCCGGCTCGTTCATCGCCTACGCCTTCGCCAACAGCATCGGCCTGACCCCCATCGTGGCCGGAGCCGTGCGCGCCCGCCTCTACGGTCGACACGGCGCCGACGTCGGCAAGGTGGCGCGCACGACGCTCTATTGCGCCATCTCCTTCGCCCTGGGCCTCTCCAGCCTCGCGGGGGTCAGCCTGCTGACCGCGCCGGCGGCGACCTTCGCGGCGCTGCATCTGCATCCGGGTTTGGCGCACGCGGTCGGTGTTCTGCTGCTGAGCTTTCCCATCGCCTATCTCGTCGCCTGCGCGACCCAGCGTGGTCCGCTGCGGATCTTCGGCCGCGCCTTCACCCTGCCGCCGCTGACCTGGGGCCTGGCCCAGCTGGTCATAGGCGTGGCCGACAACATCGCGACCTCGGCCCTGGTCTGGCTGCTGGTCGGCGACGCCGCGCCGCCCTTTCCCGCCTTCGCCAGCGCCTACGCGGTCTCGACCGCGGCCGGCCTGTTCTCGGGCCTGCCCGGCGGCGTGGGCGTGTTCGAGGGCGCGATGCTGGCCCTGCTGCCCAACCTCGACCGCGCGGCCCTGACCGCCGCCTTCGTCGGCTATCGCCTGTTCTACTACATAGGCCCGCTGCTGGCGGCCGCCGGCCTGCTGCTGAGCCTGGAGTCCGGCGCGCGCGGCGCGGGTCTGGCCGTCCGTCGCGCCTGGCGGGCGACGGGTCCCACCGCCATCGCCGTTGTCTCCTTCGTGCTGGGCGGGGCCCTGGTGCTGATCGCCGTCGGCCGCATCCCCACCGACCGCCTGGGCCTGCTGAAGTCGGTGGTGCCGCTGATCGTGGTCGAGACCAGCCACCTGATCTCGCTGGCCAGCGGCCTGGCGCTGATGGTGCTGTCGCTGGGCCTGTTTCGACGGCTGCAGACTGCAAGGCTGGCGGCCATGCCGGTGGCCCTGCTCGCGGCCTCGACCGCCCTGCTGCGCGGCCTGGACTTCGCGCCGGCCTGCGTGGCGCTCGCCCTGGCCGCGGCCCTCTTCGCCTCCGGACGCCTGTTCACCCGTCGCGGCGCGATCGAGCGCGACGCCCTGGCGCCGTGGCTGGCGACGGGCGTGCTGGCGGTGTTCGTCGGCTCGATCGCCCTGGGGGCCTGGATCTATGAGCGCGCGCCGTTCGAGACGCGGCTGCTGACCCATTTCGGCTACCACGCCGACCACGCCCGCTTCATGCGCAGCATCGCCTTCCTGGGGGCGTTGATCTTCGCCGGCGGGATCTGGCGGCTGGCCCGCCTGCCGCACGCCGAGGCCCGGCCGGCCCCCCGCAAGGCGCTCGAAGAGATCCGCCCGCTGGTCGCGGCCTCGCCCGACACGACCGCCCGCCTGGCCCTGACCGGCGACAAGGCGATCCTCGCCGCCGAGGACGGCTCGGCCTTCCTGATGTACGGCGCGGAAGGCGCGAGCCTGATCATGCTCGGCGACCCGGTCGGCGACCGCGAGGCCGGCAAGGCCCTGCTCTGGAAGTTCCGCGAACTGGCCGATCGCCAGGACGCGCGGCCGGTCGCCTATCACGCCAGCGGCGAGCGCATCACCGACTATCTCGACCTGGGTCTCTCGGCCATCAAGTTGGGCGAAGAGGCCCGCGTGCCCCTGGCCGACTTCGAGCTGGCCGGCGGGGCGCGCCGCAACCTGCGCCAGAGCCACGCGCGCGGCCAGCGCGAGGGCCTGAGCTTCGAGGTCGTCCAGCCGCCGATCGCCGACGACCTGCTGGCGCGCCTTCGGACTGTGTCGGACGCCTGGCTGCTCGACCATGGCGGACGCGAGAAGGGCTTCTCGCTGGGTCGCTTCGACCCCGCGGTGCTGCGCCACGATCCGATCGCGCTGGTTCGGCGCGGAGACGAGATCGTCGCCTTCGCCAACATCTGGACCGGCGGAGAGGTCGAAGCCTCCATCGACCTGATGCGCCACGTGGCCGATGCGCCGCGCGGCGTCATGGACTTCCTGTTCGTCGAGCTGATCCTGTGGGCCAAGGCCCGGGGGTTCGCCTGGTTCAACCTCGGCATGGCCCCGCTGTCGGGCCTGGTCGATCATCGCCTCGCGCCCTTCTGGCACAAGGTCGGCCGCCAGATCGCCCGCCGGGGCGGCGCCTATTACGGCTTCGAGGGGCTAAGGGCCTTCAAGAGCAAGTTCGATCCGGTCTGGACGCCGCGCTACCTGGCCGCCCCGCCGTCGGGCCTGGCCCCCGCCCTGATCGACGCCACCCGCCTGATCGGCCGCGAACCGCCCGCCCTCACAAATCCGTAAGGTCGGCGGCAGGGAGACGACAGCCGGGCCTGGGACAACACCCTCGCAGTCACGTCGAGGGAGCCTCCCCATGTCCATCCGCAAGATCCTGCTGGGCGCCGGCGCCGCCCTGATCCTGGGCGCCGGCGGCTTCGTCGCCCTGCACGGCCGCCTCGCCGCCACCGCCGACGCGGGGACGGTCGCCGCGCCCCCGTCCCCGCCCGTCCCGATGGGTCCGCTGACCGAGACACCCTTCCACTTCGGCTCGTTCGGCGCGGTGACGATCTATCGGCGGGCCGCCGAGCCTGGCCGGTTCGTGGTTCTGATCTCCGACAAGGCGGGATGGACGCCCGAGCTCACCGACCTTGCCCATCGCCTGACGACGCAGGACGCCACCGTGGTCGGCGTCGACCTGCGCCGTTTCCTGCCCGCCGCCGAACAAGCCGCCGGCAGCCACGGACTCTATCCGGCCGGCGACTTCTCCGAACTGGCCCAGGCCGCCCAGAAGACCCTGAAGTTCTCGGGCTATCACCGGCCGATCCTGATCGGACAAGGCGCGGGCGCAGCACTAGCCTATGGGACGCTGGCTCAGTCGCCCGTCGGCATCTTCCAGGGCGGCGCGGGCCTGGACTTCCACGCCGATCTCGCGACCACCCATCCTCTCGTCGCCGGCGACGGCGGCCTGGTCCACACGGCGGCGCCGCAAGGCGGGTTCACCTACGCCCCGAACCCGAAGCTGAGCACGCCGTTCGTCATCGTCGGCCAGGACGCAGCGCCAGCCCACACCTTCGCGGCCACACTGCCGCAAGGCCGTGTCGAGCCGGACCTGCCGCAGGCCCTGGCCGTGATCGCTCCCGTCGCCGTCGCAGCGCCGCAGGCCTCCGCCGCCCGGCTGGCCGGCCTGCCACTGGTCGAGGTGCCGACGGCCTCGAACGGCGACACGCTGGCGGTCTTCTATTCCGGCGACGGCGGCTGGGCGGGCATCGACCGGGGCCTGTCCGAAGGCTTCGTCAAGGCGGGCGTGCCGGTCGTCGGCTACGACTCCCTGCGCTACTTCTGGAGCCGGCGCACGCCGCAGGCCGCGGCCGACGACCTGGCCGCCGTGATCCGCCACTACCAGGCCGCCTGGGGCAAGAAACAGGTGATCCTCGCCGGCTATTCCTTCGGCGCCGACGCCCTGCCGATCATCGTCCAGCACCTGCCGGCCGACCTGCGCGGCCAGGTCCGCATCGTCGCCCTGCTGGGAACCGATTCCACCGGCGAGCTGGAGTTCCACCCCGGCGACTGGCTCGATGTCGGCGCCAAGGACAGCTACCCGATCGCGCCGGTCCTGGCCTCGCTGAAGGATCTGAAGATCGTCTGCGTCTATGGCTCCGAGGAGCACGGCGACGCCTGCCCGACCTTCCCCGCCCAGGTACGCAAGATCGGCTTGCCCGGCGACCACCACTTCAACGGCGACTATGACGCCGTGGGTCGCGCCCTGAGCCAGGCGGCCGGCCTCTAGGCGACTTTGGTCAGGACGAAAAAGGAACGGCGTCTCAGAGGGAAGAGACGCCGTTCAGTTGTTCCCAGATCGTCATGAACCGGCCGATCTCGGCCGTTCCATTTCACGCCAGATCAGGCATGCTCGCCCGCGCGCCTGGCGTTGCGGAATCTTCAGTGCGACGTCGGCCAGCCTCCGGACTCGGTGGCGCGCCCTACCTCGACGACAGCGGTCACCCACTACACCGCCGCGCACGAAAATGAAACACACTTTCCCAGATGACCTTGACATGGAATATGCCTTCCACTTTTGTGTCAGCCAACGAAAGCGATGCTCAGCATCCGATAATCAAGTCCATTAGCGAGTAGAGAAACGCCATGATCCGCCCCCAGACGACGCGTCGGCGCCTCCTTGGTCTGGCAGCCGGACTCGGGCTGACGGCGGCGGCCGGCGGATTGCTGGGGGCCTGCTCGCGCGGCGGCCAGGACGCCGAGGTGGTGGTCAGCTTCAACGACCTTTCCCAGCCCTTCTTCGTGGCGATGCGCCGCGAACTGGAAGACGAGGCGGCCAAGCTGGGCGTGAAGGTCCAGGTCATGGACGCCCAGAACAATTCCTCCAAGCAGATCGCCGACCTCGAGGCCGCCGCCGTGCAGGGCGCCAAGGTGGTGATCGTCGCTCCGACCGACTCCAAGGCGCTGGCGACCGCCGCCGACGAACTGGCCAAGCAGGGCGTGGCGGTGATCTCGGTCGACCGCAACATCGCCGGCGCGACGCCCCCCGTGCCCCATGTGGGGGCCGACAACGTGGCCGGCGGCCGCGCCATGGCCGACTGGGTGGTCAAGACCTATCCGGCCGGCGCTCGCGTGGTGGTGATCACCAACGACCCCGGCAGCTCCAGCTCGATCGAACGGGTCAAGGGCGTGCACGAGGGCCTGGCGGCCGGCGGCGCGGCGTTCAAGATCGTCACCGAGCAGACCGCCAACTCCAAGCGCGACCAGGCCCTGACCGTCACCCAGAACGTGCTGACCTCGATGCACGACAGCCCGCCCGACGTGATCCTGTGCCTGAACGACGACATGGCCATGGGCGCGCTGGAGGCCGTGCGCGCCGCGGGCTTCGGCCCGGCCAAGATCAAGGTGCTGGGCTTCGACGCCATCCCCGAGGCCCTGGCCCGCATAAAGACCGGCGAGATGGTCGCCTCGGTCGAGCAGAACCCCGGCCAGCAGATCCGCACCGCCCTTCGCCAGGCCGTCGACAAGATCAAGACCGGCGCCGCGCCCAAGTCGGTCAGCCTTACCCCGGTGCTGATCACCAGCGCCAACCTGACCGAGGCCTCGCGCATCTCCGAGGTCAAGTAGGTCGCCATGACCCTCCTGGACGTCAGCAAGGTCAGCAAGCGCTTCCCCGGCGTGCTGGCCCTCGACCATGTGCGGCTGGCCGTCGGAGCGGGCGAGGTTCACGCCCTGCTGGGCGAGAACGGCGCGGGCAAGTCGACCCTGATCAAGATCCTGTCGGCCGCCCACGCCGCCGACGAGGGGACCGTGACCTTCGACGGCCATGCGCTGGACCCGCGCGATGCGCCCCTGCGCCGCCAGCAACTGGGCATCGCCACCATCTATCAGGAGTTCAACCTCTTTCCCGAGCTCAGCGTCGCCGAGAACATGTATCTCGGCCGCGAGCCCAAGCGGCTGGGGCTCATCGACTGGGGCAAGTTACGCGCCGACGCCCGCGACCTGTTGGACGAACTGGGCCTGCCGCTCGATCCGAACGAAGTCGTGCGTCACCTGACGGTGGCCGAGCAACAGATGGTCGAGATCGCCAAGGCGATGACCCTGAACGCCCGGCTGATCATCATGGACGAGCCGACGGCGGCGCTCAGCAGTCGCGAGGTCGACCGCCTGCACGCCATCATCGCCGGCCTGAAGGCCCGCGGCGTCAGCGTGATCTACGTCTCGCACCGCCTGGCCGAGGTGAAGGCCATGTGCGACCGCTACACCGTCATGCGCGACGGACGCTGGGTGGCCAGCGGCGACGTCGCCGACGTCGAGGTGGCCGACATGGTCCGGCTGATGGTCGGCCGCAATGTCGAGTTCACCCGCCGTATCCGGCAAGGCCCGCCCGGACCTGTGGTGCTGAAGGTGGAAGGCGTCAGCCCCCGCCGTCCTCGCCTCTCCGCGCCGAACTATCTCAAGGACATCCGCCTGGAAGTGCGCGCCGGCGAGATCGTCGGCCTGGCCGGCCTGGTCGGCGCGGGCCGCACGGACCTGGCCCGCCTGATCTTCGGCGCCGACGCCATTGCCAGTGGCTCGATCAAGCTGGACGACAAGCCGCTGAAGCTGAAGTCGCCGCGCGACGCCATCAAGGCCGGCGTCATGCTGGTGCCCGAGGACCGCAAGCAGCAGGGCTGCTTCCTCGACCATTCGATCCGCCACAATCTCAGCCTGCCCAGCCTGGGCGGCCTCAGTCGCATGGGCCAGTGGATCGACGAGAACGCCGAGCGCGACCTCGTGGAGACCTACCGCCAGAAACTGCGGATCAAGATGGCCGACCAGGAGACCGCGATCGGCAAGCTGTCGGGCGGCAACCAGCAGAAGGTCCTGCTGGGCCGCTCCATGGCCCTGGCCCCGCGGGTGCTGATCGTCGACGAGCCTACGCGCGGCATCGACATCGGCGCCAAGGCCGAGGTGCATCAGGTGCTTTGCGACCTGGCCGCCCAAGGCGTGGCGATCGTCGTCATCTCCTCGGAGCTGGCCGAGGTCATGGCCGTCAGCGACCGCATCGTCGTCTTCCGCGAAGGCGCGGTCGTCGCCGATCTCGAGGCCGAAACGGCCACCGAAGAGGGCCTGATGGCCTACATGGCGACCGGCGCCCGGCCGGTCTCGTCAGGAATGGAACACCGCCCGCAATGACCGCCTCCCCCACCCTTTCCCCCGACCCGGCCGCCGAGCGCGCAGCGCCGCCGCCCGGCCGCCGCTTCGACCTGCTGGCCTTCGCGCGCAAGCACCGGACGATCCTGTTCCTGCTGCTGCTGATCGCCGTGTTCGGAACCGTCAACGAGCGCTTCCTGACGCTGCGCAACGCGCTGAACATCCTGAGCGAAGTGTCGATCTACGGGATCATCGCGGTCGGCATGACCTATGTGATCCTGATCGGCGGCATCGACGTGGCGGTGGGCTCGCTGCTGGCCTGCGCCTCGCTCGCCGCGGCCTATGTGGTCACAAACCTGATCGGCGGCTCGCCCGCCGCCTGGTTCGTCGCCCTGGCCATCTCCAGCGCCGTTGGCCTGATCGCGGGATACGTCCACGGCAAGGTGGTGACCAAGCTGCACGTGCCGGCCTTCATCGTCACCCTGGGCGGCATGACCGTCTGGCGCGGGGCGACGCTGCTGCTCAACGACGGCGGCCCGATCTCGGGCTTCGACGCGGCCTATCGCTGGTGGGGCACTGGCCACATCCTGTTCGTGCCGGTCCCGATCGTGGTCTTCGCCCTGGTCGCGGCCGCGGGCCACGTGGTGCTGCGCTACACCCGCTACGGCCGCCAGGTCTATGCGGTGGGCGGCAACGCCGAGGCCGCGCGGCTGTCGGGCGTCAACGTCGATTTCGTCGTCACCAGCGTCTACGCCGTGATCGGCGCCCTGGCCGGCCTGTCGGGCTTCCTGCTGTCGGCGCGCCTGGGCTCGGCCGAGGCGGTGGCCGGCACGGGCTATGAGCTGCGGGTCATCGCCTCGGTAGTGATCGGCGGCGCCAGCCTGTCGGGCGGCTCGGGCAATGTCGGCGGGACCATCCTGGGCGCCTTGCTGATAGGCGTCCTGTCCAACGGCCTGGTCATCATGCACGTCACCTCGTACTTCCAGCAGGTGGTGATCGGCTTGATCATTGTCGCCGCCGTCGCCTTCGACCACTACGCCCGCACCCACAAGGCCTGACTCGACTCGGCCGGTATCCAGGATGGCGACGATGCGTTCCTTTCGAGCCCTTCTGCTGGGCGCGGTCATGATTTCGACCCCGCTGGCGGCCCTCGCGCAGGCGGGGCCGCCTGATCTTACCAGCAAGGTCGATCCCTTCGTCGGGGTCGACGGCGGCGGGGTCACCGGCGGCAACACCGTGCCGGGCGCCGGCGTACCGTTCGGCTTCGTGTCGCTGAGCCCCGACACCACCAACGCCGACACCAACGGCTACGACTCCAAGAGCCCGATCATCGGCTTCAGCTACACCCATGTCAGCGGCACGGGCGGCTCGGGCAAGTACGGCAACTTCCGGGTCACGCCCACCGTCGGCCCGCTGAAGCTGAACCACCTGCATTTCGGCAAGACCGACGAGCAGGCCTCGCCCGGCTATTACGCCGTGGGCCTTGGCAACAGCGAGGCCGAGCGCATCAAGGTCGAACTGACCGCCTCGCGCCGGGTCGGTTTCCAGCGCCTGACCTATCCGGCCAATGCGCAGAGCCAGCTGATCTTCGACGTCAGTTCGGTGGTCGCCATGCGCGGGCGCGGCCAGCGAGTGCGGCTGGCCAAGGTGGAGCTGATCGACGACCACACGCTGGCCGGCGAGGTCACGGTGGAGGGCGGCTGGAACCCCACGCCCTACACGCTCTATTTCCACGCCGTGGTCGATCGCCCGGCCAAGGCCTTCGGCTCGTGGACGGCCGGCCAGGGCTGGTTCGAGGCCAAGCCCGGCAAGGGCCGCGCCGAAGGCGGCTCACAGGTCAAGAGCGCCGCCAACCGCCAGGGCCTGATGATCGAGTACGACACCGAGCGCGAGTTCTCCAATCGCCTGGGCGCCTGGCTGACCTTCGACACCACCACCGACCGCCAGGTGCAGATGAAACTGGCCGTGTCGTTCGTCAGCGCCGACCAGGCCCGCGCCAACCTGGCGCAGGAAATGCCCGGCTGGGACTTCGACGGCTATCACGAGGCAGCCAAGGCGCAGTGGGCGCAGGCCCTGGCCAAGATCCAGGTGCAGGGCGGCAGCGACGAGCAGCAGCGGATCTTCTATTCCGCCCTCTACCGATCCCACACCATGCCCCACGACCTGTCAGGCGAGAACGTCTGGTGGAAGTCCGACGAGCCTCACTACGAGGACTTCTACACCCTGTGGGACACCTTCCGGACGCTGCATCCGCTGATGACGGTGATCCAGCCGCAGCGGCAGCGCGACATGCTCCGCTCACTGATCGACACCTACAAGCACACCGGCTGGATGCCCGACTCCCGCATCGCCGGGGCCAACGGCATGACCCAGGGCGGCTCGAACGGCGACATCCTGGTGGCCGACGCCGTAGTCAAAAAGCTGGGAGGCTTCGACCTGCCCCTGGCCTACGAGGCGCTGCGCAAGAACGGCGAGATCGACAGCGACCAGCCCTTCCTGCAAGGCCGCGTGCTGAAGGACTATCTGAAGCTCGGCTACGTGCCCTTCACGCAGACGCGCTCGGCCTCGCGCACCCTGGAATACGCCTATGACGACTACGCCATCGGCGTGGTGGCCAAGGCCCTGGGCAAGACCGAGGACGCCAAGCGCTACATCGCGCGCTCGGGCAACTGGAAGAACATCTGGGACGATAGTCTCGGCTGCGTGCGCCCCCGGTACCCCAACGGCGAATGGGTCGAGAACTACAGCTGCACCTACGAATATCCCGACCGCTCGGGACCGTGGTGGGACGCGGTGTTCTACGAGGGCAACGCCCTGCAGTACTCGACCTATGTCCCGCAGGACGTGGCCGGCCTGATGACCAAGACGGGCGGCGCCAAGGGCTTCGTGACCTGGCTCGACCACCTGTTCGACGGCCACTATTCGCAGGGCAACGAGCCCGACATCCTGGCGCCGTACCTCTACATCCACGCAGGGCGACCCGACCGCACGGCCGAGATCGCCCGCCAGCTGATGGCCAAGCACTATCGGGCGACCCGCACCGGCCTGCCGGGCAATGACGACGCCGGGGCGATGTCGAGCTGGTACGTCTGGAACGCCGTCGGCCTCTATCCGAACGCGGGCCAGCCCTACTACTACATCGCCTCGCCGGTGTTCACGCGCAGCGCCATCGCGCTGGAGGGCGGCAAGACCTTCGTCGTCTCGGCTCCGGCCGCCTCAGAGGCCAACCGCTATGTCACGGCGGCCAGGCTGAACGGTAAGCCGATCGACCGCGCCTGGATCACCCACGACGAGCTGGCCAAGGGCGGGGTGCTGGAGCTGACCATGGGCCCTGCGCCCTCGGCCTGGGCTACGACGTTCACCGCGCCGCCGAACGGGTTGTGAGCGGCATCCGGCTTCGCATTTGAACTCGTCATCCCGGCCGTAGCGCGAAGCGCGTAGAGCCGGGACCCAGGGGCCGCCGCAAGGCGCCGGCGGACCGCTCGGGCGCCCGATCCATGCGCCGCGCCCAGTCCCTCTGGGTCCCGGATAAGCCCTGCGGGCTTTCCGGGATGACGATTGATTTTGCCGTTCTTCCTCAGTGGTTCTCGTGCGTCGCCACCTGCTCGGGGACGACCAGACGCACCCGGTCCAGACCCACACGCCCAGCACGCGCCGTCACCACCACCGTATGCCGACCCGGCGACAACGACGGCCCGACGACAGGCTTCAGCAGGTTGTCGAGCACGCCCTCGGCCCAGGCCGGCGAGCCAACCTTGCGCGGCAGGGTCACGCGCTCGGCCGGACCGCCGTCGATGCTGACGTCGAAGGCGATGTCCTGGGCCTGGCCATCGGGGAAGATCGGCAGGACGCCCAGTTGCACGCGGCGGCCGTCGGCGGTGGAGACATCGACCGCCAGGGTCAGGGTCGCGCCGGGCGCATCGGCCAGCATCACCCCGCGCCCGCGACCAACACCCTCGACCAGGCGCCAGCCGGTGTTGGCGGCGAAGGCCTCGGCCTCGACGATCGGCGAATTGGCCGGCGAATTGGCCGGCGCGTTGCCATCGACCACGGCCAGGAACGCCGCCGGATCGGAGACGAGGCCAAGGCTCGGCGTCGGGATCGGACGGGCGCGGTAGATCCGCCACTGGCTGTCGGCCGGCTCCTCCGGCATCAGCCAGCGCCACTTGCCGCCGGCGACCTGGTTATTGAACTTGTCGGTCAGGGCGGTGATCTCGGTCTGGGCCTCGACGGCCGCGCCGCCGGCCGAGCGGGCCATGGCCTGCTGCTTGTCGACCAGCTCGTTGTACCGCTCGGCCGCGAAGAACCGCATGTTGGCCGCCGCCGAGACGCGGATCGGGAATTCGACCAGCTCGAACCAGGCGTCGGCCAGCGACGGCGGCACGTCGGCGCTCGCCGTCTTGGTTTCAGCGACCAGCTTGCGGAAGGCGCGCAGGCGGTCGTTGACCTCGTCGGGGGTGTAGCTCGACAGGTGCCGATTCTCGGCCTGGGGCTGCCACTCCAGATGCTCGGGCCGGCGCTCGAAGTTCAGGCGGTAATAGGCGTCGAGCAGGTCGGCCGCCTTGCCGCCGAGGGCTGAGCCGAAAGCCCGGCCGGTCCAGTCGGCCAGGAACTGGCGCTGGGTCTTACCCCGCCAGCGGTCGATGTCCCAGGCCATCTCCAGGAAGTGGCTGGCGCCGATCTCGGCCGGCTTGATGTCGCCGACATTGGCGATCCAGACGCTGCGCGCGCCCTTGTCCCAGGCGTGGATCATCTCCTCCTGGACCAGGGCCGGCGGGGTCGTGCCCAGCCACAGATAGGCCAGCGGATAACCCAGATAGGACAGGTGGTAGTAGACCCCCGCCCCGCCCTTGCGGCCGGCTTCCTCGGCGCTGGGGAACTGGCGGATGTAGCCGAAATTGTCGTCGGGCCAGACGATGGTGACGTCGTCGGGGACCTTCACCCCGGCGCGGTAGATCTCCAGCACCTCCTTGTAGGGCACGAAGATCTGCGGAACCTTGGAGACGTCGCCGGGCACGTTCTTGGCCAGGACCTCGCGCTGGTCGGCGATGATCTTGTCCAGCAGCGCGACCTTCTCCTCCATGGTCTTGGGGCCGACCATGCCGGTGTCGTGGATGCCGCGCATGCCCAGGGTCCAGAGGCTCTCATAGGGGCCGTTGGCCTTGGCGCGCTCTTCCCAATAGGCCTTCACGCCCTCGGGATTGGTGGCGTAGTTGAACTTCGCCGGGTCGTCCTTCCACTCGCCGACATTGTTGCGCAGCATGGCCTCGGCGTGGGACGAGCCCATGACGATGCCGTACTCCTCGGCCAGCTTGGCGTTTTCCGGATCGGAATTGAACGGCGCGGTCGTGTGGTGCATCGCCGGCCACAGGGTGTTGGCCTTCAGGCGAAGCAGCAGGGTGAAGATCCGGCGATAGGTCTTGGGGCCGATGTCGCCGCGCTCGGGATCGAAGGTCTTCACCGCCCACGGATAGAGGCCCCAGTCCTCGTCGTTGACGAAGACGCCGCGGTAGCGAACCGATGGCGGGCCGAAGCGATGGACACCGGCTGCGACGAACAGCTTGTCGCGGTGGTTGGGCGTGACGTCGGCCCACCAGGCCCAGGGCGACACGCCCATGGCCTGGGCCACCTCGTAGACGCCGAAGGCCGTGCCGCGCCGGTCGCTGCCGACCACCACCAAGGCCTTGTCGACGCCAGGTGCCGGACGGTCGACCGAGGCGATGACGAAGCTTTCCCAGGCGCCGGAGAGCCGCGAAACGTCGATCTTCCTGGCCGCGACCAGGTCGTCGATGATTTTGCTGTGGCCCAGGGTGCCGACCATGATGGTCGTCTTGCCCGAAGGAGCCTCCGACACGGCCGCTTGCTGGCCGGTGACGGTCTTGAGGTCTTCGGCCAGGTCGTCGGCGGCGTGGCGCACGACGGCGGCGTCGGCGGGATCGACCACGATCGTCGGCGCCCTGCCCGTCTCGACCAGCACGAAGCCGCCACGCGAAAGGCTGTCGGTGAAGATCGCGCCAGCCTCGCCGCGTCTCTGGGCTTGGGCGGCCTGGACGGCGCCGAGGCACAGCACGAGCGCCAGGGCGCCGCGCCAGATCGACTTCGACATCTTCATAGGCCCGGGCCTCCCTACGCGTGGCGGGTCTTGTACTGGATAGGACGGCGACGACGCGCCAAACCTCAACGGCAGCCGGTTCCGGCGATCAACTCGACCTCGGAAACCTCTACCGCCTTGCCGGCGGTCAGCTCCAGGCGATAGCGGGCATAGGCCTTGCCGGTCTTCAGGTCGAAGCTGCGGGTGGCGTGGCGATGCTCGAAGCGCTCGCCGCGCCGCTCGTCGAGCCTGACCCAGCGCTTGCCGTCGAAGCCGCTGAACCGCCAGGCGGTGGGATCCGCCGCCTTGGCGCCGACGCTGACGGTGTAAGCCTTCAGGCAGGCCGCCGTGGGACGGATGAACGTCGCCGACTGGCCGGCCGAGGCGGTCCAGACCGTGGAGGTCTTGCCGTCGACCAAGACTGGGACGCTGGCCTCGCTGGCCAACACCGCGCCGTCATAGGCCCACTGGCCGGGCTTGTCGCTCATGGTGAAGCTCAGCACGCCGCCGGCCAGCACCTGCGCCTGGGTGATGAACGGGCCCGGCAGCGGCTTTCCGTTCAGCCTGGCGGCGGCGATGTAGGGACGATCCGCCCCGGCGTTCTCCGCCAAGACCTCCAGCGATCGCCCGCCCTCCAGGTGCAGCACGCTGCGCGGATGGCGCGGGCCATGCAGGTAGAAGAGATCGCTGCCGAGCTTGGGGAACAGACCCAGGCGGTTGAAGACGTAGTTGGAGCTCATCGCGCCTGCGTCCTCGTCGCCCGGATAGGCGGTGGCGGTGAAGTGCTTGAACACCTCGCCCGACCAGTAGGACGACAGGTCCGACCGGCCCAGGGCATGGAACAGCCAGGGGGTGGCGAAGGAAGGCTCATTGGTGATGTCGATCAGGCCCGCGTCGAGCGCATGGTTCAGGCGCTCGTTGAAGCGCACCCGGCCGCCCATGGCCTCGATCAGGCCCGGCAGGTCGTGCAGCACGCCGTAGGAATAGATCCAGGCCGTGCCCTCGTAGTAGCCGACATTGTTGTGGACCTTGCCGTCCCAGCCGAGCTTGGGATCGATGTCCTGGAACTTGCCGTCCGGATAGCGCGGCATCAGGAAGCCCGCGAAGCCGTCGCTCGTGGTCTCTGGGTTCCAGATCTTGCGCCAGTTGGCCGAGCGCTTCAGCAAAGCGCCGGCCTCGTCCGCATGGCCGGCCTTGGCCGCGACCTGGGCAGCGAAATAGTCGTTGAGCGCGAAGCCCAGGGTCGAGGAGCCCGACTTGGCGCGCTGGTTGTTCGGCTCGGGGCTGCGATCGCCGACCCCGAAATACCCGCTTTCCAGATAGCGCGGGCGACGGCGCTCGAAGGCGTTGAAGTGGGTCAGCCGCCAGGCGTCGTTCCAGTTGACGCCAGCAGCCCCGCGCAGGGCCGCCTCGCCCAGCACGTTGTCGACTTCGTCGCCCCCCTGCCCCACGTGATAGTTCTGGCCGCCGATGATAGCCGTATCTGCCGCGCCAAACTTGTCGAAGGTGTGGATCAGCGAATTGATGTTGGCCGCGTAGTCGCTGGGGCGCAGCACCGACATCAGCGGAAACAGCGTCCGATAGGTGTCCCACAGGGTGTAGTGATCGTCCCAGTTGGGGCGCCCAAGCTCCTTGGCCGGCTGGTCCAGACTGCGGTCCCGGGGATGAGTCGAGGCATGGTAGAAGGCCGTGTAGAACCGGCGGGTCTGCGCCTCGTCGAGGCCCGAGACCTCGATCTCGCCCAGCCGATCGTTCCAGGCCGCCTGGGCCTGCTGGCGCACGCGGTCGTAGTTCCAGTCCGGGATCTCGCGGTCCAGCAGGGCCTCGGCCGTCTGCGCACTCGTGAAGGACACGGCGATCTTGACCAGCAGCGGCTTGCCGCCGGTCGTCTTGAAGGTCTGCCAGGCGCCCAGGCGCTCGTCCGCGCCGGTCTTGCCTTCGGTAGCGTTCGCGCGGCGCTCGGCCTTGTCGAAGACGCCCCAGGCGACGGGTTTCTGGTCGAACTTGGCGACGAACCAGATGTCGATCAGGGCCGGGTTCCAGTAGCCCTTGGCCTTCACGTGGCCGACGATCTTGCCCTCCGCCGGGTAGAGCTTCACGTCCGCCTGGTCCGAGGCGACGAGGCCGCCGACCTTGCGGGTAACGTCGAACACCAGCTGGGCCTGGTCGGTGTCGGGATAGGTCAGGCGATAGATCGCCGAATAGTGGGCCGGCGTCGCTTCGACCTTGGTGTCGTAGCGGGTCAGCCGCACCGAATAAGCATCGGCCGCCAGGACCTCGTCGGCCTTGGGCGACAAGTGGGCGGTCTCGTCGAATTCCGCCCGGCCCACCTGCGGCGACAGCAGAAACGTGCCATAGGTGGTGACCCCGCCCGACCCTTGCGAATGCAGTTGGGCGAAGCCGCTGATCGGCTCGGCGGCGTTGTAGCCGGCGTTGCTGGGATTGGGCGTCTCGGGCGAAGGATGGATCGAGCCGTTGGGCAGGGTCGGCCCGGGAATGGTGTCGCCTTCGTTGTCGTTGCCGAGGCCGACCTCGAGAGCGGGAAGCTTGTAGAGGGACTGGCCGGGGGCGGCCTGGGCGATCGGGGCGGCCGCAAGAGCGGTCATGGCCAGGAGAGTCGAAAGTCCAGCGCGAAGTCCCGGCATCGAAATCCTTCCGGTCTGGGGCCTTCCGCGAGTCACCCGGCAGGCGCCTCGAGAAGGAGAAAATATAGCCGGTCCACGGAGGGACCGGCTATCGAGTGCATCACTGGGGGAAGTGAACTTTAGAACGTGGCGCGCGCCGTCAGGGTGAAGGTGCGGCCGTCGTAGTCGACCCAACGCGAGACCTGGTAGTCGTTCTCGTATTCGAAGCGGACCGCGTCGGTCAGGTTGTAGGCGTCCAGCGAGACGGTGAGCTGGTCGTTGACGTTGTAGGACGCCGACATGTCCAGCTGGCCGCGCGGCTTAACCGAACGCGAGCCGCCGCTGTAGGTGCCGTTGGCGTTCAGGTCGTAGGCCGAGCGGTAGTTGTAGACCATGCGCACGCCGAACTTCGGCGTCTCGTAATAGCCGATGACGTTGACGTTGTGCTTGGAGATGCCCGGGAACGGAGCGATCGAAGGGCTCTTCGACGTCGTGTAGGCGTAGTTGAAGCTGCCGCCGAAGTTCTTCCAGAAGCCCGGCAGGAAATCGAGGTTCTGCTGGATGTTGAACTCGACGCCCTCGACGGTGGTCGGCTTGTCGAGGTTGTAGGCGCCGCTGGCGTTGACGTGCACCTGCTTGGTGGTGCTGCTGAGCGCGGTGGCCGTGCAGTAGGTGCCGTCCCACGACAGGGCGCCGAAGCCCCAGGTCGAGCCGTCGGCCGGGCACAGCAGCGCCGGATCCGAGGTCGAGGCGATGCGGCCGGTGATGTTCTTGCGGAAATAGGCCAGCGAAACCAGGCCGTTGGGGCGGTTGTACCACTCCAGCGACAGGTCGAAGGATTCCGCCAGATAGGGCTTCAGCTTGTTGTTACCGATCTGCACCGAGACGTCGTAGACGTTGACGCTGCCCGAGGTCAGGCTGGTGTTGAGGATCTGGGTCGGGCTGACCTTGGTCGACGGCGAATACTGGCGCGGGTGCGGGCGGACATAGGTCTTGTAGTAGGCGCCGCGCAGGATCAGGTCGTCGGTGACGTCGGCCACGAAGATCGCCGACGGCAGGAAGTAGTCGTACTTGTTGACGTACTTCTCGGTCTTGAAGGCCGTGGACGAGCCGATCGAGTCGGTCGGCGCGGTCGTGCGGTCCAAGGTCGTGATGGTGTTCTTGGTGTCTTCGTAGCGGCCGCCGAAGTTGCCGCGCAGGCCGTGACCGAAGATCTCGGTGTCGTACTTCGCCTGGATGTAGAACTGATTGATATCGTTCTCGTTGGTGAAGTTCTTATCGTAGTAGCTGCTGTCGGCGTACTGGATGTTGAAGCCTTGGCTCGACAGGCCGCCGCTCTGATAGGCGGTGACCGGACGGACGGCGTTCAGGAACTCGCGGATGTTCAGCACCTGCCAGTTGCGATTGTAGCTGCCGCCCTCGCCGCCCATGAAGTCGTCGACGAAGGGCGACGTGATCATCATGCTCGAGGTGATGTTCTGCAGCTGCGCGCCGTAGGCGTAGACACGGTAGCCGGTCGACACATACTTCTCGCGCTCCAGGCGCACGCCGCCCTGGATGCTCTTGATCGGGCCGAGCTGGGTGAAGCGCTCGACGTCGAACGCCGCGCTGTTCAGCTCGTTCTCGGCGAAGCTCTCTGTGCCCTGGATCTGGATCTGGTTGGTCGAGTTGGCCTTGGCGCCGTTGTTGTAGAACGACGTCGGGTCGGAGGTTCCGCCCCAGGTCCAGGTCTGGCCGGTCGTGATCGAGTTCTGCGGGTTGGGCGAGGTGCTGTAGATGAAGTTGCCGATGTCATCGAGGCCGGTGGTCAGCGAACCGGTGACGCCGTTGCCGCCCGCGCGGGTGTAGTTGGCGACGTCGACCTCGGTCTCGACCGAGGCGTTGTAGCCCGACGACAGGGTCAGGGCGGCGGCGACGCGCCAGTCCTCGTTCTTCCAGTCGAAGGTGCCCAGCAGGCCGTCCGACTTCTGGCGCTGCGAATACAGACGGGTCGAGGACAGCGCGTTCATGTTGGCGAACGTGTAGCTCTGGTACAGATAGCGGCCGTCGTTGGTCTTCACCGGCGTGCCCGTCGGCGTGATCACCGTGCCCGCGCCGGCCGTGGACGACGGCAGGACGGTGTTGATCAGGAAGTACTGGACGGTGTCGGGCAGGTTGCGATCGGTCTTGAAGCCGATCAGGCCGATCTTGGTGTCGTCGTTGGGACGCCACTCGACGCCGGCCGTACCCGACCAGACCTCGCCCACGTTCATGCGGGTGTACTGACGGATCTGGGTGTTGGCCCAGACGCCGTTGCTGCTGGTCGAGCCGGTGTTGCTGTTGATGTAGGCCGAGGCCGCCGATTGCGACAGACCAAGCGCCTGGGCCAGCGAGCGGCAGTAGGACGTCGCGCTGGTCGCGCAGGCCGTGGGCGAATAGTACTGGCCGTAGGTGGCGTTGAACTGGCTGGCCGTCAGGCCCGTCATCGCCGACGTCAGATAGTCGTAGCTGTTGAGACGGATCGTATCGCGGCGGAAGTTCTCTTTCTTGTAGGCCAGGGTGCCGAACACCGCGAGATCGTCGGTGAGGTGCTTGTTGTAGCCGATGGTCGCGGCCGGCGCGCCCAGGCTGCCCAGAGTGTTGTACTCGTAGGACGCCTTCATGAAGCCGCCGTCCTTGCGCGACAGCGCCGGCGCGATCTGCAGGTCGACATTGCCCGAGAGGCCGCCCGAGACGGTGTTGGCCATCGGCGACTTCTGGATCACGAAGGCCGAGAAGATGTCGGAGTTGAACGCGCCCAGCGGCGAGCCCTGGTTGTCACGCAGCAGCGCCGGGCCGGCGAACGACTGGCCGTTCAGCGTGTTGCGGGCGTATTCGCCGGGCATGCCGCGCAGGTTGATGGTGGCGTCGCGGCCTTCGGCCTCGCGGTTGATCTGGACGCCAGGAATACGCTGCAGGGCCTCGCCGACGTTCAGGTCGGGGAAGCGGCCCAGGCCGTCGGACGAGATGCCGTCGGTGATTTCAACGGCGTTCTTCTTGGTGCGAACGGCGTCGGCGTAGCTTTTCTTGAAACCCGTGACGACGACGGTGTCGACCGTGTCGTTCTGGGTCGCGGCGGCTTCCTGGGCCATGGCGAGCGCCGGCAGGCCGCCCATGACGGTGGCTGACAGAAGCGCGATCTTCAGGACGCGCATCGAGCTGATCTTGGACTTCAATTTCGTTCCCTCCTCGTTATGGCCCGCCGTCTTGCGTGACAGCTTTTCAGCCAGCCCCTCTCGCGGTACCGGTCCCAGCAATCTTGCGATTGGCCAGGGCAATGTGGAGATAGAACCCACACGGCGCCGCGCCCGTAAACCAACGACGATCAGTTTGATATCGCTGGCTTTTTTCGTATTGTTAAATTGATTTGTATATTATTTTCCCGAGACAATCTAGAAAATATTTTTCGGAATTGCAAATTGGTCAGGCCAAAATAGATAGGTCGCAACCAGCGGTGACAGCGCCTCACCTGAGCGTTGAGCGCAGCCGGACTGGAAAAGCGACGCGGGCTGAACGAGGCTCGGGTCAGGGAGTGAGTGTAATGAAGGCAAGCATGATGGCGGGCGCGGCCTGGCTGGCGATCGGCCTCGCCGCCCAGGCGGAGGAAGCGCCCCGAGTCGATCCGGTGCAGGTGGACGCCTCTCGTCCCGACTGGGAGAACCCAGCCGTCAACGCCCGCGGCAAGATGCCCGCCAGCGCCAGCCACTTCCCGTTCGAAAGCAGAGCCGCCGCCCTGGCCGGCGACATGACCAGGTCGGCCCGCTACCTCAGCCTCGACGGCCAGTGGGCCTTCCACTTCAGCCCGTCGTCCGACGATGTGCCCAACGGCTTCGAAAAGTCGGACTACGACGCCTCCAGTTGGAAGAGCATCAAGGTCCCCGCCATGTGGCAGGCCGAAGGCTACGACCAGGCCCGCTACAACAACATCACCTATCCGTTCCCCGCCAACCGCCCGCTGATCCCGCACGCGACCAACCCCGTGGGTTCCTACCGCCGCACCTTCGAGGTTCCGGCCGGCTGGAGCGGCCAGGACGTCATCCTGCACATCGGCGCGGCCGGCGCGGCCTACCGCGTCTGGGTCAACGGCCAGGAGGTCGGCTACTACGAGGACTCCAAGCTGCCGGCCGAGTTC
>Ga0160495_100133_pt1 | contig 107443 bp, 84 predicted proteins | sample DID4MG_4_FD_108251 | JGI IMG/M metagenome (GOLD analysis project Ga0160495, IMG submission 108251) | Enriched soil microbial communities from UW Madison campus, WI, USA - DID2933_E24_FP4 MG | ecosystem: Environmental > Terrestrial > Soil > Unclassified | place: USA: Madison, Wisconsin... | reverse complement strand
GGCCTTGTTTCTCAGAAAAATACACGCAGTAACTTTTAAAGGGTTTCTAATAAAACTGGTGTTGTTTATTCTTGCTTTTACCCTGGATAAAATCACCAATTAACTAGCAACTTGAATTAATTAGTTAATGGTTCATGGTTCATGGTTCATGGATCATGGTTCATAGCTAGTGCTCTCTGTTATTTAAAATAGTAGTTTTAAGTATAGTTTAGTTGTTTTTCTATGAACTAATAACTATCAACCATGAACTATTAACTATGAACCATCAACCATCAACTATAAATCGACAAACTTCACATTTATCCTTATATCTCTATTTCGTCCTTTATCATCGGTACAACTAATTTTATTACTACCTTCTTCAGGCATAAAAAACTGTTTTTCGTTGGCTAAAGCCGATTTAAAAAACTTGTTGTTTATATACCAGTAAACCATGGTAACATCATTGGCGGTTTTGCAAGATAATTGCAAAGGCTCCGGATGTTTTTTGCTGATTAAATATTCTGTACCACTAACCGGTGATTGAATAACCGGCGCACTGCCTTTAAAAATCATTTCACATTCCGGATTGTGCGGTGGTATTTTATCGTAGGTAAGTTTATTTTCTTCGTACCAGGCAATCATGTCGGGCTCGGCGTGTTTAAACATTTTTTTCTTATAACCGCTTTCGGGTATACAGGCTTTACAATAGGATATTTTTTCATCCACACTCACCGCAACTTCCCGTAAATGATCGCAGGTTTTGGTGCTGGATATAAGCGGTACAAAATAATCGGTAATTAAATTGGTACAATTAGTTGAAGGTGTTAAGCCGGTTTCACTGCATACCGTTCTAAAATCAATATCTGCTGGCGGACTAAACCATTCCTTGTCATTATTATAATCAATGGTATTGAAGATTTTAAATAACAATGGTGTTGCAACACCCGAGCCATTTAAATCGGCCGCACCCACACCCGAAAAATTACCTACCCAAACACCAATGGTATAATGAGTGTTGTAACCAATGCTCCAGGCATCGCGGCGGCCATAACTGGTGCCGGTTTTCCAGGCAATTTTAGGCATACGTTCAGTGGCGGTCCAGTTTAACGGAAAGTCAGGTCGGTTAACTTTTGATAAAATTTCGTTTACCATAAAGTTAGCAGCCGTACTTAAAATACGGGTCTTGGTTTGTACCGAATCTCGTTGCAAAAAACTGGGTTTTATATACAAACCATCATTGGCAAAAATGGTAAATTGTCCGGTTAATTCTTCTAACGATGTACCGCAACCACCCAGTATTAAGGATAAACCTAACTTGCGCTGATCCTTTTGAATTTGTTTAAAGTTGCACAACACCAAGGTTTGAATAAATTTTTCGTGTGTTAGTTTCTGCAAACTTTTTACTGCCGGAATATTTAAAGATTGTTCCAATGCATATTCTACCGTTACTTTGCCATGAAATTTTTTATCATAGTTTTCCGGCGCATAACCATCATACATAATGGGTACATCGGTTAAAGTTGTTTTGGGTGTAAGTAAACCTTCATCAAAACAAACGCCGTATAACAAAGGTTTTAACGTGCTGCCCGGTTGCCGTATAGCTTTAATACCGTTAACCTGGCCACCATCCAGACTATCATAAAAGTTTGACGAACCTACATAACTGATAATTTTATGCGTACGATTATCAACAATAACCACCGCCGCATTTTTTATATTACGTAATCGTTGGGTGCGTATATAATCTTCTACCAGTTTTTCGGTTTTTAACTGAGCGTTTAAATCAATCGTAGTCTCTACTAATGGAGTATTACTGTTACGGTAAATATTTGCCAGATGCGGTGCATAGCGTGGTACTTGTCCACGTTGCGCATCCAATGGCTCCGCTAAAGCATCGGCAATTTCTTTTTCGGTAAAAATATTTTCATCTGCAAATTGTTGCAGCCAGCGGTTACGTTCGGTAACAATGCGGTCGTTATTGCGACCAATAACCAACGATGATGGTCTATTGGGTATAATACTCAACGCCGTAATTTCTGCCAACGATAAATGGTCCGGATTTTTTTTAAAGTACAGTAACGATGCGGCTTTCACCCCTTCAATATTACCACCATAAGGCACCAGGTTTAAATACAGTTGCAAAATTTCGTTTTTACTGTATTTAAGTTCTAACTGCAAAGCCCTGAAGCTTTCAATAATCTTACTTAAAAAATTACGTGGCCTAGGTTCCAGCGCTCTGGCCACTTGCATAGTAATAGTACTGGCGCCACTGGTACGTTTAAAGCGGATAATGTTTTTAAAAAAAGCCCGGATAACCGCACCGGCATTAATACCGGGGTGCGAATAAAAGTATTTATCTTCTTTAGCAATAATCGTTTTACGCAACAGCGGCGATATTTCGTCCAGCTCCGTTTTCATGCGCCATTTTTCATCCGGCGTTAAAAACGCATGAATCGTTTCGCCTTTATTATCGGTAATTACGGTGGAGTACGCTATTTTATCCGGCACCGGAAAAATCCAGTTCAATATAAAAAAAAGCACCACCATGCTTAACAATGCAATGCCCGCCTGCTTTAGGCGTCGTAAAACTGTTTTTCTGGTTATCTTAATTTTCAATGTTGTTATTTATGGTATCGGCTGTGGTACTACTATCATCGTCTGTTGCGTCGCACTCTTCATCGTTCTGTAATGCTATTGGGCATTGTGCAGGTGCCCGCAAATACTTGCATAGGTTTTCTTGCAAAAACAAATATCAGCAAAACTCATATTGTATGTTTAATTATTTTAGTTAATGTGTTTGTTAGTTTTTTAATAGAATGTCACCATTATATAAAATTTTGCAAATGCTTTTGTTGTAATACAAGGTTTTTGATACCTTAGTTTTTAATTAGACTTTTGAGTATTAATTATTTGTAAAGGCAGTTGATATAAAAGCAAAAATAATTTCACTACCACCTCTACCGAACCCATGCTTTTATTTAACTGCCATATACTGGGCATGCTTTACGGTGTTGCCCAATAGAATTGTTGCAGCACAAGTGAGTGACACAAGGGACGATCATAGTAGCACTGCAGCCGGTAAACAAAAATTATGTAATTAGTAGCAAAAGTGTATCCCTATAAGAAAACAAATTCTGCAAAATACAAACCAACCATATGCGTATTCGTTATCGCTTGCTCGTTTTCGTGTCAATAGTGGCATCGTTAGTACTGGCGTCATGTAAAACCAACAAGGTTTCGCTGGATTATACCAATGCTAAAGACGAAATGCCGTTGCTTACCAATATTGTTTTTCAGTTTAATCAGCCGTTGATGGCCGATTCGTTGCTGAACATTTGGGATAGCACCGATTTTGTAAGTTTTTCACCGGCCATTAAAGGAAAGTTCAGGTGGCAAAGTCCGGATGAGTTGGTGTTTTCGCCATCGCAACCATTATCGCCGGCTACCAATTATACGGCTAGTGTAAATAAATCGGTATTAAAATTTAGCAAGTACGATAAAGTTACCGGCGGGGATGATATTAAATTCCACACGCCTGATTTGGCCTTGGTAGCATCGCAGGTAATATGGCAGGGCGAAAGTGCCACATCGGCCATACCACAGGTTGATATGCAGTTTAATTATGCGGTTGACCCCAATGCGTTGAAAGATAAATTAACCATTGAAGTGGATGGTAAAAAACAAGATTTTAATTTAGTGACGGTATCGCCTGATACAAAAATATCGGTGCGTTTGGCTAATTTAAAAGCCGAGGATAAAGACTATGAAACAAAAATTACTTTAGCCAAAGGTTTAAAACCTGAAGCTGGTAACAACAGCACCGGCAGCGATATTACCAATAACTTATCTATACCATCGCCGTATGTTTTAACTATACAGGATGTACAATCGGAGCATGACGGTACCGAAGGAATTGTAAGGGTAAGTACCTCGCAACAAGTTACCGGTTTGGATGTAAGGCAATTCGTGAGTTTTGATCCTGCAATTGCTTATACGGTAGATTATACTGAAACCGGTTTTAATATCCGTAGTGACAAGTTTGATTTAGAAAAAGCGTACAGCGTAACTTTTAAAAAAGGCTTACGTGGTAAATTGGGTGGTGTTTTAAAAGAAGATTTTCAAACCAATGTAGCCTTTGGACAACTGGAAGCGGACATACGTTTTAGTAACAGCAAAGCAGTTTATTTATCAAAACAAGGGGGTAAAAATTTAGAAATACGTATTACCAGCGTGCCGAAAATTAAAGTGGTTGTTTCTAAAATTTACGAAAACAACTTGTTAATGGCGCAGCGTTATGGTTATTATCCGCAGGAAAAGAATAACAATAGTCGTTACAATGATTATGAAGGCGATTATTACGACGGTGATTATTATGGTGGTGGCGATGTTACATTGGGTGATGTGATTTTTGAAAAAGAAATTGATACCCGCAGTTTGCCAAAATCTGGTGGCGGACGTTTATTAAATTTTTCTCAATTTGAAGATAGATTGCCGGAGTTTAAAGGTGTGTACCATGTAATGATACGTTCTACCGAAGATTATTGGGTTCGTGATAGTCGTTTTATTTCTTTGTCAGATTTAGGTTTAATAGCCAAAGAAGGCCAGGATAAAATATTGGTATTTGCTAACTCAATAAAAACAGCCATGCCCGCCAATGGGGTTGATGTAATGGTATATGCCGCCAATAACCAGTTATTAGGTACGGGTAGTACCAATGCGGATGGTGTTGCGGAGGTAGCGTATACTAAAAAAGACATTAGCGGTTTTAAACCGGCCATGGTTATTGCGAAAACGGCTACGGATTTTAACTACTTGCCATTTAATAATACAAGAGTTAACACTTCTCGTTTTGAAGTAGGCGGCAAACGTACTAACCCAAGTGGGTTTGATGCGTTTGTTTATGCCGAAAGAGATATTTACAGACCGGGTGAAAAAATTAATTTCTCCTTAATATTACGTAACACTAAATGGGAAACACCGGGAGCCATACCATTAAAATTAAAATTCTTAATGCCTAATGGTAAGGAATTAAAATCTTTCCGTAAAAACCTAAACGAAGAAGGTTCGTTGGAAGCTTCGGTTGATTTAGCTACATCTGCTATAACCGGTAGCTATAATTTAGAAGTTTACACCAGCAATGATATTTTATTAAGTACTAAAAGTTTTTCAGTTGAAGAGTTTGTACCGGATAGAATTAAAGTAGCAGCTAAATTGGACAAACCATCATTACGTCCGGGTGAAACTGCTTCTTTAGCTATTAATGCCACTAACTTTTTTGGTCCGCCTGCTGCTAACCGTAATTATGAGTTAGAAGTACAGGTAAAACAAAAATATTTTACCGCCGAAAAGTTTAGTGAGTACGATTTTAGTTTAAGTAACAAACAAAGCTTTTTTGATAAAGTGTTTCGTGAAGGTAAAACCGATGAAAGCGGTAATGCTACACAGCAATACGAAGTGCCAACATCGTACAATAATATGGGTGCTTTACAGGCTTCGTTTTATACTACGGTGTTTGACGAAACCGGCCGACCAGTTAGCCGAGCTGCCAGTGCAGATATTTTTACACAATCGGTTTTCTTTGGTATAAAACGCGACTGGTATTATTACCAGCCTTTAAACCAAGCGGTAAAAACAAATATTGTTGCGGTAAATAAAGATGGTAACTCGGTTAGCGCAACCGCCTTTGTACAGGTTATTAAAAAAGAATACAAAACAGTATTAGCTAAAAGCGGTAGTTATTTCCGTTACACCTCACAACGTGAGGATAAAGTAATGCAGGAAGGTAATGTATCGGTATCGGGCAACACCGTGTATAGTTATGTACCACGTTCACCCGGTGATTATGAAGTAAGGGTGTATATTCAAGGTTCTAATACCTATGTTGGTAAAACATTTTATAGTTATGGTAGTTATGGTGGCGACTATAATTCTTTTGAAGTAAACAACGAAGGCAATATTGATATTGAACTGGATAAAAAAGAATACAACACCGGCGAAACAGTAAAAGCGTTATTTAAAACGCCGTTCAGTGGTCGTATGTTGGTTACTTACGAAACCGATAAAGTAATTGGCCATGAGTACGTAAATGTAGAAAACAGAAGTGCCAGTGTTAACCTTAAACTTTCCGGTGATCATGTTCCGAATGTTTATATAACCGCTACGTTAATTAAACCACATGAAGTATCGGATATTCCGTTAACGGTTGCGCATGGTTTTCAGAATGTACCCGTAACAGAAAAGAACAGAAAAATAAATGTAGAAATACAAGGTAGTAAAACTGTTAGGTCAAAAACAAAACAGAAAATAAAAGTAAAAGCCACACCGGGTAGTTTTGTAACCCTGGCTGCTGTGGATAATGGTGTATTACAAATCACCGATTTTAAAACACCTGATCCTTACAATTATTTCTACCAGAAAAAAGCATTACAAGTAACGGCTTACGATTTATATCCATTATTATTTGCCGAGGTAAGAGCTAAGATGAGTAGCACAGGTGGTGATGGTGAATTGGATATGGCTAAGCGTACTAACCCAATGCCAGCTAAACGTGTTAAGGTAGTAAGCTTCTGGAGTGGTATAGTAAAAGCTAATGGTAGCGGCGAAGCTAGTTTTGATGTAGATATTCCACAATTTAGCGGTGAGTTACGTTTAATGGCAGTGGCATATAAAGGCAATAGTTTTGGCTTTGGCGAAAACACCATGACGGTAGCTGATCCAATTGTTATCAGCTCGGCATTGCCAAGATTTTTAAGTCCGGGTGATACGGTATTGGTACCGGTTACTATTACTAACACCACGGAAAAAGCGGCTAACGTTACCGCTGGCATAAAAACAGCAAACGGTACGGTTAAAGTAATAGGTGCGGCAAAACAATCCGTATCGTTACAACCAAAAGCTGAGCAACGTGTGTTGTTTAATTTAGTAGCTGATCCTAAAATTGGTGTAGAAAATATTTCAGTAACGGTGGATGGAATGGGTGAGCAATTTGTAGAAGCTACTGATATTTCGGTAAGGCCGCCATCTACTTTACAAAAACGTACCGATGCCGGTTCTGTACAAGGCGGTAGTAGTAAACGAATAGGCGGAGCGTTAAGCGATTTTATCCCCGGTACTGTTAATTACGAATTAGTAGTTAGCCGTTCTCCGGTAATTGAATTAGGTAGTCAGTTACAATACTTAGTACAGTATCCTTATGGTTGTACCGAGCAAACTATTTCGGCTGCATTCCCACAATTGTATTATGGCGATTTAGCCGATTTAATGAAGCTGAATAAAAACACCAACGCCAACACTAATGTAATAGAAGCTATTCGCAAAATAAAAATGCGTCAGTTGTACAATGGTGCTGTTACCATGTGGGACGGTGGTGGTTACGAAAATTGGTGGACTACTGTATATGCTGCACACTTTTTATTAGAAGCTCGTAAAGCAGGTTTTGAGGTGGATAATAGTTTAGTTGAAACCATGCTTACTTACATTACGTTAAAACTGCGTAACCGTGAGTTAATCACTTACTATTACAACCGTGAGCAAAATAAAAAGATAGCGCCTAAGGAAGTGGCGTATGGTTTATATGTTTTAGCATTGGCAGGTCGTAGTAATGTACCGGCTATGAACTATTACAAAGCTAACCCAAGTATATTGGCGTTAGATAGCCGTTATTTATTGTCGGCAGCTTATGCTATTGCAGGTGATAAAAAATCATTTGCTGCATTATTACCACCGTCCTTTAGTGGTGAGGAATCAGTGCCGCAAACCGGCGGAAGTTTTTACTCTGATGTACGTGACGAAGCCATTGCCTTAAATGCATTGATGGATGTGGATCCGGGTAATAAACAAGTGGGCACTATGGTAAAACATGTTAGCGATAAACTAAAAGCAAGAGGTTGGTTAAGTACACAAGAAAGAGCTTTCTCCTTTCTTGCTTTAGGTAAACATGCTAAGCAGGCCAATCAATCAACCGTTACTGCCGAAATAAAAAGCGATGGTAAAACCGTAGCAAAAGTTGATGGTGGTAGCTGGCGTGGCGATATGGCTGTTGTAAAAGGCAGCAACATTGAAATTGTAACCAAGGGTAGTGGTAACCTGTATTATTTCTGGCAAGCCGAAGGCATTAGTGCTACCGGCGAGTACAAAGAAGAAGACAGTTATTTAAAAGTACGTCGCAGGTACTACAACCGTTTTGGGCAAGCCATTGATGGCGGCAGCTTTAAACAAAACGATTTAATTATTATAGCCGTTACGCTTGAAAAAAATTACAGCGGTACGGTGGAGAATGTAGTAATAACCGATTTACTACCTGCCGGTTTTGAAATTGAAAATCCACGTACCAAAGAAATACCGGGTATGGATTGGATTAAAGACGGCAGTACACCGGATGCATTGGATGTACGTGATGATAGGATACATTTCTTTGTTAACGCAAACTATAATAAACAAACCTATTATTATGCGGTACGTGCGGTATCACCAGGCTTGTACAAGCAAGGCCCGGTAAGTGCCGATGCCATGTATAATGGTGAGTATCATTCGTACCACGGTGCGGGATTGGTTAGAATATTACCGTAAGTATTTTTTTGTTATCAGCTGTAGTGCTACTAGCATCGTCCCTTGCGTCGCACACTTCAACTGTAACAATGCTAATCAACAGGTAGTGACATTATAAATAATAAAGCCCGGCGTTAGTCGGGCTTTATTGTTTTGTTTATGTAAACTACTTGTTATATTGTATGTGTCCATCTTTGCCGTGATGAGTGGCCTCACGCATCACAATGTTAGAAATTATAAAAACGCTTATTTTTGAAAGATGAGTAATGTATTAAAATCAGTAATATTATTATGTAGTACTGTACTACTATTTGTGTCGTGTAAACAAAAGCAATTAACTAAAGTAGAAGAACAGTTTATTTTTAATGAAGCACCTTTTGCACAATGTCATGCATCCACCATTGTAGCTTTACCTGATGGTACTATACAAGCTGCTTGGTTTGGCGGGCCTTACGAGGGTAACGATAGTGTAGCTATTTGGTCATCGGTGTATAAAGGTAATAAATGGACGACGCCTGTAATTATTGCAGATGGTGTTGAAAGTGATAGTGTACGTTATGCGTGCTGGAATCCAGTATTGTTTCAAACCAGTGATAAAATACTACACTTGTACTATAACCTTGGCCTTAACCCGAGAGAGTGGTGGGGCATGGAAAAAGTTTCAACAGACAACGGACAAACATGGTCTGCTGCTAAAAGGTTACCTGCAGGAGTATTAGGGCCAATAAAAAATAAACCGGTACAAGTAAAAGATAATATTATTGTTTCTCCATCCAGTGTAGAACTAAATGAAAATATTTGGCGGGCACATATAGAAAGGTCAACTGATAATGGTAAAACCTGGACAATTATTCCGATTAATCATATTGATTCTTTTAATGCCATACAGCCATCGGTTTTGCAACATAAAGATGGACAGTTGCAGTTATTATGTCGTAGTAAGGAAGGAGTGATTACACAAAGTTGGTCGAAGGATGATGGATTAACCTGGTCGCCAATGAGCAGGACAAGTGTAATTAATCCTAATTCGGGTATAGATGCAGTTACTTTAAAAGATGGAACACACTTACTAGTGTACAATCCGGATGTGCCTGGCAAAGATTGGTTTAACGGACGCGGTAAATTATACTTGGCGCAAAGCAGCGATGGTATAAACTGGAAAGACATTGCCGTACTTGAAGACGGTGACAAAGAGGAATATAGTTATCCTGCTATTATACAAGCCCCTAATGGTGAGGTGCATATTACTTACACGTATAACCGTAAGAAAATTAAACATGTAGTGTTTAAATATTAATTAATAATGAGTAATTAATATTTAATAATTTGTCTCTCCAGTGGGTATAGCTTTCCTCAGTGCTACTCGGTGTAAACCCTCTGTGTTTCTCTGTGGTTAAGTTAGAAATAGGCTAAAGATGTAACTCCGATTAAAGTACGGAGTACTACACAATGCCCAATAGCATTGATGCGCTCCGATTAAAATACGGAGTACTGCACATTGCCCAATAGAATTGATGCACTCCGATTAAAATACGGAGTACTGCATTTTGGCCAATAGAATTAATGCAGTACAAGAGTGCGACGCAAGGAACGATGATCAGGGAACTGCAGCTGGTAACAAAAAAAATAATCTGGTTGATGCAATGGTTTATGAAAAGCTGTTGTCAGTATGTTAAAACCAACACTATGCAACGTATAAATAAGCTGCTGGCGGCTTTTATTGCCTTGATTTTTTTAACCGGATGCTTTAAAGATAAAGTAACGCATACTTACACTTTATTGAAACCTGTGTATAAATCTAAAACAGAAGTATTAAGCCAGGTAAAGAGTAACGCGGCGCAAAGCCTGGCCAACCCCGGTAAAATTTTTGTGTACGGCGATTATTTGTTTGTGAATGAAATAAACAAAGGCGTACACGTAATTGATAATAGTAACCCTAAATCGCCGGTTAATAAACGGTTTATTAATATTCCAGGTAATGTAGATATTGCCGTGAAAGGTACTACGCTGTATGCGGATATTTATACTGATATGTTAACGCTGGATATATCGAACCCGCTGGAAGCAACAGTGAAGAAAGTGACTAACAGTGTTTTTCCTGAGAGACAATATGGGAATGGTTTTGTGGCCGATAATTCTCAATACATAGTTGACTGGATACGTAAGGATACAACGGTTGATTATGAGAGTAACGGTTGGCCATGCAGGGGTTGTGGCATTTGGTTTGAAATGGCTGTTTTTAATAGTGCAACACCACAAACAAGAGCTGCGTTAACTGTTGGTATAGCAGGTTCAATGTCGCGGTTTAATATTGTAAGTAACTATTTGTATGCAGTAAATAAATCATCATTGGTGGTATTTGATATAAATAATCAAACACAACCGGAGAAGGTAAATACAGTACCGGTAGGCTGGGAGATTGAAACCATCTATCCTTTTAAAGATAAATTGTTTATAGGATCTACAACCGGTATGTTTATCTATGATATTAGTAACGCTGCTGCGCCGGCTTATGTTAGCAGTGTATCGCATATACGCAGATGCGACCCTGTAATTACTGACGGAGAATTTGCTTATGTTACCTTAAGAGCAGGTGTAGTATGTGGTGGCACAACCGAAAGTCAGATGCAGGTATTGGGTGTTAGTAATATAGCTAATCCTATTTTATTAAAAACTTATTCGCTTGAAAATCCTTATGGTTTAGGTAAGACAGGTAATTTGTTATGGGTATGTGATGGTAAAGCTGGTTTAAAAGTTTATGATGCTACTAATCCATTAGCGATGAGTGTAAAACATGAGTTTAAAAATTTGGAAGCTTTTGATGTAATACCATTGGGCAACAAAATAATTGTAAGCGCAAAAGAAGGTATAGTGCAGTTTGATGCCAATGACCCTACAAAAATTGTTGAATTAAGCAGAATAAGCAAACATTAATTTATATGATAAAAGGTTGGTGTTTACTAATTGTAATAGGTGTTTGCTGTACGTTACATGCGCAGGATAAAATTGCCTACAGATCTTATAATTATATAGGTGTTGTGGCTGGTGATAGTAAATCGGCTTATCAGGTATTAACAACGCATGGCGTTGGTTTTAATAATTGGTATGCAGGTATTGGTACGGGAATAGATGATTACAGAAACAGGTCTGTACCGGTATTGTTATCATTAGTAAGGTACTTGCTACCACAAAACAACTTGTTTGTGAATATAAATGGCGGTCCAAATTTTGTTTGGGGTAAAAGTGAACGTAATCGTTTATGGAATCAACTGGATAGTAAAGCCATGCCGGGTTTATTTGCCGAAGCAGGTTTTGGTTATAGATTAGAAACTGCTAAGAAAGGCCAAGGCGTTTTGTTTGGTACTTACTACTCCTACAAAAACATGAAAGAAAGATTTACCGTACCTGGTGTATGTAATAACCCGCCTTGTGAAAATATGAATGAATACATAAATTCTAGTTTTAGCCGTTGGGCTTTTAAGGTGGGGTTTGTGTTTTAGTAAAAGTTTATAAATAATTTTTTAAGAGTTGTCAGTTAATGACAGCTCTTTTTTTTATTTAATAACTTGTGCAAACGATTGATTTTTTGTAATCGAGATAATTACAATTGTTAGAATTGCTGTTTAATTTATTTGTTATCAGAATAATAAGGCTAGCTTTTTTTTGTTTTTGCATATTAGGAACATATTTTTTTTCTTGATTAAGCAAAAAGAGTTTTGGTAAAAGAAGATGTGATACATATATTTGGAACACCAAAATAATTAACTGCTTAAAGTCCCAATCATGAAGAGTTGTTCTGCTTTTCTTTCATTTTCTGTTTTTTTCTATTTAATGAATTTTAGTTTTCATGAATTTAGCTTTAAAGTAGTTAGAGGTTAAGACGTATTTGTTAGTTTTTATCCTGTAAGGATATCGTAATCATTTTTTGCATTTTTATCCATTAATTTGAAAATTCTGTTGCTAGTTTAGGCTAGAGTGAGGTAGTACCTACTGACCTTTTGTGTGTGTAATTACGAGATTAAGATTAGTGCTGCATAGTTTCCAGATAATTTGAAAAAACTTAAAGAGTGTATCATTGCCTATTGATGTTGATATGTTTTTAAGGATTTTTTGTACGTGATAGTTTTTGTAAAACAACTGTTTTAAATAAAAATGTAATTCTGTAACTGCTTTCTTTAATAATTAACAACAACTAAACTGTATGATTTTGAACTCAAGATCACGGGATTTTAAAAAGCGAAATTCCGTTGTAAGGCGACTTACTACAATGCATGCTGTGGCATTATTTGTACTGCTGATGTGTACAAACGTCAAAGCAAATGGCAACTGGGGAAATCCGAATTTTTATGAGAAAAATGACGGGAAACACTCTTTTTTTATTGATATTACCGGAAAGGTAGTTGATGAAGCGGGAGAAGCAATTGGTGACGCTAGCATTCAGGTAAAAGGTGCAAAGGCTAAAGGCACCAAAACCGATGATAGTGGAAATTTTAAAATTAGCGATGTTTCTGCCGGTTCGGTCTTGGTAATTTCTGCTATTGGTTTCATTGATCAGGAATACAAAGTTACCGCTACTTCAACAAGTATAACCATTACTTTGAAAAAAGATACGAAGGAAATGGACGAGGTAATTGTAACTGGTCTTCAAACTATTAAAAAGAAAAACTTTACAGGAGCTGCTACCAGTTTAAATGCTTCAGATGTTGAGCGTGCTGGTTTACCAGATATATCAAGAATGCTTGAGGGCCAGTTTGCCGGTGTATCTGTACAAAATGTATCAGGTACATTTGGAGCTGCACCTAAGTTAAGGATAAGGGGTGCTACTTCTCTTTCAGGTGATAACAAACCTCTATGGGTAATTGATGGAATTATTCTGGAAGACGTAGTGAATATTTCAAATGAAGCGCTTTCTACCGGTGATATGAATACTTTATTAGGTTCTTCTGTAGCCGGATTGAATCCTGATGACATACAAGATATCACCATCTTAAGAGATGCGGCTGCAACGGCACTTTATGGTGCAAGAGCGATGAATGGTGTAATTGTGGTATCAACTAAAAAAGGTAAACAAACAGAAGGTCTACCTAGAATATCATATACAGGAAACTTTTCCAGATACATTAAACCAAATTACTCTGAATTTGATGTGCTTAATTCAGCAGATCAGATGGGTGTATTGATGGAAATGTGGAACAAAGGTTCTTATCAAATGCCAGGGATGGTAAACGGTTCTAACGGAGGTATATTCTACAAAATGTATAAGGAAATCATGGAGTATGATGCAGCCACAGATACCTACAAATTGAGGAATGATAAACCAAGTATGAATCAGTTTTTAGAAAGATATGCCAATGCTAATACCGATTGGTTTGATGTTTTGTTTAGAAACTCGTTTTTACAAGAACATTCTGTGAGTGTTTCATCTGGTACAGAGAAGTTTCAGACATATGCTTCTACATCTTATTTAAAAGATGATGGTCAGACGCTTGGTAATAATGTAGAAAGATTTACGGGTAACTTCAGGGCCAACTTCAAATTAGGCAAAAAAGTAACCGGAGAAATCTTAACAAATGGATCAGTAAGAAATCAACGTGCGCCGGGTACGCAAAATGTACAATCAGAACCAGTTTATGGTAGTTATATCAGAGGATTTGATATTAATCCTTATAACTATGCCATGAATACCAGCAGATTGATTACTCCTTATGATGAGAATGGTAATCTTGAATTTTTTACCAGAGACTTTGCGCCTTTTAATGTGTTGAATGAATTAGAAACAAACTACATGAAGTTGCAGGTAATGGAGTATAAAGTTCAGGGTGCTTTAGGTTATCAGATTACGCCTAAGTTAAACTATAACATTACAGGTGCCTATCGTTACGCTAAAACTGAAAGCCAGGTTCATATTTTAGAAAACTCAAACATGGTGCAGGCATATAAGGCAGCATATGATCCTACAGTTTTGGGTGGTAACGACTACTTATATAGAAACCCGGATAATGCTTGGGAATATCCTCTTGTTACACTTCCTAGTGGTGGTTTTTATAATGTAAATGTGAACAACCTTAAAAACTACTTTTTAAGACATGATTTAAAATATGCCGAAGATTTTGGTAAACACTATGTACAAGGTTATGCAGCCATGGAAGTAAGAAGCGCTGAAAGACAAACCGAGTTTTTTGACGGTGTTGGCTATCAGTTTGGTAATGGCGGTTTAGTGAACCCTTATTATATGTATTTTAAAAGAGCTGGTGAAGAAGGCAAACCTTACTTTGGAATGCAGCCGGGCTTTGACCGATACATTGCTTATATGTTCCAGGGGACATACACTTATGATGACAGGTTTACATTTACACCAACATTCCGTTATGATGGGTCAAATAAAATGGGAAGAAGCAGAACCGCTCGCTGGTTACCTACCTGGAGTGTTTCCGGTAGCTGGAATATGCATAAAGAATCTTTCTTTGACAGAATTGGAATTGTTAAAACAGCTATTCTTAGAGGTTCGTATGGCTTAGTTGCCAACATTGGTAACGCTACCAACTCCGCTGCTACATTTTACAACCAGATTGCAAGAAGACCATATCTTGCTGATCAGGAAACACAAACATTTATTTCCAGTTTAGAAAATTCTCAGTTAACCTGGGAGAAAACAAATGACTTAAATATTGGTTTAGAGTTAGGGTTTTTACCCGGTAATAGAATTTTATTTGTGGTTGACTATTACAATAGAAGTATAAGAGATCTTATCGGATCAATTAATACATCTGGTATTGGTGGTCAGTTTGTTAAAACCGGTAACTATGCTACCATGAAGTCAAATGGTATGGAGTTTACCTTGAACGCTAAAGTAATTGAGCAAAAAGATTTCGGTTGGACATCACGTTTCAACTTTGCGTTTAATAAAAATAGAATTACCAAGTTAGAAATCAATCCTAATATCTGGACAATGGTTTCTCCAAATGGTGGTATGCTTTTAGATAAACCACAAAGAGGTTTATATTCTATCAGATTTACCGGATTAAATCATTATTTTGGCTATCCAACTTATACAGGTATTGGTGATCCTAAAGCAAATACTACTTATATCAATTTACAAAGTGGTTCTATTGATAACCTTGTGTATAGTGGTCCCGTAGACCCTATTACAACAGGCGGTTGGTACAACCAAATAAGATATAAAGGATTTACTTTATCAGGGTTAATAAAATTTGCGTATGGCAATCATTTGAGATTGGCTCCGAAGATTTCTGCGAACTATTCTGATATGACTTCTATGACCAGAGATGCCTTAAACAGATGGGTAATGCCTGGCGATGAAACAAGAACCAGCGTTCCTGGAATTATGGACCCACAATATCAATTACAAATTGTTGATGCGAGTGGTGCACAGGTAAGTGCAGTTTATCCGTATAATTTATACAACTATTCTGACCAACGAATTGCAAAGGGAGATTATATAAAATTGTCAAACGTAGCCTTGGGTTATGGATTGCCTCAAGCTTTTGCTAAGCGTATAGGTGTTGCCAATGCTTCTCTTTCTGTTGTTGCAAATAATTTATTAATTATACATGCAGACAAAAGATTAAACGGCCAGGATCCTGAGTTCTTTGCTTCTGGTGGTGTTGCATTACCATCTATGAAACAAGTAACCCTTTCACTTAAAATCGGACTGTAAAAATTTAAGAAAATGAAACTTAGAAAGATATCTATATTTCTTTTATCAGCTACACTTTTGGGAGCTTGTAAAAAAAGCTTCCTGGAGCAGGCGCCGGATAACAGAACAGAAATAAATAATGTTGAAAAAGTTGCTCAGTTAGTAAGTACTGCCTATCCTGCTTACGATTATTATGCCTTTACAGAAGCTGCTTCGGATAACTCTGAAGATAAAGGTGACGGTGTAGGTAGTGTAAATGACCTGCTTAGTACATATTATACCTGGCAAGACTTTGCCGGTACAGGAACCAATACAAGTACACAATATTGGAATGGTTGTTACGCTGCTATTGCAGCGGCTAATCAGGCATTAGAAGTTATTGAAAAGGGTAATTTTGGTAATGCTGTATTGCCTTATAAAGGAGAAGCTTTAGTAGCCAGGGCTTATGCACACCATATGTTAGCTATATTGTTTGCGCAGCCTTATAAAAAAGGCGGCGATAATAGTTCATTAGGAATACCTTATGTAACTAAACCTGAAACAGTGTTATTAGCAAATTACACGAGAGGTACGGTACAATCAACTTATGAGAACATTGAAAAGGATTTGGTAGAAGGACTTAAATTACTGGATGATTCCAAATATTCAGTACCTAAATACCATTTTACAAAAGCTGCTGCCAATGCTTTCGCTACACGTTTTTACTTGTTTAAAAATGAATGGGAAAAAGTAATTGAACATGCGAATGCTACCGTACCATCAGGCGATTTTGTAAACATGCTACGTCCAATTAATGGCGAATACAGAACTATAGGTTTTAATCAGTTTAACGTAGACTTTACAAAAACAAGCCAAAAACCGACGTTGTTGTTAGTGAATAACTATTCATTGTATCAACGTATCTATACAACTCCTCGTTATGGTTACGGAGCTAAGTTGGTAAAGATGTTTGAAACTAATACGGTTGCAGGTAAACCACTACGTCATTGGGTTGTAAATTATGGCCAACCGCATTATACTACCTATAAATGGCGTGAATACTTCTTTTATGCTACTGCATCTACAGGATATCCGTATATACAGTCTATTTTATTTACTGTTGACGAAACCTTGATGAACAGAGCCGAGGCTTATGCTGAATTAGGCCAAAATGACAAAGCATTAAAAGATATTAATGATTTTTATAGTGTAAGGCTAAATAACTACTCGGCAACAAACGATGCGGTTACCTTACCTAAAATTGCCGCTTATTACTCAACTATGGATCCTAAAGAGGGGCTAATTAAAGCTGTATTACAGGCAAAAAAAGCAGAATTTTTACAAGAAGGTATGCGTTGGCTTGATATTGTTAGAAGAGGTTTAACTGTTGAAAAAAATGTATTTGCTCCTAGTGGGGAAGAGAGTTTCATTGAACTTGGACCAAACGACCTTAGACGTGTATTTCAACTGCCTTACGAAGTTTTATTAGCGGGTGTAGAACTTAATCCTCGTTAAATTATATAATCATCGCATCAAAAAAAGTATATGAAAAATAAATTTTATTATAAAATTCTGTTTGTTGTCTTTTTTGCAGCGTTTATTACTTCTTGTAATAAAGAGAAGTTTACGCCTGTAAATATGGATGAACTGAACCCGGATATTCCTCTTTCCAATAGTGCTTTGGACCAGTGGTTAAAAACCAATTTTTTGGATGTTTATAACTCTGCTGTTATTTATAGATATAACCGATACTATCATGAAGCAGATAGAAATGTAACACCTCCTGAAGAAGATAAAGTACAGCCCATGATGCAAACCGTTTTAAGTGGGTTTGTTAATCCATATAAAGACGTAGCGGGTATAAACTTCATGAAAGTATATATTCCTAAAGAATGGGTATTGTATGGTTCCACCTCATATGATGCAGGTGGACAAGGATATGCAGGAACTGCTGCAGGTGGTGTACGTGTTAACTTGTTTGGTGTTAATGCCTTTTCCAATACACCTGGATTTATTAAAGGTCGAATTAATACCATTCACCATGAGTTTGTACATATAGTTAACCAAAGGTTTCCTATACCATCAGATTTTGCCCAGATTACAAAAGCATATTATAATGGTAACTGGCAAAATACAAATGCAGACTCTGCGCACAAATGGGGTTATGTATCTGCTTACGCAAGCCAAAATCCTACTGAAGATTATGCAGAAACTGCTTGTAATCTGTTAGTAAACGGTCAGCATTGGTTTGAAAACAGGGTAAAAACCTGTCCTGCTGTTACTGGACAAACAGCTCTGCGTTTAAAAGAGCAGAATGTAGTTAACTACTTTACTAACCTGGTTGGTGTTGATTTCAGAGCATTGCAAAAAAGAATGTTTTTATACATGAAGGATACTATCAAAGATCCTTCTTATAATTTCCCACAATACATTAACAATAACCTGTACAAATCTATTACGGTTAACTTAACCGATAATATGTACAGCACTTATGGTATATCTCCTGCCTTTGCTACTGCTTATAACAACTTTAAGCAAGACGTATTTAATTACAACCCTTCCCAAGGTTATAGGGTAGATAATTTGCAATTTAGGTTTGTAACGAATACCTCGCTTGTTGTACGAGCCACATTTACTGCCACTGTAGGTAGTTCTATTAATACTACTTATTCAGGGGACTATAGTTTTAATGTAGCTGTAAACTCAACCACAGGTGAAACTACTTTCACAAAAATTGATCAGGCTACAGGTACCACCTTTAGTAATGGAAACCTTTTCCTGGCTAGCTTTAATAGCAACATTACGTCGTTCTTAACTGCTTCTACTTTTGTTACTGATTGGTTGCCTGCACCTAAGGATCTGGCACCAAACCTGGTATCAAGAACAGCAGGTTTTACCAGTACCGCTAACCCAGCAAACTCTTTTTACGGAATCTTAGCAACAAACCTATAAATTATGAGAAGTATAAAATATTTTTTGCTTATCGCAATAGCTCTTGTCACCTTTATGGGGTGCAGAAAAGAGTCCTATGTGGCAGCATTTGAACAATCGCCGCAGCTACGACTAAAAGAACAAATGAATACATTGACTGATCTTTTAGTAAATACGCCTAACGGCTGGATTGGCACTTTAAGCACCGGTTTAGGTGGAGGCTACGCCTTTTATATGAATTTTGAGGACGATGAATACGTTAATATGTATGCCGACTTAACCAATACTTCTGCCGGTACAGTAAAACGTTCCCGCTACAGGGTAAGAGCAGATGCAGGTGCTGCATTAACTTTTGATACCTATACGTATATTTCTATCTTAAATAACCCTGAACCATCAGCGTTTGGAGGAAATGTTAGAGATGGTTTTAGAAGCGATATCGATTTCATATATGAAAGATCTGGCGGTGACAGTCTAATTTTGATTGGTAAAAGATACCGTCAGAGATTTACACTCGTAAAAGCCACGCCTGCGCAAAAAGCAAAATATGAAGCAGGGGAATACCTTACAGAAGTAAATAAGTTTAAGCAATATTTTGTTGATAACCCTAACTCTTATTTTGAGCTTGGTGCCAATAAAATTTCTGTGGAAGCAAATAGTTCAAATACCATGGCTACCGGTAAACGATTAACACTTACCAGTATTGTTGATAATAAAGTGGTAAGTGCTACACAGAAATATGCTTATACTATTGATAAAATGGAAACAGTAGCCGGTGGATTAAGCTTTCAAGGAAAAAGGTTTATGCGTTTGGGTTGGAAAAATGCTACTACTTTAGCAATTTATGATTCAGTAGGAACCGAATATGTACTAAACAATTCGCCTACACCATTACTTCCCTTGCATATGCTTTGGGGCGCTAAATACAGTGGCATGCGTTCAGATTTTAAAGTAATAAATCCGGGAACATCTGCAGGCGGTGAGAGTATATTAAACTACTATCATAATAACTTGAATAACGCCGGTATATTAGGGTATTCATTTAATTGTGGTTATATAACCATAACCTGGGATTTGGTAAACAGACGTTTAAATCTTAACGGCTTTAGTAGTCAGAATAACTGTGGTGGAGGTTGGACGACAACCGCTGTATACAATTACACAAAAGACGATAACGGTTTGTACACCTTTACACTTCGTTCAGCATTATCGGGAGGGTATACTACCAATATTCTTTTACCGTTTAATACATTCTTGTTAAACAATACCATAAAATTTGATTATTACTTAAGTGGGTCAACTGTGTATGCTAATATGATTAGCGAGACTAACCCGACAACTAATATGACATTTGTTATGTATTAATTAGGAGGAGTTATTATATAGATATTTGGCGGGTCATTATTGCTTTTGCATAATGGCCCGCTTTTTTTATACTAGCATAATGATTTAATAAAAGTCGGTATCCTACAATTATATTAAAATACATTTTGCTTTAATAACAATACTATTTATGTTAGTAATAGTATTGTAAACATGTACAGTTGCCTACTCATACCCCACCCATAATCTATTATCAAGAAATATATGTAAACAGAAAAGGGATAAGCAAACGCTTATCCCTTTTACTATTCAAAATAAATTATATTAAAACTTATAATCAGGATTTAATAAAGCCTGAATGCTGTGATCCAAAATATCATTTTTCTTCGCTGCAAAAATACTCATCTTGTCTTCCGGTAATCTTAACTGATAAGTACTTGTTTTGGCTAAAGTTTTTTCCAGTGTAGGGTTAAGGCTGTTAAAGTCTTTTTCTTCCATCTCTAAAAACTTAGCCATTACCCTTGCATTGTAGCGACCGGTAATTGTTTGTGTTTTAAAACTGTCATCAGTTATGGCGGTGTTATCAGCTGGTTTAGCTAAAGTGCCATCCAATTGATAGGCCGCTACTTCCAATTTAGTAAGTGTGGTAATACCACCTTCGCCTTCCATTATATAATGCGTAGCAATAAACTTTTTAACGTGGTTACGCGATTCTGCCGGTAGGTAATTCTGCAATTTCCAAAAGTCTTTACTGCCACTGCGTTTTATAGCCGAGTTTACTTTACCAGGTCCACCATTATATGCTGCAATAACCAATAACCAGTCACCATAAAGCTCATATAAGTGTGTAAGGTACTTGGCGGCAGCATACGTGCTTTTTTTATAGTCTCTGCGTTCGTCAACATATTTGTTTACACGTAAACCCATCACACGTGCTGTAGCAGGCATAAATTGCCAAGGGCCAACTGCACCAGCCCAAGAGCGGGCATTGTTTTTTAAATGCGACTCAATAACAGCTAAATACTTTAATTGATTAGGTAGCCCATACTCAGTAAGTACATCATCCATCATATCAAAATACGGACGACCCCAGTCCTTCATATCAATCATGGTTTTACCCATTTTTGCTACATAATCATCTACAAAACTAATAGCCATTGGGTTTAATTGCTCAACGGTCATACCGTTTGATAAAGCAGTTGGAATAAACAGGTCTTTAAAGCCTGCTTTTGGGTTTAACCGGGCTATTTCTTGTTTTAATTTTTCATCCAGTATAACCGAGTCGGTTTGCACAACATCATTTGTATCCATTGTGTCAACAGTCTGGGGTTGCTGTTGCTGGGTAATAGTAAGGTTATCCTTAAAGGTGTTTTCCGCTTTTACAAACGAAAACGTAAAAAATGAACAAACGGCCATAACAGCCAATTTCTTAAACATGCCTGTCGAAATTTTAGGTCAAAAAAAATCTTGCGCCTCAGTGCTAATACTCGTGCAGGTATTGGTTACTTGCTATTTTTCAAACGCATTAATTCGTCCGAAAAGCGAAGCAAAGATAACTCATTAAAACGGTTTGTCATAACCTGCAGGCCAAAAGGCAAGCCATTTTCATGCCTAAAAAGAGGGAGAGAAATTGCGGGAACGCCAACTAAATTTGCCATAACTGTATAAATATCAGCTATGTACATAGCAATCGGGTCTTCGGTTTTTTCACCGGCCTTAAATGCTGTAGTTGGCGATGTGGGAAGTATAATACAGTCAAACTCATTGAAAATCAACTGAATCTGATTTGTTAAAATTTTCCTTACTTTTTGAGCCTTGGTAAAGTACGCATCGTAGTATCCGGCACTTAAAACAAAGGTGCCCAACATTATTCTACGTTTCACTTCTTTACTAAAACCTTCTGTACGGTTTTTTTTGTAAAACTCAACCAGGTCGGTAACCGGTTGGCTGGTACGGTGGCCGTAACGTACCCCATCGTAACGGGATAAGTTAGAGGATGCCTCCGCAGTAGTTAATATATAATAAGCAGGAACAATGTAGTCAATCAGGTCAAACTTTACCGGTTTAACCTCATGGCCAAGTGTTGTAAGCTCATCTAATTGTTTGTAAATAGCCTTACTAATAATGGGGTCAAGGCTCGGGTGGTCTAATGCTTCGGGGAAATAAGCAATTTTGTATGTATCCTTATGCGGAATGGTAGATGTATAATCGCCGGGTGGTTGTTGGTAAGCAGTACTGTCATATTCGTCCGGACCGGCCATTATTTCCAATGCCAGGGCAATGTCCTCAATATCGTTACCAAAAATACCAATCTGATCAAATGATGAACCGTAAGCAATTAACCCATAACGGGAAATACGGCCATAAGTAGGTTTAAACCCAATCACCCCACAAAAATCTGCAGGTTGCCTTACCGATCCGCCGGTATCGCTACCAAGGCTTATCATACAAAGGCCGGCTTGTACAGCAACTGCCGATCCGCCGGATGAACCACCCGGTACACGGGTTTCGTCAGCAGCGTTCAGTACTTTACCGTAGGCGGAGTTTTCGTTGGTGCTACCCATGGCAAACTCATCGCAATTAAGGCTACCAATAATAATGGCATCCTCGGCTAATAGCCGCTCAATTGCTGTAGCAGAATAAATAGATTGGAAACCTTTAAGAATGTTAGAAGCTGCACCCAACGGGTGGCCTTTGTGGGCTATTACATCTTTAATGCCAATTACTACACCGTGCAAGCGTCCCATGGCTTTGCCATTCAGTCGTTGCTCGTCCAGTTTTTTTGCTTGTACCAAAGCCTCATCACCATAAACGTGTACATACGCATTCAGGTGGCGTGTAGCCTCTATTTGATTAAGATAAAACTCAACAGCTTTTACGCAGGTTGTTTCCCCGCTCTTTAACTGTGATTGGTAAAGCGAAATAGATGAAAACTGGAACAAAATGTAGTGTTAGCCGTGTAAAAAAGAAGTACTAAATAACATAAAAACAACCTAAGCTTAGCTTAGGCGTTTTTAATATCGTTAGCGCTTTCTTCAATTTCTTTTTTCACATTGGTTTTGGCATCGTTAAATTCACGAACACCTTTACCTAAACCACGCATAAGCTCAGGAATTTTACGACCTCCGAATAACAACAACACGATCACCAAGATGATGATGATTTCATTTGTACCCAACATGCCTAATAAATGTAACTGTGTCATATTAACTGTAATTATAAGTCAAAGATAATAAGTATAATGCTAAAAATCCCACTATTTATTGTTAATAGCATATACGATATCAACAACTAAAAAGTTCAAAGGTTTGCATAAAAAGAAAAACCTGTAATTAAATAGTTGTTTTTTTATGTTACCAGCAGCAGTACTACTATCAGCGTCCCTTGCGTCGCACTCTTGTGCACCTGTAACTTTACTCAGCAATGTGCAAGGTGCACCCCGACTTGTCGGTGGTACTCCGGTAATTTTATTCAAAAACCCACCCCGGTTCATTATATTTTAGCTATTCCTTTAATCGCCCCTCCAAGGAGGGGATGAACCCTAAATACAAAAGCTACTCACTAACGGACTTTCGGTCTTTCGGACTTTCCGACTTCTCTCTGTTGATTAGCGAACAGAACCCTGAACGGAGCGTCGCAACGTCATTCAAATCAGGGAACCGAAGCTGGTAACATAAAAAAAATCTCAGACCGTAGCCTGAGATTTTCTATAAAATTATTTTCTGCTGTAATTAGGCGCTTCCTTGGTAATGTCCACATCATGCGCATGACTTTCACGCATACCGGCATTGCTTATTTTTACAAAACTGGCATTTTTTAAAGCGGTTAAATCTTTAGCACCCACATAACCCATACCGGCACGTAAACCACCCACATATTGGTACACAATTTCTTTCAGGCTTCCTTTGTAGGCAACACGTCCTTCAATGCCTTCAGGTACAAATTTTTTCACATCATCCTCGGGGTCTTGAAAATAACGGTCGCTGCTACCGGTGGCCATGGCACCTAGAGATCCCATACCACGGTATTCTTTAAACTTGCGGCCTTCGTAAATAATGGTTTCACCCGGGCTTTCCTCTGTACCTGCAAATACACTACCCATCATTACACAACTACCACCTGCGGCTAATGCTTTAACCATATCGCCGGTATAACGTATACCACCATCGGCAATTACCGGAATACCACGGCTTTTTAACGCACTGTAAGCACTCATAATGGCCGTAAGCTGCGGTACGCCTGCACCGGCAACTATACGGGTGGTACAAATAGAGCCTGGTCCAATACCCACTTTTACTGCATCGGCACCTGCATCGGCCAGTGCTTTTGCACCTTCGGCAGTACCTACATTACCTGCTATTACATTTATTTTTTTAAAGCTTTTGCGTACCAGTTTTAAGGCATCAATTACACCTTTGCTATGGCCATGTGCACTGTCCAATGCAATAACATCTACACCTACATGTTGCAGGGCAGCTACACGGTCCAGCAAATCTTTGGTAATACCTACACCGGCACCAACTAATAAACGACCAAAACCATCCTTAACAGCGTTAGGATGATTTTTTAATTTTAAAATATCGCCATACGTAAATAAACCGGTTAGTTTACCTTGTTTATTAATAATGGGTAATTTTTCAACCTTGGTTTTTTTAAATAATTGTTCGGCTTTTTTAAGGTCGGTACCTTCGGGTGCTACATAAAGGTTTTCTTTGGTCATTACCTCGCTTACTTTACGTTTTGGGTCCGACTCAAAACGCATATCACGGTTGGTTAAAATACCAACTAGTTTATAATCTTTATCTACAATGGGAATACCGCCAATTTTGTTTTCACGCATCAGGTAAATTGCATCACCAATGGTTGCGTCGGCAGTTAAGGTTACGGGGTCAATAATTAACCCGCTTTCACTACGTTTTACTTTACGTACCTGCTCGGCTTGTTTTTCAATGGTCATATTTTTATGTAATATGCCCAAACCACCTTCACGAGCCAAGGCAATTGCCAAACTGGCTTCGGTTACGGTATCCATTGCGGCCGATAGTAAAGGAACTTTTAAAGTAATGTCTTTGGTCAATTTAGCGGAAATATCCACATCACGAGGTAATACCTGACTATAACCCGGAATCAGTAATACATCGTCAAAAGTTAAACCATCAATAAAAGTAGGGGAAGCGTTTTTTGCTGTAGTTGCTAATTTTCTTGTTGCCATGTGCAAAGATAGGGTGCCAACAAAATACCTTCCAAAAAAGAATTTTAATATGGGCTACAACAAATACAAAAACTAACGGAAATCAGGTAGTTTTTAAGTAGTAATTGACGGTTTGCAGGTATATATTTTCGTAGGTTGGGGTATTAGTTTTGTTTCATCAAATAACTAAAAAGCAATCACTTATTTATGAAACATTCATTAACAAAACTATTTACACTAGCCCTAGCGGTAGTATTATTTGCTGCTTGCAGTAAAGATGGAGAAAAAGGTGAAATGGGACCAGCGGGTCCGGCTGGCCCCGCAGGCCCTACCGGTAGCCCTAATGTTATTTACTCCGATTGGTTTTCACCGACAGCCTGGACAGGAAGCGGTACCCAGTTTTCTACTTTTGTAAAAGCTGCACCAGGTATTACCGAAGCTATCAGGAACAGCGGTACTATATTGGCTTATGGGCAATTTGTAAGTGATGGAACTAATGTAAGACCATTGCCGGCTACAACAACTAATAATACTTTTATTACCCATTGGAACTTTTTTTCAAATGCAGTGGGTAGTTTAACCTTTAGTTGCTTTGGCGAAAATGGTTCTGTAATGACCCCATCTACAACTAATAAATTTCGTTATGTAATTATTCCCGGTGGTGTATCTGGCGGAAGATTTATGCAAGGCGGTAATAATGGCGGCGGCGTACAGTATAGTGAGGCGCAGTTACGTGCCATGACTTATGATGAAGTAATTGCTGCATTAAACATTCCTAAAACAGGTGGTAACGATAAATAAATAAGGTAGTATATACAATTGTGAAGGCAAAAGCATTTCTGAAAGGAAATGCTTTTTTATTTTATAATATGTAACCAGTGTGTGGTATAGTAACGCCTTTTTTTAACATAACTGGTTGTAAAAAGCCAACCTTTGTGGTATTGTTTAAGGGTATTTGCTCATGTAGTTTTGTTATGAAAATTCCATTAACAATTAAACCTTATTTATGAAACATTTTTTTGTAGCCATTGCGGCCATGTTAACCTTATCTGTTTTAGTTTCTTCTTGTAGTAAAGATGGTGAAAAAGGCGATCCGGGACCAACCGGACCAACCGGACCAGCTGGTGCTGCCGGACCTGCCGGACCTGCCGGACCAACAGGCAACGCCAATGTAGTACAATACAACTTTAACGGGTTTACGCATACAGGTTCGGATGTATTTAAAACATTTGCATTAACACGTGAACACTATGAAAGAAGCCTGTTATATACCTTTGTTGGTTATTCAACTTTTTGGTATCCCATTCCCGGATTTGTAAATAATAGTACGAATGAATATAGAACCTATTTCTCTTCGCCCAATACAACAACAACAGGTATTTATTTAAAAAGAGCATCAGGTACCGGAAATCAGGTGTTTACCGGCATGAGAATATTTGCAGTAAGGTCAAATTCAGTGGTAAATGCCGGCGATGGCAGAAGTATGCAAACGATAAAAACACCTGACGGAAAATCATACACTGAAAACGAATTAAGACTTATGAGTTACGACAGTTTTTGTAATGCATTAGGCATACATCGTAACTAATTACATATTCCCAGCCCTCTAACCGTACTCTTCTATTATGCCTGTTACTACTCTGTAACAGGCATTTTTTATAAAGGGTATGTATTATTTGTGGGGCTGTCAGCAGTAGTAACTCCGGTCAGCTTTTGTTCACGCCTTCTGTAGTAGTGTGCAGCCCCGGCTGCTTTATCTACGCTGCCTGCACAGCTACTACTGCCAGTCGTGCAGCCTTTTAGCAATAGAATATAACCAAGCCCCGTGTTAGAAAACAAGGCGAATAAAATGAGCCGTAGTTTTCGTTATTCGGGGCCAGTCGTGCAGCCCATCAACAGCAGATTATATATGATTGCTGATTTTAAGATTTTATCTAAGATCTAATGATTCACTATTAACTTTTAGTAGTAACCTTTCCGTCTTACGGTCTTACCGACTTTCCGACTTCTCTGCACTATTTTATTAAAGTAACCGTTCCTTTTTGAAAAACCTGCTCGCCTGTATCGCGGTGGGTATAATTAAGGTGCCAAACATAAATACCCGAAGCTTGTTCTACACCATTTACTTTACCATCCCAGCCGTCTTTCCAATCAGTCATGGTAAATACACGCTGGCCCCAACGGTTGTAAATACTAAACCGTAAATTTTGTGCTTTTACTGCATTGTTTGGCCGTATTACATCATTCAATCTATCGCCATTAGGTGTAAAGGCATTGGGTACAGCAATATAACAGTTGTTTAAAACCCGTAGTTTTTTTTGTGCCACATCACTACAGGCCAGCGCATTGTTAGTAGCCGTAAGTGTTATGGTGTAAATTCTTTCTTTATTATCTTTTATAAAACTTAAAGGTAGTGGTGCTCTAACACTGCTATTACCCAATAAACCAAAATTCCAACTCCAGTTGTCAATTAATCCGGTACTGGTGTTTTCAATAGTAAGGTTATCTTCCGGGCAAATATCATCGGGCATTACAAAAGAAGCAATTACTTCATTATCTAACACAATAGTTTGTTGTGTAGTATCGCTACAAATACCATTACTAACAATAAGTTGCGCATTGTTAGTACTACTGGCCGAAAATATTTGTTGGCAAGTGGCTGTACTAAAGGTTGTTGCATTATTAAAAGTCCATAACCATTTATTTACATCATGTGCTCCATCATGAAAAAAGTCCAGTGTATCCAATCGGCAACCTAAAGTATTATTATAAGTAAATGCTGCACTCACTGTATCTACGGTAGTAAAAGTAACGGCTGTGGGTTGTATAATTTGACCGCATTCGTCCCTTACTGCGCCGCCACCAACACTTAATCGTGGTGTTACCGTAAACGTTCCGCCAACATGTATCGGGGCTGCAAATCTTAAAGTAATTATGTCGCTCAGTCCATCCGTACAATTACCTGTTGCGCTTACAATATTAACCGGTTGTGCACCTGTTATACTAAAGTTAGTACCATTAGGAGCAATGGTGCTACAATCTATTTTTTTACTAAAATGTAAGTTTATTTGTTGTGGCGCACAGCCAACTGCTGCTACACTATCAATAGGTATAGGTTGCGGTATGGTATAGGTAAACGATACTGATTCGCCTACCGGAATACTTCTATCGCAATTATCCAACATGGTATTACCATCGCTACCATTATTAATAATTAAATTATATGTTGCTGATGGTAGTGCATTGCTTAAAGTAATAATAATCTCTTCGGTATTAAAACCGGTTGAACATCCAACTTTTGATATAGATCGAATAGTTGCGTTAGCCGGTGATAAAGAAAATTCGCTACCATTGTTACTAAGGCTACTACATTTCATTTCCTTATTTAATAGCAATCGTAATTGTGTGCCATCGCAACTGGCAGTGATTGCTTGTAAATGCGGTTCTTTTGGGTCGGTAATTACGGCAGTGCCGCCACCAAATGAAAGGTCGTAACCACTTTGCGAATCGGTGTAATGGCTTACTAATAAAATATATTCATGGCCTGCAATCAGGTTGGGCGAACGAGCAAATGTAGGGCGGTTTTCTTCAGGTGATGATGCACACTGGATATAGGTTACACCCGAAGCAGAAGCACCGGTATTACCCGGCGAGCCAGCCCAATTGCCGGTTACAATAATATTTCTATTGGTAAAAACATCATCTGGGTTTAAGCCTGTAATATCATATAGTTGCCAGTCGTAGTCGTCATCCATATTATCCGGCGAAATAACAAAACTCAAAGTACCGGCAGTGTAACAGGTAAACTTGTACCAAAAGGGATTTTTATTTTCGTAGTTAGCGCCATCGCCGCTACAGCCCGGTACAAACAAACTTCTTGTACTGCAAATAGGTACATTGCTTTGATGAAAAGTACTGGTTCCGCAAACCGGGAAAGCGGTAGCCGGCGTTTGCCCCAATGCAGTACATTGTTGCGCATGGGTTAATGTAACATTACCTACTACTAATAAAAAAACAAGTAAAAAAGAAAATTGAAACTTCATTGCGTTTAAAACTTGCCGGCTTTACCGGGTATTTTTTTCTGACAGCAAAGGTATAGTTTTCGCTGCCTGTGTAAAATGTTATATTTTGGGCAGAGGAGTCGGTGAGTCAGAAAGTCCGGTAGCGAATAGTCAATGGTGAGTAGTCAGTTTTTCACTATTAACTATAAACAGCTCATGCCAAATGATGAATAGTAATTCAACAGTACAAGAGTGCGACGCAACGGACGATGCTAGTAGCACTGCTGGCGGTAAAATAAAAAAACAACTATACCAATTTGTACATTTTGCCGGGAAGGGGTAGTACAACATTTTGCAATTCCAGGCTTAACATGGCTGCTGCAATATTACTATTACTTAACGCCGAAAGTGCCGTTATCTCATCAATATGAATGGAGTTATGATTGTTTAACAGATCCACAATTATTTTTTCGTCGGCAGTAAAATCCAGCAATAAAGTCTGTTGTATAGCATTCGCTTTTTGCTTTGCATTTTTGTTGTTGCTTTTCCAACCCAACGTAAGTAATATATCATCGGCATGTTGTAAAAGTTTAGCACTGCCATTTTGTATAAGCATATTACAACCCTTGCTTTTTATATCGGTTGTTTTGCCGGGCAAAGCAAATAATTGCTTTTTATATTGCATGGCAAGTTGAGCTGTAATCATGCTGCCGCCACTTTCCGATGTTTCTATAATTACAGTAGCATCGCTAATGCCTGCTACTATACGGTTGCGCCGCGGAAAGTTGTAACGTTCGGGTAAGGATGCACTCATAAACTCGGTTAACAAACCGCCACCGGTTTGCAATATTTCTTTAGCCAATGCAGTATGTTGTGTAGGATAAATTCTGTCTAGGCCATGCGCCAACACACCAACCGTTGGTGCCTTGTGTGCAATGGATGTTCTGTGGGCAATAGCATCTATACCGGCTGCCATGCCACTGATAATATGAATATTTTCAGCGGCTAAATCTTTTACCAATTCCTCAGTAATATCGCGGCCATATTGCGAGTGCGAACGGGAACCAACAATAGCAATATTTTTTTGATGATTTAAATCTGCATCACCTTTATAATACAATACCGTTGGTGAATCGTGAAACTTTAATAAACGCTGCGGATAATTTTCGTTGGTATAAAGTAGCGGCGTTATTTTATATTTTTCAATAAATTTTAATTCCTTTTCTATACGGGCAAAATCGCTGAATTGTTTTATGCTTTCGGCCCTCGCATCGCCAATACCTTCAATTTTTTCAATGATGGTTTTCTTGGCTTTAAAAATATCTTCTACAGCAAAATGTTGCAATAATAATTTTGCTTGCACAGGCCCAATTAAAGGAACCTGCAATAATGCAAGGTGGTAAAATAAAGGAGTAAGCATTTGGTGTTTTTCGGTTACAATAAAAATAAGGAAATAAGTAAAATGCTGCGTTTACTTATTAGTTATTCTTATTTCTGTGCGACGGTTTAATGCTCTTCCTGCTTCGGTTTTATTATCTGCTACAGGTTTTGTTTCTCCGTGTCCAACAAAGCTTAATCTTTTAGCAGCAATAAATTTATGTTGCAGATATGCTACTACACGTTTAGCCCTGTTTTCTGACAAAAGTTTATTATCAGCAGGTTTACCAACGTTATCGGTATGGCCGGATATTTCGATTGTTACCTCCGGGTTATCATTTAAAAACTGTATTAGTTTATCTAGCTCAATATAGGAGGCTGGTTTAATGTCAATTTTATTTACATCAAAAAATACATTGTTTAAAACAATACTGGCGTTAGGCTCTATCGGCTGTAAGGCAATATCTTTTTGGTAGGTAGAATCTGCCTCCGTGCCCGCTACAACAAATCTGTCAGAGAAAAATAAATACCCTTTTTTGTTTACGTTAAAAACATAATCGTTGCCAATGGGTAGTGTAATTAAATAATTACCCTCATCATCTGTACGTACAATATTTATTACCTGATTATTAGAAAGATTTATCAACTCAACTGTTGAAGCAATGCCTTGATTTGTTTTTTTATCATGCACTTTTCCGGTAATCCACAATGTTTTATTGGGCTGTACTTTTTTGGGTAAATCAAAACTATAAATATCTAAACCACCTTTTCCCTCTGGTCTTTCGCCGGAATAGTAAGCCGTAGTTCCATCGGCCGTTATATACAATGTTCCTTCTTTGTTTATGGTATTAATAGGGTAGCCCAGGTTAACGGGTGCGGTGGTAAAATTTCCGACGCTGTCTTTTTTTGTAAAAAACAAATCATCATCACCGTAACCTTGCCAGGTGTTAGAAGTGAAATATAAAGTCTGGTTATCGGCATGTATAAACGGACATTGTTCATCACCTGCCGTATTTACCTGCGGGCCCAGATTTTCAGGCTCGCTCCAAAAACCTTTTTCGCTTAAGCGGGTTACATAAATATCCATACCGCCATAACCGCCGGGGCGGCTGCTGGTAAAATAAATTTCTCTTTTATCAGGCGATAAACTTGGTTGCGAATCCCATTGGTCGCTGTTTACTTTACGGCCCATATTGCGTGCTGCCGACCACGCACCATTTTGCAAATAAGCAATATATAAATCACAACTACCCAGCCCATCCGGACGATTACAACCGGTAAAAACAAGCCATTTGCCATCCTGCGAAATTTGTAAAGCGCCTTCGTTATAACTGGTATTTATTTCGCCGACTAAGGCCTTGGCCGTGTTCCATTCGCCGTTAATAAAATTGCTGGAATAAAAATCTTCATTACTCTGGTTAATACGCCTGGTAAAAGCCAATTCTTTTTTGTCAATAGTAAGCGAAGGAAAGTATTCGGATTCTTTGGTATTAATAGATGGACCTGCATTTATAGGATTAAAACTGTATTGCCTGTCTTTTAAAAATGTACTGTCATAAGCTACTGCAAATTCATAGTTTTTTTTGCGTTGTAGGTAAGCTGCTAATTGTTTTTCATTTCTTGGCGGTTTAGCAGTTAATACATGGTTTAACGCTGCTAACGCTTTTTTAAATTCTCCTACCGATGCCAGCATGGTAGAATAGAGTAGCTTATCGGGTATGGTGTAAACACTGTCTATGGCAAATGCAGTTTCAAAACTTTCAATGCTTTTATTGTACGTGTTTAGTTTGCTGTAAATGCTGGCCATTGCAATATGAGCATCTACATAATTTTTATCAAGTGTAACTGCTTGTGTAAGTAGCCCAATAGCACTAATATAATTATTATCGTTAGCTCTTTCTATAGCCTGTTGGTAAAGAGCTACCGGCTTTTTATTCACTTTAGCCGGATTATAAGTTTGTGCATTTATACTATACGAAAAAATGCAAAGTGTAATCAGGAGGGAGTGTTTTAAAAATATATTGAACATAATACAGTAACGAATCTAAATATTATTTATTTTTAGGGTACAAAATCTTCCTGGAAAATATTCTGGTCCTCGACAACCAAGCCCTCTTTACCACATTTTATTAGCTAAAAGTACATAGATTTCATAGCTATCAGTAGCAGTTTATTCAATTACTGCTACCATAAAGTATTAATATAAAAGAAAACCGCACCAATCATTTGGTGCGGTTTTCTTTTATCGTACATGTTAAATTATGGTACATTAATATATTTATGCAATTGCAGGCTTAGTTCCCATTTCGGGTTGGCCTTAACATACTCAACAATTAACGGAACCATTACATCGGCCTTGCTCCATTCAGGCTGTAAGTATAATTTACAATCAGCAGATACTTGTGCGGCAAATTGTTCGCCAAATGCAAAATCCGATTTATGGTAAATAATTACTTTTAACTCATTAGCCGCAGCCACCACTTCGGGTAAAGGTGCTTTAAACTTTTTAGGCGATAAACATAGCCAATCCCAGTTTCCTGATAATGGCGACGATCCCGATGTTTCAATGTTTGTTTGTAAACCGGCTGCGTGTAGTGCATCGGTTAACGCATCCAATGGATGCATTAAAGGCTCACCGCCGGTAATAACTACAATTTTAGAGGATGTTGCTTTTACTTCATCCATCAATTGTTGTATGGTAAAGTGAGGATGAGCATTTATATCCCAGCTTTCTTTTACATCGCACCAAACACAACCTACATCACAACCGCCCAAACGTATAAAATAAGCAGCATGACCCTGATAAAACCCCTCACCCTGAATGGTATAAAAATGCTCCATTACCGGCAACGTAGTTGTCGCTGTTAAAAGGGTAGTATCAATATTTTCAGTAGTTGCTGTCATATTTTTATTAAACAATCAAAAGCTTATTTAGTTGTTCTCCACACAAGCCTGATAGGTATTCTTCATCAAAGCTGCAATAGTCATGGGGCCTACACCACCCGGTACAGGCGTTATCCAATCAGTTTTATCGGCAACTTCGGCATAAGCCACATCGCCTTTTAGCCTAAAACCACTTTTACGGCTGCTGTCTTCCACTCGGGTAATGCCTACATCAATAATTATGGCACCTGGTTTTACCATGTCAGCAGTAACAAACTCGGGTATGCCCAAAGCCGCTACAATTATATCGCCTTGCAGACAAAGTTCTTTTAAGTTGGTAGTATGCGAGTGACAAATAGTTACCGTACAGTTTCCCGGGTTACTATTACCACTTAACAAAATACTCATAGGGCGACCAACAATATTACTACGGCCAATAACAATTGCATGTTTCCCTTTTGTATCTATTTTGTAATGCTTTAACAGCAACATAATTCCGTATGGTGTTGCCGGAACAAAAGTTGGTAAGCCTTCTACCATTTTACCCACACTTTCGGGGTGAAACCCATCTACATCCTTCGCAGGCGATATTGCGTCAATTACCTTTTTAGCGTCAATATGTTTTGGTAATGGCAGTTGTACCAAAATACCATCAATATCCGGATCGTTGTTAAGGTTATCAATTTCTTCTAACAATTGCAGTTCATCTATAGTGCTTTCAAACCTAACCAAGGTGGATTTAAAGCCTGTTTCTTCGCATGATTTTACTTTTGCAGCTACATAGGTTTCGCTGGCTCCGTTGTTGCCTACTAAAATTGCGGCTAAATGCGGTATTTTTTTTCCTTCGTTTGCACGTTGGGCTACATCCAGTTTCAGTGCATCTTTAATAGCCTGAGCGGCTAATTTCCCGTCTAATATTTGCATGGCGCAAACCTACATAAACTTTCAATGTTTTTGGTTTTAAATCTGTATTAACGGCTACATTTTCTCATTTTACAGTAACATTTTTTGTTTACCGGCTTCGGTTCCCTGATTGATCGTTCCTTGCGACGCTCCGTTCGGGGTTCCGTTCGCTGTTCAGCAGAGAGAGTCGGGAAGTCGGAGAGTCCGTGAGTCGGGAAGTTTAGGGGGGCTTCTCCCTATTAACTATCAACAATGAACCATTAACAACCAACACCTCATGCCAAATGATGAATAGTGTTCCAACAGTACAAGAGTGCGACGCAACGGAAGTTTAATCAAGGGAGGTACGGTGGAAACAAAATTTTATTACAGTTAATATTCAGACACTACAGCCGGAATGCAAAAAAAAACTTATTCGGTTGATAATAATTGTATTGCAATAAAATACGTAAATTACAATTAGCTAACCTACCTAACATTTGAGAAACATTATACTGCTTTTAATGGCTTTGCCATTTTGCGCAAGCCATACCCTGTATGCACAATTGGTGCGTAAACCCGTAAGCACACCCTATGCAGGTGTGGGTGCTTATTCTGCCACTCATTCCGATGTATTTTCTGTATTAGCCAACACGGCTGCATTGGCCAAAGTGAAACAATTTAGTGCCGGTGTATATGGCGAGCAGCGTTTTATGCTGAAAGAACTTACGCATTATTCCGGAGCATTTGCCTTGCCCACAAAATCGGGAAACTTTGCAGTAACAACTGCTTACCAGGGTGGTAGTAATATGAATGACTATCAGATAGGGTTGGCTTATGCCCGAAGACTTAGCAAGACCATTGATATTGGAGTAAGATTTAATTATAATGGATTAAAAGTAAATGGTTATGGCAATGCATCGGCAATAGGTGTGGAGCTAGGTACGGTTTTACATTTTACGGAGAAACTGCATGGTGGTTTACAAGTTATAAATCCGGTAAGTTCAAAATTCGGAATTGATAAACAAGAAAAGTTTGCATCTGTCTATTCATTAGGAGTAGGGTACGAGGCATCGGAAAAGTTTTTTGTAAGCACTGCCTTTGTAAAAGAAGAAGATAAAGCAACCATTGTACAGGCAGATTTGCAATACAAAATTTTACCTTTTTTACAATTACGCGGTGGTGTAAGTACAGGTACCACCAGTTATTGGTTGGGTGTGGGTTTAGGTTGGAAAAATATACGGTTAGATATTGTAAGCGGTTATCATAATCAGTTAGGTTTATCGCCGGGACTGATGATTATATATGAAAATAATAAACAGCCATGAGGAAACCTGTTTATTATATATGTATAGTTATGTTATGTTGCCGGCTTGAATTAGCGGCGCAAACTGTACCACCTGTAACCGAGCAACAGTTAGAAAACATGACTGCTGCCGAAGAAGCAGAAACTGAAGATGATAGTTATTTACAACAATTAAGTTATTACAGAAGACATCCTTTACATATAAATACGGCAACGTCAGGCGAACTTCAGGGTTTGCTGTTGTTAACCGATTTGCAAATACAAAACCTGATTACTTACCGTAAACTTTTGGGTAAGCTGGTAAATGTATATGAGTTACAAGCGGTACCCGGATGGGATATTTTAACTATACGAAAATTATTGCCCTTTATAACTACTGCCGATGATATAGGTTTAGTAAGCTCAATAAAAGATAGACTAAAAGGCGGTGAGCATAGTATTGTAATAAGAGCATCGCAAATAATGGAACAAGCCAAAGGCTTTGATAAAACAACTGCCGGCACAAAATACCTGGGAAATAAGCAACGTTATTTTTTGCGGTATAAGTACATGTATAAAAACATACTACAGTACGGTGTAACGGCAGATAAAGATGCCGGTGAACAATTTTTTAAAGGCGCTCAGCAATATGGTTTTGATTTTTATTCGGTACATGCGTTTGCACGAAACATAGGCGTAATAAAGGCTTTAGCACTTGGTGATTTTACTGTAAACATGGGTCAGGGTTTAATACAATGGCAAAGTTTGGCTTTTAAAAAAAGTGTAGATATTAGTGCCATTAAAAGACAATCTCCGGTATTAAGACCATATACTTCTGCTGGTGAATACAATTTTAAGCGTGGAGTAGGTATTACTTTACAAAAGCAAAATGTTGAACTTACTTTGTTCGCTTCTGTACGAAAGCTAAGTGCTAATATGATACAAAGTGCTGATAGTGTAGATACGGAAGATTATTTTTCTTCTTTTGTTACTTCCGGTTATCACAGAACAGCATCGGAAGCGGCGGATAAAAATAAACTCCGGCAAATAAGTTATGGCGGTAATGTAAAGTATACTTTTAGCAAAGGGTATATTGGTGTAAATACAATTGCATATAATTTTTCTACAGCTTTGCAAAAGCGGGATTTACCTTATAACTATTTTGCAATAACCGGCAAAACATGGTTTAACGCAAGCGTTGATTATGGCTTTACACATAAAAATTTTCATTTTTTTGGAGAGGCGGCAGTTGATAAAAAGCTGAATACTGCTTTTGTAAACGGGCTTATGATAAGTGTAGACAGAACTGTTGATGTAGCATTATTACAAAGAAGTATTGCTAAAGGTTATCAGGCGGTAAATGGAAATGCATTTACTGAAAATACTTTCCCAACGAATGAAAAAGGTTATTACATTGGGCTAACCATGCGACCAACAGGTAGTTTACGTTTAGATGGCTATGCCGACATGTTTAAATTTCCTTTTATAAAATACCTGGTAGATGCACCAGCCAATGGAAGCGAATATGCGGCCCAGTTAACCTATACGCCAAATAAAGCAAGTGAATTGTATCTGCGTTTTAGAAAAGAGTCAAAACAACTTAATCAACCGGATAATGTAACCAGTTTGAATTACCTGATTTATCAAAACAGGGTTAACTGGCGAATGCATGTGAGCCATAAGCTAAATACAGCCTTTACGCTGCGCAGCAGGGTAGAGTGGTTACAGTTTGACCGGGAAAAGAATAATAAAGAACAAGGCATATTATATTATGCAGATATAATATACAAACCGATGATGAAACCGTTATCCGCCGGTGTGAGATTGCAATATTTTGAAACAGATAGCTATTATTCAAGGGTTTATGCTTTTGAAAACGATGTTTTGTATAGTTATAGTATTCCGTTGTTTTATGATAAAGGCTTTCGCTACTACTTTAACCTTAATTATGATATAAACCGGAATATTACAATATGGCTTCGTTGGGCACAGATGATTTATAGTAACAAACAAACGGTTGGGAGTGGTTTGGATGAGATAAATGGCAATAGGAAGTCGGAAGTGAAGTTACAAGTGAGGGTGATATTATAAAACGCATTAAATTTTTATATAATGTATTTTTTTATGAATTAATACGTTAACAATTTTTAGAATATTTTTTCATTACACAATTATTAGAGAAATGTTATAAGTTATTGTTTATTAGCATGTTAATTTATTGTTTTGGTAATTATATTTATACAAGGGGTATATTTAAATGATAAAGGGTTAAAAAAAAGAGTTGGAAATGTTAAAAAAAAATTAACTTGGCGCAGCAATATGGATGAGAGTATTGCCTTACACATACCATTTTACTTAGATTATATTACTAAATCACACTAAATTAATGCTCACATGAGAAAACTTCTAACATTATTTACAATGTTATTATTGTGTTTTTCTGCTGCTTACGCACAGCAGAAAAGGGTTTCAGGGAAAGTGGTGGATAAAACCGGTAATCCGGTTAATGGAGCCACGATTATTGTCAAAGGTTCACAGAATGGAACCTCTGCTGACGAACAAGGAAATTTTTCTTTATTGGTTAATCAAGGAGATGTTATCGAAATCTCTGGTGTAAATCATTCAAAAGTGTCAGTTAAAGTTGGCGCTAGCAACAACTTAGGTAATATCGAAGTAGAAGCAGTGGACGATATTATGGAAGAAGTTGTAGTAACTGCGGGTGGTATTTTGCGTAAGAAAAGGGAAGAAGGTTACGCAGCTACCAGGGTAAACGCACAACAACTTACTCAGGCAAAAGCGGTTAACGTAGCTGCCGGTTTAAGTGGTAAAGTTGCCGGTTTACAGGTAAATGCAATCAATGGTGGTGTAAACCCAACTGTTAGACTTGTATTACGTGGTAATAGGTCTTTACTTGGTAATAATGAAGCATTAGTTGTTTTAGACAATGTTATTGTTCCTAGTAACATTTTGGGCAACTTAAACCCAGAAGATATTGAGGATATTAACGTATTAAATGGTGCTGGAGCAGCGGCTTTATATGGTTCTGACGCATCAAACGGTGCCATCATCGTAACCACAAAAAGAGGGGCAAAAGGTCAGGATATTATTAAATTAATGAATACTACGACAATTGAGTCAGTAAGTTACTATCCTAAATTACAAAAAGAGTATGGTTCTGGTTACGAAACTGGTACATTTACTCCTTATGAAAACCAGCAATATGGTCCTCGTTATGACGGTACTATTCGTCAATTAGGTCGTCCTGATTTAGATGGTTCTATCCAAGAGCATGTTTATTCTCCAAATAACAGCAGAGAAGATTTCTGGGCAGATGGTATTAATAACCAAACGGATTTCTCTGTTTCTTCAAGTAACGATAAAGGCGGAAGTTATCTTTCTTTACAATATGTGAATGTAAAAGGTACAACTCCCAAAGATAAATATACACGTGCTTCTGTTCGTTACAATGGTAACAGAAAGCTTGGAAAACAGTTTGATTTGAATTTTGCGATGAACTATGTACAAAATCGTTATGATTTAACAACGCAAACTGCTACTATTTATGACAATCTGTTAAATACGCCAGGTTGGGTACCTTTAACCAGTTATAAAAATTGGAAGACCGATAAATGGGCTACTCCTGAAAGATATTATAATGACTACTACATGAACCCCTATTTTTATGTAGATAATTACAGGCAAAAAACCCGAAATGACTATTTAACAGGTAATATCGATTTAAACTGGAGGCCTATCAGAGGTTTGGATGTGGTTTATAGGGTTGGTCTTTCCACACGTAACCAGTCTGCCAAATCAAGAGTAGGTATTTATAACTTTTCTGATCCAGATTATTTAAGAGGCGGTAAATCCAGCTTTAATGTGCCAGGTTCAGTTAGTGATGATATGTTTTATTCTACGCAAATCACTTCTGATCTGATGATTACTTACAGAAAACAAATAAAAGATTTTAGCGTAGAGGTGATGGGTGGCCAACATTTACGTCATAATACAAGTAAGTCAGTTGGTATCAATTCTAACGGTGGTTTAGTAATACCAGACCTGTACAACGTATCTAACAGGGTGGCTGCTAATCCAAATGGTAGTGAAGGCAACGAAACTACTCGTCAGGTTGGTTTATATGGCAAGGCTAAATTTGGTTACAAAAACTGGTTATATGTAGACGTAACCGGTCGTAATGACTGGAGATCAGTATTGGATAGAGAGCATTGGTCTTTCTTCTACCCTGCGGTTGATTTCTCTTTCATTGCATCAGATGCAATTCCAGCTCTTAAAGAAAGTAATTTTATTGATGTGTTGAAATTACGTGGCGGTTGGTCAAAAGTAGGTAATGTAAACTTAGGTGCTTATGCTTTACAGACTACCTATGCACCCGGTAGCGGCTATCCTTATACTGGTGGTGTAGGTTATTCAATCGGTGGTACAATTGTAAACCCAGCTATTAAACCAGAGATGACTACAAGTTATGAACTTGGATTTGACGCAGAATTATTAGATCGTAGAATTACGGCCGGCTTTACCTGGTACTCTACGTTGACAGACGATCAAACAGTGACGCCAAGTATTTCAAGAGCAACAGGTTTTGCCAACTACAGACAAAACACTGGAGAGGTAACAAATAAAGGTGTAGAATTAATGGTACATTATTCGCCTTTAAGATCAAGATTCTGGACAGTTACAGTAGGTGGTAACTATACATACCTTGATAATAAGGTAAAAACAATGGCTGCCGATTTGAAAAATTTACAGTTATCTACAGGCGGTGCAGCGCAGGTTTATGCTATCGAAGGTTATGCTTTCCCAATGTTACGTGGTGTTGATTATTTACGTGATGAAATGGGCCGAGTAATTGTAGATCCTATTACAGGTTATCCAAGTGCTGATCCGGTTGAAAGAATTTTAGGAAATACAAACCCTAAACACAGATTAGGATTGGATTTAGAAGTAAAGTACAAAGGTTTCAGACTTTGGGTTTTAGCTGAATACAGAGCAGGTTTCTATATGTATCATAATGGTGGTTCTACGATGGACTTTTCTGGGTCTTCATCAAGAACAACCATGTATAACAGAGAGCGTTTTGTATTCCCTAATTCTTCTTATTGGGATGGAAGTAAATATGTTGAAAATACTTCAGTTCAGGTTAGAGATGGTGGTGCTGGTTTTTGGACTAACGGTGATGGTAACCATAACATGAATATCGCAACCAACTATTTAACCAAAGGTGATTTCTGGAAAGTTCGTGAGGTTTCATTATCATACGATGTACCTACTCATCTTACGAGCAGAGTTAAATATTTGAAAGGAGCTAACATCAGTGTTCAAGGAAGAAACTTGTTCATCTTTACTTCCAAATCAAATATTTATACCGATCCTGAGTATAACTTCAGCGATGGAAATGCAATTGGTATCACTACACTTGGACAAACACCTCCTTCAAGATATGTAGGTGCTACTTTATCTCTTACGTTTTAATTTCAAATTAATTTAAGCAATGAAAAAAATATTAATATATTCTTCAATTGTGCTTGGGTCAATGGGTTTATTTACATCTTGTAAAAAGTTCTTGGATGTTAATAAAAACCCGAATAGCCCAACTGATGCAACGCCGCAGTTAATTATGGGGCAGGCGATTACCTATTCTGCATCAAATACAGTTTCTTATCAGGATTATGGAGCGTGGATGGTGGGTTACACCGCTAATGCCGGTGGATATGGTGGCTGGGGATCAGCATTCACTTATGATTATGCCAATACCGCTTATAATGGTTTATGGAATGGATCTTATGATAATATGGAAGATTATCACGTGATTCAAACTAAAACAGAAGGCGATGATCGCTTTGCTTATTATAATGCTGTAGCTCGTATTATGAAAGTGTATCATTTCCAGTTTTTAGTAGATACCTATAATGACATTCCATATTTTAATGCGTTGAAAGGTGTTAGTAATGTATATCCTTCATATGATGAGGGAGAAGTAATTTATCAGGATTTATATAAACAAATTGATACGGCTGTTAATTTAATTAACAATGCGGTTGAGCCAATTACTTTTGCGCACCAACTAGGCAATGCTGATCCTATGTTTAGTAGTAATATGACGCAATGGAAACGATTAGCGAATACATTAAAACTAAGATTATTAATAAGAGCATCAGGAACAAACGCTTTTAGTGGGATTACACCAACGTTTGATCCGGTAGGATTTTTAACAACTGATGCCCTTGTTAATCCCGGTTATGTAAAAAATGCTGGTCAACAAAGTCCTTTTTGGTCTACTTATCACAGTAGTGTAACCGATGGTGGAGCTGCAAGAAGTTTAATAACATCATATTACGCACTTACTTTTTATAATGGAACAAAAATTTTAGATGAACCAAGGGCTAAAGCTATCTATCGCGGTGTATTTACACCAGCCAGAAACCAAACAGCGGTAAATGATGATAATGTTCCTATTGCACCTGCTGGTAGTTCTGCATGGTACAGTGGTAATGGTGCTTCATGGGCTTTTGGTAATAATTATGATAGTGCTGTTGGTGTATTGAAAGGAAGAAGTCAATCGCAACCAATTTTGACTGCGGCAGAAAGCTACTTTTTACAAGCTGAGGCAGTAATGAAAGGTCTAATTACTTCATCAGAAACTTATGAGAGTTTATTTAATAAGGGGATATTAGCATCTTATTCTTATTTGTTTACTACTCAGAATGGTTCATATAAACCAAATAGTTATTTCAGTTCTTATTTTGGAACTACCGGCCCTACAGCTGCTAAAATTCAAGCATTGGTAGATCAATATCATACCGATAATGCTACTAACTATTTAGTGAATATTGGTTTAGCAACAACTCCTGCTCAACGTCTGGAGGCAATAATTACCCAAAAATATGTTGCGCTAAATATGATACATGGTCATGAGGCTTGGGCTGAATTCAGAAGAACGGGTTATCCTACTATTAACAATAGTTTGCCGTTAAACCGCGATTTGACATTTGTATCGGTTTTGTCACAGTCAACTACACCTGATAGAACAATTGGTCGTTTACTATATCCAAGTTCTGAGTACCAGCTTAATTCAGATAATGTTCCTACCGGAGTGTCAGTATTTGGTTCTTATGTTTTTTGGGATCGTAGAAATTAATTTTGTAACATAAAAAGATTTTTTTTATGAAAAAATATATTATTTGTTTATTGGCTCTGTCTGCGTTTTTCTCTTCATGTGTAAAAGAGAAACAAACTTTGCACCCGGATGGATCAAATGCCGTTATTGAGATTTACAATGACGTACCCGCTGCAGTAGTTTCAACTGTGGAAAGTATTTATCCTTTGTATGTAAAAACTTTTGATATTGAGTCTTCTATTGATTTTGAAGTAGAAGTTAATTATGCAGGTGCTGGCGCAGCCCCTCAGGATATTACAGTTAACTTAGAACTAAACCCGGATGCGATTGATTATTATAATGAAGAGTTTGCTACTCATTATATTGTATTACCTACAGACAAATACACGGTTGATACATGGACGTTAACAATTCCTAAAGGACAAAAAAGAGCGAAACAAACATTTAAGTTAAAAACTGATATGTTTGACTTTGCTGAAGCTTATGCTTTGCCTATACAAGTAAAAACAGTTTCTACTGGTAATATCAGTAAGAATTATGGAACAGTAATATTCAGTGTAGGAGCTAAAAATGAGTATGATGGTGTATATGAGTACACTACATCAGCAATAACTTCATTATTACCGAACAGAAAAGTTGATGTTACCTTAGAAACCTTATCGGCTACTAAAGTAGCCTTGAAGCCAGGGTTGTTAGGCTACTATGGTAATGTGGTAAACTATTCGGTTAATCCAGCTAATAATTTTGTTACTGTAGAGTGTCCAAGTTTAGGTGTACAAACTCCTCATGACGAAAGAAGTAACTACAATCCTACTACCAAAACTTTTAAAATTTATTGGAAACAATCAGGTGGTGGAAGAACTTTTGAGGAGACTTTGGTTTACAAAGGACCAAGATAATATTCATCTGAAAGTATATTTTTAAAGCCGGCCTTGTGCCGGCTTTTCTTTTCCCCTACCTTCGCTACAAATCAACTCACATGACCGATCAACAACAGCCTAACCAATTAAACATAGAAATTTCAGAAGAAGTAGCAGAAGGTAGTTACGCCAACCTGGCCATTATCACACATTCGCATGCCGAGTTTGTAGTAGATTTTGTGAACGTAATGCCAGGTACGCCTAAAAGCAAAGTAAAGTCGCGTATTATACTTACCCCACAGCACGCCAAACGTTTAATGAAAGCTTTGATAGATAATGTGGAGAAGTTTGAAGCAAGCAACGGCGTAATTAAAGATCTTGACGAAGTACAGATTCCTTTAAACTTTGGTGGTCCAAATGCCCAGGCTTAATTACATTAAGCCTTGTTCCACAAAACTATAGTAACCTGTTTCACTCACAATTATGTGATCCAGTACTTTAATATCAAGGTAACCGGCCGCCTCATACAATTTGTTGGTTAAGCGTTTATCCGCCTCACTGGGGTTAAGGTTGCCCGATGGGTGGTTATGGCTAATAATAATATTAACGGCATTGTGTTCCAATGCCCTTTTTAATATAATCTTTGGGTCGGCTACGGTACCTGTAACACCACCTTCGCTTACTATTTCAAAGTGATTTATTTTATTGGCTTGGTTAAGGTACATAACCGCAAAAACCTCATGTTTAAAGTCGCCAAGTTTTACCTGTAACCATTTAGCACACTCATTCGTACTGGTAATCATCGGTTTAGCCAATAGCTCCGCAGCCTGCCGGCGTTTTCCCAACTCTAGTGCAGCTACCAATGTTACCGCTTTGGCTTCGCCAATACCTTTTATTTTAATCAGGTCTTTTACGGTAAGTTTTGCTAACTCCTGCAGGTTATCTTTTCCCAGTCGTAATATTTCCTGTGCTAAGTCTAGGGCCGATTTATTACGAGTTCCATTATGTATTAATATAGCCAACAGCTCAGAATTACTTAATCCCTTGGCTCCGGACAATAGTAGTTTTTCGCGGGGTCTATCGTCTTTTGCCCACGCTTTAATCGGGTACTTTTGCTCTTGCATGACTTCAATTTAACAAATAATTTTATCTCGTTAATTAATTACAAAAAAGTTATATGTGATTGATTAACGAAAAACCATAAAAATCTAATATCATGAAACCACGCAACCTAACTGCTGTAGGAGCATTACATCCCATTCTGTTTTTTGCAACCGTTTACATTGTTGCATTATTGCTATCCGTATTTATTTGTACCTCCATATTTAAAAGTTTAAATAGTAGTACTGCCAGCCAATACAATAAAGAGTCGCAACCCAATACTGTAGCCGTTTCCACTAAAAATATACCTACCGCCACTATTGGTGCAGTAGTAGCATTACGCTAATTATTTTCAGTATTTATAGCTAGTTGTCTGGGTTCATTGGCCCTATATTTATATCTTCGCCACTCATTCCACAACCATGCAATCAGCTAAAATATTCTCAGGCACAGGCTCGCAGGACTTATCAGCAGAAATCTGTAAACGGTACGGAACACAACCCGGACGTATTAATGTTCAAAAGTTTAGTGATGGTGAAATATCACCCAACTTTTTGGAAAGTGTTCGTGGCGATTACGTTTTTTTAGTACAAAGTACTTTTGCCCCTTCCGAAAACTTTATGGAATTACTGTTAATGATTGATGCAGCCCGCAGAGCATCAGCCTACAAAGTAATTGCCGTAATTCCTTATTATGGCTATGCCCGTCAGGATCGTAAAGATCGTCCACGTGTGGCCATTGGTAGTAAACTGGTAGCCAATATGCTAACGGCAGCCGGTGCAGACAGGGTGATAACCATGGACTTACATGCTCCACAAATTCAAGGTTACTTCGATATACCTGTTGACCACCTTGACAGCCACGCTGTTTTTATTCCCTATATTGAAAATTTACGCTTAGAAAACCTTACCTTTGCCGCCCCCGACGTAGGAGCAACCAATCGCATACGCGAAATTGCCAACTATTTTGGGGCCGAAATGGTTATTTGCGACAAACATCGCAAACGTGCCAACGAAATTGCAAGCATGGTGGTTATTGGCGATGTTACCGGTAAAGACATTGTAATTATAGATGACATTTGTGATACTGGCGGAACACTTGCAAAAAGTGCAGCTCTTTTAAAAGAAAAAGGTGCCCGTAGCGTTAGGGCCATGATTACCCATCCGGTATTGAGTGGAAAAGCCTACGAAAACATCGAAAACAGTGTACTGGAAGAGCTAATTGTATGCGATACTATTCCTATCCGCAAACAAAGCGAAAAAATAAAAGTAATCTCAGTAGCCGAATTATTTGCCGTAGCCATACGCAATGCCTTCGAAAACAAAAGTATTACCAGTTTATTTGTTCACTCGCAACGCCGCACCAGCCTTTAAGGTGTATGGTATAAGCAGTAAGATTAAGGGTTGTAAATACTTTTTTAATCAGCTGTATTACTACTAGCATCGCCTGTTGTGTCACTCACTTGTGCTGCAACAATTCTATTGGGCATTGTGCAAGTACCTGCATAATAGGCTAAACTTAAAAAGGGCATGTTATTAAACTAACGGTTAACCAATAACTATTAACTAATAACTACCCAACTAAGAACAGAGAATTTTTTATAAATATAAACAAACAAAAATGAGAACAATTACAATCGAAGGGAACTTGAGGACCGATTTTGGCAAGTCAGCCACCCGCCAAATTCGCTCTCAGGGTCAAGTGCCTGGTGTAATTTACGGGGGTGCAGAGGAAATTAGTTTTTATGCTCCTGCTGCGGCTTTCAAACACTTTGTGTACACACCAAGCTTTCAAATTGCTGAAGTTAAATTAGATGGTAAAACTTACCGTACTATTTTAAAAGACCTACAATTTGATAAAGTAACTGACGCTTTAACACATATTGATTTGTTAGAGTTAGTGGAAGACAAAAAAGTTATTGCAACTATTCCTTTGAAATTTACAGGTACATCTGTAGGTGTAAAAGAAGGTGGTCGCTTTGTAGCTAAATTTAAATCGCTTAAAGTAAAAGCTTTACCTAAGGATTTGAAAGAGCAAATTGAAGTGCCTATTGACACTTTAAAAATTAACGAAAACATTCGTGTAGAAGACGTGAAAGAACCAAATTTCGAAATTTTGAACTCTCCACGTATTCCTATCGCATCAGTAGTTATGACTCGTCAGCTTAAACAAGAAGAAGCTGCTGCTGCTAAAAAATAATCAACCTAACTTGATTGATAAAAAAGTACCTGCATACATGCAGGTATTTTTTTTGGCTTAAGCTGCTGATAAAAGTTATAATGATGATGGGCTGCACTGCTTAGCCGTAAATACCCCGCCCTTAAAGGCGGGGATTGCAGGCGGGCAGTGGACTGTAGCTGAAAAGTGTTACTACCGTTGACAGCCCCAAATTTGTTTTACCGTTACGTGTATTGATATTTATTTTTGTAGTATGAAATGTTTAATTGTAGGCCTGGGAAATATTGGAAACGAGTATGCTAATACAAGGCATAACATAGGCTTTGATGTGGTTAATGCGTTTGTTACCAAACATGGCGGGCAGTTTAAAGTAGATAGGTTGGCTTATATGGCCGAAGTAAAGTGGAAAGGAAAAATATTTATTTGTATATGCCCTACAACGTATATGAATTTAAGTGGTAAGGCTGTTAAATACTGGATGGACAAGGAAAAAATACCGGTTGAAAATGTATTTGTTATTTTAGATGATTTGGCTTTGCCGTTAAATAAACTGCGTATTCGTCCGGAGGGTAGTGATGCCGGGCACAATGGGTTAAGAAGTATTCAGGCTTTATTAAATAGTACAAAATACCCAAGGCTTAGGTTTGGTATTGGTAACGATTTTCCGAAAGGTATGCAGGCCGAATTTGTTTTGGGTAAATGGATGGAAAATGAATTACCTTTAGTGAAGAAGAAAATTGATGTTTCGGTTGATATAATTGAAAAATTTGCCACTATTGGCGTAACACGTGTAATGAATGAAATAAATAATAAGGTATTTTCATTATGTGATATGAGTTAGATTACTTATTTTAGCATCCCCGTCCAAACAAAATCCAGTTGATACATGATTGCCTTATTGGGATAATACCTGAGTAGCACAGCTATCATGGTATATATCTTTATATTTAATCATCAACAACCTCTAACATGAAAATTTTTTGTGTAGGCCGTAATTATGCCGATCACGCAAAAGAGTTAAACAATGCAGTTCCCGACGAGCCGGTCATTTTTATGAAACCGAAAAACGCATTACTGCAATCGCATACTCCTTTTTATTACCCTGAATTTACCAACGAACTGCATTACGAATGTGAGATAGTTTTGCGAGTTTGTAAAAATGGTAAATACATTCAGGACAGGCATGCCGGTAAGTATTACGATGCCATTACAACGGGTATTGATTTTACTGCAAGGGACATTCAAAACGATTTAAAATCGAAAGGATTACCTTGGGAAAGAGCAAAAGCCTGGGATAACTCGGCCGTAGTTGGTACCTGGATTCCGCTTGCCGAAGTAAAGAATAAGAATGACATTAACTTTAGCCTGCAAAAGAATAAAGAGCAGGTGCAAAAAGGTAATACAAAGGATATGATTTTTGCTTTTGATGAAATAGTATCCTTTATATCTAACTACTTTTCTATTAACATTGGCGACCTTATTTTTACCGGCACACCGGCAGGTGTTGGCGAAGCTGTGGTAGGCGATGTGTTAGAAGGATATGTAGATGAGAAGAATCTTTTTAGCCTGGAAGTAAAATAAGTATTACCAATTAATTGTTTTATAACACAAAGCCCCGTTATTACTAACGGGGCTTTTATAGTTGTGCCTCATGTGTGTAAGCTTATTGTTTAGGCGTTGGTGCTGCAGCAATAATAGCGGCATCTACACCATCTTCGTATTTTTTAAAGTTGCTGATGAATAAGTTGGCTAAGTAGTTTGCTTTTTCGTCATAGGCTGCTTTGTTTTCCCAGGTGTTGCGGGGTATTAAAACCTCATCGGGTACATTGGGACAACTGTTGGGTATAGCAAAACCAAAAATGGCATCAGGTGTTGTAGGTACATTATTTAAACTACCATCTAATGCTGCACTAATCATGGCACGGGTATATTTTAATTTCATACGGCTTCCTTCGCCATATGCACCACCGCTCCAGCCAGTATTTATTAACCAAACATTTACTTTGTTATCCTGCATTTTTTTGCCTAGCATAGCGGCATATTTACCGGGGTGTAATGGTAAAAATGGCGCACCAAAACAAGCACTAAAAGTAGGTTTAGGCTCTGTTACTCCAGCTTCGGTACCGGCAACTTTTGCAGTGTAACCTGAGATGAACTGGTACATAGCCTGACCCGGTGTTAATTTAGAAATAGGAGGTAATACACCAAAAGCATCGCAGGTTAAAAAGAAAATATTTTTTGGTAAACCGCCAACGGATGGCTCTATGGCATTACTGATAAAGTGTAATGGATAAGATACACGGGTGTTTTCCGTTACACTGGCGTCATCAAAATTAATGGTGTTGGAGTTAGGGAAAAAAGCAGTGTTTTCTACCAATGCACCTGGGCGAATAGCATTATAAATCTCGGGTTCTTTTTCTTCGCTAAGATTAATGGTTTTAGCATAACAGCCACCTTCAAAATTAAATATGTTGTCATCTGTCCAGGCATGTTCGTCATCACCTATCAGTTTACGATTAGGATCTGCACTCAGCGTTGTTTTACCTGTACCGCTTAAGCCAAAGAAAATAGCCGTATCGCCATCCTTACCCATGTTGGCGCTGCAATGCATGCTTAATACATTTTTATCCTGCGGCAGTATATAGTTTAAGATGGTAAAAATGCCTTTTTTAATTTCGCCGGTATAACCTGTGCCTGCTATTAAAATGGTTTTATGTTTAAACGAAACAATAGCCGCATTGGCTTGTCTAGTACCACATTCTTGCGGATCTAATTTTAATGAAGGCGCAGATAGAATATGCCAATCAGGTGTAAACGATTCCAACTCGGCTTCGGTAGGGCGCAGGAACATATTGTAAGCAAACAAGTTGTTCCATGGTTTTTCGTTTACTACCCTAATATTTGTTTGGTATCTTTTATCGGCACAGGCATAACAATCACGTACCCATATTTCAGGTGCTTGATCTAAATGCTGCATTATTTTTTTGCGAACAATGTCAAAGTACTTTTCATCAATAGCAATATTAAAGTCGTTCCAGTTTACAGTATCAGTAGTTATAGCATCTTTTACTATAAACTTATCTTTTGGCGAACGGCCGGTAAACTCACCGGTTTGTATTACTAAAGCACCGGTATCATTTAATACTCCTTCACCGGTTCTTAATGTGTCCTGAATTAATTCATCGGCAGTTAGTTGATAATGTACGTTGGGGGTGTTTTGTAATCCAAGTTTTACAAGAGCCTGTATAGGCAATGAAAGTGTCGGGTATGACATATAACTAGCAAGTTTGTTAAGCAGCAAAACTACAGAAAGATTTTAGATTTAACGAACAAGTGTTAGTGGTACACATTGAAAAAAATGTTGTTATTATGCTAAAAGCTTAGTTTTTGTTTAAAAAAAATACGTTTTGCTATTGCATATTTGTAAAAAAATAATTTTAGGTATGTTTATTTATAAAGTTTGGCCAACAAAAAATAATTAAAAAACAGGATGGTCAAGTAATTTTTGTTTTTTTTAATCATCATCGTAAATATATTTTAACCCAAACCAATCGTTTATTTACTAATTGTAGTATAAATGAATTTTGAATGTATATTTTAGTATCATTTAACGGGTTAACACTTAGCTTGCATTGTCAATTCAACAAGCCTGTTTATCTTTAACCTCTTTTAAAAATATAGTAATGAGAAACTTACCCATAGATTCTAAATTGTTCTCGCAAAACAGAAAGCGCTTTATAAGTAAAATGGAAAAAAATAGCATCGCTATTTTTTTAAGCAATGACGAAATGCCAACCAATGGTGATGCGTTGTATAAGTTTAAACAAAACAGTAACCTGTATTGGTTAAGCGGTGTAACACAGGAAGATAGCATGGTGATACTTTTTCCCGATAACCCAGATCCTAAATACCGTGAAGTGTTGGTATTGGTTAGGCCTAACGAGTTAAAAGAAAAATGGGATGGTAAAAGATTAAGAGTAAACGAAGCAACCGCTTTAACCGGTATTAATACAATTGTATGGTTAGATACTTTAGAAGGTTTACTACAACCATGGATTCATTTAGCCGACAATATTTATTTAGATAGTAATGAAAATGACCGCAAAGGGTCTTTATTACAAACAAGAGATTATCGTTTTATACAAGAAACAAAAGCCCGTTACCCTTTACATAATTACTTGCGTGCTGCAAAAATAACTAAAGAGCTACGTGCCATTAAAACTCCGGAAGAAGTTGCTGTATTACAAAAGGCAATGGACATTACAGAAATTACATTCAGACGTTTGTTACAATTTATCAAACCCGGTGTAATGGAGTATGAAATTGAAGCCGAAATATTTCATTCTTTCTTATCACAACGTTCCGAAGGTCCTGCCTACAACAGTATTATTGCCAGTGGCGATAACGCAAGGGTTTTACATTACTTGTTTAATAACCAGGAGTGTAAAGATGGCGATTTAGTGTTAATGGATTTTGGTGCAGAGTATGGTGGGTATTGCGCCGATCTTACCCGTACCGTACCGGTTAATGGCAAGTTTAGCAAACGCCAGAAAGAAGTGTACAATGCTTGTTTAGCTATACACGATTATTGCAAAAGCATTTTAAAACCGGGTATTAGCATTAATAACTATACCGATAAAGTTGGCGACGAAGCCACCAAACAGTTTCTTAAAATTGGTTTAATAACCAAAGCCGATGTTAAAAACGAAGATCCGGCTAACCGTGCTTACCGCAAATATTTATACCATGGTATTTCTCACCATTTGGGTATAGATGTACATGACCTTGGTACTAAAACCGAACCTATTAAACAAGGTATGGTATTTACCATCGAACCGGGTATTTATATTGAAGAAGAAAAAATGGGTGTACGTATCGAAAACAACTTCTGGATTACCAAAACCGGTAATAAAGATTTAATGAAAAACATACCTATTACCGCCGAGGAAATTGAAACTTTAATGAAAAGGAAATAATAAATTATTAACCACAGCCACTCTACATGAAACAGGTTCCCAATTATTTTACACTGCTAAATCTGGTATTTGGCTGTATAGCTATTATTGTAACACTACAAAACGGATTTATCATTTACAATGATCCGCAAAGCGGACAACAATTTTTAAGGGTTCCGGAAAGTATAGCGTTGGCATCCATATTTATTGGTTTAGCAGCCGTGGTCGATTTTTTAGATGGATTTTTGGCCCGTCTGTTAAAAGCCGATTCAGAAATGGGCAAACAGTTAGATTCATTGGCTGATTTAGTAAGCTTTGGTGTTGCACCCGGTTTAATCATGTACCAGTTTCTTAGATTAGCCATTGCTGCCGAACCGGATGGTTTAGACAGTTCGGTTATCTGGTTACTACCTGCATTATTTTTACCGGTGGCTGCTGCCTGGCGTTTAGCAAGATTTAATATTGATACCGATCAGAAATTTTATTTCAAAGGTTTACCGGCACCTGCTGGCGGTTTGTTAATAGCCGCTTTGCCATTAATTTACTGGCATGGCAATGTAGATGCTGCGGTTACTTTATTGCAAAACAAATGGGTGTTATATGCCATTATTGCTTTTACGGCAATTATTACGGTAAGCAAATTGCCCTTGCTTAGTCTTAAGTTTAAAGACTTTACCCTTAAAAATAACTTACCAAAAGTAATTTTATTAGTTATAGCCATTGTAGCAGGATTATTCACCGGTTGGTTAGCAATTCCTCTTGTAATAATCGCTTACATACTCTTATCTTTGGCCTTTAAAAATAGTATAGCATGACATATTCGGTAGAAGTAAAAGTAATGCCGTTAAAAGAGTTATTAGACCCTCAAGGTAAAGCGGTAATTGGCGGATTAAAAAATTTAGGTTTACAAAGCGTAGAAGATGTGCGCATTGGCCGTAACATCACTTTACAAATCAACGCATCCTCTCCCGAAGAAGCAAAAGCCATCGCCGAAGAAGCCAGCAAAAAATTATTGGCCAATCCGGTAATGGAATATTTCGAAGCATCGGTAATATAATTTCAATTTATAAAACCGTACAACTAAGTATACATTTATTTGGTTGTACGGTTTATTTATTTGGTTACCAGCAGCAGTAATTCTAATCATCGTCCCTTGCGTCGCACTCTTGTACAGCAGTAACACAGATGGGCATTTATGCAAGTTACTGTGTTTGAAGAAAAAGGCTTAAGCATAGTAGTCTGCTCAGGATTATTACCAGTAAAGCGTTGTCCATTGTCAACTGTCAATTGTCAATTAAATCCTCAGAAGCGTGTCAGAAAATAACAATCAACCATCGCAAGGGCGTTTATACTTAGTGCCCACACCCATTGGCAACCTAAAGGATCTTACTTTTCGTGCCCTGGAAATATTGCAACAGGTTGATTTAATTTTAGCCGAAGACACCCGCACGAGCTCTCATTTATTAAGACATTATCAGGTTAATAAACCTGTTACTCCATACCATCAGCACAACGAGCATAAAGTTTTGCAACATTTGGTAAGCCAATTAGCCGAGGGTAAAACCATGGCCATGGTTACTGATGCCGGTACACCCGGTATTTCCGATCCTGCATTTTTGCTGGTAAGGGAATGTGTAAAAGCCGGTGTGCCTGTTGAATGTTTACCCGGCGCCACCGCCTTTGTACCTGCTTTAGTTAACAGCGGCATACCCACCAACCGTTTTGTTTTTGAAGGTTTTATTCCCGTAAAAAAAGGTCGCCAGACTTTATTAAAACAATTACAAACCGAAGAACGCACCATGATATTTTACGAATCGCCCATGCGATTGGTAAAAACTTTATTAGATTTTATTGAATACTTTGGTGCCGACCGTAAAGTAAGTGTAAGCCGTGAGCTTACTAAAATGTTTGAAGAAAACAAACGCGGCACGCTACAGGAAGTGCATGATTACTTTGCCGCCAAAACCGTTAAAGGCGAAATAGTAATTGTGTTGGAAGGGAAGGAGTAGTCGTTAATCACCTTTTCTATTTCTATTAAAATATAATTTAGCTAAAGCCAATTCTTGGTTGTATTATTTCTCCTGCTAAAGCTGGGGGCTATAATAGAAATAGCTAAACAAACACTTTTGATAGCTTTTCTGTTTATACAATTGACTATAAAAACAAACATTTTATTTAATTGGATAAAAATCAATAGCCACCAGCTTTAGCAGGTGGTTTAAAGGTGAAAGTAGACTGGGCTTTAGCCCAATTAGATTACAAGAGCTTAAAATTATACCTCTTTACAATTCATCATATTCCTGCCAAAATTTTTGAGAGTACGTAATGTTATAATTTGGCTAAAGCCATGTCCTCTATTTATGAAACCTCCAGCTAAAGCTGGAGGCTACTATAGAAATAGCTACACAAACACTTTTTGATAGCTTTTCTGTTTATACAATTGAATATAAACAGAAACATTTTATTTAATGGATAAAAATCAATAGCCGCCAGCTTTAGCTGGCGGTATATTTTAGGAGAAGAAGGGCTTTAGCCCAATTAAATCACAATAGTCTAAAATTTAAATTTCTTTACTATTTCATCATATTCTTGCTCAAAGGTTTTGTGCGTATGGTGCTCTTCTTGGTGTTTTATATAAAGCCTTACTTTATCAACTATTGATTCCGAAACAGAAATGGCATAATATTCCTCCTGCCATTCAAATTTATTTTGCGTTAGCTTATTTTTATTTATCCAAAACGATGATTCTCCCTTGATAAGTTGTACAACTGTTTTTATGGTTTGGTCAATACCTAAAGAAATTAAACAGTGGCAATGGTCAGAATAACCATTAATAGTGTCTAAGAAAATCCCTTTAAGTTTTGCATTTTCAATTATATGATTCCAACCTTTATTTCTTAATTCTGGTGTGTTTAAAAACGGAGTTCTGTTTTTTGTACCCCATATAAAATGGATGTAAACTTTTGCAAATGACATTCTAGGTTAGTTTATAAATCAATTGGTTAGCTATTTAAAGTTAAATTATGTTGTTGTAAAGGCAATGCGTTTTATAATTTAATTTGGCTAAAGCCTATCCTCAATTTATGTAACCCTCCAGCTAAAGCTGGAGGCTATTATAGAAAAGGCAAAAGCAAATCTGGAAGGTTTTTTTGTTAATCAACTTGAATTATGGATAAACAAATCATTTCCACACGTAGATGAATTAATAGATTACCAGCTAAAGCTGGAGGCTATTATAGAAAAGACCAAGACAGACGTGTTAGGTATTAATCAACTTGAATTGTGAAAAAATAAATCATTTGCATTTGTATAAAAATCAATAGCCACCAGCTTTAGCTGGTGGTTTAAAGGTGAAAGTAGACTGGGCTTTAGCCCAATTACAATACCTGTTCAATATTTATTGTTCATTTCAAAGGCTGCCGGACTGACAGCAGTAGCTGCAATGGTGTGTAGGGCAGGTGCGCAGGCATTGCACTACTGCAAAAGGCCGGAACAAAAGCTGACCAGAGTTACTACTGCTGATAGCCCCAAAACAATTGACATAATTCTCGATTCCCAAATCTCATATATCAAATCTCATATCTCAAATCTCATATCTCAATTCTCAATTCTGACCTCCCGCCAGCATTAACATATTTTCTAGCGATACCGCACCAATAATTTTGTATTTTCGGCCATTGTATAGTTTAAAACAAGGCATATGATTAAAGCGATTGGCGTTTTTGTATTTACAGCCATATGTGGTGTAGCATCGGCACAAGCTGACAGGTGGCAGCAAAAGGTGAAATACACCATGGATATTGATGTAAATGTGGAAACAAATCAGTTTACCGGAAAGCAAAAACTGGAATACTGGAACAACTCCCCCGATACATTGAAAAGAGTTTTTTACCATTTGTACTGGAATGCTTTCCAACCGGGAAGTATGATGGATAACAGAAGCCAAAGACAAGGTACTATTTCAGTAGGCCGTGGTGCCGATTGGGACGCCCGTGTAAAAGACCGTATTGCCAACCTGAAGCCCGATGAAATTGGCTACCAGAAAATTATTTCGCTTACCATGAATGGCGTTGCGCAAAAATTTGAAATGCACGAAACCGTTTTAGAAGTTACTTTAAGCAAACCTATTTTGCCTAAAAGCAAAGTGGTGTTTGATATGAATTTTGAAGCACAAGTGCCTTTGCAAATTCGTAGAAGCGGCAGAGATAATCCGAGTACGGGTGTTAGATATTCCATGAGCCAATGGTACCCAAAAATGAGTGAGTACGATTACGATGGTTGGCACCCTAACCCTTATGTTGGACGTGAGTTTTATGGTGTGTGGGGCGATTTTGACGTAAACATTACCATTGATAAAAGTTATATACTAGGCGGTACAGGTTATTTGCAAAATGCTGCGCAAATAGGGTACGGTTACGAGAAGGAAGGAACGAAGGTTACACAGCCTGCAGGTAAAAAACTTACCTGGAAATTTAATGCACCTAATGTGCATGATTTTATGTGGGCTGCCGATCCTGATTTTAAACACTTAACCCGTAAAGTAGGTAACGATATTACGTTGCACTTGTTGTATCGTCCGCAAACCGGTAACCCAAAAACATGGGAAAAAATTCTGGATGATGCAGAAAAAGTGTATCCGTTTATTACCAAAACATTTGGGCCTTACGATTATAAACAATACTCCTTTATACATGGTGGCGATGGTGGTATGGAATACCCAATGGCAACTTTATTAGCCAGTCCGGGTGCATGGTTACACGAATGGATGCACAACTGGTACCAGGGTGTATTGGCTACGGATGAAGCACAATACCCATGGATGGACGAAGGTTTTACCAGTTATGCCGAAAGCAGGGCTGATGCATTTTTAAGTGGTAAAACAGGGTTTGCTTATAAAGGCGATTATGATGGTTATTATACTTTAGCTAAAGGCGGTTTAGAAGAACCGTTAATGACACATGCCGATCATTACAATACAAACAGGGCTTACTCCAGCGCTTCGTATTCAAAAGGTGCTGTGTTTTTAGAGCAGTTGGGTTATATTGTTGGGGCCGATGTTAGAGACCAGATTTTATTAAACTATTACCATACCTGGAAGTTTAAACATCCGAATGTAAACGACTTTGTTCGCTTAAGTGAAAAAGTAAGTGGTATTGAGTTGGATTGGTACAAAGACTATTGGGTAAACAGTACTAAAAAGATTGATTACGCTTTTGATAGTTTATGGGAAGATGGCGGTAAAACCAATATTCGTTTACGCCGCGATGGTTTAGTACCTATGCCTATTGACGTAGAGATACTTTATGCCGATGGTAGTAAAGAGCTTCACTATGTTCCGCTAGATTTAATGTATGGCCAAAAGCCAAACGAAAACGAAGCCGTTAAACGTAAAGTGTATCCTGCCTGGAAATGGACAAACGGTACTTACACTATTCAATTAGATAAACGATTACTGGACATTGCTGTTGCAGAAATAGATCCATCGCAACGTATGGCAGATGTTGAAAGAAAGAATAATAAGCTGGAATTAAAACGACCTTAATATTTTAAGCAAGTAATAAAGCAAAAGGCTACCAATTGGTAGCCTTTTGTGGTATTTGATTAAAACCCCTGTATTATAAATGGATAAAGTGCATGCTATGGTTAATGGTTAAAGTAAAATGCGTTTACAGGGGCTAAAATGGTAGTGCTAAAGTAGTGCTGTTTGGCGGTAGCCACAATACCACAAAAGTGGTATTTTTAGGCAATTACTATGTGGAAAACCGTAAAAAGGCACCAAATTTTAATACAAAATTAATTTGTATTAACGTCCGTAATATTTATTAACTGCTTCTACACGGTTGTTTACATGCAGCTTTTCGTAAATATGGTATACGTGCTTGCGTACTGTTTCCGGACTTAAAAAAATGGATGCGGCTATTTCCTTATAGCTTAATCCTTTTGATAGCCATTCTAATATTTCTTTTTCACGAACTGTAAGTGTATTTAACTCTTGCTCGGTTTCTGTATTAACCGGCTGTTGGTTTTGAAATGCGGCAACTACTTTTCTGGCAATTTGGCTACTCATGGGTGCACCACCTTCATACAATTCTCTAATAGCCGATAATAATAAAAACGGGCTTGTCTTTTTTAGAATGTATCCACTGGCACCGGCACTTAAAGCTTCAAATATTTTTTCATCTTCTTCGTACACCGTACACATCATAAAGTTGGTATTGGCAAGCAAAGGCTTAAGCACACGCACACAATCAATACCACTCTCAATGCTGCCAAGGTTTATGTCCATTAAAACCACATCGGGGCGAAGGGTAGGTATTTCAGTTACTGCTTCTTCGGCAGTAGCTAAAGTACCAATGCACACATAACCGTCAGACATTTCTATAATGTCTCTTAAGGTATTCCTTAATTGACTATTATCATCTACTATGCAAACCTTAATATCGTTCATAATGCAAATTTCACTATTTGCTTATTTACCAACAATACCACAAAGTGGTACTTATTTAACCTTTTTTGGGGGTAACTGGTTAGCGTGTTATATATAGAATAAATTTTTCTTTAAAGTAATCTTCTGTGTATAAGCCTGTTATATCAATAACTTTGGGTTTTGTCTGGCTTTCCTGTATTTCTATGTTTAAATCGCCGCCTTTCAGGCAAATTAAGCCCGGAGCATGGTTAAGGGTTTGTGTGGGTTGGGTAGTAATTAGGGGGCGGCTCCAGTTCCAAAGGTCTTTTAATGGTGCCACAGCACGGGAAACCACATAATCAAATTTCCTGTTTTTTACATCTTCAACACGGGAGTGTTGGGTGGTAACATTGGTTAAACCCAGTTCATCGGCAATGGCTTGTACCACTTTTAGTTTTTTGGCAATACTATCAACCAAATGAAAACTTACATTGGGAAAAAAAATAGCCAATGGTATACCGGGAAAACCGCCACCGGTACCTAAGTCTAAAATTTTTACCCCATCATTAAACTCAAAAATAGCCGCAATGCTTAATGAGTGTAGTATATGTTTCTCGTAAAGACTATCAATATCTTTTCTGGAAATAACATTTATTTTCTCATTCCAATCTGTGTATAATGCCTTCAACTGCTCTAATTGCTGCAATTGTTTATCCGTAAACTCCGTAAAATATTTTGTTACAATTTCCATGTTGTAAATTTTGTTAATAGTTAATCGTTCATGGTTAATAGTACTTCAACATAATTGTATCAAACATTGAACTTCTTGAACATTGAACCTTTTGAACCTCCGACTTACCATGTCTTTTTTGCTTTCCTGAATAAGGAGGGTGCAAAAAGCAGGTAGTAAAAAAACAACCACAAATCAAAAAACAATAACCAGCCAAACAAGTCGCCTTCGCCTAGTTTTTTTAGCGGTTTATAAAATACAAAAAACTGTGTAATTAAGCGTAATGCAACAATGCCAACAGCCATGCGCCAGTCAAACCATATTGCGGTAGCCGCAGCTAATGGGTAAAAAATAAACTGACTACCCGCATACAAGCTTAATAAAAACTTGTGAACCGGTTTGTAGTATTTAGCAGTAGTATAATGTCGGCGTTTTTGTTTGCGCCACTCTTTCCATGTTTTTTTAGGCACCGATAAAGTGCTGGCTTCTGCATCAAACACAATAGCAGTGTTATGTTTGTTAGCCACTTTATTAATAAACAAATCATCATCGCCACCCGGTAGGTGGTTAATAGATGAAAAGCCCTTGTTATTTAAAAACAAACTTTTTTTGTACGATAAGTTACGGCCAACACCCATATAAGGCAAGCCCGCCATGGCATACGAAAAATACTGAATAGCCGAGTGCACCGTTTCAAAGCGAATTAACTTATTAAGCAAACCCGGTTTTTTATGGTAAGCACCATAACCAATTACTACTTCAATACCATTGTCGTAACCGTCCTGCATTTTATCAATCCAGTTTTCAGCAGCCGGTACGCAATCCGCATCGGTTAATAAAATTACTTCGTGTTTAGCTTCTCTAATACCTATTGATAGCGGATACTTTTTTCCGGCAATCAATTTAGCTTCCTGAGTAAGCTCAACAATATGCAGGTTTTTAAAAGTTTTCCGCAACTCTTCTAAAATATATTTCGAGTCGTCCAGCGAGTTATCGTTTACAACAAGTACTTCATAACTGGTATGGTATTGTTGCACCAAAACGCCGGGCAGGTTGCGGGCCAGGTTCTCATCTTCGTCGCGGGCACAAATAATTACAGACACAGGGTGTGTTTGCGATTGTGTTTTTTCCCGGGGTTTAAAAAACGATAAACGGGCAAAAAAATATAAATAGTAAAACAATTGCACGGCGGTGGTGGCAATAAGCAGGTAGAAAAGGATGTCTTCCCAATGAATTAGTGGCATAAGTGGGCAAAGATAATGCAGTTTGTTATCTGAAGTTTAAGCTAAGTACTTAACTTGCCGCCGATTTGCAGCGTTTTTTGTATTAAACCGGCTGCATCGCTACTATCAACCCTAAATCCCTAAAGGGACTTTAAAGCCAGAGTAGGCATAATGTTTTTTTATGTTACCGGCGTCCCTCCCTTGATGGGGCTTTTGTTGCGTCGCACTCTTCAACTGCAGGAATACGAATGAGCAATGGGCTGGTGTACAACAGAAAACATAAAACATAATTTTCATGGCGGCATTAAGTTTTCAGCTACAACACAACGATAAAGAATCAAAAGCCCGTGCAGGGCTTATTACCACCGATCATGGGCAAATACAAACGCCAATTTTTATGCCCGTTGGTACCGCTGGTAGCGTAAAAGCAGTAAGCCAGCAATTATTGCATAGCGATGTAAAAGCCCAGATAATTTTAGGCAATACCTATCATTTATACTTGCGTCCCGGTTTAGAAGTATTAGAAAAAGCCGGCGGCCTGCACCAGTTTAACGGCTGGCACAAACCCATACTTACAGATAGTGGTGGTTACCAGGTTTTTTCATTAGCCGGCACCCGTAAAATAAAAGAAGAAGGGGTAACCTTTCAATCGCATATTGACGGTAGTAAACACCTGTTTACACCCGAAGGCGTAATGGATATACAACGCAGCATAGGCGGCGATATAATTATGGCTTTTGACGAATGCCCTCCCGGTGGAAGCGAATATACCTATGCCCGAAAAAGTTTAGAACTTACCAATCGTTGGTTGGACAGATGCGTGGAGCGATTTAACAGCACGCCTGATAAATACGGCTATACACAAAACCTGTTTCCTATTGTGCAAGGAGGTATGTATAAAGATTTACGCAAACAATCCTGCGATTTTGTTACCGATAAAAATGCACCGGGTAATGCCATTGGTGGTTTAAGTGTTGGTGAACCGGAGCCTGTTATGTACGAAATATGCGACTGGTGTTGCGATAACTTACCACAAGAAAAACCACGTTACCTAATGGGCGTGGGCACACCTTGGAATATACTGGAGTGTATAAGCATGGGTATAGATATGTTTGACTGTGTAATGCCTACCCGTAATGGCCGTAATGCCATGTTATTTACCACCAAGGGGGTAGTTAATATTGATAATAAGAAATGGGAGTTTGACTACTCACCCATTGACGACGGGTTAGATAGCGAAATAAGTAACTATTACAGTAAAGCCTATTTACGTCATTTATTAAAAGCCAAAGAAATATTAGGCCTAACCATTGCCAGCACCCATAACCTGGCTTTTTACTTATGGTTGGTACAAAAAGCAAGGGAACATATAATTGCCGGCACTTTCCAAAGCTGGAAAAACGAAATTATTCCCGTACTTAAACAACGCTTATAAATTTTAAGCAAAAACTACCACTAAGTATTTTACCTGATTGTGACAGGTGTTGTTTATCTGGTAATTTTTACCACTATTAGTTGTTTTACCAAAGTTTTATAGTAACTGCCGTTTTAAATGGTAAATGGGTGAAATGTGAATAACTCACAGGGGTGTAACAGAAACATATTATTAAGTGCGTAAAAACACTAAAAATATCAGCGTTTTTAACGTAAGTTTGATTATCGATTTTTTACCCCTCTAACCCAACAGGCTTAAGCCTGTATAAAACCAAACTAATGGCTGCTGTTCAGGAAATAAAAGTTGCTATTGCCGATGACCACAAAATTTTTCGTGATGGCATTCGTATGTCTTTGAAAGACAGAGAATACCTGCGAATTTTATGGGAAGCTGAAGATGGCAGAGACTTAATGCATAAACTAAAATTGAAGGAACCGGATATTTTACTAATGGACATTAGAATGCCGGAAATAGATGGCATTAATGCAATTGGTTTAATAAGAAAGGAGTATGAGTCCATCAAAATTATTGTACTAACCATGTACGATGATCAGGAAATGATTACCAAGATGATGGAAATGGGTGCCAATGCGTACCTGACAAAAACGACCGACCCCGATGAGATTTACCAGGCCATCATTACTTGTATGAATGATGATTTTTATTTTAACGAGCTGGTAAACAAAGCCGTACTACTTAAACTACAACATAAAAAAACAGTTCGTCAGTTTTACCCCAACCCCGTAAAATTTTCCGAAAAAGAACTGAAGATTTTAAAACTCATAGCCGAGGATAAAACAACGGAAGAAATTTCGAAAGTGGTGTTTTTAAGCCCACGTACAATAGAAACCATACGACAAAACATGAAGCAAAAAGCAGGTGCTAAAACTATTGCCGGTTTGGTAATGTTTGCCATGCGCAACAAGTTGCTTGAATAATATTTGTTGTTTAACTAAGAATAGTTTTGTTGTTTGTTTACTTTAATATACCGGCATGGCAAATATTAACGATACTTATTTTGATGGGCATTATAAAGATATATGGCGTGAAATAAATCCGCCGGAGTTAACTAAAGTTGAAGTTGATTTTATGATTAACAACTTTGGCTTAACCAAGGATAGTGCTGTATTAGATATGATGTGTGGCTTTGGCCGCCATGCTTTAGCACTGGGCAGGCAAGGAATAGCCGTTACTGCGGTAGATAACCTTAAAACTTATACCGACGAAATTGCAGAAACCGCAGCAAAAGAAAACCTGCCGGTAAATACCGTACAGGATAATATATTTACTTATACCCCTCAGCAACAATACGATTTGGCCATTTGTATGGGCAATAGTTTAAACTTTTTTCCGGAAGAAGACTTACTGGTTATTTTAAAAACGATAGTTGCCAGTTTAAAACAGGGCGGTTCTTTATTAATACATAGCTACTCTTTAGCCGAAACTGTTATTAAACATTTTAATCCACGTACCTGGACAGACATTGGCGAGCTGCGTATTTTAAGCAAAAGCCGTTATTTGTTTTTTCCTACACGGTTAGATACTGAAACGATGATGATTACGGCCGGTGGAGAAATTGAAATGAAACAAGCGGTTGATTATATTTTTTCGCTAAGCGAAATGAATAAAATACTTGCATTGGTAGGGTTACGCTTAAAAGAAGTTTATACCATACCGGGCCGTAAAAAGTTTGCCGTTGGCGACCCTTACGCCTATATGATTGCTACTAAGGAGTAGTTAGGGTATTATGGCTTACAAAAAATACCAGCAGATGGTGCTGATTTGGTGTGCAGATTTTCGCAAAGCGAAATTTTTTTTACAAAATTAAGGGGTGGTTTTATCTGCGTAATCTTCAGAAAGCTATTTAGTTAGGATATAAGTGTTTATAATTAGGTTTTTGCAAAATGTTGATAACTGATATGCTGATGAAGGGCTGCACTGCTTAGGCGTAAATGTTTTGGTGCGATGGCAGGGCGGCTTGGCTAAAACATTGCAGACGGGCAGTGGACTGAAGATGATAGTAGTACTGCTGCTGACAGCCCCAAATATTGCTAACTGATATATAAATAGAAAAAGTCCCCCGAAGAGGACCGTTTCATTTGTTACTGTTACGAAAAAAAGTTTTGACCTTTGGGGTCAACCTTTCAGAAGGCTTAACTGGTTCTTTAAAGGTATAATGACTTAAATAATTTTATAGAAAATAGAAAGTTGATGTAGACGGGTTCCTGTTTTGGTTTTGTCATTGGATTTGGAAAGAACTTTTCTGGACGGCTTTGGATATTGGATAACAAGTATCGCTTTCACCAACTTTCTGATACAAAAATATATCCACATAGGCATGTGGACAAGAGCATTATTCCTCCATTTAATTTTTATGGTTTTTACTAAGGGTACCGTATTTTTCAGGGGAAAGTACTTAGGTAAGGTATAAGTGTAAACTATTATACGTTGATTATTATCAACATGTACTTTCCGCAAGGTATAAATTAAGTACTTCTACTATGGTTTATGTCGCGGGATTTTTCCACCTTGTGGTCGAATTTTACCGAATCCAATTTTTTTGAGTAATTACATTTAAGTAAAACCAATTTTAGTCCCAATGAGAAACGACGCAAACACTGCAATTAAGGTAGCTATTGCCGATGACCACACACTGTTTCGTACCGGTGTTAAAACATCTTTATCCAGCCGAAAGGATATACAGATGGTAGCTGAAGCGGAGAATGGTATGCAACTGCTGAACTTATTAAAACACATACAACCAGATGTTGTATTGTTAGACATTCAAATGCCCATTATGGATGGGTTAACTACACTTCCAGAAATTAAAAAGTTATATCCCGATGTTAAAGTAATTATGCTATCGATGCATAACGACCACTCGGTTATATCTAAGATGATGGAAATAGGTGCCAACTCCTATTTAACAAAGGAGTCGGGATCGGAAATGATTTACGAAGCTATAAGACAAGTGTATGAGCAAGATTTTTATTTTAATGATCTTACTAATAAAGCACTGTTAAGTGGTTTACGTACCAACCGTGTGGTAGAAGCATCGGCACCGCCGGAAGTGAGCCTTACGGATAAGGAAGTAACAATTTTACGTTTAATGTGCGATGAAAAAAGCACAAAAGAAATTGCTGATATTGTTGACCTTAGTCCACGTACGGTAGAAGCTATCCGTGATAAATTAAAAACAAAAACCGGAACAAAATCAATGGCCGGTTTAGTAATGTATGCGGTTAAAGCCGGTTTAATAGAACAGGCTTAATTAGTTACTGTTAATAAAATATTGTACAACCACCTTTTAAAGGTGGTTGTTTTGTTTTAGGGTGTAGTTATAGTAGTAAAACCAGACAACACATTTAATGAATAATCAGGTAAAGTTGTGAACAAGAAATACAAACAAATTCCAGATAGCATGAATAATACTAACCATGTAAAATTTATTAATTTTTTTTCCTTGCCATAAATGATAAGCCGTTATTAAAATACACCCAACCATTACTCCGTAAAAAATATAGTCAATACTTTGGTAATGCATTGCCCCAAAAAGTAAGGCGGAAATTGGTAAAATTAAATAGAAAGGAACTCTTTTTTTTGATAGAAAATTATAGGGTATATGTTGCAAAAAGTATGTTTCAATAAGCGGGGCTACAATACAAGCTAGTATAAACTGTTCCCACAGGTCCATATTTGCAATTTCATTTTTTAGCGTTGCCTTATAATTAAACAGTATTTCTAATAAAGAAAGAAGTTGGCCAAAAGCTAAACTGGCAAATAAAGAGATAAAGAAAAATAATGGTATAAATTTGAATGGATTTGTATATAAATCTTTAGGTAACTTCAATTTTAGCATCATAGTTTGGGTTAGCACATTCAAATGTATGAAGAATCATTAAACAGAATTATGGGAGAAAATATATTTTGATTAGTAGTTATATATTTAGATTCTCCTTTTTAGAATAAGAATACTTTGATTGTATGAATTATGTAAATATTAATAACGTATTGGTACCTGCTGTAAACCCACAATTGTTTCATAACAATAAAGCGTACAGGTATGGCGATGGTTTGTTTGAAACCATGAAAGCAACCAATGGCGAAATAGCATTATTTAATTATCATATTAATCGTTTACAGGCAGGCATACAACAATTAAAATATATAATGCCGGCCTATTTTAATGAAACATGGTTGGCAAATGCTGTAACACAAGTTTGTATTGCTAATAACCATACAAATATGGTTAGGGTGCGGTTATCATTATACCGTGGCGATGGTGATTTGCAAACCAATACCGAAGCCGGTATTATTATAGAAACATACGAGTTGCAGCAAACGCAATTACAACATCCGTTAACAATTGGTGTGTACAATGATGGTTGTAAAAACTGCGACAGCTTTAGTAATTTAAAAACGGCTAATGCTTTGTTGTACAGCATGGCCGCCATTTATGCAGGCGAGCAACAATGGCAGGATTGTATAATTTTAAACAATCACCGACGTGTGGCCGAAACAACTATTGCTAATATTTTTTGGATAAAAAACGGAGTAGTGTTTACGCCACCACTGTCGGAAGGTTTTGTAGCAGGCGTTATGCGGCAATATATACTGGATAATACAGCAGTTACTTTAAAAATTTGCACCCTAGATGATTTACTGGATGCCGATGAAATTTTTTTAACCAATGCTATACGTGGTATAAGGCCTGTTACCGCTTTTGAACATAAAAATTATGTATCTTCACTAGGTTTGCAACTGGCAGCAACGCTTTTGTAATTTTTTTAGCCTTCTCAATTTATATGTGTTGTACACATAATTTTTAGCTGCCTTTTATTTTGCGACTAAATGTATAACCAAAATTTGTTACATGCGTAATAAGAGTATTTTTATTGTAGATAGTGATATGGATTGGGAGGAACTTGGTGGCGGCATTAAAAGAAAAGTAATGGTATGGAACGATGATTTAATGTTGGTAAAAGTAGCCTTTGAAGAAGATAGCATTGGTACCTTACATCAGCACCCGCATACACAAATTACACATATTGAAAGTGGTGTTTTTGAAGTAGAAATAAGCGGAACAAAAAAGCTACTTAAATCCGGCGATGCTTTTTGCGTGCCACCAAACGCATTACATGGTGTAGTTTGTTTACAGGCAGGTGTATTGATAGACACTTTTAATCCTAAGCGGGAAGATTTTATTAAATAACCGAAATCACGCATCCATAATTAAAGCGGTAGTATTGTTTTTTTGTATGCCGTTGTTATTGGCAAATACATTGTACAAAGTATCAATTGCTTTTATTCCTTCGGTGCCTAAATCAAGACTGTATTGGTTTACATATAAATCTATGTGTTTACGCATTACGGCTTCCTCCATAGCTTGTGCATGTTGTTTTACGTAATCGCTTACTTGCGGGTAATTGGCAAAAGCATATTCCAAACTTTGTTTAATTAATGCATTAACTGTATTAATAACTGTTGCATCTAAATTTCTTTTTATAGCAATGCCACCTAATGGTATAGGCACATGCATTTTGTTTTCCCAATACTCGCCAAGGTCCATTACTTTATGCAAACCTTTTTGCTCATAAGTAAAACGGTTTTCGTGTATAATAACACCCAGCGAATCATTGTTATTAAGTACACTGTCTTCTATTGCCGAAAATAAAGTATAGGTTTTATTAACGGCATTAGGGTAAGCAAAACTGAATAACAAATTAGCCGTGGTATTTTCACCCGGCAAGCTAACCTGCATTTGTTCAACCTCTTCCTTTTGTAATATTGTATCATTAGCTTGTACCAGTAATGGTCCTACGCCTTTGCCCAATGCACTGCCCGATCTAAGCAAAATGTATGCTGCGGTTGATTTAAAAAATGCAGGAAAACTTAGTTTAGTAATATCTAGTTTGCCTTTTAACGCATATTCATTCAGGGTTTCCACATCTTCCAGCACGGTTTCAAACTCAAAACCCTTGGTATCAATTTTATTATTTACCAGTGCATCAAAAATAAAAGTATCGTTGGGGCAGGGACTAAAACCTAATGTCAGTTTCATGTTTTGTACTTAAAGTTTGTAACAGCTCAATCAGTTCGTTATTCAAATTGGTAATGGCGGATGCAATTTTCCATTTCTTTTTATTGCGTACACCCACCAGGTTTGATACGGAGCGTAGTTGTAAAAAAGCCACATCTTCCATCAAACAAACATAGTGTAAAGCAGCACCTTCCATACTCTCAATTGCCGGGGCAAACTTTTCTTTATACCATTCAATTTGTTTGGGCCTTGTGCTTATTTCATTAACAGAAACAGCAGTAACCGCCTTTAGTTTGCTTAACCCTAATAAATTTTTATAAGGGTTGGTCAATCTACTTTTTTTGTAAGGTTTTTCGTTTTGCTTAAGCAGGTTTAAAGCAAACAAGTCTTTAAATTCACCATCTTCCCAAGCGCCTGCATCTACAAAATTGTCGTGCTTAACAGCAAATACTTTTTCTATATCAGCCTCGGTAAAACTGCCCGCAATACCCGCTTGCAGCACTAACGAAAACCTGCTTTTTTGCAATGCTTTGGTAAGCGCATAGGTAGCAGCGTTGCTACCCACACCGGTAATCAATACGCTAATTTTTAATTGCTTAAACTTTCTTTTATGTTCTTTCCACCATTGCAAGGTTGCATCTATTTCAAAAGCGGTGGCGGCTGTTAACAAAATATGCATGCTGCAAATATCGTGTATTGATAATATTGAAGCTGTTGTAAATGCCAATGTTATTTATGTTATCAACTGCAGTGCTACTATCAACCCTAAATCCCTAAAGGGACTTTAAAGCCTGAGTAGGCATAATGTTTTTTTATGTTACCGGCGTCCCTCACTTGATTAAGCTTTACTTGCGTCGCACTCTTCAACTGCAACAACGCGGAGCATCAATGAGGCTAATCCAATAACTAATATCGAATTAATTCTATTGGGCAATTATACATAGTGGTTTATATTGTAGTAATAGATACTCAAAGCAGTATTTACAAATGATTTTTTATTAGTTAATTGATAGCTAAATAGTTGTGAAAGGTTTATTGATTTATTCAATTATTAAAGGGAGCTGCAAACACTTACCCGTTCTCCTTTAAAACTGTATTATTTTAACGGGTTATATACTAACTTTGCAGCCCGCTTTAGCGGATTTTAATTTTCAAAAAATGGTGTATTTAACAAGGGTTGAGCATTTTAATGCGGCCCATAAGCTATACAACCCTAATTGGGACGAAGCTAAAAATGAAGCTGTATTTGGCAAATGTGCCAACGAAAACTGGCATGGCCATAACTACGAACTGTATGTTACCGTAAAGGGACAACCCGATGCGGATACCGGTTTTGTATTTGACGTAAAACGTTTAAGTACCATTATTCAGGAACATGTAATAGAAAAAGTTGACCACCGTAACCTGAATATGGATGTTGATTTTATGAAGGATAAGTTTTGCAGCACTGAAAATCTGGCCATTGGTATTTGGAACGAGTTAACGCCACATTTACCGGAAACTGTAAAATTACATGCCATAAAATTGTACGAAACACCCAAGATATATGTTGAATATTTTGGCGAATAATTATTCACCGGCTTTAAGCTTTAGGCTTTAAGCGTTTTGCTTAAAAAAATGAATAAAGTAGCCGTATTTAGAAAGGAACAGTTTAATGCTGCACACAGGTTGTATAACCCTGCCTGGGATGATGCTACCAACGATAAAGTGTTTGGCAAATGTGCTTTACCACACTATCATGGGCATAATTACGAGTTGGTGGTTAAAGTGGTGGGAGTGCCCGATGCTACAACCGGTTATGTAATTGATTTAAAAATTTTAAGCGATATTATTCAGCGGGAAATACATGAAAGGTTTGATCATCGTAATTTGAATTTAGATACGGTTGAATTTAAAAACCTGAACCCCACTGCCGAAAATATTGCCGTAGTTATTTATAATTTATTACGACCACATATTGACAGTGATAAGGATTTACAAATACGTTTATACGAAACTCCGAGGAATTTTGTGGAGTATCCGGTGGAGTAGGTAGTTGACAATGGACAAGTGACAATGGACAAATATTGAATATTGTAGATTGAATATTTGGTATTGTAGGCCAAGGTTCGTATCTCACGAACCTGACTTAGTAAAAAGATGTTTGGCATAAATAAATGAAGCCAACACATTGCTCAATAGCATTACTGCAGCACAAGTGTGAGTCTTTAATTCATTTCCACTGGAAATAAATTAAATCCCGATCCTATCGGATCGCAACAGACGATGATAGTAGCACTGCAGCCGGTAACATAAATAAAGAATACAGTATTGAGTATCTAGTATGTAGATAAAATGATTTTTGCTTTATCACGATAACCTTAAACACCAAACTTGAAACATTAAACACAACAAGCAATGGCATATAAAAAAATAGAACAGTACGACGAGGAAACCACACAGGGTTTAATGAAAAACTATAAAAATGTGTTGGGTTATTTGGGCGAAGATGCAGAGCGTGAAGGCTTGATAAAAACCCCGGAGCGTTTGGCAAAAGCCATGCAATATTTAACGCAGGGCTATCAACAGGATGCGCATGCTATTATAAACTCGGCCAAGTTTCATGAAGATGTGAGTGAGATGGTGATTGTAAAAGACATTGAAATTTTTAGCATGTGCGAACACCATATGTTACCGTTTTTTGGTAAAGCGCATGTAGCCTATATACCAAATGGTTGGATAACCGGCCTTAGTAAAATTGCAAGGGTAGTGGATGTGTATGCACGTCGTTTGCAAGTGCAGGAACGTTTAACGGTAGATATTATGAATGCCATTAAAGAAACATTAAACCCCATTGGTGTGGCGGTAGTTATTGAAGCTAAACATTTGTGTATGATGATGCGTGGTGTGGGTAAACAAAATTCTGTTACCACTACTTCGGCTTTTGACGGTGAGTTTCAGAAGGATTCTACCAGAAGCGAATTTGTAAAATTAATAGGGTCTGATTTACATTAAAAAACGTAGGTTTGTCCCATAATGTAAAGTTTGGTTGGAGGCAATTCCGGTCAGGCTTTTTTTGTCACCATAAGTAAAACAACTGCTTAATAAAAATATCAACGCATGAAACATGCCTATGTATTTCCGGGTCAGGGTTCACAGTTTTCAGGAATGGGTAAAGAGCATTATGATAACAGTGCTTTTGCCAAAAAATTATTTGAACAAGCGAATGAAATTTTAGGTTTTCGTATTTCCGATATTATGTTTACCGGAACAGATGAAGATTTAAAACGTACCGATGTAACACAGCCTGCTGTTTTTTTACATTCGGTAATTGCATTTAAAAGTATTGATAACGCCAAACCTGAAATGGTTGCCGGTCATTCACTAGGCGAGTTTTCGGCATTGGTGGCTAACGGCACATTAAGTTTTGAAAGTGCCTTACAGTTAGTATCAATACGTGCCAATGCTATGCAAAAAGCTTGCGAGTTGGTGCCAAGTACCATGGCTGCTGTATTAGCTTTAGCCGATGAAAAAGTAGAAGAAATTTGTAAAGAAGTATCGGCAGAAACTGGTGAAGTAGTTGTACCTGCCAATTATAACTGCCCTGGCCAATTAGTAATCAGTGGCTCGTTAAAAGGTATTGAAATTGCTTGCGAACGCATGAAAGCAGCCGGTGCAAAACGTGCATTGGTATTACCTGTAGGTGGTGCTTTTCATTCACCATTAATGGCACCTGCTAAAGAAGAATTAAAACAAGCCATTGAAGCGACAACGTTTCATGCACCTTCATGTGCGGTGTACCAAAACGTAGCAGCAAAAGCGGTGTTGGATAAAGAAGAAATAAAGCAAAATCTGATTGATCAATTAACCGGCCCTGTGCGTTGGACACAAAGCGTACAAGCAATGGTAGCAGATGGCGCCAGGCTATTTACCGAAGCTGGCCCGGGTAAAGTGTTACAAGGCCTGGTACAAAAAATTGATAAAACAATGGAAGTAAATGGTGTAAACTAAAATACTTTATAAAAGAAAAGCCGCTGTAGAAACAGCGGCTTTTTTATTTGTATCACACGAGAAAAATTTAAAACTGATCTATATCCTGCCACATAATACTATTGTCGGTTACAATGCTAATAAGCATACTGGCAAAAGCATTTTGACTGGTATTGGCGTTGGTAAAACGAGTGTTAATGGTAAAAGCTACACTCCATCCGGTTGATGTTCTAAATACAAGAGCTTGCGTGCCGGGCAAACTTCCAAAGTGGTACCAGTTACTTGGTGTCCAATTTTCGGCACTTACATACATACCACTTGCGTAAGCATTGTTAACGGTATTTGGTGTGCGCATAAGTTTTAATGTGGCACCGGTTAAAATATCAGGACGGGTGTTGCTGCTGTCAATAGCCGTAAGCAAACGTACCAAATCGGTTGGCGTAGTAATCCAGCCGGCTGCGGCATCGTTACGTTTCCAAGGGTCGGTGTACACATAAGGTACTTCACTGCCTTGCCCGTAATATTTTACTTCATTGGTTTTTCTCTCCGCTAAAGTATTACCAGCTATTTCTGTATTGGTTGCTTGTATGGGCGCCAGTATATCTTGTTTTACATATTGCTCGTAACCCTTGCCCGATACTTTTTCTATAATTCGTCCTAATACAAGATATCCAAAATTGGAGTATTGATAGCTGGTGCCGGGGTCATGGGTTAAAGCCCTGTTATTTAATGTCCAGGTAATTAATTCCTTTGCAGTAGCATTGGGTTGCTGAAAAGCAGGATCCTGCGGCCAGGCATTACTCCAACCACCTGTTGTATGATGCAGTAAATCTTTCACGGTAATATTTGCTACACGTGTACTGTACGGTGCAGTGCCGTATTCAGTTCCTAAAATTGCTCCGGTACCAAATACCTTTTGGTCCATGGTTAATTTACCATCCTGAATAAGTTTCATAACAGCAACGGCGGTAATGGTTTTAGAAACGCTGGCTACACGAAAACGATCGTTAACCGTTACTTTTTGATTGGTTTCTTTATCGGCAAATCCGTAGCCCTTGCGGTAAACTAATTTACCATTTTTGCTAATGGCCAGCGATGCGCCGGGCACATTGTAAGTAGTCATAAAGTTGGCCACTTTGGTGTCAATAGTAGCAATATCGTCTTGAGTAATAACAGGTGCGGCGGGTTTGTCTTTTTTTGAGCAGGATGCAACCAGTAAAACAAACACTAAGCCAATGAGGGAGTTCTTTTTTAACATAATTAGTTTTTTGAGCTTGATAAACATTCATCGTAACGCTACTCATTATGTCATCATTAATTATAATTTTTTTTGTTTGTCATCGTCCCACCCTTGATTGATCGTCCCTTGCGACGCTCCCTTCTACTGCATTAATTCTATTGGGCATTTTGTATATAACCCCGATTTTGGCAAGGTGCGTTTGAATCGGAGCAACACCCCAAACTTGTTTCGGGGACTCTGTTCTTTGTGCATCATCGTGTTATTGTACGGGTATGTTTTTTACCCGCAGATTGGCGCCGATTTGTTACGCAGATTTTCGCTGATTATTTTTAAACAGATTTACGAATGCCTTGGGTGTGTAATCTTAAAAAGGTTTTGTGTATATCATTAAAATAAAAAAGCTTGCCTGTAAATAATTACAGGCAAGCTTTTAAAAATATGCGAATAACAAACTAAAAATTCAGCGAACAGTTAATCCACTCGCCATCAAAGTTTGCATGGTATTTTTTATAAAAATTTATAGCAGGTTCGTTCCACTCTAACACTTGCCACATCATGCCGCTAAACTTTTTTTCTTTACACTCTTCAATCAATGTATCCATTAGTTTAGCACCAATTCCCTGGCCACGCATAGCTTCGGTTACAATAATGTCTTCTAAATACATACGTTGTCCTTTCCAGGTGCTGTAACGAATATAATATAAAGCCATAGCAACAACCTTACCTTCTTCTTCGGCTACAAATGCCCACCATACTGGGTTAGGGCCGAAACCGCTTTGGGTAAAATGCTCCAGTGTTACGGTAACTTGCTCCGGTGCTTTTTCGTATAAAGCCAGTTCGTTTATTAATGTTAACATAGCCGGGCAATCTTGTTTAACAGCCGGTCTTATTTTTATACTCATTTTTCTGTTTACTTTTAAAATGTGTTTAGGCTAAAGCCTGCTCTAAATCTTTTATAATATCCTGTACATTTTCTATACCTACACTCATACGAATCAATCCATCGGTAATGCCATACTTAATACGTTCCTCACGGGGTACGCTGTAATGCGTCATAGATGCAGGATGCGATAACAAGGTATCGCAAGTGCCTAATGATACGGTGCGGGTACACATTTGCAGTTTGTTCATAAAATCTATACCGCCTTGTAAACCATTTTTTAATTCAAAGCTTAACATAGCACCGGGATGACGCATTTGTTTTTGTGCAATAGCATAATCGGGATGGTTGCTTAAACCGTTATAGTTAACTTTTGCAATGGCAGGATGTTGTTGTAAAAATTCGGCTACCTGTGTTGCATTATTACAATGGCGTTCCATACGCAGCTCCAATGTTTTCATACCATTAATTAATAAAAAAGCATCAAAAGGATTAGCATTACCGCCAAGTGTTTTTGCCATTGTTCTTACTCGCTTTTTCATTGTTTCTAAATCAGTGCCTAATAATACGCCGCCAATGGCAGTACCATGTCCGTTTAAAAACTTGGTGGTAGAGTGTACAATATAATCCACGCCATATTTAAAAGGTTGTTGTAAATAAGGTGTGGCAAATGTGTTATCGCAAGCGGTAATTAATCCGTACTGTTTAGCGGTGTTTACCAATACTTCAATATCTACACATTGTATGGTAGGATTGGCGGGTGTTTCTATATACACCATTTTAATAGCCGGATCGTTTTTAATGATATCTGCAGCTATAGATGCATCTCTTAAATCGGCAATAACAGCAGTAATACCCAATGGTGGCAAAACGTTTTTCATTATTTGCTCGGTACCACCGTATAAAGAAAAGTGCGATAAAATTTTATCGCCGGGTTTTAAGGTAGATAATAATAAAGTGGTAATTGCTGCCATACCCGATGCATGTAAAATACCTTCGGCTTGTAAAGCATTACCTTCTTTATCCTGCAAACCAAAACATTCCAGTGCGGCAATTTTTTCTTCGGCTTCTGTAAAAGTAGGGTTGCCCCAACGGCTATAAATATAACCATCTTCCTGTCCGCTAAAACGGCGCATGCCTTGTTCTGCATCATCATATACAAATGTGCTGCTGGCATAAATAGGTACTAAGTGAGCATAGTTTGGGTCTTTTGTATGACCGGCATGTACACAGGCCGAACTAAAACCATCGAAGGGTAAAATATTTGTGTTCAAGAACTATAAGTTGAGGGGTTGAAAATGAGTGGAAAGATAAAACAAAATCGTAAGTATAAGTGACAATTGACAATGGACAAGTGACAAATTTGAATACGGCTAATGCTGAAAGCTTATGGCTTAACGCTAAATGCTTAATGCAAAGAAACGAGCATAATGCTGATTAGCATTAACGAAGACCCTGATTAAAATAAGGGGTACTGCAAAGTGGCCAATAGAATTGTTGCAGTACAAGTGAGTGACACAACAGACGATGATAGTAGTAATGCAGCTGGTAACAAAAAAATACAGTATGTAGTATTAAGTATTTAGTATAAAGAAGAACAATCAGCATATTCACGACAACCTTAAACCTTATACTTTAAACCCTTTACCTTTCTTACATGCATAAAAAAAATACGCAACACAAAAATGCTGCGTACTTAAAACTTATTACTTAAAACTTACTACTACTTCCCGTTGTAAGCCCACTTTAACCAGGTAGCGCCCCAGGTAAAGCCGCCGCCAAAGGCAGCTAGTACAATATTGTCGCCTTTTTTAAGTTGGTTTTCCCACTCCCACAAACAAAGCGGAATAGTAGCAGCAGTTGTGTTACCAAACTTTTCAATGTTAATCATTACTTTTTCTTTTGGCATACCAATACGGTCGGCTGTTGCATCAATAATGCGCAGGTTGGCCTGATGCGGTACTAACCAGCTAATATCGTCGCCGGTAAGGTTGTTGCGTTCCAGTAATTCGGCGCTAACATCGGCCATGCCTTTAACCGCAAATTTAAATACAGTTTTACCTTCCTGAAAAGCGTAATGCTCACGGGCAGCAACAGTTTCGGCAGTGGCAGGGTAGGCCGATCCACCTGCTTTCATGCGTAAGAAATCAACACCGCTACCATCGCTTTTTAAAATGCTGTCTTGCACACCCGTTCCATCTTCACTAGGCTCTAATAAAACAGCGCCGGCGCCATCACCAAAAATAATACAAGTGGCACGGTCGGTATAGTCAACAATGGCGCTCATTTTATCGGCACCTACTACCACTACTTTTTTGTAGCGGCCACTTTCAATTAACGATGTACCTACGGTAAGCGAATATAAAAAGCCGGAACAAGCGGCAGATAAATCAAATCCCCAGGCGTTTTTTGCGCCTATTTTATTACAAACCACATTGGCTGTTGCCGGAAAAACCATGTCAGGGGTTACGGTACCCACAATCATACAATCAATTTCCAGCGGGTCAATGCCGCGTTTTTCTAACAGTTGTAGTACTGCCGGAACAATCATTTCCGATACCCCTTTACCATCGCCTTTTAAAATGCGACGCTCCGAAATTCCGGTACGGGTTCTAATCCATTCGTCATTGGTATCAACCAGTTTTTCAAGGTCAAAATTGGTCAATTTATCTTCAGGAACATAGCCTCCAACCGCGGTAATAGCGGCTTTAATAGTACTGCTCATGCAACAAAATATTGGTTGTCTTAAAAATTTGGGTACGAAGATAAGGTAAGCTGCATGAACAATAATTATCTGCCCCTAAAACTTGTTTAAACACATGAATATTAATTATTTGGGGCTGTGGGCAGTAGTAACTCCGGTCAGCAGCAGTCCCCGCTTTCCGCTACAAATCCGGCACAGCCCATCCGCACCCATCCTCACCGGGTTTTTCGCTGCAATCGGGCAGCCCATCATCGGGAGAAAATTTCTGATTTCTGATTTATTGATTTAGGATTTAGGATGTCTGATTTGATGATGTCTGATTTAATCTGTGATCTATGATTTTTTGATCTGTGATCTTTTTGGAGTATTTAATCTTCAAAAGAACTCCAACATAAACACGACAACTTTAAACATTAAACCTTAAACTTTCAAACGCTCCGAACTACTGATTAAAATCATGTTTCTGTCACCACCACGTCATTAATTAACCTGCACCAATACTGGAGGTTTGCATAGGAAAGGTTAATACATCTGGTAATACATAATACCAACTATTTTGAATAACGCAATACATAAAGTAAAGCAAACCTGTTACCACTGTGGCGAGGAATGTGTAAAAACAGTTATTAAGCTACAGGATAAGGTTTTTTGTTGCGATGGCTGTAAGCTGGTTTACGAAATATTAAACCAAAGCGAGTTATGTGCTTATTACGATATGAATGCCCACCCGGGTTTAACCCAAAAGATAAAAGTACGGGCTGATAAATTTAGCTTTTTGGATGATGACAATATTGCTAAAAAACTAATTCAATATACCGACGGTAAACAAACCCATGTAACATTTTATTTACCGCAAATGCATTGCAGTAGCTGTTTGTGGTTGTTGGAAAATCTGCATCGCATTAATACCGGCATTATTTCATCCCGGGTAAATTTTACAACCAAAGAAGCTTTTATTGTTTTTAATAATGCCGGCACCAGTCTGCGTAAAGTAGTGGAAACGCTTACGGCTATTGGTTACGAGCCGCATATTAGTTTGCAGGATGTTGAAGGCGTAAAAGTTAAACACTACAATAAAACCCGTTTGTATAAAATGGGTATTGCTGGTTTTTGTTTTGTCAATATCATGATGATGAGCTTGCCGGAATATTTTGCGGTGGATGAAAGCATGCAGTTAGACATTGGAACTGTGTTTAAGTATATCACCTTGGCATTATCCTTACCGGTTTTATTTTACTGTGCATCGGAGTTTTTTGTAAGCGCCTGGAAGGGACTAAAAAATAAATACCTGAATATTGATGCACCCATTGCCTTGGCCATTGCTATTACGTTTGGCAGAAGCTTGTATGAGTTTTTTATAGTGGGTGGCAACATGTACCTGGATAGTATGAGTGGTATTGTATTTTTTATGCTGATTGGTCGCTGGGCACAGGAAAAAACACAACAATCGCTTTCGTTTGACAGAGATTTTAAATCCTTTTTTCCGATTGCCGTAAATGTAAAAACCGATAATGGTTTTATGCCTGCCCCTATTGAGCAAATTGGCGAAAATGATATTATAGAAATTTACAACAACGAGCTTATTCCGGCTGATGCTATTATATCAAAAGGTAAAGCCGTTATTGACTACAGCTTTGTAACCGGCGAAAGTGTGTTAATTACCAAAGAAGTAGGGGAGATTGTATACGCAGGTGGTAAACAATGTGCGGAGAAGTTAGAGTTGTTGGTGGTTAAAAAATCATCGCAAAGTTACCTTACCAATTTATGGAATAAGGATGTGTTTAAGGAGGAAAAGAAAGAGTCGTTTTTTATACATGCCTTAAGCAATTATTTTACCGTAATTGTATTAATAATAAGCGGTATAGCAGCAGCTTACTGGTTATGGCAGGGTCAAACACAAACCATGTGGGATGTATTAACCACCGTATTAATTATTGCCTGCCCCTGTGCTTTATTACTTTCCTCCACCTTTACCAACGGTAATGTATTACGCATTTTAAGTAAAAACAAATTGTACTTACGTCACCCCGATGTAATACAACAAATGGCCGAAGCCGACCATATTGTATTTGATAAAACCGGCACACTTACCCAGGGCAATAAATTAAAAGTAAGTTATGAGGGAGCTGTATTAAGTACGGAACAACAAAAAACAATTGCCTCTTTGCTGGCACAATCCAATCATCCTTTAAGTCAGTCGGTATTGGAGTATTTAAACGTACCTGATTTGTACAATGTAAAAGACTTTAAAAACCACACGGGCCAAGGCATTGAAGGCTGGATTAATGAAACCTATATTAAAATTGGTAGCGGTGCTTTTGTAGCAAAAACTGAAGAAGCTAAAACCGATGCAGGTTCCAGCGTGTACATAAAAATTGAGAATGAAATTATAGGCAGGTATTTGGTTAAAGGCGTGTACCGTTTTGGTTTTGCCGAACTGATGCATGGCTTACAGAAAAAATATAAAATATCCGTACTCAGTGGCGATAACGATGCCGAAGCGGCTACGTTGGGCAAAGTATTGGGTAAAGATTGTGACCTGTTATTTAACCAATCACCCGAAGAAAAGCTGGCTTATATAAAATACCTGCAGGAGGTTAAAAAGCATAAAGTAGTAATGGTTGGCGATGGATTAAACGATGCCGGCGCTTTAAAACAAAGTAATGTGGGTATTGCTGTAGCCGAGCAAAAAAACAATTTTACACCTGCTTCGGATGGTATTATGGAAGCCTCCGTTTTTGCTAACCTGAAAAAGTTTATGGAGTATGCCCGAAGCGGTAAACATATTATAATTTTTAGTTTTATAATATCCATCATTTATAACATTATCGGATTATTCTTCGCTGTACAAGGCATATTGGCTCCGGTAATTGCGGCCATTTTAATGCCGGCCTCTTCAATCAGTATCATATTGGTTACCTACGGTTTAAGCGAATGGAAGGCAAAATCTTTTCGCCTTACAATGCCATGACAAAAATCATATTTAGGTATGACGCAGGGTAATCTTCCTTAACAAAACTTAAACAAATTTTGCTGTTCAATGAGCATAATAATTATAACCGCATTAGTAAGTCTGCTTATCGCCATTTTTTTCCTGGGAGGATTGATTTGGAGTGTAAAAGACGGCCAGTATGAGGATGATTATTCTCCGGCTAACAGAATATTATTTGATAACGAAACAAGCACCAAAACCAGTAAAAAATAAAGTAAGGTATGGAATTACAAAAGTTTTCTTACGACAACAAATTGCCTAAGTTGTTTGCTATTGCCACCATCATTTGGGGGGCAGTAGGTATGTTAGTAGGGGTATTAGCGGCTTTTCAGTTAGCATTTCCGGCATTAAACTTTAATTCGGAGTTTACCACTTTTGGTAGAACAAGACCAGTACACACCAATGCAGTAATTTTTGCATTTGTGGGTAATGGTATTTTTACCGCAGTATATTATTCTTTGCCTAGGTTACTAAAAACACCCATGTGGAGTCCTAAGTTGGGCAAAATACATTTCTGGGGTTGGCAGTTAATCATTGTATCGGCAGCTATTACTTTATTGGCCGGTTTTACTTCCGGTAAAGAATATGCCGAACTGGAATGGCCTATTGATATTGCTATTACTTTAGTGTGGGTTGTATTTGGTATAAATATGTTTGGTACCATACTTACCCGCCGCGAAAGACATTTATACGTTGCTATCTGGTTCTTTATTGGTTCTTGGGTTACTGTGGCCATGTTGCATATTGTAAACTCTTTTGCTATACCAATTTCATTTATGAAAAGTTATTCATGGTATGCAGGGGTGCAGGATGCGTTGGTGCAATGGTGGTATGGTCATAATGCGGTAGCATTTTTCCTTACAACTCCGTATTTAGGTTTAATGTATTATTTCCTGCCTAAGGCGGCAAACCGTCCTATTTATTCGTACAGGTTGAGTATTGTTCACTTCTGGAGTTTAATCTTCATTTATATATGGGCAGGTCCGCATCACTTGTTATATACTGCATTGCCCGAGTGGGCACAGTCTTTAGGTGTTGCTTTATCTATCATGTTATTGTTGCCTAGTTGGGGTGGTATGATGAATGGGTTATTTACCCTACGTGGTGCTTGGGATAAAGTACGTGAAGATCCTGTTTTGAAATTTTTCGTAGTAGCTATTATCTGTTATGGTATGGCCACATTTGAAGGCCCGATGCTTTCATTAAAAAATGTAAATGCTATTTCTCACTATAGCGACTGGACTGTTGCTCACGTACACGTTGGTGCCTTGGGTTGGAACGGCTTTTTAACCTTTGGTATGCTGTATTGGTTGTTCCCTCGTTTTTATAATACCAAATTGTATTCAACCAAATTGGCAAGTACACACTTTTTAATAGGCACATTGGGTATAGTGTTGTATGCAGTTCCTATGTATTGGTCAGCTTTCCGCTCTTATTTCATGATGAGTTCTTTTACTCCCGAAGGACAGTTGCAATACCAGTTTATGAATGTGGTGCAGGAAATAGTTCCGTTTTATATTCTGCGTGGCGTGGGTGGTTCGCTGTTTTTTATAGGTGTAATTATTATGATGTACAACCTGTATAAAACTGCTAAACAAGGTGAGTTTGTTGCTACCAACGATGCCGAAGCGCCTGCATTGGCAAAAGTATATGTTGCACCTAAAAAGGCTTTCTGGCACTCGTTTATTGAAAGAAAACCATTGTTATTGTTAAGCTTAAGTTTAGTAGTAGTAGCTATTGGTGGTTTAATTGAGATGGTACCAACTTTCCTGATAAAAGAAAACGTACCAACCATTGCCAGCGTTAAGCCGTACACACCGTTAGAGTTACAAGGTCGTGATATTTATATAAAAGAAGGCTGTTATAACTGTCACTCACAAATGATACGTCCATTCCGTTACGAAGTAGAACGTTATGGCGAATACTCAAAAGCTGGTGAGTTTGTGTACGACCATCCTTTCCAGTGGGGTAGTAAACGTACCGGTCCCGATTTAGCTCGTATCGGCGGTAAGTATCCTGATAGCTGGCATTTTAATCACATGTTAGATCCTACATCCATGGCTGAAGGATCGGTAATGCCTCCTTATCCTTGGTTATTTAAAAAGAAAATTGACCTGGGTACTACCAATTCTAAAATTCACGCCATGCGCAAATTAGGTGTGCCATATCCGGAAGGTTATGAAGCAAAAGCCAATGATGACCTGAAAGCGCAGGCGGAGGGTATTGTGCAGAATTTGAAAAAGGAAAAAATTGAGATTAGCAGCGATAAGGAAATTATAGCATTGATTGCCTATTTACAAAGAATGGGTAGAGATATTAAAGCAGAAAAGAAATAACCCTTACAACAAAAAATATACGTTATGAAATTTGTGAATTATCTGGAAAAAATAACCGGTGTAAGTGTTTATCCCATGATATCGCTGCTATTATTTACCACCGTTTTTATACTGGTAGTAATATATGCTTTTAAAGCAAGCGATAAAACGATTAAAAATATGGAAAACCTGCCTTTAGATCAATAAAAATAACAACCAACTAACAGGCAAAGCCGGACAGTAAAACAACTGTTTAATTTTCCCGGCTTTACCAACACCATCAACTATAAAAGCAATAAAATAAAAGATGAAAAAGTTTGCTTCATATTTTTTAAAACCTGCCGGTGTATTGGCCCTGCTAACTTGTATGATGACTGCTGCCCAAGCACAGGCAGTAACACAAGCAGAGCCGGGTTTTACACTGAATGTAAATACTGTACTGGCCTTTGTTGTTATACTGTTGTTTGTATTGATAGCCGTGTTGGGATTAACAGTACGGTCATCTATGGACGTTCATCGTAAAAGAAAAGCGGCTGAAAAAGCAACAAATGATGGCGGTGTAAAAACATTATTGATGATATTGTTTTTCTCCATGCTTTCTATTACTGCTTTTGCACAGGATGTTCCTGAAGTAGCTACATCTGCAAAAGTTGATTTAAGCGAAAATACTATCCTGCGTAACCTGCTGTTGTTTATTATAGTATTAGAAGTAATTACTATTCTGTTTTTTGTAAAATGGATAACCTTCTTTACCGGTATAGATGAGTTGCGTCGTAGTAAAGGCAAAAAAGGATTATTCAATATTGACTTTAAAAAATTCTGGATTAAAGCCAATAAACTTAAACCTATTGAAGAGGAAGATTCTCTGGATGTTGGACATGAGTATGATGGTATCAGAGAACTGGATAATGCTACACCACCATGGTTTACCATTGCCTTCCTAGCTTCTATTGTATTTGGTATAGGTTATTTATGGCGCTACCATGTTGCTGAATCTGCTCCTAACCAGATTAAGGAATATGAAATGGAAGTGGCTGCTGCAAAAGTGAAAATAGCCGAGCACATGAAAAACCAGAAAGACCTGGTAGATGAAAATACAGTTACCATGATGTCAGGTGCTGATATTGATAATGGTAAAGTATTATATGCTAATAACTGTGGTGTTTGTCATGGTGCAGCGGGCGAAGGTAAAGTAGGCCCCAACTTAACCGACGAATACTGGATACATGGCGGAGATATAAAAGATGTGTTTAAGGTAATCAAATTTGGAGCTATTGAAAAAGGTATGATGAGCTGGAAAGGTGTTTTTTCTGCTACCGAAATTGCCCAGATAAGTAGTTATATAAAAAGTATTGCCGGTACAAAACCTGCAGGAGCAAAAGAACCGCAAGGCGAATTGTATAAAGAAGCTGCACCTGCTGCAACTGCTGCAGATAGTAGTGCCGCAAAACCTCAGCCTGAGGTAAAAAAGTAATTTGATAATGAGTATGAAAGAAACAATTGGCCCGGATAAAGTTGGTGATAGTTTTAGAGACAGGCATAGCAATACCTCCGATAAAGGAAAACGTAATTGGGTGTATGCGTTAAAGCCTAAGGGAAAATTGTATAACTATCGCAAATATTTGTCCTGGTTTTACTTTCTTTTATTTTTTGCCTTACCACTTATTAAAGTAAACAATATGCCTTTGGTGATGTTCAATTTCACCGAAGGCAAGTTTATTTTGTTTAGTAAAATATTCTGGCCAAACGACTTTTTTATTTTTGCGGTGGGCATGGTAGCGCTGATTATTTTTATTGCGCTGTTCACTGTTATTTATGGTCGTGTGTTTTGTGGTTGGGTTTGTCCGCAAACTGTTTTTTTAGAGTTTTTATTCCGCCCGATTGAATGGGCCATAGAGGGCTCTCCGGCCAAACAAAAAAAACTGAACAACGGCCCATGGACTACCGATAAAATTTTAAAAAAGACTTTAAAACATTTTATCTATTTCATCATATCGTTTCTTATTTCGCATACTTTTTTATCCTACATATTGGGCATTGATGAAGTAATTAAAATAATCAGAGAGCCACTGGCCGATCATTTACCTATGTTTTTTGGCCTGTTGTTTTTTACAGGTGTATTTTATTTAGTGTTTGCATTTGTACGGGATATTGTTTGTACCACTATTTGTCCCTATGGCCGTTTGCAAGGTGTATTGTTTGATAAAGATACCATGCAGGTTTCCTACGATTACAGCAGGGGCGAGCCTCGTGGTAAAATGGTAAAAAATAAGCAACAGGATCTTGGCGATTGTATTGACTGTAAATTATGCGTACAGGTTTGCCCAACGGGTATTGATATACGCAATGGTGTACAAATGGAATGTGTGGGTTGCACTGCTTGTATTGATGCCTGTAACGATGTAATGGAAAAAATTAAACGTCCGTTGGGGTTAATTAGGCTGGCATCGGAAAACGAGATTGCACTTAAAAAGAAATTTAAGTTTAATGCCAAAGTAAAAGCATACACAGGCGTCCTAATTGCACTAACCGTTTTAATGATATTTTTAACCATTACCCGAAAAAGTATAGATGTTTCTATGTACAGGGTAAAAGGGCAATTATACCAGGAAATTGGCACCGATAGTTTGGGTAATTTATTTGAAGCCAAGTTTATTAATAAAACCCGTGACAACCTGCCCTTTGAATTAAAACTTGAAGGTATAGCCGGACAAATCAGAATGATTAATGCACATAAAATGATTCTGGAAGCTGAGTCATTAAGTGATGCTTCGTTTTTTGTAGATATACCACGCAGTGAAATAAAAGACCGCACAACCATTATTCAGGTAGGTGTATATAGCAATGGTAAAAAAATACAAACAGTAAAGGCTAAATTTTTAGGGCCATTTATTTAGTTCAATATTTTAATTTAAAAATATGAGTTGGAAATATATTATTATACTGGTATTAACGGCATTTGTTAGTGGCGTGGTGTTTATGGTCATTACAGCCTCTAAACAAACCATCGATATGGTTGATGCTAATTATTACGAAAAAGAATTAAAGTATCAAGGTGTAATTGATGCCCAGGAAAAACTATTGGCTGTTGGCGATTCTATATTGGTTAAAGATTCTGCTGATTTAGTAATGGTACATATTCCCGTAGAAGCAACCGGCAATATATCCGAAGGGTATTTAGAGTTTTTGCGTAACTCCGATAAATCAATGGATACTACTTTTCCTATTCGTGTTAATTTGCAAGGTGTACAGTATTTGCAAAGAAACGCTTTTGCAAAAGGCCACTATAAGTTACGTGCAAAATGGATTAACAGCGGCAGTACTTATTACGACGAAAGAAATGTTTTCTTTCAGTAAATCATCAAGGCATTAACATCTTGTTTACCATGCAGGCATTTTTTTTAACAGGTTTAACCATCGGCATTATAGGTAGTTTTCACTGCGTAGGTATGTGTGGCCCTTTGGCTTTGTCGTTGCCTGTAAATAAAGCCGGTAGCGGGTTTAAGCAAATTACGGCTATTATGGCTTACAACCTGGGCCGTGTAACTACTTATTTTGGTTTGGGTGTATTGTTTGGTGCCATTGGTAAATCATTTGCCTTGGTTGGTTACCAACAAGCCTTATCTATTGCTACCGGTGTTATATTATTATTGGTGTTATTGTTGGGGAATAAATTGCAAGCAAAAATACCTGCTGTTGCAAGGTTTCATCAATGGATAAAACAAACACTTTTTGTGCTGCTAAAAAAGCCACAAAACACCGGCGTATTTTTCTTAACCGGTGTTATTAATGGGTTATTGCCTTGTGGTTTAGTGTACCTGGCTATTGCTTCGGCCGTAACAACAGGTACTGCATTAAATGGTGGTATTGTAATGGCCGCATTTGGGTTAGGCACTATTCCATTAATGGCTGTATTAATGGTAGCCGGCACATTTATCTCTGTTGCTTTTCGTTCAAAAGTGCGGCGTGTAATTCCTTATTTTGTTGGTCTGGTTGCTTGTGTGTTAATATTGCGTGGTCTTAATTTAGGCATACCTTATGTTAGCCCTGTAATGCCTGGTACTACTACAGTTGATGTAATTGGCTGTCATCCTGATAGCATCATTATAAGTACTATTCGACATTAATTTTTTTGTGTTACCAGCTTCAGTAATACTAATCATCGTCCCTTGCGTCGCACTCTTCAGCAGCATATCGCTAATCAACAGAGAGAAGTCGGAAAGTCGGGAAGTCCGAAAGACCGTGAGTGAGTAGTCAATTGTGAAAAGCTTTTGCATTTAGGGCTCATCCACTCCCCGAAGGGGTGATATAAGGACATACATTTATTTAATACACTGGGGTGGGTTTGCTGAATAGAATTACCGAACGTACAAGTGAGTGACACAACAGAAGCCCAATCAAGGGTGGGACGATGACAACAAAAAAAATCTAAACTAAGTGTAGGTATATAAAAATTGTCAAACGCTAAAGCCCCTCCTTCGGAGGTTCACGTTAGGGAAGTAACGAAGTTAGGGGGGAGGCCTATTTCACATGCAGATACTGCTGCAATGCTTTTACATATTGTTCAAAAGCTTTAATGCCCTGCGAGGTGATTTTACAAGTAGTTAAAGGGTAATTGTCTTTAAATTGTTTTTCAACAGTTATATAACCGGCGTCTTTTAATTTTTGTATTTGCACACTAAGGTTACCGGCAGTGGATTTTGTTTTTTCTTTTATATAGGTAAACTCTGCCTCCTTTAATCCAATAAGAAGGCTCATCACGGCAAGGCGAAGCTGGGAGTGTAATATGGGGTCAAGATCTTTAAACACTACTATGTTGTTTGTATGCTTTATTGGCCATATGCCCTGGAATAATATAACCAATTAATGCTGCTGCCGCTTGTATATACATAATCATTTCTACAGTTGTAACAAATAAACCTGCTAAGGCAAGGCCCCAGGTTATAAAGGCCGCTATAATGGATGGTTTAAAATTACTGGCAGCACCATAAATTAACATCCAGAAAGCATATAGGTTTATTAGTAAGGCAAAACCAAATACAACACCTACACCTTTGTTAATAGCAATAATGATAAACGACAAACTTATAAAAAATCCAATGTTTAATAGCTTAAACAAGTCATTATAATATGTCTGTACTTCGTTTTTCTTTTTTGAGTAATATTTTTTAACAACGCCTGCAATTAATAATACAATTGAAAAAATACCAAATGCATTCCAAAAAGCAAATGTTTGAAACCATGAAAAATGTATGTTTAATACAGTAAGTACGCTTACAGCAAAAAGCATCCAGCCCCAAATAATCCAACCCATGCCATTGTCTTTTTGCTCTTGTTTGGCAGCGTTAATCATGCGTTGAATAATGGAAAAACTTTCTTGTTCCGTCATTACTTGTTCGGGTTTCATTTGTTTTCTTTTTTATATTTTGCTTGCAACATATAACCGGGAATAAGCCATGCTACTATAATGGCAATTACTAATAGTAATAAATGGTATTGTACACTTACTACACTGGCCGCAATGGCTAATAACCAACATACAATACCACCTGCTTTTAATGGAAGAAAGCGTAAAATAATACCACTTAAAAAAACAGGCATACCATACAAAGCCAGTATTTGCGGATACAAAAAATCCCAGTTGCCTTTGATAGCTGTCATAATAATAGCCAGTATTAATAAAACGCCAAAGGTTAACCAGATGTAACCGTACAGTAAATCGGTATATGATTTTGTAGCACGGTTGGTTTTGTGTTTTAGAACATAAACAAATTGATAAATACCGGCTGCGGCCGTAAGCCACCATATTTGATATGGCTTATCGTAAAGTTTAAAATACGCCATAACAAAATTGGCAGCACTGCAAAAAAGAATAACCCAGCCCCAAAACAAATACAAGTGACCATTTTCACTGTATTTGTTTCGGGCCTCTTTAATCATGCTATCAATTAATCGGAGACTTTCTTGTGGCGAAAAGCCGGTATTGTCTTGCATATTGTTATTGTTTTTATACGCTTTTTATTGACAATCTTTTGCCACTTGCTCAGCAGTATCTTTACCCCAGTTAGGTGCGATGGTGCTTGCTGCTTTAAATTTTTCGAATAACTCAATAGATTTTTGAGCAACAGGTTTTGCCGTAGCACAACCACCACCAAATTGTTCAGGTGTATTTTTTAAAGCACTTGCCTCTAACATATAGGGACGTGGGTTTGTTGGATCAGCTTTTTTTGCTGCTGCTAAATAGTTAGACGATAACTCGCCATACTCTTGCCAACGGCTCATAGGGTCAACCAATAATTTTGCGGTTGCGTTTAAACTTTTAATACATAGTATTTCGCTGTTGTCCTTGCTTAACGCTTCGGCTTTAGCTATAAAAGCATCGGCTTCGTTGGCTAATTTATCTTTATCGCCCTGGCCGGCCATACTCATTCTGGTTTTTACTAAAGCAGCATAATAGTAAGGAAGCCATTGTGTTTTTTCGGCATCGCCAATACGTTCAAATTTTGCAGCCAGTGCAGCTTCTTCTTCGGCTGTTTTAGCCTGTTCCATACCTTGTAAGGTAGCCGTCATAGTTTGCACATATTTTTCACTTTGTGCAACAGCTATCATGGTAATAGATAACATGAAAAGGGTAAATACAAGTTTTAGAGATTTCATTGTTGTTGTTTTTTATGGTTTAATTAATTTTTACAAATTGTTATTAATAGCATCTTGTGTACGGTTAACACCCCAGCTTAAAAAGCACCCGATAAAAAAGAAACGTTGTGCCGGTGGATTAATGGCTTGTTTAATACTACCATCATGATTATAGTTATAACCAAATACTTGTCTGGAGTTTAAAACATTGGTTACACTGGCCACTATAACTACAAAAGTTTTTGCTTTGGGGTTGCCTGCTTGCGGTACATAGTTGGCACTAAAACCTAAGTTGTTATACGGTATAGTTTTGCCTTGGTCTTTTATACTAAAGCCGCCGCCATTGTTCTGCATAAAATAATATGGCCTACCGGTTGCAAACGTATAAGTAAAGTTGAAACCCGTTTTCCATTTCATCACAAATTTTTTGGTAACCAAACTAGCTGTATGGTTGGCCGCAAAGTTGGGTTGTACCTTTTGTGGGTAATATAAAAAATCACGTTTGGTATCAAGGTAGGAGTAGCTAATCCAATAGTCTAACTCTTTAATTGTTTTTTTATCACGCCAAAAAACTTCAAAGCCTTGTGCATAACCAGTACCATCGGTATTTATTGTCGGGAAAGTTTTAACCAATGCATTGTATTGTTTGTAAAAAGCTTCTACCCTAAAAATTTGCAGGTCGGTCATACGTTGCCAGTTAACTATATAGTGGGTGGCTTTGGTGTAATTAATATCACGGGTAAATTGCAGAATATCGTTTTCCGGTTTTTGGTAAAACATACCGTAAGCAAAACTCATTTGCGATGCTTTACCGGTTTTATAAGCCATAGATAAACGTGGGGCAATATTGGCTTTTTGTATAATGGACGAGTATTCAAATCTTGCGCCCAGTTTAAGTGCTAAATCATTTGTAGCATGTATATCCGTTTCGGCAAAAACGCTAGTTAGCTGATCTTTTAAAGAAAAATCAAAAGCATTGTATTTTATGCGGGTATCATTATACCAATGTTCTGCACCAAAACGTAACATATTTATGCCAACAATTCTTTTTTCAAAAACTGCTTTTACTTGCGAAAACTGCTCAAGTCTGTTTAAGGCAAAGTTGGTGGTATCAATATAATTTAAACCAGTTGTTGTTGGTTTGTTGTTAGCATCCACCACTTTTAAATCAATCAAATCTTTATTGGTGCTGTAAGTTGCACCCAATTGCATCTTCCAACCATTTTTTAATGTTTCTCTCCAGCTAAGGTTGTTGTACCAGTTGGTATTGTTTACATCAAAAGCGTTTTTAATCGTTTCGTCGTTTATGTTAGGGCGTCTTAATCCCATTTTGCCCGCCGAAAAAGTAGTGTAATATTTTACCATACCTTTTTTAGTTTTAAAACGGGCATTAGCATCTGCATTATAAAAAGCAGGTTTTTTAAAATAGTCAGGCTTTTGTTTTACAATAGCAAAATAGGCTGATAAATCTGTGTAACCTGCATTAATACCAAAGGATGATTTTTTAGCTTTATCTACCTGTTGAAACCCGGCTCCTAAAAAAACCGAAGAGATAGAAGCACTTGCTTCTGATCTGGTTGGCATATCAATACTTTCTAAAATTAATGCCGATGATAATGCCTGACCGTACAAAGCCGAATAACCACCGGTACTAAATACAGTGCCTTTAAATAAGTTGGGAGAAAATCTTCCTCGTGATGCAATGTCCGGTACGCTGGTACCAAAGGGATTGTTCACCAACATACCATCAATAAACTGTTTGGTTTCGTAACCCGCACCACCACGCACAAACAAACCTTCCTGTTCGCCAACCTGTTGTGCGCCGGGTAAAGTTTTAGCAGCCGATGTAATATCTGCATTGGCGCCACCAACGGTTAATACATCTAAGGTAGTTAAAACAGTAGCCGCTCTTTTTCTGTCACTGGCTTCAAACGAGCCTGCAGTAACAGTTACCGCCGATAACTCTGTTACTTCTTCTTTTAATGTAAAATTTATATTGATGTCTTCATCAGTCAGCGTAATATTTTGTTCAGCAGTTTTATAACCCACATTTCTGGCTTCCAATATAAAATTTCCTTTCTCGGTAGTGGTAAAACTAAACCTGCCCAATGAGTCGGTAATGCCGCCATCGTAAGTATCTTTTACAGTAATGCTGGCACCAATTATTGTTTTGCCTTTTGCCGTTACATTACCGGTTATTTTAACCTGCGCCTGGGTAACGGCACACAGTAATAACATACTAAAAAATGAGATGAATATAATTTTCATTTGACTAAATATAAACCAAATGTAAACTGGTTTATATTATAAACCAAATTTTATTAAAAGACCAATTCTGCGTTTGTAGTGGTTATAAAAGCAGGATAATTTTTTGTTAACCGGCAGCAGTAATACTATTGATCGTCCCTTGCGTCGCACTCTTGTGCACCTGTAACTTTACTCACCATTTCCGCATAGCGGAACAAGTAGTGCAAGGTGCACCCCGATTTTATCGGTGGTACTGCATATCGCTAATCATCATCGTGTTATGCAATTTGTACCACAGAGTTATGAGGAGTTTTTTCACAGAGTTACACAAAGTTTTTCTCCGTGCAATTATTTGAAAACCGCTACGTTACTCTGTGGTTATTTCTACAACAGTTTCAATAACCCCGCTCTACGGAACTTGTAGTTCCGTAGTTGTATTCTATTGCCTTTGGCAATAAAAACCGCTGTAAGCGATAAAATATTATTGCGAAACTGCAAGTTTCGCATAGCGTGGTCCATTATTCTTTTTTGGGGTTATAAAAAAATGAAATATTATTACAATGCCCCACATACAAGCGCCAATTATACCACCTAAACTGTTTAATATAATATCATCTATATCAAAAACGCCGCAGCCGGTGTATAGCTGTATATATTCAAAACCACAACTGATTAAACAAACCGTTACTATTGATAGTATAAAACCAAACCTGCGAAAGGCAACAAAGGGCAATAAAAAGCCCAGAGGCATAAACCCCATAATATTACCCGCTATATTTTTAAATTTATAAGTGTTGCTTTTGTTACTGTAATATATTTTTTTAACAGATGCAAATGGTATGGTGTTGATGCCCATTTGTCTTTTGTTATTGGATTGTTGTTGCACACGAAAAGTACCGGGCTCGTTTTTTAGTAAAATAAAATGACAGAGTACCGCCATATTGAGTAATAAAACTAACCAACCCGTTTTGTGTAGTATTTGTTTCATCTGTGTAGTTTTGAGTGCTTGTATTTAACAAAATTGTATTGCGGTATATTTTTTAGCAATTTGTTTCTGCAAACGGGCAAAATTTGTCTGCAAACAAAAGAGTGGGTCTGTGTAGTATCGGCTATAATTGTAGATTTGCACATGCGTAGCCGATATTTGCTTTTTGCGGTTTGTTTTGTTGTTTATTATTTACTGTTACATATTGCTTTTGGGTTTCCTACGCTAATGCAGTATGGCTTAACCCGTCGTGTTTTTGAAAATATTACGCTGCTGGATTTTGTTTTTTCTTTACTCACTGCGTTTGTTCCTTATATAATTTTATTGCGCTTTTACCCAGCAAAAAAATGGCTGCATTGTATTGGCTGGGTAATAATTGGGGTGGGGCTTATGTTTATCATGCGCTATGGTATTACAGAAGTAATATCAGTAAAAGGCAGCGAAGCTGCTTTTCGTAATCCCGTGCGTTTGCGTACTTTTTTTAATCGTTACATTTTATACATTATTGTTTATACCATATACGGCATTGGTTTTTATTTTATCCGGTATGCGTATTTTCAGGAGTTACAACAAAAGGAGCTGGAGTTACAAAGTCGCCAGGCCGAATTATCTTTTTTACGATCGCAGATTAATCCGCATTTTTTGTTTAACACCTTAAATAATATTTATTCGTTGGTGTATTTGCAATCGCCAAAAGCCTTGGAAACCATTACCGGCTTTTCTGATATTATGCGGTATATGTTGTACGACAGTACCAAAGATGTACCACTGGCCATGGAAATTACTTACATAGAAAAATATATCGGTTTACAACAGTTAAAAAATGCCCAACCACTAACGGTGGTATTTACAAAAAATGGCGATATGGAACAGACTTATCTGCCACCATTATTATTAATTCCGTTTCTAGAAAATGCGTTTAAACATGGTGAGTTATCCGAGGTAACCGATAAGCTGGAATTAGCCATTACCAATGCCGATAAACAAACTGTTTTTTATTGCCATAATAAAATTGCCAATATTAAAAAGGATGCGACAGGTGGTATTGGTTTAAAAAACGTGCAGCGCAGGTTGGAGTTATTGTTTCCCGGTAAACATGTATTGGAAATAATTAACGGCCCTATTTATTTTACCGTAAAACTAAAATTAATACATGATTGAGGCATCGGTTATACGTTGTGCAGTAATTGATGATGAGTTTTTGTCAGTAGAACTAATTGCTAACTACATACGACAAACACCCGGCTTGCAATTAGTAGCGGCTACTACCAAACCTGGTGAGGTACTACAATTAGTAGTACAAGATGCGATTGACTTACTTTTTGTGGATATACAAATGCCGGAGCTTACTGGTATAGAAATAACCCGATTGATTGGTAAAAAAGTAAAAGTAATATTTACTACAGCCTATGCTAATTATGCCGTGGATGGCTTTGAATTGGATATAACCGATTTTTTACTAAAACCTGTTGCTTATGATAGATTTTTGACAGCGGTTGATAAAGTAAAAACTAAAATACATGAACAACCTGCATTAGTAACACCAGCAATGCTTGACCATATTTTTGTTAAAACCACTTACCGTAACAAGCGGGTAAACTTTACCGACATTTATTACCTGGAAGCCCTGCGGGATTATATTGGTTTTCATACCACCGGTGGTAAACTATTAACATTAGATAGTATGCGTAACCTGGAAACTATTTTGCCTGCTGATCAGTTTATACGTATACATAAATCCTATTTAATTAATAAAACGAAGATTGATTTTATTGAAAAAGGGCAGGTAGTAATTAATAATGTTGCGTTACCAATTGGTAATGCTTACAGGGAAAGTTTTTTAAGGGATGTGGGGTTATGAGGTTTTTTACTTTTACATGAAATATTGGAGCATGTATAATTTGTAACACATATTGGTGTACCTTGTATTACATTATTAATTTACATTAAAGCCATTAAACCATGAATTTTTTACAAATTACTTCTCTGGTTGTAACAACCAGAAGGAAGATGTATACTTTTTACATCTTGTCCCTATTATTTTCCTGTTCAGTATTTGCACAAAATCCTTTAACTACCGGCTGGTTTGCCAATGCTAGTGTAAGGACTGTCACAACCGATTCTAATTACACGTATTTAGGGGGAGATTTTAGTTATGTGGGCCCATATACAGGATCCTTAGCAAAAAGATCGACATCTCCCGGTTCGCCTGACTTGAATAATGTAGCGGTTACTGGTACTATATTGTGTAGCGCACCCGATGGTAATGGAGGTTTTTATATTGGTGGGGATATTACCCATGTAGGCGGGCAGCCTCGAGGCCGTGTGGCTCATATTAATGCCGACGGCACACTGGATGAAACATGGAACCCGAATGTAGTCAACACCGTCAATACAATTTTGGTTGACGGATCCTACATATATATTGGAGGAAACTTTATTTCTGTGAATGGGCAATCTATTAAACACGTTGCCAGGTTGAATAATACAACTGGCGCTACCGACCTTAGCTGGAACGCGGATTTAGGATACGGTTCCGTTCAAGTCCTAGCTACAGACGGTAACTATATATACATAGCTGGTGGGTATTACACCATACAGGGGCAAAATCGCGGTCGTCTGGTTAGGGTTAGTAATACCACCGGAGCATTGGACCTTACTTGGAATCCTGGCATTGGTGGTGAGGTTTATGGGATAGGATTTTATGGTAGTGCTATTTATGTCGGAGGCGGTTTTGGTACAGTTAGGGGTCAGGCATTTAGTAATTTAGTCAAGCTTAATAATACTGATGGCAATATTGTTCCGGGTTGGGGCATTACAACTAATCATTACGTTTATTCACTCGTTATTAGCGGCAACAGTATGTATGTCGGAGGATTTTTTTACGAAATTGGCGGTGTAAGCCACAATCGTGTGGCAAAGATTGATTTGACAACTAATACCTTAGATAATACATGGAACCCCAATCCCGGCAATACTGTAAATGCGATAGCTGTCGATGGAAATGATGTTTATTTAGGAGGTCAGTTTCGTTTTGTTGGAGGAGTAGCTCGAGCCTACATGGCCAAAGTGAACAATAGCACAGGGATGGTAGACCCTGACTGGACTGCCAATACCTATAATACGGTGAACACCATCAACATAAATAATAATGATATTTTTATTGGCGGAAAATTTCTTTCGCTTGGCGGTGTACATATGAATAGATTGGCCCGATTTGATAATACTACAGGGAATGTGGACGTTAACTGGAATCCAAATGCAAACGCCCGGGTTTATACTGTTGCCAGTAACGGTAATGATATTTATGTAGGCGGCGACTTTACTACTATAGGAGGGGTAGGACGTAACAGGTTGGCAAAACTTAATTATACTACCGGGGCACCTGATGTTAATTGGAACCCGGATGTAAATGCAACCGTTAACACTTTAGCCATTGATGGTAATGATATTTATGTGGGTGGAAATTTTACTACTATTGGCGGGACTGTGCGAAACAGGCTGGCAAAGTTTAATCATATTGCCGCCACTCCGGTAACAGACTGGAACCCCAATGCATCCGGCGCTGTGCATGCCCTTACTATTAACGGTAATGATATTTATGTAGGTGGTGATTTTACAACTATAAGTGGGGTAGGACGTAACAGGCTGGCCAAACTAAATAATACAACAGCAACAGCGGATCCTGTATGGAACCCTGATGCTTCAGCAACTGTTAAAACAATGGTGGTAAATGGTAGCCATATGTATGTAGGAGGCGATTTTACAAACTTTGGAGGATTAGGCTTGAATCGTTTGGTGAGGTTGAATCCATCCACCGGTGGGGCTGATGCTATCTGGGCACCTAATCCAAATAATACCGTTAACTCACTTGCTTTTACCGGCAATAGTATTTATGTGGGTGGTGGTTTTTCCCTTGTTGGTGGAAGAACCCGCACTAGACTGGCTAAAGTGAATAATAGTACAGGTGCTGTAGATATGAGCTGGAGTCCGTACACAAATAGTACGGTGTATTCCATAGCAGTTATAGACAGTAACTTACATGTAGGTGGGTTGTTTTCCTCTGTAAATGATGTTCACCGTGGATACTATGCGTTGTTGCCCATTCCGGTTGTATCACCATTGCGGTTGGTAGACCAAGAAGGCCCTTTAACTTACAGTAATGTTGCTAAAATTGTTAACACCATTGATGTCGGAGCTCCTAAAGTTTCCATTTATCCCAATCCGGCAACAAACAACCTTCTTATTAGCAATGGGGTAATAGGTAATATATACAAAATATATAACCTTGCTGGCCAGGTAGTACAGCAAGGTGTTTTAACTGCAACAACTGATGCGTTGAATATTACCAAACTGGTGAAGGGGATGTATATTATAAATGTAAACGGTGAAACGCTTAAGTTTATTAAACAATAATAACACTCAATAATTTCTTTTATAAAATGCGTAAGGTAAAACCTTACGCATTTTTTGTTTTATAATTTCTGCTTACACAAAATTATTATCAGCGTTTGTTATGTTATTAATATGGCGTTGTGATGGCTTGTTTTACTAAGAAGTAGTATCGATAGTTGTTTGTGGTAATTTTTTAACCTGTGAATTTACAATTTCAATTATTTTAATAACATCCTTATGAGCAAGCCTTGTTTCAAGGGAAACAATACTATCATTTTTAAGTTGGAAAAAGATAGATTGTGATTTTGTACTATAACCAAGCGGTTTTGCGACAATAAATTTCAATAGAGCAATGATAACTGCTCCAGATTTATCTAACGGAAGGTCCGGGTCAGTGTAAGCAGTATTTATTTGCTGAATATAAATTGTCTTGTCTTTTGGTTTGAATATAGATGAAAAAAGGGAACTGTTTGTTTGTATTATTCGATCTTGGTAAACTACTATCTGATCGTCTCCGGTTAAAAGAAGAAATGATAAACATAGCACTGCCAAAATTCCCATAAGCACAGGATTTTCGTTATAATTTATAATAAAATAAATAATTCCGGATACAAAAACAATTTTAAGTAGCAGTGCCCAAAAGAATTCAACATAAGAAAATCCTATGTACAGTTTTTTGTTCATTTTTTATATCAGCATAATATTTTACCTTCTCAACTCCGCCACAAACGCCTCCGCCTCATTCGGTGTTACCATAATTTTTTTGTTTTTAGTGGTTGTTATTAAAACAACTTTATCTCTGCGGGTGGCGTACCAGGTCATGCTGCCTAAGGCAAAACTTGAAAAACTACCATAGTAGCCAAATAAGCCACCCACGCCAAAAGTGCGTATGCTTATGCCTATCTGTTCTTTCGTTAATACTTCAACTGTTTTAATTTCACTTCTATCAATTTTTACAGGAAAAACCAACCGGTTGATGATTAATTTTTCTTGCAAAATTTTATAATTAATGGGCCTGAAGGCAAAGGCAGTAAAATAAATTAATAGTACCGCTACGGTTGTATAAACCGGTGTTGACCGACCCGTTGAATCTTTTATAATTATATATTCGCCAAAAACGATTGCGGCAAAAAGTATGGTTACGCCAATGGTTATTGCTTTTGCAGTATTATCTAATGATGCTTTAAATGTCATTAATAAAATTTACAGTTTTTTGTTATCGGCAATTTACAATAACTAATGGCAAAAAAACAATAGCGTTTTTATACTGGCATAGTAAATTTTTCCAGCAGATTAACGCTGATTTGTTCCGCAGATTTTCGCTGATGATTTTCCTTTCTGCGTCAATCTGCGCTGTATTTATCTGCGACAATCTGCGGAAGAAAAATAATCGACAAACTGCCCAATTCATAATCCACAGCCCAAAGGCTGCCCGATTGCAGCGAAAAGCCCGCAAGCCCCGACGCAGGAGGGGCGAGGACTTGTAGCGGAAAGCGGGAACAAAAGTTCATCCGTGTTACTGCTGTTCACAGCCCCAAATCACTAATCTACCGAACAGTTTAAGCCGCAAGCAGTTTTAACCTTAATTTTGCCGCCATGATAGCGTTTTTAAAAGGACAATTTGCCGTTAAAACCCCCGCCATGGTAATTATGGATGTGGGTGGCGTTGGTTACGAGCTTCAAATAAGTTTAAACACTTACTCGCACATACAAAACCTGCAAAGCGGGCAACTACTTACCCACCTGCTAATTAGGGAAGATGCCCATATTTTATTCGGCTTTTTCGATCAGGCCGAAAAAGAAATGTTTCAGCACCTTATCAGTGTTTCGGGTATTGGCGCATCCACCGCCAGGGTAATGCTTTCGTACATGAAACCCGCCGAGGTAATTACCGCCATTGTGGGCGGCGACAGCAAAACGCTGGAAAGTGTAAAAGGCATTGGTAAAAAAACCGCCGAAAGGGTAGTGCTGGAGCTAAAAGACAAGCTGGCAAAGCATCCGGTAGAAACAAATATTTTACCTGTGAAAAACAATACTTTGCGTCAGGATGCGTTAAATGCCTTGGTTACTTTGGGTATTGGCCGTCCGGCTGCCGAGCAGGCACTGCAAAAAGTGCAGGCAAACACACCGGATTTACCCCTGGAAGACCTGATAAAAGCTGTTTTACGTATCCTCTGAGACCAATGTTTTTAAATTAGCCATGATTTTTTGTTTGTCGGCTGCAGTACCCTGATGGATCGTCCCTTGCGACGCTCCGTTCAACAGTAGTAACACCGATGATCATTTGGCAACTAGCGGTTTAAATTTTTGTGTTTTATGAGAAAATGTAAACAGGCACACAAAAGTTAACCTTAGTACAATGGTAAAATCAACATTTATAACATTGCCTCCCAGAAGAATTTTTTTCCGGAAACTAATTAGATTGTGAGAGACAACAACCAGAATTTGAACACTGCTACCATAGTTCGCACATTGGTTACAATTTTTGTATTGTGTACCTGTCATTTCTCGTATGCAGGATTTTTTCCCAATAAAAACATTTTTGACACCGTACCAAAAGGCAACGACAGCCTGCGTTACCCCATACGCGACCGCTACGGCGACCCCTACAATAACCGCTACCGCAATAGTTTTGATTTAAAAGATACCGGTTTTGTAAAACGTAACATTGAGTACGACCCCATTACCAAAGAATATTACATTATTGAAAAAATAGGCGACAAGTACTACCGTTCGCCCATGACCTTTAGCATGGACGAATTTTTGCGTATGCAAGGTCAGGAAGATGAGAACGAGTACTTCCGCAAGCGGTCGCAATTACTAACCAACATGAACCGCCGGGGTTATAAACCCAAGTTTAATATAAAAAACGAATGGTTTAACCGTTTAATTGGTACCGGCCGTATTGATATTAAACCTTCGGGTTATGTAGATATGTTGGTGGGCTATCAGGGCCAAAAAATAAACAACCCCACTTTACCGGAAAGGGCCCGTCGTAATGGCGGTTTAGATTTTGACATGAATGCCCAGTTTCAGGTAGATGCCAATATTGGCGATAAACTACGTTTACCCATTAACTATAATACCCTTGCCAACTTTGAGTTTGAAAACCAGTTAAACCTGAATTACCTGGGTAAGGATGATGAAATTGTAAAACAGTTTCAGTTAGGTAATGTAGCTTTTAACTCAAAAGGTACTTTAATACCCAGTGTTAACTCCTTATTTGGTGTACGCACCCAATTACAATTTGGTAAATTATTTGTAACCGGTGTGTTGGCCAATCAAAGGGCACAACGCCAATCTATGCAATTAGAGGGTGGTGCAGCATCAATGGATTTCTCGTTACGTGCCGATGAATACGAGGAAAACCGTCACTTTTTATTATCGCAATACTTCCGCAACAACTTTAACAACGCCATGAGCGAACTGCCAATTGTAAAATCGCCGGTGCAGATTTTGCGTATGGAAGTTTGGGTAACCAACCGTACGGGTGTTACTACCGATACCCGTGATGTGGTAGCTTTAATGGACTTAGGCGAAAATGCTCCTTACAATCCCTCATGGGGTGGTAGCCCCGATGTTAGGGCAGATAATAAATCCAATTCGTTATATAGTACCATTACTGCCAACCCGGCTAACCGTAGTTCATCCAACGTACAAAATTATTTATCAAGTTTAGGCATGACAGCCGTACAGGAGTTTGAAAAAACCTTTGCCCGTAAACTGCAACCTTCCGATTATTATTTTAACCAACAAATAGGTTTTTTATCGTTAAACCAACCCTTACAGCCGGATGAGGTTTTAGGTGTGGCTTTTCAATATTCTTACAACGGACAAATATTGCAAGTAGGTGAGTTTTCGCAGGATGTGCCACCTGATTCCACCGCTAACTCGCAAAAAGTATTGTTCTTAAAAATGCTGAAAGCAACATCGCAACGTACCAACCTGCCTATCTGGGATTTAATGATGAAGAACGTTTACTCGGTAGGTTATGGTAATTTGGAGCGTCAGGATTTTACATTAGATGTATTGTACGAAGAACCAAGTTTGGGCGAAAAACGTTACCTGCCACCAACCGATGTTGACCCTACTTACGAAGGTCAGCCAATTATATCTTTATTAAAATTAGATAGGTTAAATAACCAGAACGACCCGCAACCGGATGGTAAGTTTGACTATATAGAAAATTATACCGTTTTATCGCAAATGAGCCGGATTATTTTTCCGGTGTTGGAGCCTTTTGGCCGTGACTTGGAGTATGTATATAATTCACCGGCCATGCGTGAAAAATATATTTACTATCCGCTGTACGATACCATTAAAGCCATTGCACAAACCTATGCCAACCTAAACCGTTTTAAAATAAAAGGCCGTTCAAAAACTACTTCGCAAGGTGGCGGTGTTGGCGAGTATCAATTAGGCTTTAATATTCCAAGAGGTTCGGTAAGTGTTACAGCAGCCGGCCAGGTTTTACAGGAAAATATTGACTACGAAATTAATTACGACTTAGGAACACTGAGGGTTATCAATCAGTCCATACTTAACTCAGGTGTACCGGTTGATATACAATATGAAAACCAGGCAACCTTTGGTTTACAGCAAAAAAACTTTTTAGGTGTACGGTTAGATTACCTGCACAATAAAAACCTGAGCATTGGTGCTACCATGGCCAGGTTGGGCGAAAGGCCGTTTTTTGTTAAACAGGCTTATGGCGAAGATCCGGTACGTAACACCATGTTTGGTTTAGATGTGGACTACCGTAAAGATGTACCTCGTTTAACCAAGTGGTTAAATAAGTTGCCGTTTTATAATAGCCAGGCTATGTCCAATATTACCGGATATGCCGAAGCTGCTTATTTAAAACCTGGTCACGCCAAACAAATTGGTAAGGGTAACAGTGGTGTAATTTTTATTGATGATTTTGAAGGTACCCGTGCAAATATTGATTTACGTTTCCCCATTATTAGCTGGACACTGGCTTCTACGCCACAAATGTTTCCAGAAGCAGCATTGAATAACGATCTGGCTTATGGTTACAACCGTGCTAAACTAGCCTGGTATAATATTGAGCCGGTTTTACAGGAAAAAAATAATCCGAATAACCCTTTGCGTAGCGACCTGAATGAGCTTTCAAAATTTGAAGTACGCCAGGTATTACAGCGTGAAATATTTCCTAATCGTAGTTTGGATTTTGGCCAAGGCTTACTCAACACATTTGACGTAGCTTTTTACCCTCGTAGAAAAGGCCCGTATAATTTTGAAAGCCGTGCGGGTAGAATAGATGCCAATAACCGACTGACTAATCCCGGACAAGCTTGGGGTGGTATTATGCGTAATATTGACCAGATAGATTTTGAAACCAATAATATTGAGTACATCGAATTCTGGATGCAGGATCCGTTTATTGGTAACCCTGCCAGTGCAGGTGGTCAGTTATATTTTAACTTAGGTAATATATCGGAAGATGTATTAAAAGACGGTAAACGCCAATACGAAAATGGTTTGCCTACACCTAATAATCCCGGTGCTAAAGTAGATGAAACAACGGTTTGGGGTAAAGTGCCTGCTAACCCTATGCAAATTACCAATGCCTTTAATATTGATGAAGCCGATCGTATTCACCAGGATGTAGGTTTTGATGGTTTATCTGACGAAGAAGAAAGGGTGAAATTTGCAGCTTACTTAAGTAGTTTACCTCCGGGTGCTGCCGCAGCTGCACAAGCCGATCCATCCAACGATAATTTCAAACCTTATCGTGATGCCACTTACGATGCGGCCAATGCCGGTATATTGGAACGTTATAGTAATGTAAATAATCCGCATGGCAACTCACCCATAAATAATGGTACCAGTCAGTTTGTAAATGCGTTTACACAATACCCCGACGCAGAAGAGTTAAACCGTGATAATACATTAAATGAAGCAGAAGAATATTTTCAGTATAAAGTGGAGTTAAGGCCATTTATGACAGCCGGTACAAACTTTATTACCGATGTAAGGGAAGTGCCGGTACAATTAGCTAACGGAACTGCTGCTAATGCTAAATGGTACTTATTCCGTATTCCTATTAAAGATTATGAAAGTAAAGTAGGTAATATACCCGACTTTAAATCGATACGTTTCATACGTATGTTTATGACCGGCTTTAATGATGAGCAGGTAGTAGTGCGTTTTGGTAAGCTGGAATTAGTGCGTAACCAATGGCGCCAGTACCAGTACAAAATTGATACAACGGGTAATTATACCAATATACCGGCAAACGATCCTACACAGTTTAATACGCTGGCGGTTAACATGGAGGAAAATGACCAGCGCCAACCGGTTAAATATGTTATGCCTCCGGGTGTTGACAGACAACAACAAATAAGCAATAATAACGTACAACTGTTTTTAAATGAGCAAGCTTTAAGTGTACAGCTTTGCGATTTGCCTAAAGGCGAAACAAGAGGTGTGTTTAAAAACATGAACCTGGACATGCGCCAGTATGGTAAACTGCGTATGTTTATACATGCCGAAAGCCGCGGCTTTGGTGGTGCCGATGTGTTACGTGATAATGACCTGTCTGCGGTAATCAGAATTGGTAGCGACTTACAAGGCAACTATTATGAAGTAAAAATTCCGTTAAAGAAAACACCATTTGGTGCAACCGATAGTTTAGCCATCTGGCCCGAACTAAATAATCTGGACTTTGATTTAAATATACTGACCAAATTAAAAATGAGCAGGAACAGCAGTGGTGCCAATGCTTCCTTATACTATAAAGAAGTTGACGCTGCTACCGGTCGTAGTTATGCCATTATTGGTAACCCCAATTTAGGCGAAGTACGTTCTATGTTAATGGCGGTTGAAAATACCCAATTGGAAACAGCCTGTGCGGAAGTATGGTTTAACGAATTACGTTTTTCTAATTTAGATGAAGATGGTGGTTGGGCTGCCACCGGCCGTGTAGATATTACATTGGCAGACTTAGGTCGTATAACCGTTTCGGGTTCTGCACGCAGTGCAGGCTTTGGTACATTGGAGCAAAGAGTAAACGAACGCAGCCGGGAAGATGTATATAATTTTGATGTAGCCGCTAATATAGATGCCGGTAAGTTATTACCACGTAGCGCATTAATTCAAATACCGGTATATGCAGGGTATAGCCGCATGGTAAGTACACCGGAATATGATCCCTTTGATTTAGATATTAAATACAGAGAAAAATTGCGTGCCGCCAGTGCAGCCGATAGAGATTCTATCAGAGGTCAGGCGCAGGATGTTACCACCATAAAAACATTAAACTTTACCAATGTAAAGAAAATGTTGGCCCCGGGTAAAAAACCACAGTTATGGAGTTTATCCAACTTCGATGTTAGTTACTCGTATATTAACACCACACGTTACAATCCTTTAATTGAACATGAGGAATTAGAACGTACCCGTGCTGCATTAGGTTATAACTATTTAATACAGCCTAAGTTTGTTGAGCCGTTTAAACGGTTGATAAAATCAAATTCAAAATGGTTAACCTTTATTAAGGAGTTTAACTTTAATTACCTGCCCTCGCAGTTATCTTTTAAAGCCGATGTGTACAGGCAGTTTGGTGCTATACGTCCACGTAATATTGGTGGTGGTAAATATAAAATACCCGAAACCTACGACAAGTACTTTACGTTTGACAGGTTCTACATTTTACAGTGGGATTTAACCAAGTCGCTCAATATTAATTACAATGCTACCAACTATGCCCGTATAGATGAACCATTTGGTAGAATTGATACCAGAGATAAAAAAGATTCGGTTAGAGGTAACTTGTTTAATGGTGGCCGTAATACCCAATACATGCAGGACTTAACCATTGGTTATCGTTTGCCAACGGAAAAATTCCCAATACTGGATTGGACAACCGGACGTTTTACTTACAAAGCTTCTTATAACTGGTTAGCTGCTTCCTTACTGGCACGTGAGTTGGGTAATACATTATCTAATGCACAAACCCGTACGTTTAATGCCGAGTTAAACTTTGAACAGTTATATGCAAAAAGCAGATTTTTACGGGCCGTAAATTCCGAGCCGCAACCACGTAATCCTAGTGGAAATAAGGGGCAAAATAATCCGGCTACGCCTAATCAACCAACGGCTCCAAAAGTAAAAGCAGCCCCCATTGTTATTACCGATTCTATGCGGGCTACTATGACCAAAAAAGAAATCCGCAAGTATATACGTAAAGCCAAAAAAGAAGCTCGTCGTTTGGCCCGTGATGAAAGACGTAAAGAAAGAGAAGCAAGGCGTAACCAACCTATGGAAGTAAACGGTTTGGTACGTACTGTGGGTAATGTAGTTACCGCTGTTAAACGTGTGGGTATAGATTATTCGCAGGAGTTTGGAACTACCTTACCGGGTTATATGGATAGTACCCGTGTATTAGGTGCTAACTTAAGAAGTGGTCAACCCGGCTTTGGATTTATTTTTGGTTACCAGCCCGATACTTCCTGGATAAATAATTTTGGTGCCAAAGGCTTATTATCAACCGATGCCATGTTAACCAGCATGATACAGCAACGGTACAACGAAAGGTTGTCTATCACCGGTCAGTTAAGTCCAATCAGAGATTTAATGATTGATGTGAATTTTGATAAAACATTCAGTAAACAATACTCCGAGTTGTACAAGGATACATCCAACGGTGTTACCGGCCTGGCACGTTTAAATGCTTATGCAGCGGGTAGCTTTAGCGTTAGTTATATTTCTTTCCAAACCTTGTTTGGTAAATTTAATCCCAACGAAGTATCAGAAACCTTTAAACAGTTCGAGGCAAATCGTGTAACATTATCAGGTCGTTTAAAAGGCTTAAACCCTTACGCATCGGGTGCTTCGCAAGATGCTGAAGGGTATTGGGAAGGTTACGGACGTTATGCTCAGGATGTGGTAATACCATCCTTCCTTGCAGCCTACACTAAAAAAGATCCTAATAATATCAGTTTAATTCGTAACGATAATCCCAATGTTCAGGCCAATCCTTTCCGTAAAATTTTACCTAAACCAAACTGGACGGTAACGTATAACGGATTGTCGAGAATACCCGGTTTAGATAAGATATTTACGAATGTTACATTAAGACATGGCTACCACAGTACTTTGGGTATGAACAGTTTTAACACAGCCTTGTTATTTACCGATCCGTTCCGTGTGGGTTATCCTTTATTCCGAGATACTACTTCCGGCAGCTATGTGCCTTATTTCTTAGTACCTAATATTACCATACAAGAAAGTTTTGATCCGTTGATTGAAGTAGATGTAACATTCACCAATCAGTTATCAACCCGTATTGAGTTTAGAAAAACCAGACAATTAAGTTTGAGTTTGCTGGATTATCAATTAGCCGAAAACCGCAGTACCGAAGTAACATTTGGTTTTAACTGGCGCAAAAAAGGAATACCATTTATGAAAAATGTTACCCTTGGTAAAAAAGGTTTAAAACTTGATAATGATGTAACCTTCCGTTTCGATTTCAGTTTACGTGACAACGCAACTGCAAATAGTAAACTGGATCAGGAGCAGGCATTTGGTACAGCCGGACAAAAAATAATTCGTATAGCACCTTCTATCGATTATATTTTAAACAACCGCATTAGTTTAAAACTATACTTCGAGCAAAACCGCAACATGCCTAAGATTAGTAATGCCTTCCCCATTACCAATACTCGTGGTGGATTGCAAGTACGTATTTCACTGGCGCAATAGTTTACATACAGTATTTGTATATAGCAACCGGGTAGTAATATCCGGTTGTTTTTTTATGTAGTCGGCTGCAGTGCTACTATGCCCCCAGCCACTAAAGGGGAGTTTGGTTGCGTCGCACTCTTCAACTGCAACAACTCTATTGGGCATCATGTAAGCAGCTTTGCTTTTTGTGAAAACCCCATTATCAAATTTCCAAATTGACTAATTGTCAAATTGTTTTCTGTTGTGTCACTCACTTGTGCTGGAACAATTCTATTGGGCATTTTGTAGTACTCCGTATTTTAATCGGGGTGTTCGGTAATGCTATTGAGCTAACCCACCCCAGTGTATTGAATTAAATGTAAGTCCTTATATCGCCCCTCCAAGGAGGGGATTAACCCTAAATGCAAAAACTAGCGGCCTACTAATAGCATGAATAACTATTCTATTCTATTCTATTCACAACTCACTATTGACTATTCACTCACGAACTTACGGTCTTTCGGTCTTTCCGACTTCTCTCTGCTGATTAGCATTAATGCTGTACCACCGATAAAATCCTATCGTGTGTACACATTTTTTTTATGCTTTCAAGTTTGCCTTTACAACTGTATAGCACATTAAAGGCATAAAAAATTAGTAAGCGTTGGTTTTGTTTACAGTATTTTATTCATTTGTACATCGGCTACTAAAATTACATTCAACTCCTACGGAGTCGTGTTAGCTTTTGTAGTTGCGGTTATAAACATGCGATACCTTAGGCATCGAAAGCAGTAAAAAAAGTTATAATTACTGGCAAAAAATAGCGACTGTTACTCCATCCCGGCGGGATGGTATGTTAATAGGAAAAGAACAGCAAAAAGGGTTTACGACCCCGAAGTGGGTCGAATGTTAATATTTAGCTATTAAAAACAAGTGTTTTATAAACACACAACGGGTTATTGGGCTAAAGCCCTTTCCTTATCAGCATTAATCCGCCAGCTAAAGCTGGCGGCTATTAACAGCTTAAACGTTATAGCTTGAAGATGTGTACACACGATAGGATAAAATCGGGGTGCACCTTGCACTACTTGTTCCGCTATGCGGAAATGGTGAGTAAAGTTACAGACACTCCGATTAAAATACGGAGTACTGCATAATGGCCAATAGAATTGATGCAGTACAAGAGTGCCTTTAGATTTGTATTAAGTTCATTGACTAAGAAATAAGGTTATTATTACTATTATTTTCTTTTTTGCTACTTTTTTCTTTAGTATCCACGTTAATATGTGTAT